>Ga0114910_1000088_pt1 | contig 50007 bp, 50 predicted proteins | sample MalvireepMed_908_FD_83500 | JGI IMG/M metagenome (GOLD analysis project Ga0114910, IMG submission 83500) | Marine viral communities from the Global Malaspina Expedition - Malaspina viral metaG DeepMed_908 | ecosystem: Environmental > Aquatic > Marine > Oceanic | place: Mediterranean Sea...
CGCCGGCGTCGAGGCGGCCCGTGCGGGAGAAGCCGGCAAGGGCTTCGCCGTGGTCGCCCAGGAAGTGCGCGAACTGGCGCAGCGTTCCGCCAACGCGGCCAAGGAAATCAAGGCGCTGATCCAGACATCGACGTCGGAAGTCAGCAATGGTGTCAACCAGGTCCGCGATGCCGGAGAAGTGCTGCGCAACATCGGTGGCCTGGTCAATGAGATCAATGAGCGGATCACGTCGATCGCAACCGCATCGAGCGAGCAGTCGACCGGTCTTGGCGAGGTCAATCAGGCCGTCAATTCGATGGACCAGATGACCCAGCAGAATGCTGCAATGGTTGAGCAATCAAGCGCCGCCACCGCCACCTTGGCCGATGAAGCTGCGAAACTCCGCGAAGCCGTCGCCAGCTTCAAGCTGGACAGCTCTGCGGTGCAGGCGAGCAGCCTCCGGGCCGCAGCTACGGTCATGGCCGCGGCGTCCCCTGCGCTTCAGCGTACCGCACCTGCCGCAAGACCGGTGCGCGCCGCCGTCGCCAATGCTGCGGTTCAGCAGGCTGACTGGAGCGAATTCTGATCAGCAGTCTGAACCGGGATGGGGCCAACCGCCCTGCCCGGTGAGACCAGAGGCAAAAACGAGTTGACGCGCTCACATGGAAACATCTGGGCGCGTCATTTTTTTAGCCGGCGATATAGGCCTTGATTTCCTCGGCCTCGCGCTCGACATCTTCGATGCGCCGGCGCACGACGTCACCGATGGAAATAATACCCACCAACCTGCCGTCCTTCTCGACCGGCAAATGCCGGAACCGGCCATTGGTCATCAGTTCCATGACCTGGTTGATGGTGTGATCTTCACCGCAGGTGGTGACCTTCGAGGTCATGATTGCGGAAATCGGCGCCGTCAGGGCATCCGCGCCCTTCTTTCCTACGGCACGAACGATATCGCGCTCGGAAAGAATGCCCGCGATCTTGCCGCCATCGCCGGTTACGACAACCGCGCCGATCTTGTTGTCGCCCAGAAACCGCACGGCTTCTTCCGTACCCATGGTCGGGTTCACCGTGACAACGTCCCGGCCCTTCTGGTCAAGTATCTGCTTAACAGTCATTCAGTCCTCCTCGCGCAAGATGTCGTACATTCAAAGCGCTCCCGATCGCTTTCGAATTTGACATATGGTGCGCTCGAAGCCGGAGCTTTGCAAGCCTGCTGATCCGGCACGCTCGGCGAAGCGTGAAAAGCCTCCAAAGTGTCACAAAACCGAACACATGGCCCATGTGCGGCACTCACCCGACTTGCGTCACAACATAGGAACAGGCACGCAAGGCAGGGTGTGCCGCAAGCGCCGGGACCGCACGTCAGTCAGGCTGATCTGCGTAGCTTGCAGACCCCGTGCACTACCACAAATTCGTATCCTGCCTGAGCGGATCAAACAGCGAGAACGCCAGAAATCCGAACAGGAAACCACCGACATGCGCCTCCCAGGCAATTGCGGAATCCGCGATGCCGAAGGAAAAGCCGACAGCTGCCAAGAGGTTGATGACAAACCAGACCACGAGGAAGCCCAATACGGTGCGGTTCCCTAGTGACTGTGCGATACTCAGACGGCGATTGAGATGGGCCCGGTCACGCCGGAACCCGCCACCGTCGCCAAAGGCAAACCGGGCCGCAGCCCCCATCAGCGCAGAGACCACACCGGAGGCCCCCACCATCACGGTCTGATCGCCCCAGTGAAAGGCAAGAAACAGTGCTGCGGACGCAAGCGCGCTCAACAGCCAGAAGACAAGAAACCGGACCCAGCCGATGCGTCGGGCGACCACGGCCCCGAACGCGGCCAGCCAGAACGAATTCAGCGCCAGATGGGTGTAACCGCCATGCAGCAGCGAGTAGGTGATCGGCGACCACAGATAGGGGCCCGCCTGCCCGGAAATACCTATCGCATAGCGCTGCGGGATAAAGGCCGTCTGCAGATAGATCTCAAGAACCGCAGCCCGGGGCAGCAATGAATCGAGCGCCACCTGGATCGCCACCATCACCAGCAACATCGCCAGCACCACATTCGGCAGGTTGAAGACCGGCTCGTTCGGCGGTCGGACCGGACCGTTGTCGGTTGTGTCGTGCTCCTGGCTCATGCGAAAGCGCTTCCAATTGGTTTCAAGACAGACGAGCAGTAAAACCCGCACCGCAGGCTGGCAACCACCACGCAAAAAAAAGCCGTCCGCGTGAAGCGAACGGCCGGTCGAGCCCCCTCGTCCTAAATTTGTGCTGAAGGAAGTCCCTTCGTCAATTGATGACCCAGGATGGCACGCCACCCGCTGCCCCGCAATCCCAACCGAACGTTAACCTTAACGATGGGGCCATGGCATGGTTTTCGCTTCGTTAAGAGCCACAACCCGCCGTCCGGGCCCGGTCGCGCCAAAATGGCACATATCGGCCCGCAATACGGCAAAACGAACACTGGTGGCGACACATGAAACACAAAAACAGCTACGAACTCTTCGATTACTGGACCGAAAAGCGCGGCCAGCGGGCAGCGCCAAGCAGAACCGATATCGAACCGGCCGACATTCGAACACTTCTGCCGCATGTTTTCATTTGCGACCTGGCTGCCGACGGACAGTTGAATTTCCGGCTTGCCGGAACCGCCCTGTGCGCTCTGCACGGCAAGGAACTCAAGGGCTCGGCCTTCTCATCGCTCTGGTTGCCGGATGGAACGCGCAATGCTGCCCGGACCGGCGCATCGGTCGCTTCAGGCGCCACGCCGGCCGTGCTTTCGCTCGATTGCCTGAGCAGCGGCGGCCGGGTGACGCAAGCCGAAATGCTGCTGCTTCCAATCACCGGCCCCAGCGGCCGGAATGACCGGCTGATCGGATTGCTGTCGCTGTTCAATCCGCCCTACTGGATAGGCCATGAGCCCATCGTCGGATTTTCCTCGACCGGAATCCGCTTTCTCGATCAGGCCCGCGATCCATTGTTCCTGGCAAACCGGCCGGAGATCCCGCTGCAAGCCACGCCCAAATTCGCCAACGGCTTTACCGGCAATCGCAAGCGCGTTGCCCATCTGGTTGTACTCGATGGCGGACGACGCGATTAGCGGGTGGACGCGGCCAACGCTTACCCATTGTTAACAGTGCCTGGACTAATATGAATTCTCATTCGTCAGGGAATCCACAAGGCTCTCATGTTGACCGCACAATCCGCATCGCACGCAATCGAAACGAATGGTGCCGAGGAACGCAAGTTTCATCGCGTCACCATCTCGGTCCAGGGCCGGTTCATGCGGGCTGATCATTCCGAACATGATTGCATTGTCGACTCGATGTCGCCTTTCGACGCGGTGATATCCAGCAGCGCACGCCCCGAAGCCGGCGAACGCATCGTTGCCTATATCGATTACATCGGCCGCATCGAAGGCAAGGTCACCGAAACCGGCCTGCGATCCTTCACGCTGTCGCTCAATGCCACTGATCGCAAGCGCGACAAGCTGTCCGCACAGCTGACATGGCTCGCCAACAAGCACGAGCTCGGACTGCCGGAAGATCGCCGCCACGAGCGTGTCTCGCCTAGCAATCCGGTCTCCGAAATCAAGCTCGACGACGGCAGACGCTATCCATGCCGGATCATTGACCTGTCGGTTTCGGGTGCGGCTGTCGAGATCGATGTTCGCCCGGCCTTCGGCACGATGGTCGTGCTCGGCAACATGCGCGGCCGCGTGGTCCGTCATTTCCAGGAAGGCATTGCCATGGAATTCATGACGCTGCAGCCGGAAGATACCATCGACCAACTGTCCTGATTGCGGATCCCACCGAATGCGAGCAAGCCGGCCCTCAAGGCCGGTTTTTTTGTGCCATCAAGCAAATCTTCCATGGGTGTTCATGCAGCAGGCCCGGGCCACCCCACACGCTGCCCTGCGTAATTTCACCTGAATTGCACGGCGAACTCCTTAATGTAGCGCTTGCCAGGATCTCTCCGGACCTTAAAAGCGCAGACACGGCCACGCGTCAGCGCATTACCCTGTGATCGAAGCCGAGGTGTCGTAGCCCCGGCAACCGGAATCGGTTCACGCCTGCGCTTGGCTAGCCTGTGCCCGCCACGCTGTACGGCGCTTTGCTACGCGTGCCCCTGTCACGATCCGAAACAGCATCCGAGCGCCCCCCCCATCCACCGTCGGCATTGAACCCGGCTTCGGCGCCTTGCGCCTGCTGCCGGACCAGGCGGCATGGTTGCCAAAGGCTGAAGCAAAGCCCGGGCATTTTATACTTGTTTTATGCTCATTTTATTCTTGATTTACACTTGTTTGATTTGCATTAGTATCAAGTAAGCGCTTATTTGTACTGTTGTTTTTTGCGCCATGTCAAAATCTACATGTCATTGTTGCCTCATAACGGGGAAACAAGACGATGAACAGACACATTCAGACAATGGGGAAATTTGCCGCGGCGTGTGGCCTGGCATTCACATTCAGCGCAACTGCATTTGCAGCGCCAACAAATCTCGTGGCCACCGGAAACACCAATCCGCCAATCGGCCATTTCGAGTTCTGCAAGAACTATCCGAACGAGTGCACGTCGCTCGGCCGCGACCGCGGTCCGATGGCACTGAGCCGCAAAGCCTGGGCCACGATGCTCGAGGTCAACACGCGCGTCAACCAGAGCATCCGGCCGGACACTGATCTCAACATCTACGGCGTCGAGGAGCTCTGGTCCTATCCGCGCAGCGTCGGCGATTGCGAAGACTATGTCCTGCTCAAGCGCCACATGCTGATGCAGAAGGGTTTCTCGCCCAACGATCTGCTGATCACCGTGGTGCTGCAGCCCAATGGCGACGGCCACGCGGTACTGACCGTGCGAACCGATTACGGCGACTACATTCTCGACAATATGCGCGGCGATGTGAGGCTGTGGTCGGAAACCGGCTACACCTTCATCAAGCGGCAATCATCCGAGCACGCCGCGCGCTGGACCAAACTTGGACCAGGCTCCGCATCCAACGTCGGCGCCGTCAACAACTGATCCTTATCCGTTCCGGAACAACGCCTGCGGGGGCAATCCGGAACGGTAGTCATAGCGACCTGGGTGCTGTCACGCATTCGGGTTCTGGGTTGGGCACTGGTCGAGTCCCCATGCTTCCCCGCAACGGCCAGGCCTTGAGCCGACCCCAATGTCCCCTGGGGTCGGCTCCTTCATGTCCGGGGCAACAATCAAACCATGATCAGTCGATGCGCGTCAGGCCCTTGGAAAAGCGTTTGGCGTTTTCGACATAGTGACCGGCTGACAGCTTCAACATCGCCTCGACATCTTCACCAAGCGTTTTCACGACCTTTGCCGGCGAACCGAGCACCAGCGAATTGTCCGGTATCACCTTGCCTTCCGTGACCAGCGCGCCCGCGCCAATCAGGCAGTTCTCGCCGATTTTCGCCCCGTTGAGCACTGTGGCGCCCATTCCGACCAGCGAATTGTTGCCGATGGTGCACCCGTGCAGGATCGCTGCGTGCCCGATGGTGCAGCCTTCACCGATCAGCAAGGGAAACCCCATATCGGTGTGCAACACGCAGTTTTCCTGGATATTGGAGCCTTTTCCAACGGTGATGGATTCATTGTCGCCTCTGAGAACCGCACCGAACCAGATGCCGGACCCCTCCTCCAGGATGACATTTCCGATCACCTGTGCGCTTTCCGCGACAAAGTAGAAATCCGATGGCAGGGTCGGTTGTACGCCATCCAAACTGTAAATCGCCATTCGCGTTTCCTCTCTCCTGCAACGCCTCACCGGCAGCAAGGCCGGATCAGGCCCCGGTCATAGAATGAATGGCCGCACAATGGTAGGCGGTCATCACCCTGCTGTGCATGGACGTGCGCGGCCGGCCGCGAGCCTACGCCAGAAAGTAGCCGCTCGCGAAGGCCAGCTGAAGCACGATGACGCCCGAACACATAGACCAGCCCGCAGCCACCAGCGTTAGCAGCGCGTAAAGCGGCAGGGACACCATCCCTGCCCGCCAGTTGCGGAACCCGTTGACCAGCAGCAGCCGCGGCCCCAGCACTGTCGCCAGGACCATTTCGATACCGATGCGCACCGGGTGCAGGCGCCCGCCGGCAGGCTCCGGCTCACGCCACCCTGCCAGCCGGACGATCTCAAGTGCGACCCAGGCAGTGGCAAATCCGGTCGCCATGGCAAATATTGCGGCAAGGAAATCGAGAGAATAAAGCATTGGTTAACCATACCCGGTCCAGTGTTGACGCTCGTCAAATCATCTAGCAAGCGCCATGCCGCAGGCAGATGTTCCACTTTGGCACATATTGAAACGACTGGCTTTCATGTCTCATTCATCATCCACAATGGAACACGCCCCGCTCTTGTCGCCGCGCTTCGTCTGGAAGCTGACCGCAGTGGTGACGGTTCTGTGCCTGATAACCCTGGCCATCGCCGTTGCCGGGCGCATGATCGGCAAAAGCATTTCCTATGCCGGCAATACGTCGGACCGGACCTTGCATGAAATCATCGTCGGAGACGACGTCATCAGCCTGCCGGCCAATGTCATCCGCTTCGAGAGCCAGCGCGTTTCCGGCGTCCAGAACGCGGTGGATACCTATTTCTCCTGGCCCGGAATGAACGGCTACAGCGAAGCCCGCCGCGATATCTTTAGCCAGACCAGATCCGCCCATGGGCTGATCTTTGCGCGCATTGCCCAAGCAACCATGTCGCGTGACATGTCGGGCCGCTTCGCCCCGATCTACAAGAGACTGACCGACGGCCCGCCGGTCGCAGGACCAAACGGCCTCGATTCGTTCAGACTGCGGCCGGGCGCCGGCTACGCCAATGAACTGATGTATGTGGAAAAGGCCGCGTCCGAACGGCCCTATGCGGTGAGGTGCCTGATCGAGGATCTCGGATCCGAGATCAACTTCTCCACCCAGACCGGGTGCCAGCGCGATATCTTCATCGGCAAGGATCTGTCCGTGACCTATCGTTTTTCGATAGATCTGCTGCCGCATTGGCGCCAGATCGAAGATGATGTCCGCAAGCGCCTGGAACTGGCGCTTGAGAACTAGGCGCGATCAGTCGAGATCGACGTCGAGGATAGCCATCGAGAAATTGTAAGACAGGTCACCATCCTCATCGTCGCGAAAGACGATGCCGAGGAACTCGTCGCCGAGATACACTTCCGCCGAATCATCCTTGCGCGGACGAGCCTTGATCACGATTTTCTCGTTGAAAATACCTTTGAAATAGGCGTTCAGCTTGGTGATTTCGTCTGGTTTCACGGTGCTCTCCTGGGCAATTTGGTTGGCCCGGCTTTTGGCACGGACAGCAGGCTAAATCAAACCCGCGATGTAATTATCAAGGATATTGTCGCACCGCCAGACAGCGGCGCGGGGATCACGTCCCGCCATTGATGAGCTGATCCATCGCCCGGGAGGGCTCCTCGCAGCCCGCGGTTCCAACCACCCGTGCCGGCACGCCGGCAACCGTCGAATTCGGCGGAACCGGCTTCAGCACCACCGAGCCTGCCGCCACCCGGCTGCAATGGCCGATCTCGATATTGCCCAGCACCTTCGCACCGGCGCCGATCAGCACGCCATCCTTGATCTTGGGATGCCGGTCGCCGGTTTCCTTGCCCGTTCCGCCAAGGGTAACGCCCTGAAGCAGCGACACATTATCGCCAACCGTCGCCGTCATGCCGACGACGAGGCCAGTCGCGTGGTCGAGGAACAACCCCTTGCCGAGCTTTGCCGCTGGGTGAATGTCGGTCTGGAAAATCTCGGAAGACCGACTCTGCAGATAAAGCGCCAGATCGACCCTGCCCTTGCCCCAAAGCCAGTGTGCCAGACGGTGGGTCTGGATGGCATGAAAGCCCTTGAAATAGAGCACCGGCTGAATGAAGCGGTTGCAGGCCGGATCACGGTCGTACACCGCCTGAATGTCGACGCGCAGCACCGAGCCCCAATCACGCCAGTCATTGACCATTTCAAGAAAGGTCTGGCGCAGCAGATTGGCCTGCAGGTCCTGGTGATCGAGGCGCTCGCAGACCCGGTGGATCACCGCCTCTTCCAGCGAGGGCTGGTTGAGAACGGTGGAATAGAGGAAGGCCGCCAGCAGCGGATCCTGCGCGATCGACCGTTCGGCTTCCAGGCGAATCGAATCCCAGATCGGATCAATCGCCTTGACGGACTCACCCGCCCGTGCACCTGAATTCGCTGACATCGCCGCCTCCGGGCTTGTTGGCATTTTCTGCACCGCGGGTTTTCGTGCCCCGCACGATACGCTGAAGCGCCTAGATAAGGTGTCCATGACCGATGTTCAAACGAAGATATTTGAACGCAGCCTTCAACAAAGGATAAGACAGATCCGTAAAAAAACAATCGGGTGGGTGAAATGGACGTAAACATATCCTTTGCAGATGGCGCGATCACTGCCTCTGCCGGTGGCGGCGCGATCGGCCGGCTCACCATAAACCGCCCCGACAAGCGCAATGCCTTGACCGATGAGATGTGGCGCGCGGTGCCTGAAGCCGTCGACTGGCTCGTCAACCAGCAGAATGCGCGCGTGGTCATCATCAAGGGCGCGGGCGGCCGCGACTTTTCCGCCGGCGCAGATATCGGCGAGTTCGCAACATTGCGAAAAGATGCAGAGACGGCCCGCGCCTATGAGGCCGGAAACTCGGCTGCCTTTGCTGCCATCCGGAACTGCCCTGTTCCGGTGATCGCGGCCATACGCGGCATCTGTTTTGGCGGCGGATTCGGCCTTGCGGCAGCCGCCGACATCAGGATTGCGGACGACACCGCCCGATTTGCCATTCCCGCAGCACGGCTCGGGCTGGCCTATCCACTCGACGCCGTGCAGGATCTGGTCCGCGCGCTCGGCGATCAGCAGGCCCGGATCGCGCTGTTCTCGGCTCGGGAAATCACGCTCGCTCAAGCCTTAGCCTGTGGCTGCATTGCCGTGTCATGCCGGCCGGATCAGCTGGAGGACGAGGTGCAGGCCCTTGCCACTTCTATCGCGGCCGCAGCGCCTCTGTCCGTCCGCGCGTCGAAAGCCGCGATTTCGGCTCTGCACAGCGGCTCGCTCGACGATTACGAGCGTGCAGGCACGCTTTCGGCCTCCACCTTCGACAGCGCAGATTACGCCGAAGGCCGGAATGCGTTCATGGAAAAGCGCAAAGCCCTTTTCACGGGCCGCTGACCTCAGCCGCGCCCCTCAAGCTTGTCGAGAAAGCCTGAAACCGCGTCATTGAACGCATCATTGCGGTCACCGGCCACCATGTGCCCTGCCCCGGTTACATCGACAAAATCGGCATGCGGTACCATCTCGCGAAAAGCTTGCACCGCCTCTTCCGTCACCAGCTCCGACTGTTGTCCGCGCACCAGCAGAACCGGAATTTCGAGGCCTCGCGCAGCTTCGACAAGGCGTTGCTGCCCGGTCTCCGAGCCGTGATTGATATTGCGGGGTCCATCGATGAACGCCGGATCCCAATGCCAGCGATAGCGGCCATCATCGCCCTGGCGCAGGTTCTTGGCCAGGCCGTCGAGCGAACGGCGCGGCGCCCGGTTTGGCAGGTAGGCGGCAATCGCCGCGGCTGCCTCTTCCAGCGTGGCAAAGCCCTCGCGCATCCGCGCCGCCATGAAACCCTGGATCCGGCTGACCCCTTCCGCATCCATATGCGGCGTGATGTCAACCAGCACCAGGCCCGCCAACAGGCCCGGACCACCAAGATGCTCAGCCATTAGCCCGGAAATCCCGCCAAGCGAGGCGCCGACCAGAACCGGCTCCTTGCCGTTCTTCGCAGCAATCTGACGGCACACCGCGACGGCGTCCGCAGCATAATCGTCAAAGGCATAACCCTTGTCCTCGACCCAGGCGCTGTCGCCGTGTCCGCGCTGGTCCAGCGTGAATGCCGTGTGGCCCGCATCGGCTATGCGGCGCGCGGCACCGCCCCAGGCATGCCGGGTCTGCCCGCCCCCATGCAGCAGCAGCACCGGGTTGCCGAGAGCCTCACCGCGGGGCTCGTGCACATCAGCCAGCAGCCGGTTGCCGGAGGCACCGGTAAATTCGGTGTTGGTTTTCGTGTCCTGCATCAGATCGTTCCAGCCTCGACGTCAGCGAAGAATTCGAGCGCTGCCGCCTTGAACACCTTGTCGCCGACAGCCAGCATGTGGTCGCGGTTGGGAATGTCGAGTGCGCGGGCGCGCAACATCAGTTGCGCCAGGCCCTCGGCGGACCCTGCAATATCGTCGCGGGTGCCCACACCGACGAGCGCGGGCATCGTCAAACGTGCCAGATCCTCTTCGCTGACGAGGGTTCGCGATGTGGAGATGCAGGCAGCCAGTGCCAGCCGATCGCTCTTGGTCTGCTCGGCAAAAACGCGGAACATGCGCCCCCGCTCATCCGTGACATCGTCGAGCGAATCGGCTCGCAGGGCGTCAGCGATCGGGTCCCAGTCGCCAACGCCATCGATCATCCCGAGGCCAAGGCCGCCAAACACCAGTGAGCGCACCAGATCGGGCCTCGCAAGCGCGAGAAAGGCCGAAATCCGTGCGCCCATCGAATAGCCCATCACATGGGCCGAGGTGATGTTGAGCGAATCAAGCAGCCCGGCAGCGTCTGCGGCCATCATTTCCGGATGATAGGCTTCGGGATCATGCGGCTTGTCGGATTGTCCATGGCCGCGATTGTCGAGCGCGATGACCCGAAAACCGGCCTCGTCAAGGGTCTTGAACCAGCCCGGAAACACCCAGTTCACATGCGCCGTGGAGGCAAAGCCGTGAATCAGCAGGATCGGGAACCCGTCCGGATTGCCCGCCTCGTACCACGCAATTTCAATGTCTCCGGACGTGAAACGTCCGGCCTGAAGCCGATCCAGATTCATGCAAAACCCCTTTCACTCCCTACCTAGCCCAATCGCATCGCCATGCAAACGGTGTCTGGTTGCAAAGCCGGCACCGGATGCAAAAGCAGCCTGACCGCGTCCAAATAGCGTCTACACTTTTGCGAGGGCAACGTATAAGGTCCGCTGCAAATCGAGTACGCCACGACGGAGAGATGCATGGCTGACCACAAAATCCCGCATTTCCAGAATGATGCAGGCCACGCCGCCATTGAGATCGGCGTCAAGGAATTCATGTGCGTGGGCGCTAACCCGCCCTACGACCATCCGCACGTTTTTCTCGACATGGGCGCTGACAGTGAAAAGGTCTGCCCCTATTGCTCGACACTCTACAAATACAATCCGGCGCTGCATGGCGAAGACACCGTCCCGGCGGGTTGCTCCTGGAGCTATCAGGCAGCCTGAGCCCAATTTCCAGCGTCGGCTCCGCCTGCGGCCATGGTCTGAAATCCGCCATGATGCTTACCCAAGCGGCGCTCCCGGCAGTGGCTCCGGTCGATCTTCCCTGCTCCGAGCCGGTTCAATGCCGCTGATCCGCAGCCGAGCCGGGAGGGTGCCGTAATGTCCCGCAACATTGTGATCATCGGTGCCGGTATTGGCGGCCTGACCGCTGCGCTGGCCTTTGCCTGCGGGGACGATCACGTCGATATTGTCGAGCAGGCGCCGGAACTCAGCGAAGTCGGCGCGGGCCTTCAGGTGTCGCCCAATGCCAGCCGGATCCTCATAGCTCTTGGCCTGGGCGACAGGTTGCGCCAAGCCATGATTGTCCCGCACGAGATCGTGCTGGCCTCCGGCCAGTCGCTGCGCAAGATCACCCATGTTCCCTGCGGCGGATTTGCCGAGGACCGATGGGGTGCGCCCTATGGGGTGATGCACCGCGCCGATCTGCAGAAGCTGCTGCTCGACGCGGTCACGGCACACCCCAACTGCCGGCTGCATCTGGGCCAGCAGATCCAGAGCTCTGGTATCGGCGCGCTGCACGAGCGGCTGGGCCGCCCCGCACCCGACCTGATTGTCGGTGCAGACGGGGTCTGGTCCCAAACCCGAAAGCTTGTCCCCAGCGCATCCGAGCCACGCTTTTCCGGCCAGGTCGCGTGGCGGTTCACGGTGCCGGCGGATGTTGCCCTAACGGTCTTGAACCCGGTCAATGTAACGGCCTTCATGGGTCCGAAAACCCATCTGGTCACCTACCCACTGGATCAGGGCAAGACCATCAACATGGTGGCGATCACCCGCGGAACCCAACGTGGGGAAACATGGAACAGCCATGAAATGGCTACGGACCGACAGGATCTGCTGCGTGCATTTTCGGGCTGGCACAGAGGCATTGTTTCCATTCTCCGCCAGGCCCCCGAAATGAACTGCTGGCCCTTGTACGAAGTGGCAGATGGTCCGTGGCACAATGGCGAAAAAACAGTTCTCATCGGCGACGCGGCCCACGCCATGACCCCGTTCGCCGCCCAGGGCGCGGCGATGGCGATTGAAGATGGCTATGAGCTGGCCCAGACCTTGAGCCAAACAGTATCCGGAGACCTGAAACCCATGCTGGCGCGTTTTGAGGCCGCAAGAGGTACTCGGATCGCCCGCACCCGCGGCCGCGGCGCGTTCAACCAGTTTGCCTATCACGCCCGCGGACCTATCCGTTTGGGCCGCGACCTGGTGCTCTCGCTCAAGCCGCCTGAAAGCCTCGCGGCCGACCTGGACTGGCTCTACGGTTACCGCGCCAGCGGGTTGTAGCCGTACCCTTCGGGCAAACCACACGGCGCCGCCCAAAAAATCGAAAGGCGAAACCGGGTATAGGGCCACAGTCCGACCTGGCGAGACCGTCAGCAAAAAGGCCCCGGAAACGAAGTTCCGAGGCCAGTAAATCTGCAAGACCGGATCTGCCAAGTGCCAGCCCGGGGAGCTGCTGTGTTGCTAGTGCAGGATCTGGCTCAGGAACAGCTTGGTGCGTTCATGTTGCGGATTGTCGAAGAACTCGCCCGGCTCGTTCTGCTCCACAATCTGACCCTGGTCCATGAAGATGACCCGGTTGGCAACCTGCCGTGCAAAGCCCATTTCGTGGGTCACGCACAACATGGTCATGCCTTCTTCGGCGAGCCCGACCATGGTGTCGAGCACTTCCTTGATCATTTCCGGGTCGAGCGCTGATGTCGGCTCGTCAAACAGCATGATGCGCGGGTTCATGCACAGCGACCGGGCAATCGCCACACGCTGCTGCTGGCCACCGGACAGCTGGCCGGGATACTTGTTCGCCTGTTCGGGGATCTTGACCCGCTCCAGGTAATGCATGGCGATTTCCTCGGCCTTTTTCTTCGGCATCTTGCGCACCCAGATCGGCGCCAGGGTGCAGTTCTCGAGGATCGTCAGGTGCGGGAACAGGTTGAAGTGCTGGAACACCATCCCGACTTCGCGCCGAACCTCGTCGATCTTCTTCAGATCGTTGGTCAGCTCGATACCGTCGACGATGATCTTGCCCTTCTGGTGCTCTTCCAGACGGTTGATGCAGCGGATCATGGTGGATTTGCCCGAACCCGACGGTCCGGCAATGACGATCCGCTCGCCGCGCATCACCTTGAGATTGATGTCGCGCAGAACGTGGAACTCGCCGTACCACTTGTTCATGCCGATGAGCTCGATGGCCACATCGGTTTCCGACACGGTCATTTTCGAAGGACCAGCACCTTCAGTTGCTGCTGCGTTGCTGTCAGCCATGGTTAAGTTCCCTTGTTATCGTTTATGGCCAGTGTCGAGCCGCCGTTCCATATAGGCAGAATAGCGCGACATGCCGAAGCAGAAGATGAAGAAGACGAAGGCGGCGAAGACGAAGCCGGTCGCCGGCGTTGCAGGCGAGATCCAGTTCGGGTCGTTCATGTTCTGCTGAACAATGCCGAGCAGATCGAACAGGCCGATGATCAGCACCAGGCTGGTATCCTTGAACAAGCCGATGAAGGTGTTGACGATGCCCGGAATGACCAGCTTCAGCGCCTGCGGCATGATCACCAGCCGGATGCCCTGCCAGAAGGTCAGCGCCATGGCGTTGGCCGCCTCGTACTGCCCTTTCGGGATCGCCTGCAAACCGCCGCGGATCACTTCGGCCATGTAGGCCGACGAGAACAGCGCCACACCGATCAGCGCCCTGAGCAGCTTGTCGAAGGTCACCCCATCGGGGAGAAACAGCGGCAGCATCACCGAAGACATGAACAGCACGGTGATCAGCGGGACGCCGCGCCAGAACTCGATGAAGATGACGCTGAACATCTTGACGATCGGCATTTCCGACCGCCGCCCCAGCGCCAGCAGGATCCCCAGCGGGAACGACACCACGATGCCGACGATGGCCACGACCAGCGTCACCAGAAGGCCGCCCCAGAGCGGGGTTTCGACGGGTTCGAGCCCGAACTGGCCGGTCAGCAGGATGAAGGCCAGCACCGGAAAGACCACCAGCAGGTAGAGCGCATTTTCGCGCTTGTAGGGCACCGAAGGTATGGCGATCGGCACCAGGCCCGCAATCAGCAGAAGGCCGGACAGATTGACCCGCCAGCGCTCCTCGATCGGATAGCGCCCGTAGATGAACTGCCCGAACTTGGCTTCGACGAAGGCCCAGCAGGCGCCCGTGCCCGGTCCAATGCAGGCATCCCGGCTTTCCCCGGTCCAGACCGCGCTGATAAAGGCCCAGTCAATGATCGGCGGGATGATCCACAGCAGAAAAAGGAAGGTGACGATCGTCAGCACGGTATCGCGTGGGGTTGCGAACAGGTTGACCTTGAGCCACCCCATCGCACCGCCGGTGGAAACCGGTGGCGCCGTCGTCGGGCTTTCTTCGGTGCGAACGTAACGTATTGAAGTCGGTAGCGTTTCCATGGTTCAGCGCTCCACCAGTGCGACACTGGAGTTAAACCAGTTCATGAATGCGGATGTCAGCAGCGACAGGGTGAGATAGACCAGCATGGTGATCGAGATCACCTCCACCGCCTGCCCCGTCTGGTTCAGCACCGTACCGCCGAAGATCGAGACCAGGTCCGGATAGCCGATGGCAACCGCGAGAGACGAGTTCTTGGTCAGGTTGAGATACTGGCTGGTCAAAGGCGGAATGATCACCCGCATGGCCTGCGGCACGATCACCAAACGGCTGGTCAGGTTCGGCCGGATCCCCAGCGCGAACGCTGCTTCCGACTGACCGTGTGACACCGCCAGGATGCCGGCACGCACGATCTCGGCAATGAACGACGCCGTATAGAGTGAGAGCCCGAGCAGCAGCGCCATGAATTCAGGCTGGACCACCCAGCCATCGACCATGTTGAAGCCCTGCAGGCTTGCATATTCGAGCGACAGCGGCATGCCGGTAACAAGGTAGGCCAGCAATGGCAGGACAATGATCAGCCCCAGACCCGTCAGGAAAACCGGAAACTGCTGCCCGGTGGCCATCTGCCGCTTCCGCGCCCAGCGGCCGATGAAGACCCAGGCAACAATGGCGATGATCACGGCATACAGAATCAGCGATGCGCCCGCTTCGGGCACGATGCGCGGCATGTAGAGCCCGCGGTTGTTGAGGCTGAAGACCACCTCTGCACCCGGCTCAAGCCCGACCTGCCGCGGTGACGGCAGGATCGACAGAACTGCCTTGTACCAGAACAGAAGCTGCAGCAGCAGCGGAATGTTTCTCAGCGTCTCGACATAGACGGTGGCAAATTTCTGCACCAGGTAGTTCTTCGACAATCTTGCCAGACCGACAATGAAGCCGATCACCGTGGCAAAGAAAATGCCGATGATAGCCACCACCATGGTGTTCAGCAGACCTACGAAAAACGCCCGCAGATAGGTGCTGTCATTCGTGTAGGGAATAAAGGATTGTCCGATATCGAAACCGGCGCGCTCACCGAAGAAACCAAGGCCGGAAGCGATACCCGCCCGCGCCAGGTTGTCGATGGCATTCGTGACACCGGAGTAGACCAGGAAGATCACGAAGATGATCAGCAGAACCTGGAATACAAGGCCGCGTGCCTTTGGATCATTCATCAATGATACGCGACCGGAATCATCAGCGTCTGCAACGACGCCTTCTTGATGAGCCATAACTGTCCCCAACTCTATTCGTCCGAACCTTGTGGCCGGATCATTAGTTAACCTGTCGTCGTTGCGTCAGGCATTTCGGATCACCTCGGGAGATCCGAAAAAGCGGGCCCCTTGGAGGGGCCCGCTCGATCATGAGTGCTTAGCGAATTGGCGGTGCGTACTGCAGGCCACCCTTCGACCAGAGCGCATTCACGCCACGGCCGATTGCAAGCGGGGTCGAAGCGCCGACGTTGCGTTCAAAGACTTCGCCGTAGTTGCCGACTTCCTTGATCACGTTGTAGGCCCAGTCGTTGCTCACGCCGATGGAGTCACCAAAGGTGCCTTCCTTGCCGAGCAGACGCATGACGTTGGGGTCGGTGGAGTTGACCATCTCGTCAACATTTTCCGATGTCACGCCCATTTCTTCGGCATTGAGCATCGCGAAGTGAACCCACTTGACGATGTTGAACCACTGGTCGTCACCCTGACGGACCACAGGACCCAGAGGCTCCTTCGAGATCACTTCAGGCAGAACCATGTGCTCGTCCGGAGCCGAAAGACCGAGGCGGATCGAATACAGGCCCGACTGGTCGGTCGTGTACACGTCGCAACGGTTTGCGTCGTAGGCAGCGTTCACTTCCTCGAGCTTTTCGAACACGACCGGGTTGTAGGTCATGTCGTTGGCCTTGAAGTAATCGGTGAGGTTCAGCTCGGTGGTGGTACCGGTCTGCACGCAGACCGAAGCGCCCGACAGCTGCAGCGCGGAATTCACGCCCAGCGACTTGCGAACCATGAAGCCCTGGCCGTCATAGTAGTTGACGCCAGCGAAGTTGAGGCCGAGTTGCGTGTCACGGCTCATGGTCCAGGTGGTGTTGCGCGACAGCACATCGATCTCACCGGACTGGAGAGCGGTGAAGCGCTCCTTGGCCGAAAGCGGACTGAACTTGACAGCCGATGCATCACCGAACACGGCAGCAGCTACGCCACGGCACAGATCAACGTCGATACCCGACCAGTCACCTGCGTCGTTCGGGGCGGAAAAGCCGGCGAGGCCGGTGGAAACGCCGCACTGGACGAATCCCTTTGCCTTGACGTCATCCAGCGTTGCGGCGGAAGCAGCAGTGGCTCCCATGCCTGCAACGGCCGCGGCGCCAACGACAGCCGACAAAATCTTCTTTTTCATTTGATACAACCTTTTTTTCTGTTGCCCTGTTTTTGGGTGCGACAAAAGTGACAGGAGCTTTTTGCAAGCCCTCTCTCCGTCTTCATTTGCGCCCCAATATACCATGCCGAAATCTGCCATGGGTCAAGTCTTGCGCGCGTTAATTCTGCTAAATCGACAAATTTCGGCCACATACTGTCGGGAACGCACTGGTGGACGCCGCTGCCACGGCACGCATTCAGGCTGTGCCATGCACCATGCCGCTCGACCGTCCGCCTGACCGTCGACGTCTTGTGGTCCCACTCAACTCGCGATACTCGTTGGCCCTACCAACGACACATGACGAAAATTCCAAAAACCGGATCCGATATGAGCAGCGAAAACAACACGCCCAAGCCCGGCATCAACACTCGTCTGGCCCATTCCGGCCACGACCCCAGGAGTTTCCACGGCTTCGTCAATCCGCCGGTTGTGCATGCCTCGACCGTTCTGTTTCCGGATTCGGCCACCATGGTGTCGCGGAACCAGAAATACACTTATGGCACCTATGGCACGCCGACCACCGATGCCTTGAACGCGGCGATGAACGAACTGGAAGGGTCGGAAGGAACCGTCGCCCTGCCCTCCGGCCTCGCCGCGGTCACGGTGCCGTTCCTGGGCGCGCTGAGCGCCGGCGATCATTTGCTGGTGGTGGATTCGGTCTACGCCCCGACCCGCAATTTCTGCGCCGGAATGCTGGCCCGCTTCGGCATTGAAACCAGCTATTACGACCCCGCGATCGGGTCGGATATCGAAAGCCTCATGCGCCCCAACACCAGGCTGGTCCACACCGAGGCACCCGGTTCCAACACGTTCGAAATGCAGGATATTCCAGCGATTGCGGAAGTCGCCCATGCTCATGGGGCGCTTGTCTCGATGGACAACACCTGGGCCACGCCGCTTTATTTCAAGCCACTGGATCACGGCGTCGACATTTCCATTCACGCCGCCACGAAATATCCCGCCGGGCATTCCGACATCCTGATCGGCACCGTGTCGGCCAACCAGCAGGCCTGGCCGGCATTGTGGAAGGCCTTCTCCATGCTTGGTGTCTGTGCCGCCCCCGATGACAGCTACATGACGCTGCGCGGTCTGCGCACCATGGGAATCCGCCTCGCCCGGCACCAGGAAAGCGCGCTGGCGATCGCTCGTGCGCTGGAAGGTCTAACTGGCGTTGCGAGAGTTCTCCATCCGGCTCTCGAAAGCTTTCCCGGTCACGCTCTTTGGAAGCGCGACTTCTCCGGCTCCTCGGGCATCTTCTCGATTGTGCTGGATGTCGCCGACGCAGACCGACATCAGGCCAAGGCACACGCCTTCCTCGACGCACTGGAAATCTTCGGCCTGGGCTATTCCTGGGGTGGCTACGAGAGCCTCGCCGTTCACGCCAACCTGTCCGACAGAACGGTCGCCATGCCCCCCAGGGAAGGCCCCGTCATCCGGCTCCAGATCGGCCTGGAAGACGTCGACGATCTTATGGCCGACATCGAGTGCGGTCTCAGGGCCGCAAAGGCGGCCTGATCAGGGGCCCGCGTCGGCTGCGGTCGAGGCGGGTCGTGCAATTCGAGCCATCACCGCCGCCGGCAATAGATCCGGCATCCTCAGGTCGGCAGCATGATGACGAACCGCGCCCCATCCTGGTAGGATGTGTCCAGATGGATGCTGCCATCGTGGCTCTCCGCAATCCGCCTGCACAGGGCCAGCCCTATGCCGGCGCCCGAATACAGCTTCTCGTCGGCGTGCAACCGCTGAAACACACCGAAAATCCGCTCCGCCTGCTCGGGAGCGATACCAATTCCATCATCCTCGACGCTAATCTTGAAGCCGTCCTGGACAATTTGGGCCCGCACCCGGACCTCGACGGCTGAATCCTGCCGGCGGTACTTCAGGGAATTGGCGAACAGGTTCTGGTACAAGTGGGTAAGTAGGGTGAAGTCGCCGTAGAGGGTGACATCCTGTTCCACAACCAGCGTTGCCCGCGCTTCCTCGACGTTCACCGACAGATTTGTCCAGGCCTCGTTCAGGGCTTCCGACAGCTGAAAATTTTCCGGGTTGATCCGCTGATAGGCCAGCTGGGAATACTCCAGCAGGCTCGACGTCATCTCCTCCATCGCTTCACTGCGCTGCGAAATATAGCCCGAGAACATCGCAAGATCCTCGGTCTTGCCCGCACTGATATCTTCGGCAATCATGTCCGCGAACAAGCGGATCTGCCGCAGCGGCGCCTTGAGATCATGCGATACGATGGCGCTGAACTGTTCCAGCGCCTTGTTGCGTATTTCCAGCTCTCGCGACTGCCTTGCAACACGGTTCTGCGCTTCGCGAACCGCCGTGATGTCACGCCCGACCGAAACCAGCTCTACTGGCTTTCCATCCTCGAACACCATCAGGTTGGACCATAAGTACCACAGCGTCTCTCCCGAGAGAGAGGGCATCGCCTGTTCGCTTGTTCTTAACGAGTGTTCGGGAGACAGGCTGGCCAGATGCTCCAACAGCATGGCACGGTCAGCTTCAGGCACGAAATCGAGAAATTTCCGTCCGATCATCTCGTCGGCAGGGAGACCGACGAAGCGGGCGTAGTTTTCATTGACATAGGTCAGAGTCGTGTCAGGCCTGGCACGCGTGATGAAATCCGGAAGATTGCGCGCAAGTGTTTCAAATTCATGTTCTTTCTGCTTGAGTGCACGTTCGAATTCCAGCCTTTCCGTAATGTCCTCGACGAAGGCCAGCGCCACTGGTTCATAGGGATCATCCAAGCGCTCGAGACGCACCCTGCACGGGTAGGTGCTGCCATCCTTGCGCCGGTGCATGGTGTTGAAAAACTGAACCCTGGCCTCCCCTGAAGCGATAGGAGCAATGAGCGCATCCATCTCTTCCGGCGTAGAGCCGACGATGAAATCCGCGGCGGAAAGGTCGCGCAGCTCTTCCATAGTGTATTGCAGATTGTCCCGTGCGGCCTTGTTCGCACTGATGATCCTCTCCTTGCTCAAGCTGGCAAGGTAGACTTCCTGGGTCAGGTTCTCGATGATCAGACCCAGCCGTTCGGCCTCGTTCTTGGCCTGGCTGAGCATGCTCACATCGGTCCGCACCCCCACATGCAGCTTTTCGTCGGTGACACGTTCCTCCACCAGCAAAGAACGGTTCGGACTTACCTTTTGGATATAGGGCTCACCCGGGTTTCTGTGTCGCTGCAAACGCTGGGCGATCCAGGCTTCATGCTCTTCCTCGGTCTCGCCGGCATCCGGATACTGGCCATGTTCGACACCGTAGCGAATGATCGCTTCAAACGTATTGCCGATTTGCATGGCCGGAGCCGATATCGAATAGATTTGACGATAGGCGTCGTTGCACAGTTCCAGGCGATCATGCTCGTCATAGATGACAAATCCCTCGGAAATCGAAGCCAGTGCCGTGTTGAGGATCGATTCAGCCCGCCGGCGCTCCTCTTGCGCTGCAACCGTTTCACTCAGGTCCCGCAAGATCGCGACCAGTGCAACCGGCTTGCCATCCGCATCACGGATCTTGTTCGCGGTCAGTTCAACGGGAATGATGGAACCGTCTCGGCGCAGGAAATCATATTGGCGGTGAAGCGGTTGGCTTTCCTTGTCGAGCGGAAAGAAGGCTTCACCGACCTGCCTTGCATCATCAGCCGATGCGTAAAAATCCCGCGGCCCCATGCCGAGAAACTCTTCTGCCGAATAACCAAACACCTCGGAGGCAGCCGCATTGGAAGCGATGATCTTGCGATCTGCATTGATGATCATCACCGGGTCGGGCAGCGTTTCATACAACGCATGCAACAGGCTCTCGGGTGAGACCGGCAATCTCATGCTATTTTACAACCAGACTCAAAAGCTTGCGCACCTTCACAGGTAGTCTTCGGAGCAGGTCTCCGACAACTGGTCTTGCGTGTATTCGTTGATGATGAAATTGATCACGGTGCCGTCGATCTCGTCCTTGCCGATTTTGAAATCGACACCGAAATCCCTGAACTGTTCGAAATAGCGGCCGCTGATGTCGGACGATATGATGCCGATCGGCCCGATAAAGCCTGCACTGCGCAGCTGTGGCGCGGTTTCGCGGAAATCATTGTTTGGCACCAGGCGGTTGTCGAGAAACACCATGTCGACCCCGCCGGCCTTGACCCTGTCGACTGCGCCGCCGATGTCACCGACATACTCAAGATCAATTACGGCATCCTCGGCTGTTTTCAGCTTGCGTTTCAACAGCACATGTTCTGCCGGATCATCGTCAACCAGCAGCACCCTCCATTGCCTGTTGTCTTGCTTTGAGTTCATCGATGGCCTCCCGACCAATCTACGTTATCAAGCCGCTGCGTATCGCCGATGCCACCATTTGCGCCCGGTTGACGACATGCAGCTTGCGCAAAACCGCTGCGATGTACGAGTTGACGGTGTGCTCGGACAACCCGAGAATGATGGCGATTTCGGCCGATGTCTTCCCTTCCGATGTCCAGCGGACGATCTGTATTTCCCGGTCACTGAGCCCGCTGATGGAATCAAGAGACAGGATGACTTCGAAATAGCGCTGAAAAATCAGCGCCGCATCGAGCGCAATCAGCGCCAGCGCCTGGTGCTCCGGCTTGGCGTCACCCCCCACCAGGATCAGGCAATGCCTCTTCCCCGTTGCCGCATGCAACGGCACGATCACGACCGAAGTGGAGCCGCTGGAGCCGAGAACCTCGGAACCAGCCTGGTCGATGTCCATCACACAGGGCGCAGAGGACTGCTGCAGATAGACATAGACCGGATCGCTCGCGTCGATCACCTGAAGCTTGGGGTCTTCGAACCAGGCGGCGGGCAGATTGTGCAGCGCATGTACATGCTGCAAATTGATCCCCTGCTCATCGCCCAGTATCTCGGTTACGCCGAAATGGGAGAATCCGTGGCTTCCCGCCAGGGACTTGAACAACCGGAAAAAATCCATCCGGTTGACGGCGCGCTCCAGTTCAGGACCAAGATGTAAAACGGTTTCCGTCACCAGCATATTGTCACTTTCGAATCAACTCCTGCTATAAAATCCTAATATTCCACAGTGTCCCTGTTTCATACAGTTCTTCTTATAAGCTATTTCAGCAAACCTGAAAATGCCTCGAATGCCAGGTATTTCATGCTTTTGACCACCCGCGTGCCTTGCCCATGCAGGGACGTACAGCACGATACCTGAATACGGCTTTGGGAAATGGCTTTGAACGCAATTCAGCGTCGATCAGGCCGGTCCGAACCATGTTCCGGCTCGGCGACGCATGTCAGATCAAAATTTGCCTGGTGTTTGTCTCAATTTATGGAGCGACGGACAAAATGACGATCGCCAGCTACGTTGGGATTCAGGTTCGTTGATTTTGTTGGCAAATCTCCACATTGCAATCAAGCAACATGGGACTCGTCGCCAGTCAATTTGGGACTCAAGGACCCTTTCGCCACATACGTTGGGACTCGACCGTTTTATACATCTCCATGTGCCCTGTTAACCAACTGGCATGAATGGCAGTGACGGCATTGTGATTTACGTGCACTGTATCGCTTCACACCTTGCAGTTGCCAACTAAGGCCAAAGGATTGAAGACTGAAGGCCTAGAATGGAAAGATGTTGCTAAATTTCGTTTTCCTCATACCCGGTCTTATATCTGCTGCGCCTCCTGAGTATTTAATTGGTGGAGCAATTCTTACGTCAGCATTTATCGGTTTTCCGATCCGCGATTCACTTCGTCGTGGAACCTTCCCGAGCGGATGGATGAAATTTTTCGCGTTCACAAACCTCATCGTAATAATCCTCGTATCTTTCCACACCTGCGCATCTAGCGGGACTTTCTGCTTGCCAGGAGCAGAAAAGGGGCAGCTTTGGGTTGGGTTACTTGGAACACTAGGATTTTTTGCTTCAATGCTCGCGGTGATTTTACTGCCCATTTCCGCGCTTTTCCTATCCTCATTTGCATTTGGTTGGCTTTATTGGATTGCAACAGGCCAGAAGCGGACTGGGTAAGCGAGAATGAACATTCCTGAGGGGCATCCCGGCAAATGCCCCAGCTTAAATTTCGCTGACCAAAACGGAAGCCATCTCGGTGGGCAACAAACCCTGAACTGGCTACGGAACCGAGTGACAGCAAAACCTAAACGATGGCCTCCGCAAAGCTGAGTCCCAACCTATATGGCGATGAGTCCCAAAAACGTGGCGATTGTCCCAACGTATGTGGCGACGGACAAGGAAATGGCGACCCCTGCAGGATTCGAACCTGCGACCGTCGGCTTAGAAGGCCGGTGCTCTATCCAGCTGAGCTAAGGGGCCGAATGCGGTTTGCTGCGAGGCAAACCGTGGCAACGACTAGTGGGTCCAGGGTTGGCGGCGATCAAAACGGAAGTTGTCGGCATAGACCACCCGGCGACGCTTGGCTTCCTGCGGCTCGACGACGCGATAGGCGAGACCGTTGCGCGTGGCATAGGCGACAGCCGCTTCGCGCGTCTCGAAAGTCATGCGGATCTGGCTTTTCATGTCGGCGGAGGATGTATAGCCCATCATCGGGTCGATGCTGCGCGGCTTTTCCTGCTCGAATTCGAGCACCCAGTCCAGGCTCTTGGCCTTGCCGGATTGCATGGCAGTCTTTGCGGGACGGTAGATTTTCGCAGTCATGTCCCAATCCTCTTCATGGCGGCACCCGCCCTAAAAGGCGGATCGTGGCGCCCTGCTGCATGACGCCCAGAAACTGGACGTTGGAATGAATGGTCGGAGCGGAGAGATTCGAACTCCCGACCCTCTGGTCCCAAACCAGATGCGCTACCAGGCTGCGCTACGCTCCGACTGCCTAAGGCGTGATCCGGATACACCGGAACGCATTGCCCCGCAACTCCAAATCGACGCTTATTTCACCTAACCGGCAATTCATTTGTCGATCACGCGGTGACGAACCGTGTCGCCTACCGATATTCCCCGTTGCGAGGTCGTTCCGCCATTCAATTCCAGTACATAGCGCACCGGGCCGATGGAAGGGATGATGGTTTCGGAAAACGGTTCGGTCCGCTCGGCGATTCGGATCACCGTGCCGGCTTCATCGATAAACAGCATATCCAGCGAAAGCGGTGTGTTCTTCATCCACATCAGCACTTGCCGGGTCTGATCGAACTTGAACAACATGCCATGTTCGGCCGCCATGCTTGTCCGGTTCATCAAGCCGCTGGCGCGGTCCGCAGGCGTCAGCGCCAGCTCGACAGAAAACTCGACAGGACCGTTCCCGGTCTCGATCACCAGCGGCTCGGCATCGGTCGGCAGCACTTTGGCAACCACCGGCACGGAGAAGATCACGAGAGATAGAAGAAGCAGCGCGAGGCGTTTGAAACTACCCATTACCCGCTCAGTGCGAATTCGGGATCGGCGCGTCTATGTCGGGGTGGATTTCGGCCGCCATGAGGCCCTTGTCGCCGTCGCCGAAGCGAACCAGCACGACCTGTCCCGGCCGCAGTTCAGCCAGGCCGTAGCGTCTCAGCGTCTCCATGTGAATGAAGATATCTTCGGTCCCCTCGCCTCGGGTCAGAAAGCCGAACCCCTTGGTGCGGTTGAACCACTTTACGATCGCCCGCTCGAGGCCGCTCGACGGTTTGACCTGCACATGCGTACGAACCGGGGGCAATTGCGAGGGATGAACGGCAGTCGAGGTGTCCATCGAGAGAATGCGGAAGGTCTGGTATCCACGTTCACGTTTCTGGATCAGGCAGACGACACGGGTGCCTTCAAGTACGGTCTGGTATCCGTCGCGGCGCAGACAAGTCACATGCAGGAGAACGTCCTCCATGCCATTGTCTGGTATGATGAAGCCGAACCCCTTGGCAACGTCAAACCACTTTATGACTCCGGTAATCTCCATGAGATCGACAGGATCACCAAGTGCTTCCGCACCAACCTGATCTTTTTCTGAGGACCTTTCCCCCATCCGGATGCCTCTCCAATACGCGCCACAAACAAATGAAGTGATTCTTGATTAAAACATTAACATTGTATTGCGAGGGCAGCGCAAGCCCCGCAGGAAAACTTGTTCATTCGTCCCCTTCTATCGTATTGGCGTTGCCTCGAACACGATTCCGCCTATCGTTCGTCCATTCAAGAATCATGAGGTAAAGCCAATGCGTTATCTGCACACGATGGTCCGCGTCGCCGACGTCGAGGCCTCGCTGGATTTCTACTGCAACAAGATGGGACTTGTGGAAATCCGCCGTCACGAAAGCGAAGCCGGCCGGTTCACGCTGATCTTTCTCGCCGCGCCCGAGGACAAGGAACGGGCCCTGGCCGACCAGGCCCCGTTGCTCGAACTCACCTACAACTGGGATCCTGAAGAGTACGATGGCGGCCGCAATTTTGGCCACCTCGCCTATGTTGTCGACAACATCTACGATCTCTGCCAGTCGCTGCAGGACAAGGGTGTGACCATCAATCGTCCACCGCGCGACGGCCATATGGCTTTCGTCCGCTCGCCCGACGGCATTTCCATCGAGCTTCTCCAGAAGGGAGAGCCGCTCGAGCCTGCGGAACCCTGGAAGTCGATGAAAAACACCGGCAGCTGGTAACAGTGCCTGACAGGCCCGGCTTCATCTTAGCCGGGCCTTTATGACGTAAGGCTCACACAACGAAGCCGGGCTAGCCTTGTGAATGGGCCATGCTTTCGCCGCATTTGCGACGCATCGCATGAATTTTGGCGCTTGTGCCGAAGAGCCTTTTCAGGCAGGCGGCTTTGTCCGTTTACAAGAACGTCGCAAATGAGTAGGCATTTTCCAGGACCTTCGGGTCTGCCAATGCAAGATACCCGGGGGCTCCAGAGTTTGCAGACAGGCGGATACAAAGCAGCCATCAGGCGCAAGTCCACGCGGGCATTGCTTCTGACCGGTGCAGCAGCAGTTCTAAGCGGATGCGTGTCAACTGCTGACCCTGCCATGTTCGCCAACCAGGGCTTTGCTCCGGGTACTCCGGAAATGTTTGACGGTATCGTCAGCCCGGATCAGTCCGCAGTCATGTATGCGGACGCCCAGGCTGCTGCCGAAACCGCGCCCGGTGTTCCGCTCCCGGTCCCCTCACCCAATTCTTCCGACGCGTCGGCACGGCTGCCGGCTCCGGCTGTTGCGCAGACCGATGTCGCTCCCGGCCAGTCGGTCGTCATGGCGGACACCGCCGTTGACGCGCTCAACCGCGGCATTACCCAGAGCCAGCCGGCCCAGTCGGTCGCCAATCTCTATGGGTCGACACCCGCTCCGGCGCCCGCCAGCGTGACGCAGCAGAAGAGCCAGGCTGCCCAACCGGCGCAGCCCCAGGCAGCGTCAGCCGACATGGCCTCGGTCGGCAACGATGTGGAAGCGGCCGCGCCTGCACAGCAGGTTCAGGAACTGGCAGTGGTCGCACCGCCGAAAAAGAAATCGATTTTCGCGCGCATGTTTGCGTCTCCCAAACCCTCGGCCAAGAATGCACCTGCTGGAACCACCAAACGGGTGGTGTCTCGGAACAATGCTCCGGTGACCGTCGCCTCGACCGGTTCGTCCGCGCTGCCCGGCGTCAAGCTGGCATCGATGTTCGGCAACGATGCCACATCGTCGGGAGGTGCCGATTCCGGTCAGATCCAGCTGGCCTCCGCCGCGGGTCTGGCCCGCCTTGCTCCCAATGGGCTGCACCTGCAGACCGACAAGGTACAGGTCGACTGCTTCAAGCCCCGGCTTGTCCGCACGCTCAAGGCCATCGAGCGGCATTACGGTCGCCCCGTCGTTGTCACCTCCGGCTACCGCAGCCCGAAGCGCAACCGGCGCGTCGGCGGAGCATCCGGATCACGTCACACCACCTGTGAGGCGGCGGATGTCCAGGTCGAAGGCGTTTCCAAGTGGCAACTGGCCAAGTATCTGCGCTCCATGCCCGGACGCGGCGGCGTTGGCACCTATTGCCACACGGAATCGGTGCATATCGACATCGGAAACACCCGTGACTGGAACTGGCGCTGCCGTCGCCGCAAGTGATCGGGACCCAATTTTCACCGCCTGACGGGCTGTGCCCGCGGGGCAGTTTTACGACAACAAAAAAACTTCATTTGGATGTCATTTTTTTCTCTCAAAACGCAATTATGCGCTTGCGGTCCTAAAACGGTCTGACTATAAGACGCCCACAGTGTTACGCGCCCTTCGTCTATCGGTTAGGACGCCAGATTTTCATTCTGGAAAGAGGGGTTCGACTCCCCTAGGGCGTACCACTGCTCCCAAGCGTTTCGCTTGAATTCTCCTTTGAAAACCAGGACTTGCCGAAGACCCGGGCTGATGTTCGGACCTGCAGTCCTGTGATGTCGCGTATCGCGAACGCTCGTCGCACCGCGCCACAATTCTGGACCTTTCGGGATGCCGGCTCCCCAAGAATTGGAGCTGCCCTTTCGCGAAAAAACGCACAGCAGCACGCCTGGAATGACGGCGGCATTCGGGAACCGGCAACCATAGCTCACGCCACCTGGAAGAGCGGCTGGCTAACGCGCCACAGCCGCGTCGGTCACGCGAATCTGAACCCGCCTCACGCCCTGCCAGTAATCGGCTGACAGCGAACCCGCGATGTGAAATGCCATGCCGCGTCCACTGAGCAGGGTCGCGCCCATTTCCGTGTCGGCTGCCCGGAATGCAATGCCGTTGAGCTTGCCACCATCGGGACCGGCAAATGACAGCTTGATGTGGTTCTGACCGACGACACGCGCGTCCTTGAGCGTATGCCCGGGCATGGCGAACACCGGTTGCGGGTGCCCCGCTCCATAAGGCCCGGCACGCTCGATCAGGTCGACCAGTTCGAGCGTCGCACCGGATGCCGAAATCGCGCCATCAATCTTCAGCCGGTGCGTCGTGGTGAGCCCGGCCACGGTCTCGGCGGCATTTTCCTCGAAAAAGGCCCTGAGGTCTCCAAGCCGGCCCTGCTCGACGGTCAGCCCGGCTGCCATCGCATGACCGCCGCCCTTGACCAGAAGACCTGTTTCCACTGCCTTGCGCACCAGCCGACCGATGTCGACACCCGGTATCGAGCGGCCTGACCCGGTGCCCTTGCCATTGCCATCAAAGGCAATAGCGAAAGCCGGTCGGCGGTAGCGCTCCTTGAGCCGCGAGGCCAGCAGGCCGACGACGCCGGGATGCCAGCCCTTACGCTCCGTGACGATGACAGCCGGCCCATCACCACTCGCCATCTCCATGGCAGCCTCCGCGTCCGCTTCGGCCAGCATTGCCGCCTCGATCGCCTGCCGCTCCCGGTTCAGATCTTCAAGCTGTTCGGCAATGGCAGCCGCTTCATCCTTGTCTTCAAGCGTCAGCAATCGGCTTCCCAGAGCCGCGTCACCGATTCGTCCGCCGGCATTGATCCGGGGCCCGATCAGAAATCCAAGGTGATAGGGCGTTACAGGTCCGTTGACCCCTGCCCGTTGCGAGATGGCCGTCAGCCCGGCATTGCCCATGCCTCGCGCAGCCAGCAGCCCCTTGACCACGAAGGCCCGGTTGAGCCCCTTGAGCGGCACCACGTCACAGACGGTGGCAAGGGCCACCAGATCCAGATTCGCGAGCAAGTCGAATGTGGTCGCCCGCTTGTCGCCTTTCTGGCGCAGCAGCCGCAAAGTCCCGGCAAGCACCATGAAGACCACACCGCAGGCGCACAGGTGCCCGAGCCCGGAGAGATCATCCTCGCGGTTCGGATTGACCAGTGCCTGCGCGACCGGCAGTTCACTGGCCACCTGGTGGTGATCGATCACCACGACATCGACACCGCGCCGTGCAGCTTCTGCAAGCGAGTCGTGACTGGTCGAGCCGCAGTCGACCGTGATGATCAGCTTTGCACCGCGATCCACAAGTTCGCCGATCGCCGTGGGGTTCGGGCCGTAACCTTCGAAAATCCGGTCAGGGATGTAGATTTCGCTGGCAAGTCCGAAATGGCGCAGGAAGCGCTGCATCAGCGCAGAAGAGGCCGCCCCGTCCACATCGTAGTCGCCAAAGACCGCAACCCGCTCGCTACGAGAAATCGCCAGCGCGATCCGCTCGGCCGCCTTGTCGCAGTCGGTCAGTTTCGACGGATCGGGCATCAATGTCTTGATGGTGGGATCGAGGAATGCCTTGGCGTCGCCGATGGCAACCTCACGCCCCGCAAGGACCCGTGCGATCACGTCGGGAAGTCCTGCCATCTGCGCAATAGAGATGGCCTTGTTCTCACCCGTCATATCCAGCCGCGCCACCCATTTCTGTCCGGACAGCGACTGCTCGACTCCAAGAAAAGCCCGCTCTGTTGCGTTGTTGACTGTCATGCGAAAACCAACCTGCTTCAGACGCCCTGCCGTGATGGCTGCGTCCTGGATAGGCTCTTAACGCAAACCACCGCCTGCGGCAAAGCGCTGCGCGCGCGATCAGACACGTCTTGCCTGTTCAACGCAAAACCGCCCCGGGTTCAAATGAAACCGGGGCGGTGCTGTTTCCGGACGGAATTCGGCGCTTCCAGCGATTCAGTCGAACTTTTCGAGATCCTGGTGGCGCGCCTTGATTTCGCGCACCGTCTTTGAGGAAGAGCGCATGACGATGGTGTGAGTGATGATCGCGTCGCGGGTGAAACGCACCCCCTGCAGCATGTTGCCATCGGTCACGCCGGTGGCTGCAAACAGCACGTCGCCGCTGGCCATTTCTTCCATCGTGTAAATCTTGTTGGGGTCGGAAATCCCCATCTTGGCAGCGCGCGCCACCTTTTCCTCGGTGTTGAGCTGCAGGCGGCCCTGCATCTGCCCGCCGATGCAGCGCAGCGCTGCAGCCGCCAGAACGCCTTCAGGCGCTCCGCCAATGCCGAGATAGATATCGATTCCGGTCTCGTCGGGATCGGTGGTGTGAATGACGCCCGCCACATCGCCGTCCCCGATCAAACGGATTGCAGCGCCCGTGGCCCGCACCTCCTCGATCATCCGTGCGTGGCGGGGACGGTCGAGAATACAGGCAGTCACCTGCTCCACCGCCACGCCCTTGGCGCGTGCAACGGCATGAATGTTCTCGGTCGGCGTCGCCTTCAGCGACACGGTATTGGCCGGGTAGCCGGGACCGATGGCGATCTTTTCCATGTAGACATCCGGCGCATAGAGCAGACTGCCCTTTTCAGCGAACGCAATCACCGCCAACGAATTCGGCAGGTTCTTGGCGCAGATCGTGGTGCCTTCGAGCGGATCGAGCGCGATGTCGACCTTGGCGCCGTCGCGGGTGCCGACTTCCTCGCCAATGTAAAGCATCGGCGCTTCGTCGCGTTCGCCTTCGCCGATCACCACGGTGCCGTCGATCGGCAACCGGTTGAGCTCTTGCCGCATGGCGTCGACAGCCACCTGGTCGGCAGCCATCTCGTCGCCACGGCCGCGAAGCCGCGCGGCGGCAACGGCAGCGCGCTCGGTAACACGCGCGATCTCGAGTGTCAGAATACGTTCCAGACCACTGGCTTCTGTTGCTTTGGCTGACATGGTCTACTATCCCCCAGGGTACATCGTTTCGCCGCTCATACAGCGTTCAAACCTAGCAAGGCAATGTGAAAACCGTATTAAAAGCCGTGTTTATTCAAGATTTTGGCCTGATCCAAAACTAAATCGATTAGGCTGCCTGGCGCGTTCGCGCCGGTCGCCTCATACCAGACAGAAGAGCAGTGGCGCCGCCCCGGCTCAGTTGTCGCGGGTCCGTTCGATGCGGATCACCTGAGGCTCGCCGGTAAGGTAGCCTTCGCTCTTGATGGCATCGACCGCGGCGCGCACTTTCGATTCTGTCGTCGCATGCGTGACCAGAATGACCGTCTGCGGCCCGGCATCGGCACCAGCCGGACGGGCGCGCTGGACAATCGATTCAAGCGAGATGTCGTTGCTGGCCATCGAGGTCGCGATCGAGGCGAACACCCCTGCCCGGTCATCGACCTTGAGCGAGATGAAATACCCGCCCTCATGGCTCTGGATCTGGGCCTGGACATAGGGCTCGAGCTTGTCGGCGGGCCGCCCGAGCGCTGGCGCGTGCTGATGACCTGGCCGGCTCTTGGCGATATCGGCAATATCACCCAGCACTGCCGACGCGGTGGCGTCGCCGCCCGCTCCCGGACCCGACAGCATAAGCTCGCCCAGGATATCGGCTTCGATCGTCACCGCATTGGTCACGCCTTCCACCTGCGCGATCATCGAGCCCTTCGGCACCATGGTCGGGTGAACCCGTTGCTCGATCCCTGTCGCGGTCCGCTGCGATACGCCGAGCAATTTGATCCGGTAGCCAAGCTCGTCGGCGGCATGGATGTCATCGATGGAGATATTGGTGATGCCCTCGATATAGACGTCATCTGCGGCAATCTCGGTGCCAAAGGCCAGGCTGGTCAGGATCGACAATTTGTGAGCAGTGTCGTTGCCTTCGATATCGAAGGCCGGGTCGGCTTCGGCATATCCGAGCCGCTGGGCCTCGGCGAGGCACTCGGCAAAGCCCATGTTCTCGTGCTCCATCCGGGTCAGGATGTAATTGCAGGTGCCGTTCATGATGCCGTAGATCCGGGTGACGGCGTTGCCGGTCAGCGATTCGCGCATGGCCTTGATCACCGGAATGCCGCCCGCAACCGCGGCTTCGAAGTTCAACAGCACACCGTTGGCCTCGGCAAGCTTTGCCAGCTGAACGCCGTGCTGGGCAAGCATCGCCTTGTTGGCGGTGACAAAGTGGCGACCGGCCGTCAGCGCCGCTGTCGCGGATGCGAGCGCCGGATCGCCCTCGCCGCCAATCAGCTCTACAAACACATCAATGTCGGCTTCACGCGCCATGACGACCGGATCGTCGAACCAGACGACGCCATCAAGATTGAGACCGCGATCACGGCTGCGGTCGCGCGCGCAGACTGCGGTGATCACGATTTCCCGGCCACAGATATCGGCCAGGAGATTGTGCCGGCTCTTGAGAATCTGAAACAATGCCGCACCGACAGTGCCAAGGCCTGCAATGCCGATTTTCAGGGCATCAGTCATGTCTAAAGTCCACCTGTATGGGATCGCCCGCATGAAGATGCGGGACGTTGAAAGTCAAGGCGGGTTTAGCGGTGAGGGCCGCGACGGTCAACGCCGGGCGGACAATGAAACCACATTGTCGCCGCCGCCATTGCCTGCGGTCGCGAAGAAGCGCTTGATGTTGCGGGCCGCCTGGCGGATCCGGTGCTCGTTTTCGACCAGCGCAATGCGGACATGCTCGTCGCCGTGCTCGCCGAACCCGACACCGGGAGCGACCGCCACATCGGCCTTCTCGACCAGCAACTTGGAAAATTCCAGCGAACCCAGATGCTTGAACTGCTCGGGGATCGGCGCCCAGGCAAACATCGTTGCAGCCGGTGGCGGCACGTCCCAGCCGGCCTTGCCGAAACTCTCGACCAGCACATCGCGGCGGCGCTTGTAGATCGAACGCACCTCGGCGATGTCGGCGCCATCGCCGTTGAGCGCTGCGGTGGCAGCCACCTGGATGGGCGTGAACGCGCCATAATCAAGATAGGATTTGACGCGCGTCAGCGCCGAGATCAGCCGCTCGTTGCCGACGGCAAAGCCCATGCGCCAGCCCGGCATCGAGAAGGTCTTCGACATCGAGGTGAATTCGACACAGATGTCGATCGCGCCGGGCACTTCCAGCACCGAAGGCGGCGGCGTGCCGTCGAAATAGATTTCGGAATAGGCCAGGTCCGACAGGATGAGGATGTCGTGCTTCTTGGCGAAAGCCACCACGTCCTTGTAGAAATCCAGCGTCGCCACGTAGCTCGTCGGGTTCGACGGATAATTCAGGATCAGCGCCAGCGGTTTCGGAATCGAATGCCGCACCGAGCGTTCCAGCGCGGCAAAGAAGCTGTCATCGGGAACGACATCCAGCGAGCGGATCACGCCGCCGGACATGATGAAGCCGAAAGCATGGATCGGATAGGTCGGGTTGGGACACAGGATCACATCGCCGGGTGCGGTGATTGCCTGGGCCATATTGGCAAAACCTTCCTTGGAGCCCAGCGTTGCCACCACCTGGGTCTCGGGATTGAGCTTGACGCCGAAACGCCGCTCGTAATAGGCGGCCTGCGCACGCCTGAGACCCGGAATGCCGCGCGAGGTCGAATAGCGGTGGGTCCGCGGATCTCTCACCGCTTCGCACAATTTGTCGACAATGGAGGCAGGTGTCGGCAGGTCTGGATTGCCCATCCCCAGATCGATGATATCGGCCCCCCCGGCCCGCGCCGACGCCTTGAGCCGGTTGACCTGCTCAAAAACGTAAGGTGGAAGTCGGCGGACTTTGTGAAATTCTTCCATGGAATTCCCCGGGGTTGTGGGCTGATTGGAGACGCTCTGATGTCATGGATTTGCGTCCAAACCAAGTCAAACGCAAGTTCTAATTCTCGATTTCCTGCTGCGTATCGGTTCCATGACTGGCAGCCAAAGCCCGCAACTGCCTGAGCCGGGCCTCGTATTGCGCCCGTGCATCGGGCGTCGATGCGCGCTTGCGAAGCAGCTCGGTCATCTCCGCTTCCGCCTCCAGCTTGTCCTGGTCGGAGAACTGGCTGTTGGCCGCTTTCGGTTGCTGGCCGAAGCTCGGAAACTCGCCCGTCCGTCGCGCGCCGGAGGCAACAAACGCCTCGTTCTCGACCGGGGCGGTCCTCTCGATCGGAACGACTGAAACAAATCCCGGATTGCGCGCGATGGTCCGGGACTGCGGTTCCACCGATCCGGAGCCATCCGCCGAAACCGCTGACTGATCGCCGACACCCGGTTGCCCGGCGCCAACGCCGGGACCGGTCGCCGGTACGGACCTGGGGGCCGCATCTTCAAGCGAAGCCGTCTGGCATCCTGCGAGCAGGAGACAGTACAGGGCAACAAACATCGGACGAACAATCGGGCTCATGATCACAAATATTCCGGTCTCCGCCCAAGGGCGGTCATGACATGGACAAAAAAAGTCCCTATCAAGAAAGGATAATGCCAGTATTGGCAGCCAAGCAAAGCAAAGCAAACAAGCCGATTTAAGGCAGAAGACGGACCAGAGGCAAGCTCGGGAACATGATGAGGAGGCGCCACCATGGTGGACAAGGGCAAAACGACGGGCGGCGGCGACCAGGCTGAGCCGGGCGCAACATCCGCCGAAGCCTATGTCGTCAAGGATCCCGAAGTCTTCGCTCGCAATGTAGCCCGCATGCTCGAAGAACTTGGCAAGGCTGCCTCAGCCTGGGTGGAACCGCGCGAAAAGGGCGAAGTCGTCGACACCGTCTCCGAACCGATGGCGGACATGGTCAAGACCTTCTCCAAGGTCGGTGAATACTGGCTGTCCGATCCCAAGCGCGCCCTCGATGCCCAGACGTCGCTTCTGACCAGCTATTTCGGCATGTGGAGCCAATCCATTGCCCGCATGTCGGGCGAGGACACCAGTCCCCGCACTCCGACCAAGGACAAGCGCTTCACCGATCCGGACTGGGACAACAATCCCTTCTTCGAGTTCCTGAAGAATGCCTATTTCATAACCTCGGACTGGGCCAACAAGCTCGTCGACGAGAGTGAAGGCCTCGACGAGCACACGCGCCACAAGGCAGCTTTTTACGTACGCCAGATCACAAGCGCCCTGTCGCCGGCCAATTTCATCGCTACCAATCCCGAACTCTACAAGGAAATGGTGTCGTCCAACGGCGCGAACCTGGTCAAGGGCATGCACATGCTGGCCGAGGACATCGCCGCCGGCAAGGGCGAACTGCGGCTGCGCCAGTCGGATGCCTCCAAGTTCAAGGTTGGCGAAAACATTGCCGTTTCACCCGGCAAGGTCATTGCCCAGGACGATGTCTGCCAGATCATCCAGTATGACCCGTCGACCGAGACCGTGCTCAAGCGCCCCTTGATGATCGTGCCGCCCTGGATCAACAAGTTCTACATTCTCGATCTCAACCCGAAAAAGTCCTTCATCAAATGGGCGGTCGATCAGGGTCACACGGTGTTCGTGATTTCCTGGGTCAACCCGGATCAGCGCCATGCCGACAAGGACTGGGAGGCCTATTCCCGCGAGGGCATTTCCTTCGCGCTCGACACCATCGAGAAGGCGACCGGCGAACGCGAGGTCAATGCCATCGGTTATTGCGTCGGCGGCACCTTGCTCGCCGCGACTCTGGCGCTGCACGCCCAGGAGAAGGATAGCAGAATAGCCACGGCCACGTTCTTCACCACTCAGACCGATTTCACCTATGCCGGCGACCTCAAGGTGTTTGTCGACGAGGCGCAGATCACCTCGATCGAGAATGCCATGGGAAAGAACGGTTACCTTGATGGCTCGAAAATGGCCACGGCCTTCAACATGTTGCGCGCCTCGGACCTGATCTGGCCCTACGTGGTCAACAACTACCTCAAGGGCAAGGACCCGATGCCCTTCGACCTGCTCTACTGGAATTCCGACGCCACCCGCATGCCGGCGGCCAACCATTCATACTACCTGCGCAACTGCTATCTCGAGAACACCCTGTCGCAAGGCAAGATGCAGCTTGCCGGCAAGACCCTCAAGCTCAGCGACATCAAGATCCCGATCTACAATCTTGCGGCAAAGGAAGACCATATCGCCCCTGCCCGCTCGGCCTATATCGGCGGCAAGCTGTTCGGAGGCGACGTGACCTATGTCATGGCCGGCTCGGGCCACATCGCCGGCGTCGTCAACCCGCCCGTGTCCGGGAAATACCAGTTCTGGTCCGATGGCCCGACACATGCAGAATTTGACGATTGGGTTGCCGGTGCTGTCGAGACGCCGGGTTCCTGGTGGCCGCACTGGCACGCCTGGATCCGCGCGGCCTCCGATGAAGAAGTGCCGGCGCGCAAACCTGGCGGCAAAAAGCTCAAGCCCATCGAGGCCGCGCCCGGATCCTATGTGCAGGTCCGGATCTGACACACGGTTTCTCTTTGCCTAAATTGCCAGGCCAATGACCTGCCTGTGGTTTGCGGGCTGTCGTGATGCCTGTTATGCGCTCAAATCATGATCTTTGACCCTCCGCTCATTCCCGCAACCTTGATACGCCGCTACAAGCGTTTTCTGTTCGATGCAGAGCTTGACACCGGCGAACGGATCACCGGCTCCTGCCCCAACACCGGCTCGATGCGCGGGCTGACCGAGTCCGGTTCCAGGTGCTATCTCACCCGGCATGCCTCGACGACACGGAAATACCCCCACGCGCTGGAACTGGTCGAGGCTGACAACACGCTCGTCGGCATCAACACCGGCCGGCCCAACCGGCTGGTTGAGGAGGCGATCGACAAGGGACTGATCGGATCGCTGGGAACCTACGCCACGCGCAGGCGCGAACAGAAATACGGACTGAATTCCCGCATCGACATTCTTCTCGAGGATCCGGACAAAGGCCGGGCCTATGTCGAGGTCAAGAATGTGCATTTTCGCCGCAGTGAGGGGCTGGCCGAATTTCCCGACAGCGTGACGACCCGTGGCGCCAAGCACCTTGAGGAGCTTGGCGACATGGTCGAGGCTGGACACCGCGCGATAATGGTCTATCTGATCCAGCGCAGCGATGTGGACCGGCTGAGCCTGTGCCGCGATCTCGACCCGGCCTACGCAGCCGCCTTTGATCGCGCCATGACCCGCGGGGTTGAAGCCTGCGCCATACGGTGCAAGATCACATCTGAGCAAATCAGCGCTGAGACGATGGTACCCGTTGAGGAAACCCGCCTAAACAGCGTATTGTAATACAAGACCGGTGCAACCGGCCCGAAAAAGACAGAGCGAGCCACCATGGTTACCTATATTGATGCCGCATCGGCCCCGATGAAGAACACAGGCCAGATCCGGCTCTATGGCGAGGAAGGGTTTGAAGGCATGCGCAAGGCAAGCCAGATTACCGCCAGATGCCTGGATGAACTGGTCACCCGCGCCGTGCCGGGCGCAACTACCAACGAGATTGATCGCTTTGTCTATGAATTCGGCATGGATCACGGCGCCTTGCCCGCGACGCTGAACTATCGCGGCTACACCAAATCCTGCTGCACCTCGATCAATCACGTCGTCTGTCACGGCATCCCCAACGACAAGCCGCTGCGCGAAGGCGAGATCGTCAATATCGACGTCACCTATGTGCTCGACGGCTGGCATGGCGATTCAAGCCGGATGTACCCGATCGGGGAAATCAAGCGTGCCGCCGAGCGGCTGCTCGAGATCACCCACAAGTCGTTGATGCTTGGCATCGAGGCGGTCAAGCCCGGCGCACGCACCGGCGCGATCGGCGAAGCCATTCAGAAATACGCCGAATCCGAACGCTGTTCCGTCGTCCGCGATTTCTGCGGCCACGGCGTCGGCAAGCTGTTTCATGATGCGCCGAACATCCTGCATTACGGCCGCGCCGGCGAAGGACCGGAAATGCGCCCCGGCATGATCTTTACCATCGAGCCGATGATCAATCTCGGGCGGCCCCATGTGAAGGTGCTTTCCGACGGCTGGACGGCGGTGACGCGCGACCGGTCGCTGACCGCGCAGTACGAGCACACCATCGGCGTGACCGAAACCGGCTGCGAGATATTCACCCTCTCACCAGCCAGCCTGGATCGTCCCGGACTGCCCGCATGACATCACCCCGTCGACCAGGTCTGGATGCGAAAGGCCTGGACGACGGGGGCCTGAATGATGAGAGCCTCGATCACAAAGGCATGAACAAGAACGCGGACGACCTGCATGGCGCCGCGGCTTCGGCCGATAACCGCGACCAGCCGGCGGAGGACGAGCGCAACTATTTCGCCGAAAGCCGCCAGGGCAAGACGCGGGGCCGCGCCCTCGAGAGCGATCTTCGCGCTGCTGCGGACAATCCCGACGAACATTTTCACGGCCATCGCGACCGGTTGCGCCAGCGCTTCCGCGACGGCGGTGACCGCGCTCTGGCCGATTACGAGTTGCTGGAACTGCTGCTTTTCCGGCTGATCCCGCGCCGCGATACCAAGCCGATCGCCAAGGCGCTTCTCGCAAGGTTCGGCTCGCTGCCCGAGGTGCTCGGCGCCCCGGCGCAACTGCTCACCGAAGTCAAAGGCGTCGGCGACAGTGTTGCCACCGATCTCAAGCTTGTCGCCTCGATCGCCCACCGCATGCTCAAGGGCGAGCTCAGCGGGCGGCAGGTTCTCGCATCCTGGTCCTCGGTGATCGAATATTGCCGCGCAGCCATGGCGTTCGAGGCCCGCGAACAGTTCCGCGTATTGTTCCTCGACAAGAAGAACGCGCTGATTGCCGACGAGGTTCAGCAGACCGGCACCGTCGACCACACTCCGGTCTATCCGCGCGAGGTCGTCAAGCGGGCGCTTGAGCTCTCGGCAACCGCTATCATCCTGGTCCACAACCATCCTTCGGGTGATCCGACACCGTCACGCGCCGATATCGAGATGACCAAGCTGATCATCGACACCGCCCGGCCGCTCGGCATCACCGTGCATGACCACATCATCATCGGCAAGGATGGTCATGCCAGCCTCAAGGGACTGAAACTGGTCTAGCCGGCTGCAGGTTCCTGCCATCCCCGCATTTCCGCGCTTTCGAAGAACCGCTCGGAATCGCGCCGGACCTCATCAAGCCGGTCGGACTTCATCTTGCCGAGCGACCCGATGATCAGCCCCATGCGGTGGTTCTTCCTGAGGATCTCCTCGTTTTCGAAGAGGAAGTTCCAATAGAGATAGTTGAAGGGACATGCCTTCTCGCCTGCTTTCTGCTTCACGTCGAACCGACACGAGCCGCAGTAATCGCTCATCTTGTTGATGTAGGAACCCGATGCCGCATAGGGCTTTGAAGCAACAAATCCGCCGTCGGCGAACAAGGCCATGCCCACAACATTCGGCATTTCCACCCATTCATAGGCGTCCGAATAGACGATCAGGAACCATTCCTGGACCTGTTGCGGGTCTATACCGGCCAACAGGCAGAAATTGCCGATCACCATCAGCCGCTGGATATGGTGGGCATAGGCATTGGCTGTGGTCTCTGAAATCGCCTGGCCGAGGCAGTTCATCTCCGTCTCGCCGGTCCAGAAGAATCCCGGCAGCGGCCGCCGCGCATCCAGCGCGTTGACCGCCGCATAGTCGGGCATTTTCAGCCAGTACACGCCGCGAATGAACTCCCGCCAGCCGATGATCTGACGGATGAAGCCTTCAACCGCGTTGAGCGGCGCGGCACCGTCGCGATAGGCCTTCTCTGCCCTCTCGCAGCATTCCCTCGGGTCGAGCAGCCCGCAATTGATCAGCGTCGAGAGATGGCTGTGAAACAACAGCGGCTCGCCCTGTTTCATCGCGTCCTGCCAGTCGCCGAACCCGGCGAGCGCTTCGTCCACGAACCAGCCGAGATAGGCCTTGGCATCCTTGCGCGTGACCGGATAATCAAACGGCTCCAGGTCGCCGAAATGGGTGTTAAAGCGGTCTGCGACCAGATCCATCACTTCCCGTGTGATCTCGTCGGGCTTGAATACCGGCCGCGCAGGCACCGTGACCGAATCGGGGAGCGATTTGCGGTTGTCGGCGTCATAGTTCCACTGACCGCCCTCCGGTTCACCATCGGACATCAGGAAACCGGTGCGCCGACGCATTTCGCGGTAGAAATACTCCATTCGCAGCGTTTTCGGCTGTTCGCCGCTGTCTGTCGTGGCCCAGCTGACAAACTCCTCGTGACTTGCCAGGAACCTCTGGTCGGTGAGGATATCAAGTTCGACCGCAAGCTCCTCGCGCCAGCTCTCCGCCGCCTCGAGCACCCGTACCTCGGATGGTTCCGTCATCACCACGCGGTCTGCCTGGTGGCGGTCGACAGCTTGCGCCAGGGCGCCGCCGAAATCACCTGGATTGTCTTCGTCATCAAGCCGCATATAATCGACCGTGAAACCTTCGCCCCGCAGCTCGTCGGCAAAGTGCCGCATGGCCGAAAACAGGAAGGCGATCTTCTTCTTGTGATGCTTGACGGAAGTGGCTTCTGCATTCACCTCGGCCATGAAGATCACGTCGCGGCCAGGTTCGGCTCCGTCCAGGCTCGAGATACCGCGCGACAACTGATCACCCAGCACAAACCGCAACACTTTTTGTTTTCCCATCAGCATCCCCGGCTCACATCAGGACCGCGAAGTGCAGCACCGTCCACTTGCCTACGCTTTCCGGCACGATGTGGATTGCCTGAAAAAGATAGCCAACGGTATCGCTGCAATCTGCCCCGGTTCCGGCCCTTGAACGCGAAAACGCCGGAGCAGAGCCCCGGCGCTTTCAAACCTGTTGGATGTGCTGTGGCTTATTCAGCCGCAGTATCGTCCTTCTTGGCGGCCTTTTTCTTGGCCGGTGCCTTTTTCTTCGGCGCAGGCTTTTCCGAAGCCTCCGCTTCATCTTCGGCCATCAGTTCATCCTTGGTAACCGGCTTGTCGGTCACGTCGATGATGGTCATCAGATGGTCAATGGTCTTTTCTTCGAAGATCGGAGCGCGCAGTGAGGCGACAGCACCGGGAGTCTTCTGGAAATATTCGTAGATTTCCTGTTCCTGACCCGGGAACTTGCGGACCTGCTCGAACAGCGAGCGCTGCAGCTCATCGTCGCTGACCTGCACGCCGGCATCTTCGCCGATCTTGGAAAGGACCAGTCCGAGACGAACGCGGCGCTCGGCCAGCGTGCGATACTCTTCGCGCGCTGCTTCTTCCGTGGTGTCCTCGTCGGCGAAGGTCTTGCCGTTGTCCGACAGTTCCTGGTTGATCTGGCGCCAGATGCTTTCGAACTCGGCGTCGACCAGCTTGGACGGCGTGTCGAACTTGTGCGCTTCGTCGAGCTGGTCGAGGATCTGCCGCTTCAGCTTCTGACGCGTCACCTGGCCGTACTGGTCTTCGATCTGCGAACGGACGATCTCGCGCAGCTTGTCGGCGGAATCAAGACCGAGGGTCTTGGCCAGCTCGTCGTTGATTTCCAGCTCGCCAGGTGCGGCAATCGCCTTCACCTTGATGTCGAACGTGGCTTCCTTGCCGGCAAGATGGGCTGCCTGATACTCGGCAGGGAACGTGACCGTGATCACCTTCTCGTCGCCTTCCTTGAGGCCAATCAGCTGTTCTTCGAAACCCGGGATGAACCGGTTCGAGCCGATTACCAGCTCCGCATCCTGGTCCGCGCCACCTTCGAAAGCCTCGCCATCAACCTTGCCAAGGTAATCGATCGTCACCTTGTCGCCGTCGGCGGCCTTGCCCGACTTGGGCTCGAATGTGCGGCTGTTTTCAGCCACGCGAAGCACCTGCTCCTCGACTTCCTCGGCCGGGACCTCGACAACTTCGCGGACGACCTTGAACTTGGACATGTCGGCAAGATCGAAAGCCGGGATGATTTCATAGGCGATGGTGAACTCGAAATCGGCTTCGCCATTCAGGATGGCGTCAGCTTCCTTCTCGTCTTCCGTCATCTTGATTTCCGGCTGGGTGGCGGACCGTTCGCCACGATCGGCCAGGATCGATGTCGGCTTTTCCTGGATCATTTCATTGACCAGCTGTGCCATGATCGACTTGCCGTAGACCTTTTTCAGGTGCGAGATCGGTACCTTGCCGGGACGGAAGCCCTTGATCTGCATCTTGCCCTTGGCTTCGGCAAGCTTCTCGTTCATCTGCGATGCCATGTCCGCGGCGGGAACGACAATCTTCAATTCGCGCTTCAGCCCTTCGGCAAGCGTTTCGGTAACCTGCATGTTCAAACCTTCATTTCCTCGCGACTGCGACCGTTCGGGTTGGCCCCGCGACTGGGCCGGTGATCCGGCGTCGCTTGTGGCTTTCTTCATTGTAAGCCCCAGACCGGATCAACCGACTGAACGCCTTCGTGCTCGCCCTGCCATCCAATGCCACGTGGCGACCGGACCGGACTGTAATTTGGTGCGGGTAGAGAGACTTGAACTCCCACGCCTTACGGCACCAGAACCTAAATCTGGCGTGTCTACCAATTTCACCATACCCGCTTTTTAGGGCCGCAAAACCACGCTCGCGCGAGGCGACCCTGAACGCGGTCGCTCTATATCACCCGATTGGCAGCGATCAAAGGAAAAATCACCGAATGCAGCATGGTTTGTACATTTGAATGCCGAATGAGACCAATTCCAAGCCGGCTATTCACTTCCGGTGCTCGTCAAGGGACGGCTTCGCATCGATCATGAGCCGATAGAATTGCTGCCGCTCTGTCAGTAGAGCGGCTCTTCATACAGCATCGCTCCATCGATCATCAGGCGCGCAATTTGCGGCTCTCCGTCCTCCGACACCCGGATTGCGACAGTCGTCCGGCCGGCGTTGCGCGCATCCTCGATCTCAAGTCCCTCCCCCTCAGGCACGTAATACCGCTCGATGCCGAAACTCAGACTGAGGCGCAGCTTTCCCGATTTCGGCTCATCGGCTGCATACAGTCTGGTCGGCTTGCTCTTGAGATAAACCGAACCCGGCCTGACCGGGTCAGGCTTCTCGAGACTGAGCGCGCTTACAACCACCAAACCGTCTTCGCCGGGCTCGAGAGTGAGCCACACCGGCGCATAGAGGTTCTTCTCGGGCCATGTGCCCGTGAACAATGCGCCATCAACCGTGGAGATGTCTTCATACCTGAGCCTGACATAATCCCCCCGCATCAAATCCCGCGGATCGACCGGTGCTGTCTTGAGGATGACTTCGTCCCCGTCGCGCAGGATCGCCGCCCGTCCCTGAATCATAAGGACAAGGCTGCCGGCCAGGGCAACAGCACACACGATGGCGGCGACAACCGGATTGACACGGCGGCGCAGCAATTGGCCCAAAGCCGTCATGACAGCTCCCCCCTGCCGGTCTTGAAGCGTTTCTCGATCTTCATCACCGCGAAGGCGATGGCGGCCAGCACCAGCCCGCCCATGAACAGGAAGCCGGAACTGCCCATCAGCGAGCCGAGGGTTTCCTCAACGACATAGATCGTTTCGCAGGCGAAGGCGAAATAGCCGACTCTCCGAATCAGGCGGTTTTCGCTGCCAGCAATGGCGATGATGGCGACACTGGCGATCAGGATCACACCAGCCAGCAGCATTTCAACCGTCAGGCTTGGATTGGAAAGGTCGAACTGAGCATAACCCAAACCGCCGAGAAACAGCACGGCGCCATAGGTCGAAACCACTCCGTGCCGTTCAATCGCTATTGCATAGCGAGGCGGAACAATGGAACCGATGCCAAAGGCAATAGCCCCAATCACTGCAAATACCTGGCCGGGATCTATATGTGATCTCTCGTCAATAACCCAGATCACAAAACCGATCAGCAACAGCGCACACAGATGCCCCGTCAGCTTCGAGCGCGACCGCCAAGCTGCAACGGCGATCAGCAAGATCACAGCAAAAACCGAAAGATATCCTGAAATTTCAAGCACATCAGTTCCACCCGGCCCGAACAGCGAGGGCTGGGCCAGCAGATACCCAAATCCCAGAAGTCCGGCACAGATTGCTGCCATCGCGGATGAAAAGGCAAAGGATACCAGCAGCGCGCCTGCAGTCCACACCAGCATGAACGCCGTTTCGTCGCCACTGATATGGTACATCTGCCCCACCAGGGCGACGCCCGCCCCATAGCATAGCAGGGTAAAGACCAGCGCGACTTCCGACACCCAGTCAGCCGAGCGCCGCACGGCAAGGGCGGCAACGGCCAACCCGCCTGTGACGAACAGCAAGATCATGAGGACACGAACCGGTCGGGCAATCGCTTCCCAGTTTGCGGCCACAAGTGCGATTACCGCGCCGCCCAGCAGAATTGCCGCAAGCACCGCAAGGACGCCCGACAGGCTGAAACCGGTATGGCGGCGATCGTGATCCTTGAGCAGAACCTCGCCCTGTCCGGCATCGAGAAGCCCGGCCTTGATCCACTGGTCAATCTCGCGGGAGAGGTATCTGCGCAACATGCGATTCTTTCCTTGAACAAGCCGGGACCCAGATTACATCAAGCGCGCCGCCGGACAACGACGGCATTAGAGGCACACTGCCTTCATTTATACCAGCGCTGCACAGCTATGAGGCAAAGACCGTCCAAACACGGCTCAGCTATGCGTATACGGAATGCCTTCTATGAGATTATTGCACTGCACAAATCGATTGAATGCCCCTATATTCAAAACATCGGAACGCCACGGTGGTGGACCGAACAACAGCAGGACAGAGGATGACAACGATGAAACTGGTCAACTCCTTCGCCAGCTGGCGGAAATACCGCGAAACATGCGTCGAGCTTAACAGGCTTTCAGAGCGCGAGTTGAGCGACATCGGCATGACCCGGGGCGATATCCCATTCGCTGCACGGCGCGCCCTGTAAGAAATTCTAGAATTCGGAGCGGCCTCCTCCTCCTCCCAAAAAGCCGCTTCGATGTGACTGATGTTCATCCTCCTCCCGAGCATCAGTCTCCCAAAATGACGCTCACCGGATCCTCCTCCCCCGGTGAGCGTTATTTTTTTGTGCATTGTTTATTTGAGCAGCAAATGGTCATGCCGTCGAGCTCAAACCTGCGCCCGCCAGATACAACCCATCCTCCTCCAAACGACCGCCTGTTGACCACCTCCGGAGTGGGCAGCCAGTCCGTGACACGTGCAATTTGACCTTGGCCAACAAGAGTTTGTTAAGGCGCGTTGCAGATTTCGCATGGCTCCCTTGCGATTTTTTGCACTGCACAAATCGATTGTATTCACCTATATCAGGATCAACGAAACGCGGCGCACTGGTTGTCAGACAGCGCCCCATTGAAAGGAAAATACCATGAACTTCCGTAAGGCTTACAAAGACTGGCGCGACTACCGCAACACCGTCAACGAACTGTCCCGCATGTCCGAACGCGAACTCAATGACCTCGGCATCTCCCGCGGCGACATCCCGTTCGTTGCTCGCCGTCCCGGCCAGTAAGAACTGAAAATCTCTGCCCGGCCCTTCGCCGGTCATTTCAAACGGCGCCCTGGCGACAGGGCGCTGTTTCTGTTTGCGGAGACCGGGAATCAATCCTGGCACTGAACGCAGTCCAGACAGACCTATCAATGTGACAGGTGCGGCTTTTTCGGTGCCGTCTCATCGGAATTCGATGAATAACTGATGTTCAATTTTTCAGCATCTCCAATAATTGACAAAACGATAATCGAGCCATTCCGGGCACGCATATCAGGGCTGTGAATATTGCGCTGCACAAATGAGCGGCAAACGCCTATATGAGCGGCATCAGATTGATTACATCGTCATCACCGCCCGAACCGGGCGCACCCGAGGAGACTACCATGAACATTCTCAGCAAAGCCCGCAGCTGGATGAAAACCCGCCAGACCGCACAGCAGCTCGCAAACCTGTCCAACGAAACCCTGGCTGACATCGGCCTGACCCGTTTCGACATCGACAATGTGGCCCGCGGCCTTCGTACCCGCTAATCGCCATTACAGCACCGCGCATCCGGTTGGATGCGCAAAGGTCGCTGTAACGCTTTGACATGATGCATGACCGTTCGTTACGGCGTCCCTTGGGGCGCCGTTTTCGTTTCAGGGTCTCTCATAAAACATCTTTGAGACGGGATCGCGCCCGTGATAAACGGACGTCATGACCAAGACCTCTTCTCCCCACTCCCCCATCCATGTAGTCGGCGGCGGCCTCGCCGGTTCTGAAGCAGCCTGGCAGATCTCCCGGCGCGGTTTGCCGGTGATTCTGCACGAGATGCGCCCGGTTCGCGGTACCGAAGCCCACAAGACTGACAGCCTCGCAGAACTGGTTTGCTCCAATTCGTTCCGTTCCGACGATGCGGAGAACAATGCCGTCGGCGTCATCCATGCGGAAATGCGCCTGGCAGGCTCGCTGATCATGGCTTGCGCCGACAAGAATCAGGTTCCCGCAGGCGGCGCTCTGGCCGTCGACCGCGAAGGATTTGCACAGGCCGTCACCGATGCGATTGCCGCCGAGCCGCTGATCACTCTTGCCCGCGAGGAAGTCACCGGCCTTCCGCCGGCAGACTGGAATCAGACCATCATCGCCACAGGCCCGTTGACCGCACCGGGGCTCGCAGACGCGATCAGCGCGGAAACCGGTCAGGATGCACTGGCGTTCTTCGATGCAATCGCCCCGATTATCCACACCGATTCGATCGACATGTCGATCTGCTGGTTCCAGTCGCGCTACGACAAGGTCGGTCCCGGCGGCACCGGCAAGGACTACATCAATTGCCCGATGGACAAGGACCAGTACGACGCCTTCATCGACGCGCTGATCAGCGGCGACACAACAGGTTTCAAGGAATGGGAAGGCACGCCATATTTCGATGGCTGCCTGCCGATCGAGATCATGGCCGAGCGCGGACGTGAAACCCTGCGCCACGGCCCGATGAAACCGATGGGCCTGACGAATGCTCATCAACCCGAGACCAAGGCCTATGCCGTGGTCCAGCTGCGCCAGGACAATGCACTGGGCACGCTCTACAACATGGTCGGGTTCCAGACCAAATTGAAATACGGCGCACAGGGCGACATCATCCGGATGATTCCGGGCCTGCAGAACGCCGAATTTGCCAGACTTGGCGGCCTGCACCGCAACACCTATCTCAATTCACCGCTGCTGCTGGATGGTAGCCTGCAACTCAAGAGCCGTCCGGGCCTCCGTTTCGCAGGCCAGATCACAGGTTGCGAAGGCTATGTCGAAAGCGCTGCAATGGGGCTGCTGGCAGGCCGGTTCGCCGCCGCGGAACAGTTGGGCGACGAACTCGCACCGCCGCCGCTGACATCCGCATTCGGAGCGCTTCTCAATCACATCACCGGCGGGCATATCGTCAATGCCGATGAACCCGGCAAGCGCTCATTCCAGCCAATGAATGTCAATTTCGGCCTGTTCCCGCCGCTTGATCCCGGCGCAATCATGCGCCCCGAAGGGGGCGGTCGCTTCCGTGGCAAGGACAAGGCCAAGGCCAAGAAACAGGCAATGGCGCGGCGGGCGCTGACCGACTTTACGGCGTGGCTTGGGGAGACTTCAGCTCAACAGGCCGCTGAATAATCGAAGCGAAGCAAAGACTTCAATAACGTTGTTATTTAACGGCCCCGCCGCTTGCTACTCGGCTGGCGCCGCCGGACGACCTGCGGGCATCCCGGATCCGGGCAACCCGGGCGCACCCGATGTCTCCGGGTGCCGAGCCACATAATCGGCTTTCAGCTCGCCGGAGCCTTTGCGTGATCCGTCGTGGCTCCACCCGGGGGGCGCAAACAGATAGGCCATTCTCTGCCTGAACGTCAGTCCGGGGCGCGCCGCATCGCCAAACATGTCGATCCACTCGTGAAAAGCCACCCTTAGGGGATTGAACGTCCCGATGTTCTTGACGATGCCGTAGCGCGGCATGTCCTCGTCCTGTTCGGGAACGAAACTCCCAAACATCCGGTCCCAGATGATCAGAGTTCCGGCATAGTTGGAATCGAGATAGCGCGGATTGGTGGCATGATGCACCCGATGGTGCGATGGCGTGTTGAAGATGAACTCGATCGGCCGCCACATTCTGCCAATCGTCTCGGTGTGGATCCAGAACTGGTAAACCAGATTGAGCCCTCCGACAAACAGCAACAGCACAGGATGAAACCCCAATAGCGCCAGCGGGATTCTAAGCAGGAACATTCCGGTAAAGGTTCCGGTCCAGCTCTGTCGCAGTGCGGTCGATAGATTGTAATGCTGCGATGAATGGTGAATCACATGCTCCGCCCACACCCAGCGGCAGCGGTGCGCAATGCGATGGTACCAATAGTAGCGCAGATCATCGACAACGAAACACAGCGCGATCACCGCCCAGGATGTGCCAAGATCGACAATCCGGTACTGCCAGGCCCACATCAGCACACCGAAAGCCACAAAGCCCAGCAGCAGGCCAGAGGCGACATTACCAACCCCCATCAACAGCGACGTGGTGGTGTCACGGGTTTCGTAATCGCCGCGTCCCTTGAGAAAACGAATGACGAACAGTTCTATCAGGATGGCGATGACGAAAAACGGAATCGCCAACTGGGTAACATCAGGAAAATCCTTGAGGTCAGGCATTTCCATCCGCCTCGGGTTGCTCAAGCTCAGCTGTCGCCATCGCGAAGCTGCCGCACAGCCACAACGACACTTCCGCAGCATCTTCTGCCGAAGCGAAAATGTAGTCCCCGCCCTTCAGCGTGGATTCATGAAACTCGATATGCAGACCGGGCTTCTCCTCAACTGGCTGCACGCTGACATCACCGGGAAGAATCAGCCGCGCCACCTGATGCCGCCCCATGCTTTGTATGAAACCGGTCTTGCCGTCGGCCAGCCGCAGGAAACTGGCATTGCCATCCTTGGTCATGGTCACAGAGCGAATGGCTTCGCCCGGATAGGCGCGCGCAAACTCCAGAATGACCTCGCCGTGGTCACGACCGCTGTTGCCGCGAGACCCGCCGGTGTAGTGAACCACGCCGATCAGCAGAATCACCGCAAAGGCAACAACAACAACCAAGGCACCCAGACTCATGAAATTTCTCCCCTTGACCTAGCTCGCCTCCGCGTCAATTCATGATGACTATGCCGCGCATCCCGGCAGCGCGCAAGGCATCCGGACAGGCGGCCGAGAGGCCATCAAGACTCAGAGAGCTTGCTCCAGCCTGTGCCCGGATCATATGCTGCCGCGGCGCGCGGCGCGCCATAATTGGATCTGCCGTCGCCATTGCGGCAGCCGTACCGACTCCGAGAGGCATGCGGAAGCCTTCTTCTCGGCCCGGCACAACACCGCTTCAACCAGCGCCACGGGCAGATAGGCCGGTTTGACTACAGCCGGAACCTCAGCCAACGCCGCGCGTGCCCTGGCAAGATGGTCACGGCCAAAACCTGCAAACGCGCGAATCGCATTTGCCGCCCGGTCGTGGTCGCCGCCGGCAAGAAAACTGTCTCTGTCGAGACCGGTGGCTGACAGCAGATCTGCGGGTATGAACACCTGGCCTCTGGCCTGCGAGATCGGCAGCAGCATCAAATGTCCGGCAACGGCCTGAGCCACCCCTGCGTGACCGCTGGCGGTACTGGTTTGCGATGCGGCAGCCGTATCGAGCAGAAACGCAGACATCTGCAAGAGCGATGAAGCTGTTTCGCCGGCATAGCCCTCATAGCTGGACCGGTCCGGCATGGGATCATCATAAAGATCAAAAATCCGCGCGTCGCACATGGCTAGCAACGGTTCGGCCGGAAGGTTCCGGCGCTCAATCAGGTCAAGCAGCAAGGCGCCAACAGGATGCGCCTGAGCCTCGTCTTTCCGATCACCCGCCACCATGTCCCGCCACCATTGCAGACGCATCTCGCCCGGCAATGGTTCGCGCACACGGTCGCGGACAGATGCAATCTCGGCATTGAACAGGAACAGCGCCAACAGATCGTCGCGAACGCCGTCCGGCATCAGCAACAAGGCCAGATACCTGTCGATATCGGAGTCGCGAAGGCTCGCCAGCAATTGAGATCTGGTTTGCTCTGACAACCCGGCTGGCATCAAGGTCACCCTTCGACGGCGATCAGGGCCGCCGCAACCGCACGCGATTCCGATAGCATCACGTTGTAGGTTCTCACTGCCGCCCCGGTGCTCATCGGATCCGACGAAATATTCGACGCCTTCAGCGCTGCTTTCAAATCGGCCGGCAAGGGGCGGATTGACGCTCCCGTGCCGACCAGAAGGAACTCGATATCTCTTGCTTCAGCAAGAACCTGCTGAAACAGCTCGACCGGCAACGGGCCGCCCTCGGTGACGTCCCATCCATGAACGCCCGATGGCAGGCATAGAATCGAGCCGCGGTGCGACATGTCGGCAAACCGGAACCCGCCATTTCCGTAGGCGTCTATAGGTGGACGCCCGGGAAAATGGGCGGCGCGGATCTCGATGCCTGAGGCCATGGCTCAGACCCTGCTTTGATC
>Ga0114910_1000099_pt1 | contig 46444 bp, 45 predicted proteins | sample MalvireepMed_908_FD_83500 | JGI IMG/M metagenome (GOLD analysis project Ga0114910, IMG submission 83500) | Marine viral communities from the Global Malaspina Expedition - Malaspina viral metaG DeepMed_908 | ecosystem: Environmental > Aquatic > Marine > Oceanic | place: Mediterranean Sea...
AAGGCGACCCGTGCGCTTGATTATCTCGAAGCCAACCTTCCGCGGATCACCAAGGCCCCGAATGGCGGTCATTTTGCGATCGCCGCAATGCTCGGCTATCTCTCCTTGCGGTTTCCGGGGCAGTGGGAACGCGGACGGCCGAAGCTCAAGCGCTGGAGCGCAAAGTTTGCCTCAAGCTTCCCCGAACTCGACGCCATGTTGCCAAAAGCGTGACGATACGGCCCGGTAAGGAAGTCGGGATCGCCCACATGTTTGCCGCTGCCCGCTATTCGCTGGGCGGCGTCAAACGGCTATGGGGCGAGACGGCCTTCCGGCACGAGGTGCTGGCCTTTGCCCTGATCACCGTGTTGTTCTATTTCTCCGGCGTACCGCTCTGGGGCTATGTCGGGGCAACCCTGCTTTTCCTGCTGACAGTCTCGATAGAGGCGCTGAACACCGCCGTGGAGGAAATTACCGACCACGCCTCCCCCGACTACTCGGAGATGGCCCGCCACGCCAAGGATCTCGGGTCCTTCGCGGTGTTCTGCCTTTTGCTGGCCAACGCAATCTGGGCAATGTTCGTTCTGTGGTCTCACTGGATACCGCTCGCCGCGTGACGGCAGAGCGACCGGGAAGACAAGCCTGGCGCTCAAATGTAAATGCACCACATCAACCGCCCGGCCAAAAAGCCGGCCGTTGATGTGGCAATTCCACTTGCAGTCATTATCTTTGACTGAAGCCATCGACCAAACACCGGAACATCGGAACCATCATGACAGAAACAACCCAACCGCTGCGGATCGACATCATTTCGGATGTTGTGTGCCCGTGGTGCATTGTCGGCTACAGCCAGTTGACGCAGGCGCTTGAGGCCACCGGGACGGCGCATGAAATCCACTGGCATCCGTTCGAACTCAATCCGGAGATGGGCCCCGCGGGCCAGAACCTGGGCGAACACATTACCGAGAAATATGGCAGCACCCGCGAGCAGTCGCTGGAAAGCCGCAAGCAGCTGACCCAACTTGGCGCCGGACTGGGGTTCGAGTTCAATTTCGCTGACGACATGCGCATGCACAATACATTCAATGCGCACCAGCTGATCCACTGGGCCAACACACAGAATCTTGGCAACGCGCTGGAGCAGGCCCTGTTCTCGGCCCATTTCACGCACCGGCGTGACCTGTCGGACATCAATGTACTGGTCGAAGTGGCGCGGGAAACCGGCCTTGATGCCACCGAGGCAAAGGCCGTGCTTGACGACCAGCGCTTCGCCGAAGACGTGCGAAAGATCGAAAGTTTTTGGGTTCAGCAGGGCATCCGCGGTGTGCCTGCCATTGTTTTCAATCAGAAGCACCTCGTTACCGGTGCCCAGGGAACCGAGAATTACACCAGCATCCTCAAACAGCTTGCCGGCGCAGACGCCTGACGCGGTCTCGCACTATTCCACGTCCTGCTTGCGGCGTGACCAAATACGCTGTTGCCCTGACAAACAAAAAGCCCGGACGATGTTTCGTCCGGGCTTTCGGCATAGAAAAGGTCTGACAGATCAGAACTTCATGCCGATACCGACGCGAACCGAATGATCATCAAAGCCTGACGACACGTTTGTGCCACCAAGATTGTAGTTCTTCGACTGATAGTCGGTATAGCGGTACTCAACACGGGTGGTGATGGTGTCTGTCACAAACGCTTCTGCGCCTGCACCAGCAGTCCAACCAAAGTGAGTGTTGTTATCCGAGCCTGCCGCATTGGTCAGCTTGGCTCTGGTGGCTGCAAGACCACCGGTCGCATAGATCATGAACGGATTGACGTCCATACCGATACGGGCCCGCAGAGAGCCGTTGAAGCCCTGCTCGCCACTCAGGCCTGCACTGGAAAAGTCCGCACCGGAATAACCGATATCGGCTTCCGCGCCGTAGACGATATTGTCAGACTGCCAGTTGTAACCGCCATAGAGACCACCGCCGAAACCATTGGCATCTTGAGCAGGAGCAGCGTCAAACTCACCCCATTTGTACTCGCCATAACCACCGATATAGCCGCCCGACCACAGATAGGCCTGCGGTGCAACTTCAGCCATTGGCGGCTCAGGTGGCTGTTCCATGATAGCGTCCGCGGCCAGCACGGGAGCGGCAAGCGACACGGAAAATGCTGCGGCCAGCAGTGCCAGTTTACGAATACGCATTTTATTCTCCTTGTTTAAACTGACCCGACTCAAACAGCGGGTCTGAAACTCCGGGGCATTGGGATGCATGCCTTCCGACAAGGTCCAAGATGGAGATTGAATGCGGCGGCGTGAGAGCAGGATTGTGAAGACTCCGCGGCAGAATAAGGGCAAGGGCAGCTGTGGCTTTCGGGCAACAATTATGCCGTTGCCCCGGCATTCAATCCATTGCGAATACAGGACGGTGGCCTATATGAAGGCTAACCGAGTGAAACCGCGAGCGTTGATTCCAAAGCATGTTGAGCATTTTGACCCTGATCGCGGGCCTGGTCGTCCTTGTTTTTGCTGGTGACTATCTTGTGCGCGGCGCGGTTGCCCTGGCCGAGAAACTCTCTATCGACCCATTGATCATCGGCCTGACAATTGTGGCCTTTGGAACCTCCGCCCCGGAGCTGTTCGTTTCGTTACAGGCGGCTTTCGACGATGTATCGGGAATCGCCATCGGCAATATCGTCGGTTCAAATATTGCCAACGTGCTTCCGGTGCTCGGCGCGCCGGCATTGCTGATGAGCATAAATTGCCGCGAAAAGGGCATCGGCTCATCCCTGGCGGTGATGATCGTCATGACGTTGACGCTGATGGTGATGATGTGGTTCGGGCCATTGAGCCGGCTCGACGGCGCAATTCTGCTGGCAATGATCGCAGCCTATCTCGGCTGGCAGATCAAGGCCGCGCGCGAATGTGACATGGCAGCCGTACCCGATTACCATGATGACGTTGCCGATCTTCCGCAGCAAGGCTGGAAGACTGCCCTGTTCATTGGCGGCGGGCTGATCGGACTGCCGGTAGGAGCGTGGCTGACCGTCGATGGCGCCTCCCATATTGCGCGCCTGCTCGGGGCCTCTGAAACCGTGATCGGACTGACCATCGTGGCGATCGGCACCTCACTGCCGGAACTGGTAACCTCAGTGATGGCGGCCTGGCGCAGATCCGGCGCGGTGGCGATCGGCAATGTGGTTGGCTCCAATATCTTCAATATCGGCCTTATACTGGGCGGCACCTCCGTCATTCTACCCTTGAAGGTGGATCCGCGCATCGTCTCGATCGATATGTGGGTGATGCTGGCCGTCAGCCTGCTGGTCGTGGCCCTGGCCCATTGGAACGTGCCGATTAAAAAGCTTGGCGGCATGGCTATGCTTGCGGTTTTTGCGGCCTATATCCTCTCGGTATTCTGATATTTGATGATTGCCGCCCAACGGTGGCAAGACCAACCGGGAACCAGCATGACATCTTCCAAGGGGACCGTCCTTGTTACCGGCGCAGCGCGCCGTATCGGCAAGGCCATTGCACTGGATCTGGCCGCCCACGGCTACAAGATCGCCATTCATGCCAATCGCAGCGGCCAGGAGGCGGAAGCCGTGGCAGGCTTCATCCGCGACGCCGGCGGCGTAGCAGAGGTTTTTCTCGCCGATCTTTCCGATGGCAGTGCCGTCCGCGCGCTCCACGATCAGGTGAGCGGCCAGCTGGGTGCGCCCGACATCATCGTCAACAACGCATCGGTGTTCGAGGATGATGATGTGCGCAGCTTTGACGAAGAGCGGTTCGACCGGCACTTCGCCATCCACCTCAAGGCTCCTGCCATCCTTGCAGAGGCAATGGCTGCGCGCCTGGCCGATGACCGGGAGGGGCTGATCGTCAACATCATCGACCAGCGCGTATGGAAACTGACGCCGCGGTTCTTTTCCTACACCCTGTCAAAAGCAGCGCTGTGGACGGCGACACAGACCATGGCCCAGGCTCTGGCGCCCCGGATCCGGGTCAACGCCATAGGCCCCGGCCCGACGCTGGCCAATGAACGCCAGAACCCCGATGACTTTGCCAGACAGACGGCAGCCCTGCCGCTTGAACGTGGGCCTGAACTGGCCGAAATCGGCGCAACCATCCGGTACCTGCATGAAGCCGGCTCGGTGACGGGTCAAATGATTGCACTGGATGGCGGCCAGCACCTTGCCTGGCGAACGCCTGATGTTGTCGGGGTCGGTGAATAACGGAGCTTGATAATCGACACTGCTGACGCCAGATGACAAGATCTTGAGCAAACCCGCTCTTGCCCGCACGGCGCCAGGAGTTGATAAGATCCATCAATGAATCGTACATCCAACCCGAAACCCCTCAAATCTTCAAAGCCCGCGGCGCAAACCGACGGCGGCGTGATCTATGAGGAAACAGATCAGGACGATGACGATCAGGCCGACATCGAGGCTCCCCTTCCCGCCGATGTCGCCAATGTCGCCGGCATGGAGTGGAACGAAAGCCCCGGCCTTGCAGAAGGCTTGAAAGGCGCGGAGGTGATCCAGGCCTTCGTCAAGCACCTGCCCAACCAGCCCGGCGTCTACCGGATGATGAACGAGACCGGCGATGTGCTCTATGTCGGCAAGGCGCGCAGCCTGAAAAAGCGGGTGACCAACTACGCGCAGTGCCGCGGTCACTCCAACCGCATCACCCGGATGATCGCGCAGACGACGAACATGGAGTTTGTCACCACGCGCACCGAAACCGAGGCGCTGCTGCTTGAAGCCAATCTGATCAAACGGCTGAAGCCGCGCTTCAACGTGCTGATGCGCGACGACAAGTCGTTTCCCTACATCCTGATTACCGGCAATCATGAGGCCCCGGCCATTCTCAAGCATCGCGGCGCACGCTCGCGAAACGGCTCCTATTTCGGGCCCTTTGCCTCTGCCGGTGCGGTCGGAAGGACAATCAACGCGCTGCAGCGGGCATTTTTGCTCCGGACCTGCACCGACAGCGTCTATGAAAGCCGCACCCGGCCGTGCCTGCTCTATCAGATCAAGCGATGCTCTGGTCCCTGCACCGGCGAGATCAGCGCGGAAGGCTACGCCGAGCTGGTTGGCGAGGCCAAGGCCTTTCTCTCCGGACGCAGCCAGGCGGTGAAATCACAATTGTCGACAGCCATGCAGTCGGCGTCCGATGATCTCGATTTCGAGCGCGCGGCCATCTATCGTGACCGGCTCTCGGCCCTGAGCCATGTGCAGAGCCATCAGGGGATCAATCCGCAGACTGTGGAGGAAGCCGACGTTTTCGCCATCCACCACGATGCCGGCATGGCCTGTATCCAGGTGTTCTTCTTCCGCACCGGGCAGAACTGGGGCAACCGCGCCTATTTCCCCAAGGCGGATCCTTCGCTGGCGCCGGGCGAGATCCTGGGCGCATTCATCGGCCAGTTCTACGACGACAAGCCGACGCCGCGGATGATCCTGATTTCCGAGGATTTCGAGGACCGGGCGCTGCTTGAGGAAGCGCTGAGCGTGCGGATGGAACGCAAGACCACCATCACCGTGCCGCAGCGCGGCGAAAAGCGCGAGCTGGTCGACCAGGTGCTCAACAATGCGCGCGAGGCGCATGGCCGCAATCTGGCAGAAACCGCTTCGCAGACGCGACTGCTCAAGGGCCTGGCCGAGACCTTCAACCTGCCGCATCCGCCGCGCCGCATCGAGGTGTATGACAACTCGCACATCATGGGCACCAACGCGGTCGGCGGCATGATCGTTGCCGGACCGGAAGGCTTTGCGAAAAACCAGTACCGCAAGTTCAACATCAAATCGACAGACATCACCCCCGGCGATGATTTCGGCATGATGCGCGAGGTCATGCAGCGCCGCTTCTCACGGCTTATCAAGGAGCATGGCGACGCCGGGCCGAGCCGCCAGGATGCGGAGGACGACCCCGATGCGGCGCCACAGACCGGAATGCCGGCATGGCCCGACCTGGTGCTGATCGATGGCGGCAAGGGCCAGATGAGTGCGGTGCGCACCATTCTCGAGGAGCTCGGCATTGCCGACAAGGTGACTGCCATCGGCGTGGCCAAGGGCATGGACCGGGAGGCCGGGCGCGAACGCTTTTTCGTTCAGGGAAAACCGGACTTCACACTGCCGCCGCGCGATCCGGTGTTGTATTTCATCCAGCGGCTGCGGGACGAGGCGCACCGGTTTGCCATCGGCACCCACCGGGCGAAGCGCAAGAAGGACATGATTGCCAATCCGCTCGACGAAATCGCCGGGATCGGACCGACTCGCAAGCGGGCGCTGCTGCACCATTTCGGCACCGCCAAGGCGGTGTCACGCGCAGGCATTGACGACCTTGTTGCCGTGGACGGGATTTCGCGCACCGTCGCCGAGCTGGTTTACAATCATTTCCACGAGGAAAATCGCTGAATGATTGCCGCAGAAGCCATCAATCTGCGGCATTCGGGCGCTATTACGCAGTTGGACGGTTGACCTTTCCGGGCACCCGCGCGCATCTTGCGAAAAATCCTGACACTGACGGGGTGCTCCATGGCGTCACGCGCGCTTAACATACCGAATATGCTTACCTATGGACGGATTCTTGCCGTCCCGCTGATCGTGCTGTGCTTCTTCATGGAGGGCCGCCTGCACGGATCGGATTTCGCCCGCTGGAGCGCGCTGGGTATTTTTATCGTCGCCTCGGTGACCGACTTTTTTGACGGCTACCTGGCCCGGATATGGGACCAGACCTCGAATATCGGCCGGATGCTTGATCCTATCGCCGACAAGTTGCTGGTCTCCTCGATCCTGCTGCTGGTTGCCGCCGACGGAACCATTGCCGGCTGGTCGATCTGGGCGGCAATCATCATCCTGTGCCGGGAGATCCTGGTCTCGGGCCTGCGCGAGTATCTCGCAGCACTCAAGGTCTCGGTGCCGGTGACCTGGATTGCCAAGTGGAAGACCACCTTGCAGATGGTGGCTCTGGGCTTTCTGCTGGCCGGCCCTGCAGGCGACAAGGTTTTGCCCTACACCACTGAAATCGGCATCGCGCTGCTGTGGATTGCGGCACTGATCACGATGTATACCGGCTACGACTATTTCCGTGCCGGATTGAAGCATATGGTGGAAGAATGAGACTGCGCATCGTCTATTTCGCCTGGGTGCGTGAGCGCATCGGGAAAGGCTCCGAGGAGATCACCCTGCCCGAAAGCGTGGTGACCGTGGGCGACCTGATCGCGCATCTTGCGACGCTCGGCGAGGAATATGCCGCGGCATTCGAAGTGCCGCAGGTAATCCGTGCGGCAATCGACGAGGAACATGCCGATCATGACGAAGCCATCGGCACGGCTCGGGAAATCGCGCTGTTCCCCCCGATGACGGGTGGCTGACATGGCAGCGGATGACAAGACCATCCACAAACAAGCAGCGCCGGTTACGGTGCGCATCCAGAGCGGCGATTTCGACATCAGTGAAGAGATCAACGCCCTCACCAGCGGCCGTGTCGATATCGGTGCGGTGGCAAGCTTTACCGGGCTTTGCCGCGACGAAGGCGGGCGCCTGTCCGCACTCGAACTCGAACACTATCCGGGCATGGCCGAGCGCGCCATCCGCGCGATTGCCGAAGACGCTGTTCAACGCTTCAATCTGACCGGCATCACCGCCATTCACCGCTTTGGCAAGATCGCACCCGGCGGCAATATCGTGCTGGTGATAGCCACTGCCCCGCACCGGCAGGCGGCCTTTGATGGCGCCTCGTTTCTGATGGACTACCTCAAGACCGACGCTCCGTTCTGGAAAAAAGAACACCTGAAAGATGGCGGCGCCGGCGAATGGGTTTCGGCCAAGGACGCAGACGACAAGGCCAAGCTGCGCTGGCTGAAGGCCTGATGACCAACGCCGTGACGCTTGACGACAGCTGGGAAACAGCGCTTTCAGCAGAGTTTTCGGCGCCTTACATGACGGAGCTGCGGGCGTTTCTCCAATCGGAGACCGACGCCGGAAAGCAGATTTTCCCGAAAGAGCCCGACCGTTTTGCAGCACTGAAGCTGACGCCGCTGGACCAGGTCAAAGGGGTCATTCTGGGCCAGGACCCCTATCACGGCGACGGCCAGGCGCATGGCCTGTGCTTTTCGGTCCAGCCGGATGTGCGAACGCCGCCATCGCTCAAGAATATCTACAAGGAACTCGAGGCCGATCTCGGCATTGCACGGGCCAGCCACGGCAACCTTGTGAGCTGGGCGCGCCAGGGCGTGCTGCTGCTCAACAGTGTGCTGACCGTCGAGCGCGGCCTCGCCGCCTCGCACCGCGGCCGCGGCTGGGAGCGGTTCACCGACGCTGTGATCGCGCAGGTCAACGTACTTGAGCATCCTGTGGTGTTCCTGCTCTGGGGCGCCTATGCCCAGAAGAAGGCACAGTTCGTGGATGCCGGCCGCCATCTGGTGCTGAAAGCCGCCCACCCCTCGCCGCTGTCAGCGCATAACGGCTTTCTTGGTTGCCGGCATTTCTCCCAGACCAACGCGTTTCTCTCGGCAAACGGCTTGACGCCGATTGACTGGCGGCTGCCGGAAACGCCCTGAGCGGAATCATCACGCAGATCCGTCAACACGAACACAAGCCCCGGTGACGGCTTCAACGGGAGAACACCAGAAAGGCATTCCCTTGACCATTCGCAAATCGCGCCGGGCCGAATCTGGCCGCGCAGCCAGATGTTTCCGTTTCGAATGCAAGCACACGGCCACGGCTTAACAGGCTTCGCGGTGCTTCAACAAACTGGCCATAGCAGCGGCTGCTGCAATGAAACAGGGCCCCATCCAGTTTTGTGTTATCGATGATCGAACCATCGGAACGCATCAGTTTTTCCCGGCCCAAGGTCCCCGTCATCACGGCGCATTCATCACGGTCAACCAGAGCACGGGAAAACTTCCTGACGGCGAATTTGATCGGAATGCCGACAATATCGTGACCTGACCGATCCTTGCGCTGGTCCCAGTGATCGCGCGCAAACCGCAGCTCGGTACCGCTCAGGCAATCGAGCACAGCGAATTCGCCCTGATGTTGAACATTGTAGAAATACGCCTCCGCGCCATCGGTAGCCCCGCGGCAGCGATCAAGTGCGGTTTCAATGTCATGCGCCTTGTCAAACCAGCCAAGGGCCAAGATCGGAAAGCCATCGGAAGCATAGCCAATCGGCCTGCCCCGGGTTTCGACGGCTTCGGCGCCCATTTCGTCAATCAGGCAGTTCGGCGCGCGATGGTAGTGATAATCATCGCCGCGCCCGGCGTGACCTCCGCAGACATCCAGTTCACCGGCACCGGCGGCACTGACGGGCTTGCCGGTTTCCGGCAGAACCGGTCCCTGCGTGCCGGGATCAAAGATCGGAACGCCATTGACCGCAACGCCAATGGCGCCGGGTCTGGTGGCGGTGGGAGAGGAAGCGCGCTTGGGGTGCCTGGGCAGGCTGAATTCTAGGTTGTGGCTTGATGGAAACTGCTGGTTGTTGCCGGTTATACCCACCATCATGTCATGTGAGGCATCCGGCAGACCGTGCGAGCTGAAAGAAAAATGCGTTGCCGTGCAGGAGAGGTTTTCCACCTCATCCGTGAAACAGGCCTTATCGCATGTGCAATCGGCTATTTTCTGCTTGATGTCATGGGCAGCACCAGCACTGACACCAATAAGGCTCACCCAGGCCGCCAATCCGATGACGCGCAGACGTGACATAACGGTCCTTCCCCAATTGTCGACAGCGAGATCACTTTGTGATCGTGGTCCGGCAATAGACGATATTGTCGAGGCGCAGATCAGGCCCCCAGATCAGCTCGGCGCTCCGGTCCCAATCGATCCTGTCATAGCCATCCTTCGGCCCGACACTGCGCGCGGAGTGAATGGTAGCCGCCGGCCAGGCTCGATCATCAAAGCCGGGCCTGGTCCAATCCGGAGAAATTTTGGTGACACGTGATGCACAGGTCCCCACACCGGCCTTGGGATTGCTCATTTTCGCGCATTGGTCCGATACCGGCGCATGGTGCACCACCTGGCAGCGCCACTCGGCATCGGTGACGCCCATCAGCTTGCCGGTGGCAGCATTGCGAAACTGGGCGATTGCACCGCCATCGCCGACCTGCTGCCGCCGTGAGCCGATATATTCAAGGCCCGTGTCATTTTGCATGAAGTCGCGGAATTCAAATGCCACCGTCATCGGCAGATCGGTGCGAAATGTCACCCGTTCTGCGTTGAAGGAGCGTTCCGTGGCATAGGGAACGCTGTCCTGGATCAGCGGCTTGCCGTTCACATGAAGCTGAAACCAGTTGTCGACCCAGATTTCCGCTGTAACCGTCACAGCCCCCGCCCCCTTCAGCACGGTTTCATTGACCATGGGGCCCCTCTGCGCCAGTGCGGCCGTTCCACTCACCAAACAAAAGGCAATAAACAACGCCGGCTTTCTCATCTTGCGATGCCTCCTCGAAGACTCCGATCAACATGAATTACATGTATTATTTATATCTCTGTAATACCGAATGCAAATTCGTGACTATAACTATACGGCAATTCGTACTGCAGAATCAAAACGGCTCCCAAAAGGGAGCCGCTTCACATTCCGATAGATGGTTCAGCTTCAGCCGACGATTTCGGTACCAGCGAACCAGTAAGAAATTTCCTGGGCTGCAGTTTCAGGCGCATCCGAGCCATGCACCGAGTTTTCACCGATCGACAGCGCATAGGTCTTGCGGATTGTGCCTTCGGCAGCATCGGCAGGGTTGGTGGCGCCCATGATTTCGCGGTTCTTGAGGATGGCGTTTTCGCCTTCGAGAACCTGAACGATGGTCGGGCCGGAAGTCATGCCTTCAACCAGTTCGCCAAAGAACGGACGTTCCTTGTGAACCGCGTAAAAGCCTTCGGCTTCGCGTGTGCTCATCCAGACGCGCTTGGATGCGACGATGCGCAGGCCGTTGTCTTCGAATACCTTGGTGATGGCGCCGGTCAGGTTGCGCTTGGTGGCATCGGGCTTGATCATCGAGAAAGTGCGTTCAATCGCCATTGTGGTCTGTCCTGTCATTTGGTTGTGGTCACGTGACTTGAGCCGGGAAAGTGCCTGCGCAAGAAATCCGGTGTAAAAATCCGGGCTGGAGCTGGTCCAACCCGGAGTTGGCGCCTAAATAGCCGCATGCCCGAATATCCGCAAGGGGCGTAACGCGCACTGTTCCTTCCCCTTGCCGCGCCGGCATCCGGCCGCCTTGGAACAATCAGCATTTCATTGTAGAATTATGACATGTCTGACGCGGTGATAGCCTCGGGAATAGTTGCAGTCGCGGTTTTCGGGTTTGCACCCCAAAACAAGGCGATGTTGGCGGCTGGCGCTGAAAGGACATTCAAACCCGTTCTCGATGGCATGATCACCAGCATCTGTGGCTGGCTGCTGCTGTTTGGCATTGCGTTTGTCGTGTTGCAGCTGTTGCCGCCATGGGCCAGCGGCGTGGCGATGTTTCTGGCATCCGTGTTGCTGGCGATGGCCGGATTGACGCGGTATCTGGCCGACCCGGGCAATCCGCGGCAGCCGGTGATGGCTGCCATCCGCCCGCCCCTTCCGCTACAGCAGTTGCAGAGCCCGGAAAGCTGGGCGGTTACCGTGTTCCTTGCGGGGTCGGCGCACAGCGGCGCGGTGACGCTTGCCGCCGCCTTTGTCGGATTGACGGTGCTGACCACATTCGGCCTCGGCCTGTGGGCAATCGCCGGCTGGTCGGGTTGCCAGCACCTCACCTCCGGATGGCACCGCCGCCATCTGGACTGGGCCTTCGGAATCTTGATGTTTGTCGCGGCCATCGCGTCGATGGTGCCCGGCCCCTGATGGTTTCAGGCGGCTTGCGGAACGGAGCGGCCCAATCCGCCATGAAGATCAAGACAGCGCTCGAACCAGTCCCGGACCGGGTCATCCGCGTCGAGCAGCTTGGCCGATGATGTGATCCGAGCCCATTGCAGCGCGCCAAAGACGATGTAATCGGCAAACAATGGTGACGAACCGCCAATCCAGGGCTGCGATTTCAGCATAACGCGAAGCGGCGTCAGCTTGGCTGAAAAAGCTTCTATTTCCGCATCGCGACGTTCGGCAACCTGGTCAAATGTCTTGCCCAGGCGGGCTTCGCGGCTCGGATGGAAATAGGCCTGATCCTCTGGCGCCAGACTGTCGTGAATCTCCTTGAGCGCGATAATGTTGAGAGCGGGATGCAAGGTCGATTGCGACCATGCTTCGACAAAACGCGCCATGGCCTGGCCGCCGTCGCCGCCAAACAGCGATGGTTTGTCCGGGTAGGTTTCCTCAAGATAGGCCGCGATCATGAAACTGTCTGACACGATCTGGCTGCCATCACGGATCACCGGCACAGTCTTGGATACACCACCCTCCACCTCGGGCACCTTGGTGAAGCAGACAGCCTCGCGCTTGAATGGCAACCCCTTGTGGGCCAGCGCCATTGTCACTTTCCAGCAATGCGGGCTGAACGGGCGCGCCGGGTCGGCGCCGACAAGATCGTGCAAGATGATGGTCATGGGAACTCCGGTAGAAGCGGTTTTTGCCAGTCATGGCCGATGAAACTGCATTTGTCACCCGTCGGCCGGTGATCTCGCAAGCGAGACGGATTTTTCCAGGTCATTCTTCGGAGTCCGTTTCACTGATCATCGACTCGAAAAGGGTCACCCTCGCCGATTTGAGATGGGCCCGGCAGGCTGCTTCGACTGCAGCCTCATCACCCGACAGGAGCGCCTCGATGTAGCGAAGATGCTCGACAATGGCGGTCCGGTTGCGCTGCTGCTCGCTCTTCTTGTTCCACTGATAGTGATAGTGAAACACGAAGGTGATGATGTCGTAGAAATCCTCGATGAAACGGTTGGGCGCGCCGTGGATGACAAGACGGTGGAAACGATCATCAAGGTCGGAGAAATCGTGAAACCGGGTCTCTATGTCATCAAGCAGCGCATGGTGCTCCTCCCCGATCAGCCGAAGTCTCTTCCAGCTCGGCGCCTCGGGCGGCTGACGGCAGAAGGCGAGTGCTGAGCGGAGCTCAAACATCTCACGGATTTCGAACAGTTCGGAGGCGAATTCCTGCGAGAAGCCCTTGAACACCCAACCGGACCCCGGACGTTTCTCGACCAGGCCGAAGCGGCTGAAGCGGTTGAGAAACTCACGGATGCCCGTGGTGGATATGGCAAACCGGCGCGCCATCTCCGCCTCGTTGATGGCTGTCCCCGGTTTGGCGTCGCCCCGCAGCATCCACTCCATGAACAGTTTTTCCAGCCGCTCCGAGGCTGACACGGTCTCCACTGCCGGATGATAGGCCGACGCACAGTCATGACTGAGAACGATCCGCACACGGTTTTCAAACACCAGCAAGCCAATACCGCATAACTCGTTGAGAACCTTGCGGATTGTCGTACGGCTGGAGCCAAGCTCCGAGGCCAGCACGGTCTCCGACGGAAGCGCCGTGCCTACCGCGCAGTCCTGGATCCGGTCGAGCATCTGGTTGAAGGTACGCTTGTAGACTGTGTCACTTTTCATCGCCCGACGCCCGATCCTGCCTGGTTCTTTTCGCGGTTATTTATCCATAAAAAACAATTTGACCTCGACGGTCAATGTTTGTTTTTTATGGATAAGAGACAAAAGCAAGCACGCATCACACGGACTGCCGGGAGGAATGATGAGCGCCAAGACATTCGCAACACCGGAAACGGGGGCAAGCGGGAGCCGTCATCGCACCGGTTCATCCTCCGCCCTTGTGCGCACAGGTCTGAAGTTGCTCAGCGCCGGGCCGGTTGTCATTCTGATCGGGCTCATCATTCTGCTCAGCTTCCTGTCGCCCTATTTCCTCACCGGCCGCAACCTGAGCAATATCCTGTCGCAGACGGCGGTGATCGCTCTGGTCGCCATGGGCCAGCACATTGTCATCCTGACCCGCGGCATCGACCTTTCGGTCGGCTCCAACCTGGCGCTGGCTTCGGTTGTGGGCGCACTTGTCTACCAGGGCACCGATTCGACCGTTCTGGTGATCATGGCAATGATCCTGAGCGGCGGACTTGTCGGCGCCGTCAACGGGCTGGTCTATGTTTACGGCCGCCTGCCGCATCCCTTCATCATCACTCTGGCAACGCTGAGCATCGCCAAGGGGCTGGCGCTGGAACTCTCCAATGGCCGCGCCATCCAGGGCATGCCGGAATTTGTCCGGGCCGTTGGCGGCGGCTCCATTTACGGTATTCCCGGATCGCTTTTCGTCGTGACCGGCGTGGTGGTGCTGCTGCTGGTGATCGCCAAGACCATGGTCTGGGGCCGCTGGCTCTACGCGGTTGGCGGAAGGCCGGAGGCGGCGCTGCAGATGGGCATCCCGGTCAAGTCGGTGCTGATCTCGGCTTATGTGATCTCCGGGCTCTGCGCCGGTCTCGGCGCCGTTTTGCTGGCCGGACGCACCGATGCCGGATCACCGCTCTTCGGCAATCTGCTCGAGCTCGACACCATCGCGGCGGTCATCATCGGCGGCGCCAGTTTCCTCGGCGGCCGCGGCCATATCGGCCATGCCCTGGTTGGCGCCATCATGATCGGCGTCATCCGCAATGCACTCAATCTGCTCAATGTCGACATCTTCTTCCAACTGATCGTCATCGGCGTCGTGATTGTCATTGCGGTGGAAGCCGATGTGCTTCGCAACCACCTTGAAGGCCGGATGCGCACGCTTCAGGCGGTGGGCAAGTCATGACCCATCAGCCAGCCATCAAGACGGATAACGACCTTGTACTCGACGTGCAAAACGCCACCAAGCGGTTCGGCCCGGTGACAGCGCTGGACAGCGTCAGCATCCAGGCCCGGCGCGGCCAGGTCCTGGCGCTGCTCGGCGACAACGGTGCCGGAAAATCGACGTTGATCAAGTGTATCAGCGGCGTTCACCAGATCGATGAAGGCAGTATTCGGCTCGATGGAGTGCCTACGGCGCTCAAATCGCCTGGCAGCGCCAGGGAAGCCGGCATCGAGACCGTCTACCAGGATCTTGCGCTGTTCGACAATCTGACCCCGGCGCAGAACTTCTACGCCGGCCGCGAGATTTCATTCCCATCGTGGTTGCCGCCGGGCCTGCGCTTCATGCGGCGGCGCGAGATGGAGAAGCTGACGAACGACGTGCTGGAAAGGTTGCGGGTCACCCTGCCCGGCGCCGGCGCTACCGTGGCGCTGATGTCCGGCGGTCAACGGCAGGCAGTAGCGGTGGCGCGCGCTTCGGTATTCGCCCGAAAACTGGTCATTCTCGATGAGCCAACTGCAGCGCTCGGACTGCGCGAATCCCGCAAGGTGCTCGATCTGATTGCGCAGCTCCGCGACGAGGGCAATGCGGTCATTCTCATCACCCACAACATGGAACATGTCACCGAACTTGCGAGCCTCGCCGTCGTGCTGCGGCAGGGGCGCAAGGTTGGGGAACTGGTACCGACCAAGGCCAATCAGCACGATCTCATATCGATGATCGTGGGGGCCTGAGACGGAAGAAGGTCGCGCCCCGGACTGGTCCGGGCGCACAAACTGGACCGGCGAAAAGCCGGCCACCACACCTGGAGGAGTGAAAATGCTGAGATACATCAAGTTATTGGGAGGCCTGGCGATCGCTGGGGCGCTGAGTTTCCCTGCTGCTGCTGCTGCTGCCGATCCGGTCAAGATCGGATTCATCACCAAGTTCCCGGTCGAGTTCTTCGCAACCATGGAAAACGCCGCCAAGGCCTATGCCGCGGCCCATCCTGAAGTCGAGATCGTTTATGGCCAGGGACAATCCGGCACCGACATCGAAGGCCAGATCGCGCTGATCGAGTCGATGGTCACGCAAGGGGTCCAGGGCATCGCCCTCACTCCTGTTGATCCGACCGTTGCTCCAGCACTCGACAAGGCGATAGCCGATGGCGTCAAGATTGTGCTGATGGACAACGACATCCCTGACTGGAACGGCAAGACGGCACTCGCCACCACCAACAACTACAATGCCGGCGTGATTGCCGGGACCTACCTCAAATCGGTGCTCAAGGATGGGGACAAGATCGGCATTCTCGAGGGCGTGCCCGGCGTGCCGGCGCTTGATGACCGGGTCAATGGCATGCTCAAGGGTCTTGAGGGCGTTGCGGTCGAAGTGGTTGGCCGCGGCGGCACCAACTGCACCCAGGAACTGGGTGTCACGGTTGCCGAGGATATTCTGACGGCAAACCCGGATCTCAAGGCAATCTACGCCGCCTGTGGCCCCCCCGCCGTTGGCGCTACGCAGGCGATCGCCAATGCCGGCATCGCCAATGATGACATTGTCATGGTCGGTTTTGACGCCTGCTGTGGCGAGTTGGACAAAATCGTTTCCGGCCAGGAAGACGCGACCGTCGCCCAGTTTCCGGCCAAGATGGGTGAACTCGGCGTTGACTCGCTGGTCAAGGCGATCCGCGGAGAAAAGGTTGAATCGCTCGTGGACACCGGTGCCGGACTGGTTACCGCTGACAACGTAAAAGACTACCAGTGATCCGTGTCTCCCTTGCATTTGGGCCGGTGGGCAACCGCCGGCCCATTTCTCACTGGATATTGCGCTCGCAACCACGATAAGAGCACACGCGAGAGATCCACCTGCAGCCTGAAAGCACTGAACACATGTCCCTGATGAAAAGCGTTGCATGCACAAATCCCGGCCAGCTCGAGATCCGTGATGTTCCATGGCCTCAGCGCGCCGAGACCGAGGTACGGGTGAAAATCCGGCGCGTCGGCATCTGCGGCACGGATTACCATATCTTCGAGGGCAAGCATCCGTTTCTGGCCTATCCACGGGTCATGGGCCATGAACTGGCGGCCGAAGTGATCGAAACCGGTCCCGGCAGCGCCTTCGCCATCGGCGAGCATGTGATCATCAACCCCTATCTGTCATGTGGCAAATGCCGGGCCTGCGCCCGGGGAAAACCCAATTGCTGCACCTCCATCGCCGTTCTGGGCGTGCACCGGGACGGCGGCATGTGCGAGGAAATCTGCCTTCCCGAACAGAACCTTGTTCATGCCGAAGGCTTGTCGCTCGATGCCTGCGCCACGGTGGAGTTTCTGGCGATTGGCGCGCATGCCGTAAGGCGTGGCGGCATTGGTCCGGATGACCGGGTGCTGGTGACCGGAGCCGGTCCCATCGGGCTGGGTACCGCGATCTTTGCGCGGCTCGCTGGCGCTGCGGTGTCGATTCTGGATCTTGACCCCGCACGGCTTGACGAGGCCTGCCAGATTGCCGCTGGCTGCCGGCCGATCCAGGCCGGTGATGCAGCGGCATCCGAGATTGAGCGGATCACTGATGGCGCAGGCTTTGACGCGGTGTTTGACGCGACCGGAAACCTGGCCTCGATCCAGGCTGGATTTGCCAAGGTGGCGCATGGCGGACGCTATATCCTCGTCAGCGTTGTCAACGAAACCGTGGCGTTTTCGGATCCCGAATTCCACAAGCGCGAGATGAGCCTGATTGGCAGCCGCAATGCCACATCCGAGGACTTCCGCACAGTCATTGCCGCGCTCAAGACCGGCAAGGTTCCACTCGAGCGCATCATCACCCACAGGACCGATTTTGACCGGGTGAGCGAGGATCTGCCGCGCTGGGCACACAACAAGGATGGCTTGATCAAGGCGATGATCACTCTCGACTAGACGATTATCCGCCTCAGGCGCGGTCCGATAATGTTGCCGGGCCACCACATCGGCCAATCTCCGGATCCACTTTTGCCGCCAAGTTGCACTGGCTGGTTGTTCTGCGCTTGCAAATCAGTCCGGTAACGGCCAAGAAGCCGCCATGCTTACGATTACAGACCTTTCAGCACGCATCGCCGGGCGCCTTTTGATTGACAATGCCTCGCTGGCGCTGCCTGTGGGCATCAAGGCCGGACTTGTCGGCCCCAATGGCGCCGGCAAGTCGACCCTGTTCAAGATCATCACCGGCGAGATGGCAACCGAGACCGGCCACACCTCGATTCCGAAGAACACACGGATCGGCCAGGTGGCGCAGGAAGCGCCGGCAGAAGACACCGCTCTGGTCGAGATCGTGCTGCGCGCCGACCTGGAACGCACCAAGCTGATGAAAGAAGCGGAGACGGCCACAGATCCGCTCCGCATCGCAGAGATCCAGACCCGGCTGGTGGATATTGATGCCCATTCGGCCGAAGCCCGTGCATCCTCCATTCTGGCCGGTCTCGGCTTCGATCAGGAGGCTCAGCAGCGGCCGGCCTCGAGCTTTTCAGGCGGCTGGCGCATGCGCGTGGCGCTGGCCTCGGTGCTGTTTGCGGAACCCGATCTGCTGCTGCTCGACGAGCCGACCAACTATCTCGACCTTGAAGGCACCTTGTGGCTGGAGGAATATATCCGCCGCTATCCGCACACCGTGCTGATCATCAGCCATGACCGCGACCTGCTCAACACGGCGGCCAATGCCATCGTTCATCTCGACCAGAAGAAGCTGACGTTCTACCGCGGCGGATTCGACCAGTTTCAGCGCCAGAAGGCCGAGCGTGACGAACACCAGATGAAGGCCCGTGAAAAGAGTCTGGCTGCACGCAAGCATATGGAGGCCTTCGTCGAACGCTTCCGCGCCAAGGCCTCGAAGGCGCGCCAGGCACAGTCGCGGCTCAAGGCTCTGGAAAAGATGGATACGGTCGACGCGGTTGTGGAAAACAATGTCAGCGGTTTCTCGTTTCCGCGGCCCGACCGCGGCGTCGCCTCTCCGATTATCGCGATCGAGGGCGGCTCCGTCGGCTACACCCCGGGATCACCCATCCTGACGCGCCTTGATCTCCGGATCGACGCCGATGACCGCATCGCGCTGCTCGGCTCCAACGGCAACGGCAAGTCGACCTTTGCGAAATTCATCGCCGGTCGGCTGGAAGCCGAGGGCGGACGGTTGCGGCTGGCGCCCCAGCTCAAGACCGGTTTCTTCGCCCAACACCAGATGGACGACCTGATTCCGGAAGAATCCGCTGTCGCCCATGTGCGCCGGTTGATGCCCGACGCACAGGAAGCCCGGGTCCGCGCCCGGGTGGCGCAGATGGGCCTGAAGCAGGACAAGATGAACACCCCGGCTAAGGATCTCTCCGGTGGCGAGAAGGCACGGCTGCTGATGGGCCTGTCGGCCTTCCATGCACCCAACCTGATGATCCTCGATGAGCCGACCAACCATCTGGACATCGACAGCCGCGCGGCACTGATCCGGGCGCTGAATGATTTCCCCGGTGCCGTGATCCTGATCTCCCATGACCGGCATCTGATCGAGGCCACGGTCGACCGGCTGTGGATCGTCAAGGACGGTACCGTCAGCGCCTTTGATGGCGACCTGGAAGACTACCGCCAGGAAGTGGTGGGCTCTTCGGGGAAAAGCAAGAAGAACTCCGACAATGACGGTGGCGGCTCCAAGGCGGAGAGACGCAAGAAGGCGGCGCAGGAGCGCGCGGATCTGGCGCCGATGAAGAAAAAGATCAAGGATTTCGAATCGTTGGTGGAAAGACTTACCAAACAGATTCAGTCGCTTGATGCAGAACTTGCGGATCCCGGCCAGTTTGCTGATGCGCCCTACAAGATCGCCCAGAAGACCAAACAGCGCGGCGAGCGGGCGGCGGAACTGGCCAAGGCCGAGGAAGACTGGCTGGCGCTGACCAGCCAGGTCGAGGACGCCGAAGGCGCAGAATAATGTGGCATGCCGGCGCTATTGGAGAGCGTGAAGCAGGCGGACGCTGACCGGCAGGACCCGATGTTCTTGGGAGCAACGCCTCCGCTCAGCTCTGGCAAGGTCAGCCGCTTTGCCCGAATGCGCCTGCGGAACATCCGGGAAAGAAAGCAGCTCGGCTCAGTGAGAGCCGGGCCAGTTCCTTCGGTCCAACTCACCATCGATTAATTTCCGCAGTGACAGCATCATGCTAACCTGCCCCACCTTCTTAGGGGTTTGGGCATGGTCACGACGCTTGCGGCAACAGCGGCGCTATCTGGCGGCGGTTCGGGCGAACGCGAGCCGGACAACGGATTCACAGCGACGTGTCTTCGTTTGATCTGGCCGTTGTGCCTGACCGTCATCATGGCCGGCTGCACCACAGGCAAGCCCGGCAGAACCGACCGCTACTACTCCGTTTACGCTGAAACCGTATCCGGGCTCGCTGTCAGCGTCCGGGCCCGTGCACCCCGCAGCGGACGGGCGTATGGTTTGGTCGAGATCACGTTTCATCCGGACTACACACTTGAAGCGGGGGACAAGGAGTGTCGGGTCACGGTGCGCGATGTCGGACTGGAACTGGTTGTTACACTGCCGAAATGGCGCGATGCCAAAGCGCTTTCAGGCCCGGTCAGGCACCATTGGCGGCGGTTCGAGCGGACCATCCGCCAACACGAGATGACCCATATCCGGATTGCACAGACCTATGCGGCCAGGATGCACAAAGCGATTGCGGCGCAGCGGGCTGGCCGGAACTGCAACGATCTCGCCCGGAGGATCAAAAACCGCATCAGCCAAATCAAGATCCAACACCTGCGCGCCCACCGGCGTTTTGACTTGCGCGAACAAAAACGGCTGAAGCGACTTCTCTAGACAACCATACCGCAGATGGAAATACCTGCAGGCCCAATTTACCGTCAGTGGGCACGTCTCTTCGTTTACCATCAAATTGTTGTGCAATTTCGGCCATAAACCTCAAGAAAGCACCTCAATAATTCGCGCTTCCAACGTCGCTTTTTGTTAACTTTCCCGAAATGGATTTGCGCGTAATAAAGCGTCCGGCCGATGCATGACGTATCGACATCCCTCAACAGAAAAAAGCTTCGTCCTGATCCGATCATGGTTGGTTACCGTGCCCGCCTGAGCGACCGATGCAATTTTTTCATGGAGCAAATCCCATGGGTCTCAACAACCTCCTTGCCTCTGACGAAAAAAATATTCTCCAGGCTTTGAAGAGATCATTGGCGGTGATCGAATTCGATCTCGACGGAAAAATTCTCGACGCAAACGAGAGTTTTTGCCGGGCGTTGGGCTACGAGCTTTCGGAAATCAAGGGCAAGCATCACCGCATGTTTGTCGATCCGGCAATCGTGGCCACTCCGGCCTACGCGGAATTCTGGAAGAAACTTTGCCGCGGCGAGTTCGACAAGGCACAGTACAAACGTATCGGCAAGGGCGGCAAGGAAATCTGGATCGAGGCGACGTACAATCCCGTCTTCCGCGGCGGGAAACCTTACAAGGTGGTCAAGTTCGCAACCGACATCACGACCCAGAAGATGAAGTCCGCCGAGGACGCGGGCAAGATCAATGCGATCTCACGGGCGCAAGCCATGATCGAATTTGATCTCGATGGCACCATCATCAGTGCAAACGAGAACTTTCTGAAAACGCTGGGCTACAGCCTGGACGAAATCAAGGGCAAGCATCACCGCATGTTTTGCGAACCGTCCTATGCGCAAAGCGACGATTACGCCGAGTTCTGGAAAAAACTGGGCGGCGGCAAGTTCATCTCTGACGAATTCCTGCGCATCGGCAAAGGCGGGCGCCACGTTCACATCCAGGCGTCCTACAATCCGATTTTCAATGCCGATGGCAAGGTTTTCAAGGTCGTCAAGTTTGCCAATGACGTGACCCAGCGGGTCCGCAATGTGAATACACTGTCCGATGGACTCGAGCGCATGGCTGGCGGCGACCTCACACTGCATATCAAAGATCCTTTCCGGGCTGATCTGGACCCGTTGCGGGTCAATTTCAACAGTGCGATCAAGCGGCTTTGCCAAACCATGCTTTCAGTCGCAAACAATGCCAGCGCCATTACATCAGGCTCGGACGAAATCCGCACTGCTGCCACCGAACTGAGCAAGCGAACCGAAAGCCAGGCGGCTTCTGTCGAGGAAACTGCAGCTGCATTGGAGCAAGTGACCAAGACCGTTTCTGAATCGAGCCAACGTGCCGAGGAAGCCGGCAATTTGGTTTCCAAGACGAAGAAAGACGCCGAACACTCCGGCCAGGTTGTCGACAAGGCCGTCATTGCCATGGCCGAGATTGAGGATTCATCCAAGGCCATCACCAACATTATCAATGTTATTGACGACATCGCCTTCCAGACCAACCTGCTGGCTTTGAATGCCGGCGTGGAAGCCGCCCGGGCGGGCGAAGCAGGCCGCGGCTTTGCGGTGGTGGCACAGGAAGTGCGTGAACTCGCACAAAGGACGGCAACCGCCGCCAAGGAAATCAAGGTCCTGATCACTGCGTCGGGCGACCAGGTGAAGAGCGGCGTGTCGCTGGTCGGAGAAACCGGCAAGGCCTTGAGTGCGATTGTGGAGCAGGTCAAACAGATCAACTCCAATGTCGAGGCGATCGTGATCGGATCACGGGAACAGGCCACCGGCCTTGCCGAGATCAACACCGCCGTCAACACCATCGATCAGGGCACCCAGCAAAATGCGGCGATGGTGGATGAATCGACTGCCGCCAGCCACGGCCTTGCTCAGGAAGCGGCGGCACTGTTCGAACTGATCGGCCAATTCAAGACCGGGCAACAACGGCATACCACTTCGGCACGGTCCCATCCGGCGCGGTCCGCCCCTGCCCAGCGCGTCGCCGCCAGTGCCGCACGCCCGGTGAAGGCCACGGCCAGCAGGCCGCAGGTCAATGGCAACGCCGCAGTCGACATGTCTGACTGGGAAGAATTCTAAGCCGGACCCCACCCTTCCGCGGCGGAAACAAGAATGACCTCCGGATAACAATCCGGAGGTCTTTCAATGACGGGCACACACACGCTTGGCGCACTTCAGGGTTTCGGGGACTTGCCGGCTCAGGCAGTCAAGCCTTCTTCTCCCAACGCCGGTCCTGTGTCTGCTGCCAGTAAGTCAGGGTGTGACCACCGGCTTTCAGGGTCTTCCACTGCGCCCGTGCAGCATTGAGCTGGCTCTGGTCATGGCCGTCGAACATCATCACCAGACGCTCTACGCCATCCAGCGCCGGAACATCCGCGCCATCAACGACAAAGCGCACAGTTGCGTCGTTGGCAGGTTGCGGAGACAGGGTGAGAAGCACCGGCTGGCGTTCGGGACGGGCCGTGTGCTCGGAGCCATGCGGCAGAAAGCTGTCCTCGCGAAAGGTCCACAGATGGGCATCAAGTGCTGCGCAACGCTCCTCGCTTCCCAGGTGAACCGAAACCCGCCAGCCGCGCTCGAGACTCTTTTCAAGCAGCGGTGGCAGCGCATCCTCGAGCCGGGATTCGGTCAGATGATAGAACAGCGCCTCAACCATAAGCCGGACTAGCCTTCATAATTGGCGCGCACCAATTCATCGAGAAGCCGGACGCCAAAACCGGAGGCCCAGGACTGGTTGATGTCGGTGGATGGAGACCCCATTGCCGTGCCGGCAATATCGAGATGCGCCCAGGGCGTTTCGCCGACAAAACGCTTGAGGAACTGCGCGGCGGTGATCGATCCGGCATAGCGGCCGCCGGTGTTTTTCATGTCGGCGAATTTGGAATCGATCATCTTGTCATATTCAGCGGCAAGCGGCAGCCGCCAGACCCGTTCCTGGGTCGCCTCTCCTGCCTTGCTCAGAGCCTGCGACAGCTCATCATCGTTGGAGAACAGACCCGCATGATGCTGCCCGAGCGCCACCATCACCGCACCGGTGAGTGTTGCGAGATTGATCATGATCGCGGGCTTGAAACGGTCCTGGCAATAGGTCAGCGCATCGCACAACACCAGGCGCCCTTCGGCATCGGTGTTGATGATCTCGATGGTCTGGCCCGACATCGAACGCACGATGTCGCCCGGGCGCTGGGCTGCGCCATCGGGCATGTTCTCGACCAGTCCGATGATGCCGATGGCATTGACCTTGGCCTTGCGGGCGGCGAGCGTATGCATCAGCCCGGTGACGGCTGCAGCGCCGCCCATGTCGCCCTTCATGTCTTCCATGCCGGCTGCCGGCTTTATCGAAATGCCGCCGGTATCGAAGACCACGCCCTTGCCGACAAATGCCAGCGGCTTGTCCTTGGGCTTGCCGCCCTGCCACTTCATGATCGCCATGCGCGGTGGGCGTACGGAGCCCAGCGAGACACCGAGCAGGGCCTCCATCTTGAGCTTCTTCATCTCTTTTTCCGTCAGGATCTCGACTTCCATGCCAAGCGCCTCAAGCTCTTTGGCGCGGGCGGCGAACTCGACCGGGCCAAGTACATTCGCCGGTTCGTTGACCAGATCGCGTGCCAATCGCACGCCATCGGCGACGGCCTGACGACTGGCGAAGGCCTTCTTGCAGCCGGCCGCGTCATCGTGCTGAAAAACAACACTGAGCTTGCGGGAGCTGGTCTCGTCGTCCTCGGCTTTCTTGGTCTTGTAGATGTCAAAAGAATAGGCGCGCATCAGCAGCCCGAGCGCCATGTCGGCTGCGGCGTCAGCGGCAATCGCGTCAGCGCCTCCCAGCAGTACGGTGACTTTCTCCGCCTTGCGGATCAGCGTGAACGCCTTGCCGCCAACCCGCATCCAGTCATGCGCGGTAAGCTTGCCCGGATCCCCTGCCCCGACCAGCGCGATGCGATCGGCGGCTGCGTCAACGGGCGCGATGATGTCGGCGGTCGTGAACGACTTCCCGGTGAAGCCCGCCACTTTCACGGCCTTGTCAAGCTGACCGGCCGGGTCCGCGCTTCGGGCGGCGCCGGAGACGGGCTCGGCCAGGGAACCAAGAGCGACGACCAGTCCTCCAGATATTTTCGCTGTTTTGGAAAAACTGACTTCAATGCGCATCGACATCACGGCTCCAGTGGAATTTCGTTGTTTGCATGGCTGACGATCTTCGCTTTTTCACCTCAGAAGGCAAGGCTCAAGGTTCGGATCTCGCGGGAAAGGCTTGCCGGTTCAAAACGAACCGGTTTTGCGTCGAAAATTAGGCATGCCCGGCTAACAATGGAAAAGCGGGTTCGCAGCGGGCTATCCAGTTATATTGCATTTGCGATACACCGCCGCAATAAAGCGTTAACCGCGTTTGTTTGCCACACATTATCCAATTTGCGATTTGATAAGGCCGGTGCATGGTTGGCTTGGTTGAACCGGGGCACTGACGCGCCGAACGAATCATGGTTCTGCGCGGCCTGCTCCGGAAAGGCACAATGAAGCAGATTGAACGTTACATTTTTCGCCGCATGTGCCTGCTGACCTTCTGGTCACTCACTGCTGTGACCCTGCTCGTGATGACCACGCAAGTGCTCATACGCGTCGATGTGCTGACCACAACCGGCCAGGCCTTCGGCGCTTTCATGCTGCTTGCTGCCACACTGATCCCTTCCGTCATGACAATCGTCGCTCCTTTTGCCCTGCTGATCGGTGTCAGCCAGGTTCTTTCGAGCATGAATTCCGACAGCGAACTGGTGGTCATTGAAGCCGCCGGCGTGGCTCCGTCCACTGTTCTCAAGCCTGTGCTGCTGCTTTCGGCATCGCTCTCGCTGGTCGTTCTTCTGATCAGCAATTTTGTCGAACCCTGGTCGAACAGCAAGCTCTACGACGTCCTGGCTCAGGCGCAGTCTGACCTGATGTCCGTTGCCGTACGCTCCGGCACCTTCATGAAGCTCGAGAACGGACTGTATATTCAGATCAACGAGAAAATGTCGGGCGGACAGATGGGGGGGATATTCCTCTCGGACAGTCGAACCGAAGGCAATGAAACCATCTACTACGCGCGCAGCGGCGTCATCCGGAAATCCGAGGAGACCGGCAGCGACATCCTGCATCTGGTTGACGGGGAATTGCAGCAGCGCGACCTGACCAGTGACCGGATCTCGATCGTGACGTTTTCATCCTACGCGCTGGATATGGCTGCCTTCATTCCGGCAGGCGGGTCACGGGCCAAACGGCCAAAAGAGCAATCGACTTTGTATCTGATGAACCCGAATCCGGAAGACCATTACGCCAAAGGCGCGAAGAACACCGTCAAGCAGGAACTGGTGGAGCGTTTTTCGACGTGGATGTACCCACTGGCTTTCGGCTTGGTCGCGTTCTCGTTTCTGGGCAAGGCACGATCGAACAGACATGAGCAAGTTCAAAACGGTGCTCTGGTTGCAGCCATCGCCCTGGGAAGCCGGGGGCTGGGCTTTTACAGCACAGAGGCCTCCGGCATCGATCCGGCGATGGAATGGCTGACCTATCTGGTCCCGGCCGCCATCATCCTGGTGTTCGGCTTCCTCGCACTTAGCGGCAGAGCACTGACGATCCCCAAAGCCTGGGCCCAGCTGAACTCTCGCCTCATTGAGTTTGTCACCACCCAGTTCGCCAGGCTTCAGGGACGTGGCAAAACCGGTGAAGGACACTCGGCATGAGCGTCCTTTTCTCCACGTTGTCGCGCTATTTCTTCCGGCGCTACATGGCGACGTTCCTGATGTATTGCCTTGGACTGCTGCTGGTTATTCTGCTGGTTGATTTCAACGAAACCAGCCGCCGTCTTTCGCAAGCAGAAGATTATTCCATGGGCCTGGGGATGCTGGTCTCAGCCCTGCGTGTACCGAACGTCCTGCAGGTGATCATCCCGTTTGTCGTCTTGATTGCCTCCATTGCAAGCCTCATGCAGCTCAACAGCAAATACGAGCTGGTGGTGACACGGGCCGCGGGCATTTCCGCCTGGCAGTTTCTGGCTCCGGTGATCATGGCCAATATCTTGATCGGGGTCATATCGGTTACTGTACTCAACACCCTCGCCGCGCAAGCCATGCGGCTGGCCGAAGACATTGTCGTCGAGCGCAACCTTGGCAGCGCGCGCACATCAGACGCGCCGCCCTGGCTGCGGCAGCGCACAGAAGATGGCGACACGGTTCTGGGCGCCCGTGCAAGCTCGGAGGGAGGTACGAAGCTTTCCGGCGCAACCTTCTTCCTGTTCGACAAGGATCAGAGAATCAAGGAACGGCTGGAGGCCGAAAGCGCCAGGCTTGGGGACGGTGTCTGGGAACTGACCAACGTCAAGAGAATACGCGGCTCGCGACCGGTTGAGGAACTGGATTTCACAACCGTTCCAACCAGCCTCAAGGCTGAATTCATTGGCGAATCATTGACATCACCCGAAACCGTGCCGTTTTTCGAGTTGCGTGGAAAAATTGCCACAGCCAAATCCTTTGGCCTTCCCGCGACCAGTTACGAGATGCAATTCCACCGTTTGCTGGCTCTTCCGGCGCTTCTGGCGGCGATGACGCTTATTGCTGCCATGGTGTCGCTCAAATTTGTTCGGTTTGGCCAGTCTTTAACCGTCATCCTGGGTGGAATCCTGGCGGGCTTCGTGCTTTATGTCGTTTCCGAGTTGATCCAAGCGTTTGCGAACGCCGGGACCATTCCGCCAATCGTGGCGGCTTGGCTTCCGGTGTTGGTGGCCTCGGCATGTGGTACAACAGTACTTCTCCACAAGGAGGATGGATAGTGGCGGGTATGGGCCGGTCAAGAGTAGATGTGTTTGCTGGCGCCCTGTGCGCCGGTGTGGCCCTTTGCACTATTTTTTCCTTCACCCCGCAGCAAGTGGCGGCGCAAAGCCTCGAAGCGGGCGGCATCACTGTTGCCGAAGACGCAAAAATGCTGCTGGCGGCCGACGAGCTGATCTACAACAACAATACCGGCGTGGTCGTTGCAAGCGGCGGCGTGCAGATCGACTATGACAATTACAAGCTGGTGGCGGACCGGGTCGAATATGACCAGAGAAGCGGCCGGATGCAGGCTTTTGGCTCGGTCGAGATGATCGAGCCGTCGGGCAACCGCATCTATGCGGACAATCTGGACGTAACGGATGATTTCGCGGATGGCTTTGTCAACGCGTTGAGAATCGAGACGCCTGACAATACCCGTATTGCTGCTGAAAGCGCTGAGCGAAATTCCGGGAACACCACGTTCAACAACGGGGTCTATACGGCTTGCGAGGCCTGCGAAAAGCATCCCGAACGGGCGCCTTTGTGGCAGGTCAAGGCCAGACGGGTGATTCAGAACGCCGAAACCAAGACGGTTCGGCTGGAGCAGGCCAGCTTCGAACTGTTCGGAATGCCGATTGCCTACCTGCCCTATTTCGAGTTTCCGGACTATGATGCCAAGCGCAAATCAGGATTTCTGGCGCCGAGCTATCTGTCCACAAAAGCCCTTGGCATAGGGGTGGCCGTTCCTTACTACTGGGCCATATCGCCGACCACGGACGCGACATTCACCGGTACCGGTTATACAAATCAGGGTTTCCTTGGCGAAGCTGAATTTCGCCGGAACTTCGCCAATGGCGAGGTCACACTCAAGATGGCAGGCATATCGCAGCTGCATCCCGGAAGTTTCGACGTGAACACGTCGGATTCGCTGGTAACCAATCGCGGCATGATCGCCACCAAGGGTCAGTTCAGAATCAACCCGCGTTGGACCTTCGGCTGGGACGGCATGCTCCAGAGCGACAACAATTTTTCGCGGACCTACGGCATCGACGGATATAACGGCAGCACCGTCAAATCCGAAGTCTATCTGACCGGACTGTCAAACCGCAGTCATTTCGATTTGCGCGCTTACCGGTTCGACCTGCAGGACGCCGACAGCACCAGCGCAGACGAAAGACAACAGGCCGCGGTGCACCCGTCGCTTGACTACAGCCGCACCTTCTCCGATCCGGTCGCAGGTGGTGAACTGGCGCTCAACGTCAATGGCTATTCCCTGTCGCGCTCGGCCAATGACATCTGGAATGTTGGTGTCCCTAACCGTTATTACGGATTTGCAGGTTCGAACGCGCGGATAAGCTCCGAAATCGAGTGGAAGCGGACTCTGACGACCCAGAACGGCTTGCGGCTAACACCTATTCTCGCAGCACGCGGCGATATCAATTCCGTCGACGTCGACACGGCGCCGGCCGCCTATAATGGCACCTTCGCGGGGAACGGAACGCATGCCCGAGGCATGGTGACGGCAGGGCTTGAAGCTAGCTATCCGGTGCTTGTCACGACAGCCGGTTCAAGCCATGTGATCGAACCCATTGCACAGGTTTTTGTCCGGCCGAACGAGAGACTTGCCGGAGGCATCCCCAACGAGGACGCCCAGAGTTTCGTTTTTGATGCGACGTCACTGTTCGAACGGGACAAGTTTTCGGGCTTCGACCGGACTGAAGGCGGGATGCGGGCCAATGTCGGCGTGCGTTACAGCGGCAATTTCGACAATGGCATGAAAACCCAACTGGTGTTTGGTCAATCCTACCATCTGGCCGGCCTGAACTCCTTCGCCACACCGGATCTGTCACAGGCAACCAGGAACTCCGGCCTTGAAAACGATGTGTCGGATTTCGTCGGCATGGCAGGTTTTGCGTATAACGGCTTCTCGCTGGCAACATCGGCCCGCTTCGACAAGGATGATTTCCGCGTCGAACGGACCGACATTCGCGCCGGGTTCAGCCAGGAGCAGATCAGCACCTCGGTAACCTTTTCCGAGATCAAAGCGCCCCGCCCCAACACATTCGCAGAGGAAGATCGCCGCGAGGTGGCCGGTTCTGCGTCGGTGAAAGTCCATGAGTTCTGGCGCGTGGCGGCCAAAGTCAGCTACGATCTCGTCGACAAGAAATTCAACAGCAAAGCCTTCGGAGTGCTTTACGAAGACGAATGCTTTGCCTTTTCCCTCGCCTATGCAAGCACGCGCGATGACAGCAGAACCAATGCCCGGGACTGGAGTGTCGGCGCTCGGTTGAGCTTCCGCACACTTGGCGATATTGGCGCAGGCAACGTTGATAATGCGCTGCTGCCATCAAGCTTTTGAGCTGATGCGATCCCCGACAGGTGAAGTCAGTTCGGCTGCGCCTCGTTTTAGCCGCAAGCGATAGGCATTTACGGTTGACTGTGAATTTGCAAGACTGACCGCTGTCAGGTTGACCGTACGAGAGGACCAGAAAGCATGAGATTCCCCGCAATTTTTAGGCTCACCGGCCTGCTGCTGGCCGTTGCCGTGGCGCTGCCGTTCTCCGTTGCAGGAACCAGTGCAGCCCGGGCGGCCAGCGAAATCAAGATCATCGTCAACAATCAGGCCATTACCAGCGTTGACATTGCGCGCAGGGTGGCGTTCCTCAAGCTGCAGCGAGAAGGTGGAAACCTGGGGCAAAAGGCGCGTGAGCAGCTGACCGATGAAGCCCTGAAGTATCAGGAAGCCGCGCGTCTCCGGGCGCTTGTGTCCGATGCACAGGTCGAGGCCGCATTCGAACGGTTTGCCAAGTCCAACAACATGTCCACCAAACAATTGAGCCAGGTTCTCAATCAGGCTGGCGTGACACCAAAGCACTTCAAGAACTTCGTCCGGATACAGATGAGCTGGCCCAGAGTTGTGGGAGCCGTCAGTCGCAGCTTCGGCGGCGACATGTCCACCCAGGATCTGGTTACGAAGATGCTGGAACGAGGCGACAACAAAGCCTCCACCACGGAATACATCCTGCAGCAGGTCATATTCGTTGTTCCCGCCAGCAAACGCTCCAATTCAGTGCTGAATGCCCGCAAGCGTGAAGCTGAGCAGCTGCGCGGCCGGATCAACGGCTGCGACAGCGCAGCCTCGGCCGTCACCGGCCTGCGCGATGTTTCATTGCGTCAGCTTGGCCGCATCATGCAACCGCAATTGCCGCCGGAATGGAAGCCGCTCATCGAAAAGGCCAGCGCCGGTTCGACGACGTCCACGCGCATCACAGACCGCGGCGTTGAATTCATCATCCTTTGCTCGGCAGAAACCGTCTCTGACGATAAAGCGGCAGAAATGGTGTTCCGCGCCGAGAACGAAGACGAGGGCGACTCCGAAATGGGGAAAAAGCACCTCGCCGAGCTGCGCAAGCGCGCGGTTATCGCCAACAAGTAAGGACGGGTCTGCAATGAACGGACGCCGCCTCGCGCTGGGTTTGACCATGGGCGATCCTGCCGGAATCGGTCCGGATCTGGCTCTCGCGATCTGGCAAAACCGTGCTGTTCTTGGCGTTTCACCATTTTTGATGATTGCAGATCCGGAAATGCTGGCCGAGCGGGCGGACCTGCTTGGCCTGAAGGTTGCGCTGATCGAATCATCGCCGGAACAGGCGGCGGCGAATTTCGCCACCGCCCTGCCCGTCATGCCGGTTGCACTTGCCAGGACTGCGATCCCCGGCACTCCTGATGAAGCAAATGCCGGGGCAATCATCGAATCCATAAGGCTCGGCGTTGAGCTGACCACAGCTTCGCGAACCCGGGCGGTAGTGACCAATCCAATCGCAAAAAGCGTGTTGTATGCATCGGGCTTCGGTTTTCCCGGCCATACCGAATATCTGGCGCATCTGGCGGCCGAGACTGCGGGCCATCCGCTGACACCGGTCATGCTGCTGGCAGGACCTCATCTGCGCGTCGCGCCGGTCACAATCCACATTCCACTCAGTCAGGTGCCGCAGGCCCTGACAACCAGCGCGATTATCGAGACCGGGCGCATCATGGCGCGCGACCTTGCCTCCCGGTTCGGACTGACAGCGCCCCGCATTGCGGTTTCCGGTCTCAACCCTCATGCCGGTGAAGACGGGGCCCTGGGCGCCGAGGATGCTGCTGTCATTGCACCGGCCATCACGGAACTGCAGACTCATGGGATCAATGCCTTCGGCCCGCTTCCCGCCGACACCATGTTTCATGCCGAGGCGCGGGACACCTATGACGCGGCCATCTGCATGTATCATGATCAGGCGCTGATCCCGGCCAAGACCCTCGGATTTCATGATTCCGTCAATGTGACGCTCGGCCTGCCGTTTATTCGCACGTCTCCCGACCACGGCACGGCGTTCTCGCTCAGCGGAAAAGGCCAGGCTCGCGCCGACAGCCTGATTGCGGCGCTGAAACTTGCGGCAAAAATGGCCAATACCGAAGTTGAAACCAGCACTCTTCAAGCGTTGAGAGCGGTGTAATGGTCTCCACTCCTGACGGCCTGCCACCCCTGCGCGAGATCGTCGCCACCCACGGGCTGGCTCCGAAAAAATCGCTTGGGCAGAACTTTCTGTTCGACCTTAACCTCACAGCCAAGATCGCCCGCTCTGCAGGGCCGCTAGAAGGCTTCACAGTCTTCGAAATCGGACCGGGACCGGGCGGATTGACCCGGGCATTGCTGGCGCAGGGCGCATCGCGCGTCGTGGCGGTTGAGACCGACCCGCGATGCCTGCCGATCCTCGAAGAGATCGCAGCTCACTATCCCGGCCGACTGGAAGTTGTTCAGGGCGACGCGCTGAAGACCGATCTCGCAGCCATTGCGGATGGCGCACCGGCGAAAGTCGTCGCCAATCTGCCCTATAATGTCGGAACACAATTGCTGATCAACTGGCTGACCGCCAATCCCGAGCATCCGTTCTGGAGCTCGATGACGCTGATGTTCCAGAAGGAAGTAGGCCAGCGGATTGTTGCCGCGCCCGGGTCCAACCATTATGGCCGTCTGGGCGTGCTTGCCGGCTGGCTGGCTCACAGCGAGATCCTGTTTGACGTGCCGCCACAGGCTTTCACACCGCCGCCCAAGGTGACGTCCAGCGTGGTGCAGCTTGAGCCGCTGAAGGTCCGCCTGCCCTGCGATCTTGCCAGGCTTGAACGCGTGACCCAGGCCGCCTTCGGACAGCGGCGCAAGATGCTCAGGCAAAGCCTCAAGCCATTGGGGGGCGAGGCATTGCTGGAGCGGATCGGAATTGATCCGGCGCGGCGCGCCGAGACCCTGAGCGTTGAAGAGTTTTGCGCCTTGGCACAGGCGGTCTAGCCGCCACCGGCTCAGCCCTGCAGCAAGTCCTGGACAAAATCGAACAGACCCGGGCGACGGTCGCGGCGCAGCCGCTCCGCCTGGACGATGGAGCGCACAGCCGAATAGGCCCGGTCGAGATCGTCATTGACAACGACATAGTCATATTCGCGCCAGTGTTCGATCTCCGAGCGGGCATTGGCAAGCCGCTGCTCGATCACCTCATCTGCATCTTCCGCCCGGCGGTGCAATCTGGCACGGAGCTCTTCCATCGAGGGCGGCAGGATGAAGATCGAGACCACATCGACGCCCATTTTCTCCTGCAGCTGCTGGGCGCCCTGCCAGTCGATGTCGAACAGCATGTCACGGCCCTCGCCCATCGCCACTTCGGCGGCTTCACGCGGAGTGCCATAGCAATTGCCGTGCACCTCCGCCCATTCCAGCAAAGCTTCGGAATCGCGCATGCGTTCGAAATCGCGGCGTGACTTGAAGTGGTAATGCACCCCTTCGATTTCACTGCCGCGACGCGGCCGCGTGGTCACACTCACCGACAGGCTGAGACCGGCATCGTTTTCAAGAAGATTGCGTGCAATGGTCGATTTTCCGGCACCGGATGGCGATGAAATCACCAGCATGAGACCGCGCCGCTTGATGCGGGCCGAGGGAAGATGGGCGGGCGGCTGGCTCATCGCTACTCCAGATTTTGAACTTGTTCGCGAAACTGGTCTATCAGGACCTTCAGATCAAGCCCTATGGCTGTGACCGGCGCGGCATTGGATTTTGAACAGATGGTGTTGGTTTCGCGATTGAATTCCTGGGCCAGGAAGTCAAGGCGGCGGCCAGCGGCGGCCTGCCCGTCGATCAGGGCCCTTGCGGCGTCGACATGGGCTTTGAGCCGGTCGATTTCCTCGCGCAGATCCGCTTTGGTGGCAAGCAGCGCTGCCTCCATGTGCAGGCGATCCCGATCCAGGGTGGCGCCGGTGTCCATCAGGCTGGCAACCTGCTCGGAAAGCCGCGCCCGAATGGCCTCGGGCGAGCGCGACGGATCGGCCTCTACGGCAAGCGTGAGCTCGCCGATACGGTCAACCTGGTCCCCGAGCACTCGTGCCAGAGCCGAGCCTTCCGAGAGCCGCATGGCAGTGAGGTCCCCGAGAGCCGTCTTGAACCCGGCAAGAACCGCCTGATTGCGCTCCTCGCGGGCCTCCTCGGACAGTTCAGGGTCGCGGAACTCGAGAACGCCCTTGATGTTGAGAATACCATCAAGTGCCGGCTTGCGGGCATCGATGCGATCGTCCAGACGGTTGACGAGTTCGATCACGGCATCGAGTGCGGCTTCGTTGACCACAGCTTCAACAGAGGTGCTGGCGGCGCTGACTGACAACGACACCTGAAGGTTGCCCCGCGTCAGTGCTGCGGCGACAGCCTTTCGGACCGGCTGCTCCAGGGCTTCAAAGCCCTGCGGCAAGCGAAGTCGTACATCAAGGTTCTTGCCATTGACCGAGCGGAGTTCCCACACGAAACGGAAGCCGTCCACTTCGCCCTCATGGCGCGCAAACCCTGTCATCGACTGGATTGCCATGTCTTCAGCCCCCTGCTTTCCTACACCCGCATCGCCCGGCAGGGCAGCGGCGGATCAATTGCCCTGCGTGTCAGCACCATCTTCCGCGGCCTTGTCTGCCGCCGCTTTCGCCGCTGCATCCTTTTCAGCCGCAACCGCCTTTTCGCGCTCGGACTCAAGCCGGCGCCAACGTGCGACATTTGAGTTGTGCTCGTCCAGTGTCTGGGCAAAGGCGTGCCCGCCGGTGCCGTCTGCCACGAAGTAAAGATCGTCGGTCCGCGACGGATTGGCAACGGCTTCCATTGCCTCGCGGCCCGGATTTGCGATCGGGGTGGGCGGCAAGCGGTCAATCACATAGGTGTTGTACGGGGTCGGCTTTTCGATGTCGGACTTGTAGATCGGCCGATCGGATGGTTTTCCGGCGCCGCCGAAAAGGCCATAGATGATGGTCGGATCCGACTGCAGGCGAATGCCGCGGTTGAGCCGGTTGATGAAGACCCCGGCCACCCGCGGACGTTCATCGGCCCTGGCGGTTTCCTTCTCGACGATGGACGCGAGAATCACCAGCTCCTCGGGGCTTTCGAGCGGCAGATCCGGCGCACGGCGTGCCCAGACCTGCTCCAGCGCTCGTACTTGCGCCTTGGCCATCTGTTCGATGATTTCCGCACGGGTGGTGCCGCGGGAGAATTTGTAGGTCTCAGGCAACAACGAGCCTTCGGGCGGCATCTCGTCAGGCATATCGCCCTGAAGCATCTCATCCGCCTTCAGCCGGTCGAAGATCTGCTGAACGGTCTGACCTTCCGGCACTGTGAAAGAGTGCAGGATGGATTTGCCCGATTGCATCAGCTCGACAATCTCCTGCATCGAGGAACCGGCCTTGATCTCGTATTCACCGGCCTTGAGCGTGTCATCGCCGAGCACGCCCTTGGCGCCAATCGAGAAAATGCGCTGGTTGGTGATGATGCCCTGGCTTTCAAGCCCGGCTGCAATCTGGTTGAGACCGGCACCTTCACGCACCATGAAATCGGTCGTCTGATCGAGTGGACCGCGTCCTTCGAACTCGGTCTTGCCGTACCAGAACACACCGATCCCGACGATCGCCACGAGGATGATCATCGAGAGGAGGAAGTTGAGAAACACCACAACCTGATTGCGGGCGCGGCGCGACCGCTTTGGTGGAGGCGGCGCCATTTCCGGCTTCAACGCCTGTGAAGGCGAGACCGGTACAATAGGTCCGGATTGTGCATTGTTTTTGCCACCGGCACGGCCAAAGATGCCCTTGCCTTGATTAGTGCGGTCGTTCACGAGGTCAATCTCCGCAGGAATTGGAACAGGGTCAAAGCCCGATGCAGTGTTTTACCGCCTAATGTGGCGAAATACCGGTCCGGGGGACCTTACCTCGGCCCGCCGGTCTATTTACTGGCTCTGAAACCGTTTCAGAACAAGCGATGCGTTGGTTCCGCCGAAGCCGAAGGAATTGGACAGTGCCACATCGATCCGGCGTTTGCGCGCCACGTGGGGAACGAGATCGATTTTTGTCTCGACTTCGGGATTGTCAAGATTGAGCGTCGGCGGCGCCACATTGTCGCGAATGGCAAGGGCGGCGAAGACCGCTTCCATGGCACCCGCGGCACCCAGCAAGTGCCCAATCGAGGATTTCGTCGACGACATCGAAATGTTTTCAGCGGCATCCCCGACCAGCCGCTCGACGGCGCCCAGTTCAATGGTATCGGCCATCGTCGAGGTGCCGTGTGCATTGATGTAGTCAATATCGGCTGGTGTCATGCCGGCGCGCTTGAGCGCCATCTGCATGCAGCGATAGGCCCCGTCACCGTCTTCGGAGGGTGCGGTGATGTGATAGGCGTCGCCAGACAGTCCGTATCCCACCACTTCGGCGATGATATTGGCGCCGCGCGCCAAGGCATGATCGAGCTCTTCGAGAACAACGGTGGCAGCGCCCTCGCCCATGACGAAACCGTCGCGGTCGCGATCATAGGGGCGCGAGGCCTTTTCCGGCGTGTCGTTGCAGGAGGTCGACAGCGCCTTGCAGGCGGCAAAACCGGCCAGGCCAATGCGGCAAATGGCGGCTTCCGCACCGCCTGCGACCATCACATCGGCGTCACCAAGTGCAATCAACCGTGCCGCATCGCCAATGGCGTGCGCACCGGTCGAACAAGCCGTCACCACAGCGTGGTTGGGCCCGCGCAATCCGTGGCGGATCGAGACCTGCCCGGAGATCAGATTGATCAGTCGGCCGGGAATGAAGAACGGCGATACGCGGCGCGGCCCCTTGTCGCGCAGGGTGTAGCCGGCTTCAACGATGCCCTCGAGGCCGCCGACGCCGGACCCGATCATCACACCGGTGGCGATCTGGTCTTCGCGCGACTGCGGGTGCCAACCGGCATCCTTGAGCGCCATGTCGGCAGCGGCAACGCCGAACAGAATGAATTTGTCGACCTTGCGCTGTTCCTTCGGCTCCATCCAGTCATCCGGATTGAAGCCCCCTTCCACCGATGTATCGGTGGGGACAGAACAGGCAATCTGGGCCGCGATGTCGCTGACGTCAAAAGCAGTAACCCGTGACGCACCGTTCTGGCTGCCGATCAAGCGAGACCAGGTGATCTCGGTGCCGCAACCGAGCGGAGAAACAACACCAGTGCCGGTAATGACAACTCTGCGCATCTTCTCAAGTCCCAGTCATGTCAAAATGCAAATAAACCGGCGCATGTGCTGCGCCGGTCCTGACTGCGGACGCAAGGTCCGCCGGTCAACTGAAGTCCAATCAGGCCTGGGCCTTGGTAATGAACTTGACTGCATCACCAACGGTCAGGATGGTGTCAGCTGCATCGTCAGGGATCTCGACACCGAATTCTTCTTCGAATGCCATCACCAGTTCGACTGTATCGAGCGAATCTGCACCGAGATCGTCAATGAAGCTTGCGCCTTCGTTCACTTTTTCAGCGTCAACGCCCAGATGTTCGATGACAATTTTCTTTACGCGGTCTGCGATGTCGCTCATGTCGGATTCCTCGACCTGTTTCACATTAATGTTGCGCTTCGTTACCTGCGCAAGCATGGGTAATCAAGCTCATTACGCGTTTTTATGCGCCATGCCCGGTTCCTTCAATGCGGAAGCTGTGGATTTCAGCAAGTTCCGACCAAAGACAACAGGCATATGCCGAGCCTACAGATGGGGCGAAGTATCACGGTTTGGCAACCGGGCAAAGACGGAAAATGCACCTTGGCAGTGATTCCCGGCGGCACGACAGTCTCGTGAACTTCGCCTGGGCAGCGCACTACACCATCAGCATGCCGCCGTTTACATGGACCGTCTGGCCGGTGACATAAGACGCCTCGTTTGAAGCCAGCCAGGTCACGGCAGACGCGATTTCAGCGCCTGTGCCCATGCGGCGCATCGGGATGGCGCCCATGATCGCTTCCTTCTGCTTGTCATTGAGTTTTTCGGTCATGGCGCTTTCGATAAAGCCGGGAGCCACGCAATTGACGGTCACATTGCGCGGAGCCACTTCCTGGGCGAGGCTTTTCGAAAAGCCGATCATGCCTGCCTTGGCCGCGCAGTAATTGGCCTGACCGGGGTTGCCCGACACGCCGACCACCGAGGTGATGTTGATGATGCGGCCATTGCGGCGCTTCATCATCGGATGCATCAATTCGCGGGTCAGGCGGAACACGGCGGTCAGATTGACCTCCATGACCTGATCCCAGGCGTCGTCGCTCATGCGCACGAACAGACCGTCCTTGGTGATGCCGGCATTGTTGACCAGGATATCAACGCCCTCAAGCTGCTCCTCGGCGGTCTTGCCAAGCGCCGAGACCGCATCGCGGTCGGACAGGTCGGCGGGGAACATCATCACCCGCTCGCCCAGATCGCCGGCCAACGCTTCCAGCCGCTCGACGCGGGTGCCGTGCAGGCCGACGGTTGCGCCCTGGCTGTGAAGCTGGCGGGCGATTGCCTCACCGATACCACCGGATGCACCGGTCACAAGTGCCTTGCGGCCTGTCAGATCGAACATGGAACGTCCTTTCGGGAGTCTTCTTCAGTTTGAGCCCGGTTACAGGCTGCCATAAAGTGAGGGTAACGTGTTTACGCGCTTATTGCGGCCAGAAACGGATCGATGTCGTCCGGTCCGGACACATTGACCCCGGTCAAAGAACGATCGATGCGGCGGGCGAGCCCGGTGAGGACCTTGCCCGCGCCGATCTCCGCCAGAGTATCGACGCCGTTGGCGGCAAACCAAGCAACCGTCTCGCGCCAGCGCACCTGACCGGTGACCTGCTCAACCAGCAAGCCGGCAATCTCGTCAGGATCGGAGACCGGTGCGGCGCGGACATTGGCAATCACCGGCACGACCGGAGCCGACTTGGCCACACCAGCCAATGCTTCGCGCATGGCGTCTGCAGCCGGTTGCATCAGGCTTGAATGGAACGGGGCCGACACCGGCAACATCAGCGCGCGCTTGGCGCCCTTGCCGGTCGCGGCGGCAGCGGCGGCTTCAACAGCAGGCTTGAGACCGGAAATCACCAATTGCCCGCCGCCATTGTCATTGGCGATCTGCACGGCGCCATGGGCGCGGGCTTCGGCGCAAGCTGCCTCCACATCGTCATTCTCGAGCCCGATGATGGCGGCCATGGCGCCCTCGCCTGCCGGCACCGCCGCCTGCATGGCATTGCCGCGAATGCGCAACAGCCGCGCCGTATCGGAAATCGAGAACATGCCTGCAGCGCACAGCGCCGAGTATTCGCCAAGCGAATGTCCGGCGACATAGCTTGCACTCTTTGCCAGATCGAGACCGCGCGACTCAAGCACACGTATCAACGCCATCGACACCGCCATCAAGGCGGGCTGGGCGTTTGCCGTGAGGGTCAAAGCGTCTTCGGGGCCTTCGAAGATCACGGCAGACAGCTTTTCACCGAGCGCTGCGTCAACTTCATCAAAGACTGCCCTGGCTTCGGGGTATGCGGCGGCAAGATCCCTGCCCATGCCGACGGTCTGGCTGCCCTGACCTGGAAAAGTGAATGCTGTGGCCATAATTCGGCTCCGTTCATTGGTATCCCGTTGCTGCTTCAATTCACATTCATGACGCCGGTGTCAACCTTGGGACGGTTTGAACGCCTCAGCGGTACAGATCATCCTTCGACCGCATCAGCGGTTTACCAGCCCCAAAGCTGTTGACTGCAGCTGCCGGTTCAGCGTGACAAATAATTTCGTTGCCGAGCGTGTCAGCATCTTGAATTCGCCAGGGCATGAGATCAAATGCAGCCTGTTGCGCTCAAAACCAGCAGCGCCCTTTTTGGACAAACAATGATGTCGCACCCTGCGTCACACTCCGGCTTGGCCTTGCCTGTCGAGAGCATCACCGTGCCTGCCCCCAAAACCAGGTTCGTCGCGTTCCTAACAGCCATCGGCGCGATCTTGCTGATCGGCTCGGAGATCTGGCTCGCCGCCATTGCTACCATATGGGCTGTGCACGGGTTCTTCGACATGGCCACGGTGGGCGACCTTGTGATAACAGCTGTGGTTGCGCCGATTGCCCTGTGGGCAACATGGATGACAGCCAAGCTGGCGATCTCTGCCGAGATGAGCCCGGAGAATGCTGACTGACCGGTCACCGGTCAGACGACATTCTGTCCCCTGCTTCAATTCGCGCTGATGCCGCCGGTGGCGGGCTGATGCCTGCTGTGCGACTGCGTCCGGTTAAGAAGCGAGTGGCCGCGAAGGTCAACGCGGTGCAGTGCCCGTTGCGCATCCAGTTGGGCGCGCGGCAAGTACCATTGGCAATGCGTGTGTACGCACGGCCCGCAACGAAAGAAAAATCTCATGCTGTTCAATTTTCTGTCGCTTGCCGCCGGGCTTGCGCTTCTGACCCTTGGCGCGGATTTCCTCGTGCGCGGCGCAATCTCCTTTGCCAACCGGCTCGGGATGCCGCCATTGCTGATCGGCCTGACCGTGGTGGGTTTCGGCACATCGATGCCCGAACTCCTGGTCTCCTTGCAGGCGGCGCTTTCCGGATCGCCGGCCATTGCCGTGGGCAATGTGGTCGGTTCCAACATCGCCAATATCTTTCTGATCCTGGGCGTCTCTGCAGCCATTTCACCGATCGCGGCGCGGATTCCCAATCTCAGGCGCGACATGACGATGATGCTGGTCGCAGCACTGATCATGCTCGGACTGGGGTACCGGGGTGTCGTCGGTTTCTGGCCGGGCCTGGCGATCTTCGCCCTGCTGGCAGCTTACCTTGCCTGGGTCACACGCACCGACCGCTGCAGCATAACGGCCGGGGAAGCCGAACTGGTTGTCAAACTCGAGGCGTGGAAGGAGGCACTTTACATTCTTGGCGGACTCGCCGGCCTCATTTTCGGCGCCAGCCTGCTGATTGATGCCGCCACCGCCATCGCCCGCGAATTCGGTATTTCGGAAGCGGTGATCGGACTGACCATCGTCGCCGTGGGCACCAGCCTGCCGGAACTGGCAACTTCGGTCGTGGCAGCCTTCCGGCGTCATGCTGAAATTGCGCTCGGCAATGTCGTCGGCTCCAACATCTTCAACATATTGGGCATCCTCGGGCTTACAGCTATCGTAGTGCCCGTTCCGGTTGAAGCTTCGATGGCCAGTTTCGACATTCCCTTCATGGTGGTCATGACGCTTGCGCTGATTGCGTTGATCCTGGTTGCCGGGCGGATCAGCCGCATTGCAGGCGTGACGATGCTGGGGGTGTATTCCGGTTACGTCGCCTGGCTGCTGTAACACCGCTCGACCTGCTGTGGCCCGAGAGTTTTACCGGAGGGTGGGTTGCGCCTCAGGACGCCGCCGGTATTGTGCGCTCACCACATCAGCCCAAGGACAAATTGCATGAAAATGAACCGGCTCGGACGCACGGATATGATGGTCAGCGAGATCTGTCTCGGCACCATGACATGGGGCGAACAGAACACCGAGGCAGATGCCCATGAACAGATGGATTACGCCCTGGCTCATGGCGTTAACTTCTTCGATGCGGCGGAAATGTATCCGACCCAGCCGACCCGGGCGGAAACCCAGGGCCTTACCGAGGAATATATCGGCAGCTGGTTTCGCAACTCCGGAAAGCGCGACGAGGTGATTCTGGCCACCAAGATGGGTGGCAAGGGGGTCGAATGGATTCGTAGCGGCCAGGGCTTCACCCGGGCATCGGTGATGGAAGCGGTCGACGGCAATCTGAAACGCCTGGGCACCGATCATATCGATCTCTATCAGCTGCACTGGCCCAACCGCGGATCCTACCATTTCCGCAAGCACTGGGCGTTTGACGCAAGCACCCAGGACAAAACAACGACCGTTGACGACATCCGCGAGACGCTTGAAGGTCTCGGCGATGCGGTCAAGGCCGGAAAAATTCGTGCTGTCGGGCTGTCCAACGAAAGTGCCTGGGGCACGATGCAGTTTGTCCGGCTGGCGGAACAGCACGGCCTGCCGCGGGTCGCCTCAATCCAGAACGAGTACAATCTGATCTGCCGCATGTTTGACACCGATCTGGCAGAGGTGGCGCATCACGAGGATGTCGGGCTGCTGGCATTTTCACCGCTGGCAGCGGGGATTCTCAGCGGCAAATATCAGAGCGGCGAAATTCCGGAAGGCTCGCGCAGAGCCGCTGTGGAGAATCTCGGCGGACGCTGGCGGCCTGAAGCCATTGCGGCCACCCAGGCCTATCTCGATGTTGCGCAGAAACACGGCCTTGATCCGTCGCAAATGGCGATCGCGTTCTGCCTGACCCGGCCGTTCATGACATCGACGATCATCGGCGCGACCAGGATGGAGCAGCTCAAGACCGACATTGCGGCTGCGGATGTCACCCTGTCCGACGCGGTTCTGGAGGACATTGCCACCGCAAGGCGGGCACATCCGCTGCCGATCTGAGGCCCTGGGGACTTGTACTTCGGGGGAACGCCATCAAACCGGCGATCCGTCCCGGCTCAGACGCCCGGAGCATGTATCCAGGATCGGGAGATCCATAGCTTGAGGGGAGTGCGCGCCATTTGGCGCGCGCCGGTTCCGGCACATTAATCGATGGCTTCAGCTGATTTTGCAAGCAGGGCAGGATTGCCCCGAGACTACCGCCAGCTGCCTCAGTCGTGCAGATCCGCCACCGGCGGGTTTCAGGCGACCGCGTTTTTCGAAGGAGCGGAATTGCTTGACAGTCTGGCGGTTGCAGCAACGGCGTGGAGAATGGTGCCGGGCAAGTCAGAGATCGGCACAGGCCGGCCGAAATGATAGCCCTGGATGGTATCGCAACCCGCATCCCGCAATATCTCGATCTGCTCAAAGGTTTCCGCGCCTTCGGCGGTGACCTGGATTCCGAGCATATGCGCCATGGAGACGATCGACCCCACAATGGCGCCAGCGCGATCATCGGTCTCCAGCTCCATCACGAATGCCCGGTCGATCTTCAACTCGTCCCAATCGAACTGCCTGAGATAACTGAGCGCCGAATAGCCGGTGCCGAAGTCATCCAGCGCGATCGATATGCCCATATCCTTGAGTTGTGTGAGGATTTCCACGGCTCGATCGGATTCGGAAATCATCAGCGATTCGGTGACCTCAAGCGTCAAGCGGTGGGCCGGAAATCCGGTTGCCTCGAGAACTTCGCGAACCGTCTGAACCAGATCGCCACGCACGAACTGGACGACAGACAGGTTGACGGCAATTCCCATTTCCTGGGGAAAATGCAGCGCATCACGGCAAGCCTTTTCAAGGATCTTGCGACCCATCGGCACGATCAGACCCGACTGTTCGGCGATCTGAGTGAACTCGGACGGGGAAACCGGTCCCAATGTCGGATGGTTCCAGCGCGCCAGCACCTCGGCTCCGGTCACGCGCCCGGTCGCGACATCAACCTTGATCTGATAATGCGGCTTGATCTCGTCGTTCTCGATGGCGCCGGCAAGTTCGGCCTGTATCAGGGCGGTCCGGAGGAATATGTCGTGCATGGCGGGATCAAACAGCAATACCCGGTCCTTGCCGGACGCCTTGGCCTGGGTCAGCGCAATATCGGCATCGATAAGAAGCTTGTCCGGGTTCCGCTCCGCGACGCTGACTGCGACCCCGACAGACGCACCTACAACCAGAGCCACCTTGTCAATTTCATAAGGCGCCGAGAGGACCCCGCGCAGTTCGTCCGCCTGCTCAAGCACAGCGTCAATTCCCCCGGCAGCGTCCAGAACGACGGCGAATTCGTCACCACCAATGCGGGCTGTGATGATGTTGTTGGCGAATGTGGCGCAGGTCGCCGACATGCGTTCGGCCACTTGCTTGAGCAACGCATCGCCGGTCGCGTGCCCAAGCCGGTCATTGACTGCCTTGAAACCATCCAGATCGATGGCCAGAACCGCAATTCTGCCTTTGTGCGGTTCGGCACAGCGGCCCAGTGCGGAGGCGAACCGGGTGTTGAAGGCCATCCGGTTGGGCAACCCGGTCAGGCTGTCATGATGGGCAAGATAAGAGAAATCGTTTGCGTTCTGCACCGCCTCGCGATTGGCCTTGCGCAGGAAACGGTTCTGAACGGCGGCGATGGTCAACAGCAGGGCAATGAAACCGAAAAGGCCTGAAGCAACCCACTTCTGCAGATCCTGCTTCTTCTTCAACTCGGAGCGGATCTGAGCCACCTGATTGACGGAGTCGGTTTGCGCTTCGGCCCCGATCCGGTCGATTCCGGCAAAGACCTTTTCCAGATCCTGCTGCACCAGCTCAAGCTGCCGGTCGGACAGGTCCTCGATGGTGTTCAGATCCGGAAGGATTTGCTCGAAAGTCTGGCGTGCTGCATCGATGAGCAGCCTGCGCTTCGGCTTGCGATCCAGAAAGATCTGGTAGGACTGGCTTTCAAAGACACTGAAACGGTTTGCAAGAATGGCGGCAAACAGCTTGACCTGGGACGCATCGGCCTGGTCCGACGTGATCATGAAATTGGCCAGCAGCTTCTGCAGGCTGAGCACCTCCATGCGGCCGGCGGCTCCCACCCAGGCAACATCATAACGCGAGGAGCGCTCCAGGGCGGTGTCCGTTGAGGAGACGATATTCGAGTGAGCGACGTAGACTGCAAGAAATGCGATGGTCAGGCCGACTGCCAACAGATTAAAGACGTTGCTCAACGATCGCATTTTTCGCTCCCAGCCTACAGGCTCTCTCAGTCTTCGACGGTGATCGAACGGACCTGCCAGGCCGAACGGGTATAGTAGACCTCCGTGTTCAATTCCGGATCGGCATCAAACGGATAGACAACGAACAGCGGCCCCTTGTCGCTGATCGGCATATATTCGCCATCCTGCTTGTAGGCGAGAATGACACCATGCTCAGCAAGGTCCGACACCGGGATTTCCGACCGGTAGTTGTTGAGGGCGGCGACCGAGAGGGTCTGGCCCTTGGCACCGGCCTTTTCGAGCAATGTGGCGAGCGGAACACCTTCAAAGGTGACTGCGGATTCGTGCCAGGGCGTCTTGGTGACAATCGTTGCCGAACCGAGCGCCTCGATATCGTCGATCGTCATGTCGATCGGCGTGTTGCCTGTGACATTTCCATCGATGGTCAATATGACATCACCGGCTGTTGCCGGCATGACGCCAAAAACAAAAAGGGCCGCACAGGCGGCCAGCAGGGGACGGATTCTGCTAAGCATTGCATATCCTTTACAAACGGCCATCGGGCCAGATCACTTGATATGCGAGAGTTAGCACTGCCGCTCTAAGGGCCTGTTAAGCGATTGCCTACAATTTTCGCAATTGGTAATTTTCTCTGATTTACCCTCCTGACCATCACATTCGACGGCCAGATCACCCGGACACCCAAGTCAGCCCACCAACCGGTCCGCGCCTGCTTCCCTGCGAATTGGCCCGCCACGGGCTCTACCGATGTCTGCGGCCAACAGAGAAGCCGCGCAAAGCTGGACACCGCAATCCACCTGTGCCCGCTTCGCACTTGCAATAGCCGGAAAACCGCGTATAAGCGCGGCTGTTCGAACACCCGGTCATCTGGCTGGTGGCTGAACGGAGGGTGCGATCCTTTCGGATCCTAGGGGCAAAAGCGCTCCGGCCTCCCGTGTCTCCGCTCACGACCGTCTCGATACCACGTCTTTCTTGCCCGGCATCAAACGCCGCCAGGACAAGTCGCTGGGGCTTAGCGCCGGATCCGGGTGATGTTAAAGCAAGAAAGGCAAGTCAATCATGGCTCTATATGAACATGTATTCCTTGCCCGGCAGGATGTCTCCAGCCAGCAGGTCGAAGCCCTCGTAGAACAGTACAAGGGTGTGATCGAAGCTAATGGCGGCAAAGTCGGGCGCATTGAACACTGGGGCCTGAAGTCCCTCACCTACCGCATCAACAAGAACCGTAAAGCGCATTATTCGCTGATGGACATTGATGCTCCTGCGCCGGCCGTGAAGGAAATGGAGCGCCAGATGCGCTTCAACGAAGACATTCTTCGCTTCATGACCGTTTCGGTTGATGCCCACGAAGAAGGCCCGTCGGCCATGCTTCAGAAGCGTGACCGTGATGACCGTCCGCGTGGCGGCGATCGTGACCGTGGCGACCGCGGTGATCGTGGCGACCGTGGCCCGCGCCGTCCGCGCGAAGACCGCGAATAGGAGTAATTACCATGGTTGATATCAATCAGATCCCGACGCGCCGTCCGTTCAATCGCCGCCGCAAGACCTGCCCGTTCTCGGGTGCGAATGCGCCGAAGATCGACTACAAGGACGTACGTCTTTTGCAGCGCTACATTTCCGAGCGCGGCAAGATCGTTCCTTCCCGCATCACGGCTGTGAGCCAGAAGAAGCAGCGCGAACTCGCCAAGGCGATCAAGCGCGCCCGTTTCCTCGGCCTTCTGCCTTACGTGCTGAAGTAGAATCTTTCGGAACCCTGCCCAGCCGCAGGGTTCCGTTCCCATTTTCGCGAACGGGCGCGGATCATGGGTTTGAGACTTCCCGGGTTGGGGTCAAGGCGCGGAATGGTCCGCATCAGACCTCTAACTGCTTGAACGCAGGACAGCGACGAAGATGACACAGCAAAGCACATCGCTCCTTGTGGGCCTGCTCGCCGGCGTTTCCGCCGCGTTTCTGCTTGTCAGCGCCGGATCCCCCTCCAGCCTGTCGTTCATGCTGTTTGCCGCCGCAGCGCTTCCCATTCTGATCGCCGGTCTTGGCTGGTCCAATCTTTCCTCCATTGTCGCGGTCGTCTGCGCAATGGCGGTGATCGGTTTTGCGAC
>Ga0114910_1000112_pt1 | contig 42677 bp, 35 predicted proteins | sample MalvireepMed_908_FD_83500 | JGI IMG/M metagenome (GOLD analysis project Ga0114910, IMG submission 83500) | Marine viral communities from the Global Malaspina Expedition - Malaspina viral metaG DeepMed_908 | ecosystem: Environmental > Aquatic > Marine > Oceanic | place: Mediterranean Sea...
AATATCGCGACTGTAGGTCAAGCTATTTCCTACATAGAAGAAGCAAAGTAAGAAGAAAGCAAATTACCATATGGAGTTAAAGCGAGTTGTAGTAACAGGTCTTGGTGCGCTTACGCCAATCGGAAACAATATTGAAGAGTATTGGGAAGGATTGAGTACAGGTAAAAGCGGCTGTGCACCTATTACTTATTTTGACGCAGAAAAGTTTAAAACCAAATTCGCTTGTGAGCTCAAAAATTTTAACGCACAAGACTATTTTGACAGAAAGGAAGCCCGTAAACTAGATCGCTTTGCACAATATGCATTAGTGTCATCTGACCAGGCTATCAAGGATGCAGGAATAGATCTTGATGTTGTTGATAAATTTAGAGTTGGTGTAATTTGGGGAGCCGGAATTGGCGGCTTAGAAACTTTTCAGGACGAAGTAATAAACTTTGCCGAAGGTGATGGTACTCCTAGATTTAACCCCTTCTTTATTCCTAAAATGATCGCAGATATTGCCCCGGGTAACATCTCTATCAAACATGGTTTTATGGGGCCAAACTACACTACAGTATCTGCTTGCGCATCTTCTGCTAATGCGTTGATCGATGCTTTAAACTATATACGTTTAGGTCATTGTGATATCATCGTTACAGGAGGAAGTGAAGCTGCGGTTACCAAAGCAGGGATGGGCGGTTTTAATGCAATGCATGCCTTATCTACTCGCAATGATGATCCGGCAACGGCTTCAAGACCATTTGATGCTACACGAGACGGTTTTGTTTTAGGTGAAGGTGCAGGAGCGCTTATTCTTGAAGAGTATGAGCACGCAAAAGCACGTGGCGCTAAAATTTATGCTGAAGTTGTAGGTGGCGGTATGTCTAGTGATGCACATCATATGACAGCTCCACATCCTGATGGGATAGGTGTAGAACGTGTGATGCTTAATTGCTTACGCGATGCAAATATCAAGCCTGAAGAAGTAGATGCGATCAACACGCACGGTACCTCAACTCCGTTGGGCGATGTGGCTGAGCTCAAAGCTATAACCAAAGTATTTGGTGAGCACGCAAAAGATATTAATATCAATTCAACAAAGTCGATGACCGGGCACTTGCTTGGTGCTGCAGGCGCTATTGAAGCAATTGCTTCAATCCTTGCGATGGAGCACAGTCTTGTACCGCCTACTATCAATCATACTACTGTTGATGAAAATATTGATAGTTCTTTAAATCTTACGCTCAACAAAGCACAAAAGCGTGAGGTTAATGTAGCGATGAGCAACACCTTTGGTTTTGGAGGTCACAATGCTTGTGTCTTATTTAAAAAGTATAGCGAATAATCTCAGTTAGATGAGTGTAATTCGCAACATATTTACTTCCCGTCCTGAAAAGGGCGGGAATTTTTTTGTTACTGTCAAAAAAATAATCGGTTTTAAGCCCATTAATATTACGCACTACGAAGAAGCCTTCACGCATAGGTCTATGGCTTTACAAGATAAAAAAGGTAATGCCTTTAATTATGAGCGCTTGGAGTTTTTAGGAGATGCGATGCTGGGAGCTGTGATCGCAGCATATCTCTTTGACGAGGTGGGTAAAGGTGACGAAGGCTATTTGACAAAGATGCGCTCTAAGGTGGTAAGCCGGGAGCATCTTAACGAGCTGGGCAGAGATCTTGGGTTGCTCGGTTTAGTTAAATCTGCGATACCTAAAGAGAATTTTGGGGCAAACATTCACGGTAATCTTTTTGAAGCTCTGGTGGGTGCAATATATCAAGACAGAGGATATAGGTATGCACGTAAGTTTATCAACAAACGCGTCATTGATCCTTATGTAGATATTGAAAAGTTAGAAGGCCGTGTAATAAGTTATAAAAGTTTGCTTATCGAATGGTGTCAAAAGGAAAAGCGACTTTTTGATTTTGATACTTATGAAGATTCTGGGCAGGATGTGGTGCGCCATTTTTCGGTGCGCTTATCTATAGATGGTAAGCAAGTAGCCAAAGCACGAGCAACCTCAAAAAAGAAAGCTGAAGAGAAGGCAGCGAAGCGCGCCTACTATGTATTTCAGAATAAAATAGATGTACATCGTTTTAACTAAATTGTTTTAGGTAGACTGTCGTTTTTACATTTAGATAAAGCTAAAGCCTAAGGGAATCTCTTATAGTTTGACTATATTTAACGCTTATTTAAGAAGATGGCAGCACTTAAGCTAGTATTGGATGATGCGTTTGATTATGATTTCAGTTTAATCGCGCTACATTGCTCTTTAGAGAGCTATCGTCTGGCTTTTATGATTAATAAATATGCTCATTTGAGATTGAAACGGGCCAAGGATATCGACTTTTATAGTGACAATCATAAGTTTAGCTTTGCTTCGTATAAATTTGAAGATCAAAAAAAATATCAAACCTATACGCTGTTAAGTAATAAATATAAAATGAGATACAAACAAGTACAGCTGGGTAGTGACTTGTTTGCAGAGGCAGATTCAGAACACTTCAAGACGCTCAACTTAGTTCCTGAAGTAAAGAATGCCGATTTTCTTTTAAAGATTGAAAGTGATAACGGAATATCTCCCAAGCTAGCACTGTTACCACACCTAAACCTAATACCACAAATAATTACCGCTTACGAAGTAGACGTAAGCACCATAAAGTCTAAACAAAATTTAATTTTTGAATAATGTCAAACACTAAGAAAACTAAAATTGTTGCTACACTTGGACCTGCGACCAGTAAGAAGGAAGTCCTTCATAATATGATTAAAGCAGGCGTAGATGTATTTCGAATCAATTTTTCGCACGCAGATTATGACGCAGTTAAAGAGCGTATAGATATGATACGCAGCCTCAGCGAAGAGTTTGGATATAATACCGCAATATTAGCAGATTTACAAGGTCCTAAACTGCGAGTAGGGATTATGAAGGATGAGGTTGTAGTTAATCCGGGAGATAAGATTGTTTTTTCTACAAAAGAGGAATTTGAAGGCACCAAGGAGCGTGTTTATATGAACTACGAGCATTTTCCTCGTGACGTTAATAAAGGAGAGCGCATTCTTCTTGATGATGGTAAATTGATTTTTGAGGTTTTAAAAACCGATAATGAGAACGAAGTTGAAACTGTTGTAATTCAAGGAGGACCGTTAAAGTCTAGAAAAGGTGTAAACCTTCCTAATACTAATATTTCGCTTCCTGCACTTACTGAAAAAGATATCGATGACGCAATTTTTGCAATCAAGCAAAATGTAGACTGGATCGCACTTTCATTTGTTCGTCACGAAGGTGATTTGATTCAACTTCAGGATTTAATCAAAGAGCATTCAGCGCATAAAATTCCGATCATTTCTAAGATCGAAAAGCCTGAAGCTGTACAAAATATCGATAAGATCGTTGCCTACAGTGATGGGTTAATGGTTGCACGTGGAGACCTTGGTGTAGAGGTTCCTGCAGAAGAGGTTCCGCTTATTCAAAAGCAATTGGTTCTTTCTGCAAAAAAAGCACGTATCCCTGTAATCATCGCAACTCAAATGATGGAAACGATGATCGATAGCCTAACGCCAACACGTGCAGAGGTGAATGACGTGGCTAACTCTGTTATGGACGGTGCAGATGCGGTTATGCTTAGTGGCGAGACATCAGTAGGTAAATATCCTGTGCAGGTAATTGAGCGCATGGCCTCTATCTTGGCTAAGGTAGAAGATTCTCCATTGATCAAAGTACCTCAAACGCCACCTCACATTCGCACAAAGCGCTACATCACAAAATCTATTTGTTATCACGCGGCGCTTATGGCAAATGATATCGATGCAAAAGCGATTACCACACTTACTAACAGTGGTTATACTGCATTTCAGATTTCAGCTTGGAGACCTAATGCGCATATCTTAGTCTTTACTTCAAACCGAAATATCTTAAGTCAGCTTAATTTACTTTGGGGTGTTAAAGCATTCTATTATGACAAGTTTGTTTCTACAGATGAAACCGTGCGTGACGTCAATCGTATCGCTCGTGATAGCGGATACCTAAATATTGGTGATATGGTAATTAGCCTTGCGGCAATGCCAATCAGCGAGAAAGGAATGGTAAATACATTAAGAGTACGCGAGATACAAGGAAATTAATACTTTCTAACCTCTAAAAACTTTAAAAGCTCTTTCCCTAACGGAAGGAGCTTTTTTTTGTCACTCAAGAGTATAAAACCAGGATGTAGTTTATGCTAAAATTCAAACTTGAGTTGTACTACGATTTCCTTTTTTTCAGAAGGTTTCTCGCGTTTGTCTTCAGTGTTTAGGTTAGCTAAAGTAATCCCTAGCAGCCGCACACTGTTTTCCATCTTTTCTTGGTACAAAAGCTCTTTTGCAGTCTCATAGATCACTTCTTTAGATCTGATGTAATAGGGTAGTGTTTTGCTTCGTGTTTTGAGCGTAAAATCGCTGTATTTGATTTTAAGTGTTACTGTTTTTCCGGCAACATTAGATTTTTTGAGGCGGCGTTCTATTTCTTCAGCGATATTTTCCAGACGTTCGAGCATAAAGATTTCCGAAGAAATATTTTCACTGAAGGTGCGCTCGGCGCCTAGTGATTTTCTGATGCGATGCGGTTTGACTTCGCTGAGGTGAATTCCGCGTACCACGTTGTAATAGTGATTGCCACTTTTACCGAATTTCTCCTGTAAAAATTCGAGACTTTTACTTTTAAGATCATTTCCGGTAAAAATACCCAGTTGATACATTTTCTCTGCAGTCACCTTACCTACACCGTAAAACTTTCTAATGTCTAAAGCTTCTAAAAACGGAAGTACTTCCTCTGGATTGACGGTTTTTTGTCCGTTGGGTTTGTTCACATCACTGGCAACTTTAGCAATAAACTTGTTTATCGAAATTCCAGCTGAAGCATTAAGCCCTGTTTTTTCTTTGATTTTAGCACGTATCTCCTTTGCGATCAGCGTGGCGCTGGGATTTCCTTTTTTATTTTCGGTAACATCCAGATACGCTTCATCAAGGGAGAGCGGTTCTACAAGATCTGTATATTCGTGAAACACCTCACGTATTTGCGCACTAATCTCACGGTAGCGATCAAAACGTGTTTTCACAAAAATAAGGTCAGGACAAAGTTTACGTGCGAGTGCTCCCGCCATCGCACTTCGCACACCAAATTTACGCGCCTCGTAGCTTGCTGCACTCACAACACCACGTTCAGACCCACCGCCTACGGCAACAGGTTTCCCCCGCAACTCAGGATTGTCGAGTTGCTCTACAGAAGCGTAAAACGCGTCCATATCTACGTGAATGATCTTTCTATTTACGGGTGGAGCTTCCATCAATTCTGCAAATTTAACTACAAATCTTCAGCCAAACTGCTCGGACATTTGATACTTATAGAAATAAAGAATCATATTGTAACTTGTATATTCATTTATACTTATAAACTTTGAAAAAGACAGCGATAATTCTAGGTATTACCGGCGTGACGGGAAGCTTGCTTGCAAAACATTTATTTGATGATGAACGTTTTGAAAAAGTAATAAGCTTTCATAGACGTCAATCGGGCTTACAGCATCCTAAACTTGAGGAGCATGTTATAGATATGTTTGAATTAGAAAAACATCAAGAAGCATTTAAGGCTGATGTTGTTTTTTGCTGTGTGGGCACCACACAATCCAAAACCAGCGATAGGGAGACCTATAAAAAAATTGACTACGGAATTCCACTTGCAGCGGCAAAGCTTTGTGTGACCAACGATATCAAACGCTTAATTGTTATTTCGGCATTGGGAGCAGATCCTGAGAGTCGCGTGTTTTACAACAAAGTCAAAGGCGAGATGGAACGCGATGTTTTAGCAGAAAAACCCACTAACACGTACTTTTTAGAACCTGCATTACTTGCTGCAGACCGCGAGGAGAAGCGAACGGCAGAGAAGATAGGAATTGCTGCTTTCAAGGTCCTAAATCCTTTTTTGATTGGTCCGTTAAAAAAGTTTAGAAGCATTAAACCTGAAGCCTTGGTGAAAACGATGTTATATTTGACCTTTAATACTTATGAGGATGCACGTATTCCTTCAGATGAAATTCAAAAACTAGCCGATGCTTGAGATCGAACGTAAATTTTTAGTAAAAAGTGATGCTTTTAAGGCGGAAGCATTTCGTGAAAACGAGATAAAACAAGGCTATCTCAATAGTAGTCCTGAGCGCGCCGTGCGTGTGCGTATAAAGGATGACTCGGGCTTTTTGACCATAAAAGGAAAGTCTGATGAAAGTGGAACAACACGTTTTGAGTGGGAAAAGCAAATAAGCCGTGAGGAGGCTGAAGCCTTGCTCAAACTCAGTGAACCCGGAATGATTTCAAAAATAAGGTATGAGGTTAAGGCAGGAGCTCATATTTATGAGGTAGACCAATTTTTTGAGGATAATGAAGGTTTGATTCTTGCTGAAATAGAGCTTCAATCGGCCACCGAAGATTTTGAGAAACCAGAATGGTTGGGAGAAGAAGTAACAGGTGATCATCGTTATTACAACTCACAACTCAGTAAAAATCCATTTAAATTATGGAAGTAAAATCACTACTTAAAATAGGCCTGTTGAGCGTATTCTTATGGGCTTGTAAAGAGGAAAAAACCGAAGAAGAACTTCCGGTTTTGCGAGAAGAAAACAGCAAAACAGTTTCAGAACTACAAGCCGAACTTGAAGAAGCCGGGTATTTGACCATGAATTATGTTGATGAAGCGACTAAAGACACTGTGATTATGCAGCAGTACTTTATTGCTTTTTTAAAGAGTGGTCCTAATCGGGATCAACCTAAGGAAGTTGCAGATAGTCTTCAAAAACTACATCTGGAACACCTAGGCCGAATGTACGATCTGGGATACGCCGATATTTCTGGTCCATTTGGTGATGACGGTGATATACGAGGGATTACAATTTACAATACGCCTACGCTGCAAATGGCAGATAGCTTGGCCAATCTTGATCCTATGGTTAAAGCAGGAAGGCTAGCGATCGAGATTCACCCGTGGTGGGCGGCAAAAGGTTTTCCGCTACGGTAGGAAACTACTTGTGTGATACCAATAAAAAATCCGAAGTATTATAGTATACTTCGGATTTTTTTCAATTTAGGAATGAAAGGTGCGATGTTATTACTGCCAGCCTCCACCTAAAGCTTCATAAAGATCAACTACAGATTGCAGTTGAGTTAATCGGGTGTTGATGAGGTCAAGACTTGAGTTTAGTGCATTCTCCCGAGCTGTAAGTACTTCTAAATAGTTGGCAAGACCGTTATCTAAAAGCTCTTCAGAATATTCGGTTGCTGTGTTGTACGACTCAAATTCTTTGCGTTTAACATCAAGTTTTTCGGTTGCCGCTTCATAGGTGTATAACGCGTCAGAAACCTCTCTAGAAGCCGTTAACAAGGCTTGTTTAAATTGTAAGCGGGCTTGCTCTTGCTGTGCCTGTGCAACTTCGTATTGCGTTTTGATAGACCTTCTATTAAAAATAGGTTGTGTAAGTCCGCCAATAAGGGTTGCAAAAAGGGAATTGGTGTCAAACAATTCGTCTATTTGCAGCGCTTGTAAACCTCCCGAAGCACTTAGCGTAAGCGACGGGTAGAAGTTACTTCTGGCTACATTTGTCAATTCAAAAGCATTGATCAAAGCAAATTCTGAAGCTCTCACATCCGGTCTGTTTACGAGCAGCTGAGCAGGAACACCTGTTTTTAAAGAAGTTTCGATTTCCTGATTGCGTAAACCGTCACGTTCTATTGCACCCGGTTGCTGTCCCAGTAAAATCGAAAAGCTGTTTTCTAACAAGCGTATCTCGTTGATCAAATCGATGCGTAATGCTTGTGCAGTGTATAATTGCGCTTCGGTTTGTTTTACACCAACTTCTGTTACATTTCCCGCTTCTTTTAAAGCTTTGGTAGTTTCTAAACTACTGCTGCGCGTCTCGATGGTTTCTTCGGTTACTCTCAGCTGTTCGTCTAAAGCTAAAAGCTGGTAGTACGAAGAAGCGATCATCGCTACAAGCTGTGTTTTAACAGCTTTGTGCGCTTCAACAGTTTGTAAATATTGTGCGCCAAAGGCACGCTTATTACTTCTTATTTTTTCCCAGATATCAGCTTCCCAAGATAAGCTTGCACTCAGTTCATATTGATCAAGAGAAGAGAATAAGCCTCCAAACTGACTGTTTGAAGAAAGCTCTTGATGTGTCATTTGTGCAGTTGCATCAAGAGTAGGAAAATACCCAGCTTTACCTTGTTTGAAATTGGCTTCAGCAGCTAGGATCTGTTGAAGGGCTACGCGAATGTCAATATTGTTTTCAAGACCGGTTTCAATATGTTCTTGTAAAATGGGATCAGAAAATAATTCTCTCCATGATACCACAGCCATATTGATACTGTCTTGTTCAATAGCATCGGTGCGATAATAGGTTTCGTCAATAAGTTCTTGAGGTCGCTCATATTCCTTAGCTGCGAAGCACGAGGCCAGCAACAAAGGAACAGCGCCTAGTATGAATATTCTATATATGAGTTGCTTTTTCATCTTAATGCGTTTCTTCGGTTTGAGTTGGAGTTCCTGAAATTTTCTCTTGTAGATACTGGAACATAATGTAAAGTATAGGTATTGCAAACACACCTAAAATTGTTCCGATGAGCAAGCCTCCTACAGCTCCCGTACCAATAGAGCGGTTACCGGCAGCACCTACACCAGTTGCTAGTACAAGTGGCATAAGCCCAAGAATAAAAGCAAAAGAGGTCATCAAAATAGGTCGTAAACGTGCTTTTGCTCCGTCTATGGCAGCATCTACGATAGACTCTCCGTTTTTACGGCGTTGGATAGCAAATTCTACGATCAGAATGGCGTTTTTGGCCAGAAGCCCCACCAGCATTATGAGTGCGATCTGGAAGTAAATATTGTTCTCAAGCCCCATAACCTTAGTAGTAAAAAAGGCTCCAAAAATACCTAACGGAAGCGATAAGATCACTGCTAAAGGAAGCAGGTAACTCTCATATTGTGCCGAAAGTAAGAAGTAAACAAACACCACACACAATAGGAAAATAACCACCGTCTGGCTTCCGGCATTTACTTCTTCACGGGTTAGTCCTGAATACGCAATGTCATAATTGTTTGCCAGTTTTGCTGCTTCGGCCTCCACAATAGAAATACCATCACCCGAACTATAACCAGGGTTCATAGAAACATTAACTTTTGTAGAATTGAACAAGTTGAAACGCGTTACTGCCTGCGGACCGTAAACACGCTCAAAACTTACATATTCACTCAACGGAGTCATATTACCATCGCTGGTGCGTATAAACATTGAGTTGATATCATCGGTATCTGCGCGGTAATCAGGATATGCCTGAATATACACTCGGTATTGCTTACCAAACCTAGAGAAGTCAGCAGCATAAATACCACCTATATATCCCTGAAGCGAAGAGAAAATGTCATCAATAGCAACCCCGGTTTGTTTTGCCAAAGGCACATTAATATCCAGTTGATATTGAGGATACCTGGTATTGAATGAAGATTGTGCATATTGAACTTCTGGGTGCGCCATAATGTTACCCATAAATTCCTGATTGGCTTGATCTAAATCTGTAATTGATCCACTAGCACGGTCAAGTAAGTTTACTTCAACCCCAGAAGAAATACTAAAGCCGGGAATACTAGGCGGTGCAAAGAAGATAATATCTGCTTCAGGATAGCCTGCTGCAATCCCAAATAATTTTGCGGTTATAGCATCTATAGAAAGAGAATCTGCTTCGCGCTCTGAGAAATCTTTCAATTTGATAAAGCCCAAAGCATTGTTGCTACCTTGACCACTTATCAACCCACGACCGGCAACTGTACTTACACCTTCAACACCGGGTAGGTCTTTAATTTGGTTATAAAGTTCGGTAACAGCTTCATTCGTTCGGTCTAGTGATGAACCTGGAGCCAAGGATAAATCTATAAACAAGACACCTCGATCTTCATTAGGAACAAAACCGGTACGCGTAGTGGTTGCTGACCAGTAGATACCAACACCAGCTAGGATGAGCATTGCAAAAGTGATCCACTTTCTTTTATATAGAAATTGCAATGATGAGCCATAGTGCTTGATAGTAGCATCAAAACCTTTGTTGAATTTATCATAGAAACGCTGTAAAAAACTTTTCTTTTTATGCTCGTGGTCTTCATCATGAGCTTTTAAGAATAAAGCACATAATGCGGGGCTCAAGGTCAAGGCATTTACAGCTGAAATGATAATGGCAACAATAAGAGTAATACCAAATTGCTCATAAAATACTCCTGTAGGACCGGTGATAAAGGTTACTGGAATAAATACCGCAGCCATCACCAGTGTAATTGAAATAATGGCACCAGAGATTTCGTGCATTGCATTTAAAGTAGCGCTTTGAGCACTTTTGGCCCCTTCGTCAATTTTTGCGTGCACCGCTTCTACAACTACGATTGCATCATCTACTACAATACCAATAGCGAGAACAAGTGCAAAAAGCGTAAGTAAGTTAATCGAGTAGCCAAAAAGGTTTAGGAAAAAGAAGGTACCCACAATAGATACCGGCACCGCGATTGCAGGAATTAATGTGGATCTAAAATCTTGTAAGAAGATAAATACTACGATAAATACCAGAATAAAGGCTTCGATTAAAGTGTGTACCACCTTTTCAACAGAAGCTTCTAAAAATTCATTCGTATTATATGGAATGAAAATTTCAAGACCTTCAGGCAGATTTGCTTCGATATTGTCTAATTCGCCCATTACGGTCTCAATAATTTCTTGAGCATTTGAGCCTTTCGTTTGATATATCGCAAAACTTACACTAGGGTATCCCTTAGTCTGTGAGCTTGCACTATACGTTTGCGCATCAAGTTGAATATCTGCAACATCTTTTAACCTTAAGAATTGACCATTATCAAGGGCTTTTATGATGATGTCTTGATATTGTCCTTCTTCTTTATATCTACCGGGATATTTAATGGTGTAAGAAAACGTTTCTCCGTTGTTTTGCCCAAGGGTACCGGCAGCAGCTTCTAAACTTTGCTCATTTAAAGCTGCAGTAATATCAGCAGGAACAAGATTGTAGGCCTTTAAACGATCTGGCTTTAACCAGATTCGCATGGCATAATCTTGTCTGGAAAATACATTTACATCACCTACCCCGTTGATACGTTTAAATGCGGGAACTACATTGATATTAAGGTAGTTATTGATGAATGTTGCATCATACTCAGGATTTGTTGAGTACATAGACATAAACATCAAAGAACCTGTCTGACGCTTTTGAGTCACAACACCCGCTTGTGTAACCTCCTGCGGAAGTAATGGGCTCGCAAGAGCAACTCTGTTTTGTACGTTAACGGCATCAATATCAGGGTCTGTATCTTGATCAAAGTATACTGTGATCTCGGCAGTACCATTGTTGGTTGCAGTAGAAGTGATATAGCTCATTCCTTCTACCCCGTTGATCTGTTCTTCGATGGGGATGATTACACTCTCCAGAATCGTTTCGGCACTGGCACCGGTATAATTTGCAGTTACCTGTACGGTAGGCGGTGCAATATCAGGATATTGCTCTACCGGTAAGGTGGTAAGTCCTAGCACTCCCAAAATCACTATGATAATAGAGATTACGGTAGAAAGTACTGGTCTTTCTATAAAAGTCTTTAACATGATTTCGGTTTCTGTTTATTGAAATATTTGTTTAGCAGGTTTTGCTATGCTGTCAAAAGGAACCTCATTAGGCTGGATCGCAGTCCCGGGACGCACTTTATTAGCACCTTTAGCAATGATTTTATCGCCGGTTTCAACACCAGATTCTACAACATACAGATTGCCAATAGTAGCACGAGGAATGATTTCGGTAGTCTGCGCTTTATTATCGCTATCAACTTTATACGCGATTATTTTTCCTTGTTGCTCAAAAGTTGAATTAAGAGGGACTACAGGAACTTCGCTATAAACATTAGGTATTTTTAAAGTACCACTGTTACCGTTAGTAATAAGTTGATTAGGATTATCAAAAATTGCTCTAAAGCTTACCGTACCTGTTGTACGATCTACTTGAGCAGTTACGGTTTCAATTTTTCCTTTGTGTTCATATTCTTTCCCATTAGCAAGAATAAGTACAACTTCTGGGAAATTTTCGATCTTTTCCTGAAGCGATGAACCTTCAGTTTTTTGAATAAAATTGAGGTATTCAGATTCATTCATAGAGAAGAATGCATACACTTGTTCGATATCTGCAACGGTAGTCAAAGGTGTGGTGTCTGAAGGACCAACGAGGGCTCCTTCACGATAAGGAATCGCACCTACATAACCGTCTACCGGACTTTTCACAGTCGCATAACTGATGTTTGCCGCGATACTTTCATAATTACTTTTAGCTTGCTCCAGTTGTGCCTTTGCAGTTTCTAACTGTACATTACTTATGATGTTTTTTTCTACGAGCGGCTTAAGTTTGTCAACCTCTACCTGAGCAGCATTCACATTAGCACGAGCAGCATTTGCATCTTGTGTTAAGGATTGTGTTTCTAGCTTAAAAAGCGGCTGTCCTTTACGTACTTTAGCTCCTTCGTCTACGAGCACATCAGAGATATAGCCTTGTATTTTTGCGCGCACACCACTATTTACAATACCTTCTATACTTGCGGGATACGAGCTGTAGCCTGTAAGGGTTTGTTGAGGTATGCTTATCACAGGTAATTGCTGTGCTTGTTGTGCTTGCCCTTGAGCCTCACCAGATGACTTGTCGTCTCCACAGGAGGTAAAAACAAGAACTCCCAGTAGGGCGGGAACGAGATAGTTAAATATTCTTTTTTTCATGGTTGAGGGTTTATTTATTGTTTGTGTTTTTCTAAGAGTCTTTCGCGTATGCGCTTTATAGAGTCACTAGCCTGTTCTAAGTAGTTGAGGTAGTCTAAGTGAAACTCAAGATCAAAATGCTGGTCTGCATTTTCAGGCTCGATGTGATTTATTTTTTCTTTATAGTTCATAATGGCGATATGCAGATGTTTTTCTTTTTCCCACGTATCAAGCATTTCACCCATACTGAGGATCATGCTCTTAGGGTTCATTATGAAATACTTCTTGCGATCGCCGCAAACTGTATAATATGTGATCTTTTTAAGATGCTGTAAATTGGTCAGGTGTGTCGAAACAGTGCTTTTACTTGCTTGAAGATTATTAACCAGTTCGTCAAATGTGCATCCATTTTTACCGGTTAATATTAAAGTAGAAAGAATTCTAGCTGCCAAAGGAGGAATATTATCCTTCTTCTCAATATGCACACCCAGGCGTTCAATCAATATTTGTTTCTCTTCATTTAGCGCTTCCAACTCCATATCTAGATCATTTGAAGCGACAAAATTACGTTTGGTTCGGAAAATACCGAACTAAACAGAATTTAAAGTTTTGTTAAATGAAAAGTTAAATCTAGGTAGGCCCTATTTCTAACGTTTGCGCCTGCGTGTTGCCTTGGGCGTCTGTTGCAGAAATCCTGTATTTACCGGGCTTGAGCGCTAGAGATAGTTCGTGGAAAGTAGTTGTAAGCCCGATGTAAGTACCATCTAAATACCAATAAACCGTCGTGTCTGTATCGCGATGTGCAAGTTTGAAAACCACCTCTTGTTCCCCGTCAAAATCTTCAGGAATTAAAATTTGCTCTCCTTTTTTTGGATAGATAAATTCCATCAATTGGGTGTCTTCATTATAACAACCCGAAGCAAATAGAGGCAATGATTTGTATTCAGGATGCTGCGGCGCATAATAATATTCCCAAACCGTTGGAAGCGTAAACCAAGAGGTCGCGACCATATCGGCTAAAGGATAACAATTGGCATTTACACGCAAATTGCGTTCTTTATTTAGAAATATGGGTTGGTGATACGTACAAGCAGGTGTGCGTATTCCTTTTTTAGGAATCCATGCCGTGTGTGTTTTGGGACAATGTAAACCGGCTAAAGTTCCGCTTTGCGGGCAAATACTTGCTTCGGTAAGTTCATCATACGGCATTTCAAACCAAGAGGATTGCGGCAATAGGTTAAGTACATTAAACAGTATGGGTGCTGCAGCTTCAATACCTGTAATTCCGGGCCGGCCCTCACCATCTGCGTTACCAACCCAGACGCCAATGGCATACGAACCCGTTACACCTACCGCCCAGGCATCTTTAAAACCATAACTGGTCCCGGTTTTCCAAGCAATGGGTTGTGCATCGGTAAAGAATTCCCAGTTTTCTGAACCTTGAGGCCGGTTAACTTCTTGTAAAGCCTGCATCGTTTCATAGATCGCGCCGGCATCAAAAACTTCGGGATGCTGTACAGGAGCTCCTAAATTGTAAGTGTTTTTTTCTGTGTAGATGGGTTGCTCAAAGGCTTGCTGAGGATATTCGCTAGACGTACGATTAAAAAAATTGAGTGTCGCTGCCATACCTGCGTAGGCATTGGTCAACTCCCAAAGGTTGCTTTCTGCTCCACCAAGAATTAAGGATAAGCCGTAATAATCTGCCGATTTGTTGATGGCCTTAAACTGAAGCTGATGCAGGTTGTTGTAGAATTTTTGAAGTCCGTATTGCTGCAATAAGTGTACAGCGGGTACATTGAGTGAGCGTGCCAGAGCTTCTGAAGCCGGTACTGCGCCTTGAAAACTTCGATCAAAATTTTGTGGTGCATATCCACTAATGCTCGTTGGTACATCTGGTACTAAGCTATGCGGTAATAAGTCTCCATTACCCATAAGCGCAGCATACAAGAAAGGTTTAAGCGTGCTGCCGGTGCTGCGATTACTTTGAATGATGTCAACATAATTGGCATGTTCTGCAGTGGTAGGCGCGTTACCTACATAACCCAATACCTTTCTAGAATTTACATCAAGAACCAAAATCGCAAGGTTATGAATCTGGTTTTGCTTCAGCTGAAAATGCGCTTCTTCAGCAACTTGATTCATCCGCTTTTGCAGGTTATAATCAATAGTGCTGGTAATTGATTTTCCTGTTTGTTCGCGTGCTAAACGTTCAGTGAAATGCGGTGCAACGTCAGGTAAGTCTAGGGGTTTCCCGGGAAGATCTTCAGCGATAGCAAGTTCATAGGTTGTTTGATCAATAGACTTCTCCTCTTTTAGCTTCTTAAGTAGGCGATTTCTTTTCGCTTTAAAAATAGCTTCATTTTTTCCGGGGAAAACCAAAGAAGGAGCATTGGGTAATACCGCTAAGGCTGCAGCTTGCCCCCAGCTGAGTTCTTGCGCAGGGATTCCGAAATACCGCCAGCTTGCACTTTCTAAACCAACTACATTTCCGCCAAAGGGCGCGTGGGAAGCATAAAGTTTCAGAATCTCATCTTTACTATAACCGGCTTCTAGTCTGGTGGCGAGAAAGGTTTCAATAAGTTTTTCAAGATAGGTTCGATTGGGATTGTCTCTTGAAAGACGTATCACTTGTTGGGTCAATGTGCTGCCGCCACGTCGGCTTTCTTTGGTAAGATTTGACCATAACGCCTTACTCATCGCCACCGGATTAAAACCGGGATGCTTATAAAAATAGGCGTCCTCAAAAGCTATGATACAGGTTTTAAACCGTTCAGGTACTTCGTCTACTTCCGGGAAACGCCACTGGCCGTCACTGGCAATACGGGCGCCCAATAATGCGCCAGTACTACTGCTGACGACAGTGGCTGTAGGTTTGTTGAATAAGGTTCTAGGTAAACTGAAGCACCAGACCAAAACGACAAGAAGCAAAACGCTTAGAACAAACTTATGGAGTTTGAGCCTTTTTAATAGTGATAGCCTAAGCGTTTTGTTCAGCATTGATTATTGTTCTACGGTGATCCATTGGCCTTTTGTACGCGCAAAATAGGTATGATCATACATAGCTTCAACTTGGGTACCCGGTAAATAATAGGTACCTAAGAAGGAGGTGTTGAGATCTACTTCAAAAGTGCGGGTTGTTTTCGGTTTCAGATCAAAGTAAAAATTAACACGGTCATCTCTAATATCTCTATAGCGTGCTGTACCCGAAGCACCACCATTCAAACTGGTGTAGCTCGTATTTACGATTTCCCATCCGCTGGGGAAAATTTGAGATAAAGCTACATTGTCAATCTGATTTTGAGAATTGTTAGTAACCGTGATTTTTGCTTTGATCGCCGTAGCCTGACGCAAGTTATTAACCTTTATGTTCTTGCCATTACCGTCTAGAAATTGTGTGCTTAGGATCAAATTATTTTGACTAGCCAATTCTTCGCCCAGCGGAAGTTTACCTTGCTGAATAAGGCTAACATACACCCGATTATCCTGAGTATTTTTCAAGGTTAGCACTTTTTGCTCTTCTGAAACATTAAGCATTTTACGCAAGAAACCATTTTCGGTGGTTAGTGCTGTTCCGTCGAGCTGTACTGTGATGGCTTTTCCGCCATTGGCGATGAGCATTTTAGACAAGCTTAATAAAGCATAGGCGGTAGTTTGTGTACTGTGCCATTGTGACGAACCAAGATCTTTTGCAATACTGTTTGCTAATTCAAGTTGCCGCTTGTCATCAAGCAAAATCATCGTTTCTAGTGCCATCGCTTTGTTTCTCAAAACCGAACCATAGGTGTATTGCAATTCGCGTTTGGTGTTGAAATCAAGAGATACTTCACTTACCAATTGTTGTGCTACCTGCTTTTTACCCGCAAGAGCATAAGCAGCTGCTAAACGCCATCTGGAGTCGTTGTTCAGGTCACCGGATTCTCGTAAGCGGTTCATCGCGGCCAATTCGGGCTGACCGGCTAAGGCCAATGTGTAAAGGCGATAGGCCCGTGTTAAACTGCTGTTGTACGAGGTCGCCCCGTTGCGCCATTGTTTTGCTGCATTTTTTTGAAACCTCAGCCAGTTTGATAAAAATGTAATTGGCGGAGCATAACCTTGTTTTTGAGCTTCCAGAATAAAATGCCCTGCATAGTTGGTTGCCCAAGCATCAGATTCACGTTCACCGGGCCAGTAGCTCACGCCGCCAGAGGGATTTTGTAAAATACCTAAACGGTCTATGGTTGCTTTAATATTGCTTATGGTTTCCTGCTTTTGCGCACTTTCCAAATTGAAAATAGCGCCCAAATATAGCTGAGGAAAGCCGCTTGATGTAGTTTGCTCAGCGCATCCGTAGGGATAATGAATTAAATACTGAAGGCGTTTTGTAAAATCGATTTGCGGTAAGGTAGAAAGTTCTACCGTTGCACTATTTGTTCCCGGAACTCCAAAACCGGTATAATCTATCTGGAGTTCGGCATTGGGTTCTAAGGTGTAGTATGTTGCTTTCTGCGAAATAGGATTCGGATTTTCAACATCAATTTCTACGGAATACGATGCTTTTTCTCCGGCTCCGCTAGCGGTGATTTCAAATTGCTGAAGCGTTTCTGTCGGAAGCACTTCAAATTCAAAATTCACAATTTGTTCACCGGGCTCGTTGAATGTGATCGTTTTTGATTTTGCACCAACAGGCTTAAGCGCACTGCTGCTTTCTATGGTAACCGTGGTTTGTTTTACCTTGTCTTCCATAGCAAAAACGGTCACCGGTAGCGTGAGCTTTTCTCCCGGAGCCAAGCGTCGCGGGATAGAAGCCAGCGCCATTAAAGGTTTACGCACGGGAGTTGTTTCTTGTGCGCTTCCGTAGGCGCCGGTGGCATTGTCACCCGCGATGAGCATAGTGCGCACCGATCCCACATAGTTAGGCATATGCAGTTTGTGCGTTGCTGTTGCTCCAGCGTTTAAATGAAATGGACCCAGATAGGTTACGACCGGTTTAAATCTGTTTGCTTTTCGGTTTTTCGCTCCGGCGGCCATATCGCCACCTCCTATCGCATAAATATTGTCTACGCTACCCGAATAGGCGCCGATAACATAATCATAGATGTCAAAAGTTTTTACACCCAGAGCTTGGCGTTTGTAGAATGCCTTGTGAATATCAGGCGTGTTGAATCTTGTTAGATCAAGCAAACCTTCATCTACCACAGCGAGGGTGTAGGTCATTTCTTTTTGAGAAGCTTCACTTACACGCACGGTGTAATCTGTTTCCGGTTTGAGTACTTCCGGCATTTTTAACTGCGGTTCAAGTAGGGTTTGAGGATCCTCAACCATAAGAGGTATTACACCATACAGCCGTATAGGACGATCGTTTACTGTTTGCGCATGAGGCTGTAGCAAGCTAATGTGCACATACACATTGGGAGCCATTGCCTGAGTAACAGGAATGCGTACGGTAGTTTCTTCAATGGTGGTTTTTACCCATTGTTTAGAAATCACTTCGGTTCCACTTTCTATGCTGATTAATGCATTTCCGGCTGCTGCGGAAGGAAACTTGATCACTGCTTCTTCGCCTACCGTATAGTCTTCTTTATCTGAATTGAAAACAAGCATTTTTGCACTTTCAGCATTTGCTATAGGTGCGTTGCTCCAATTGCGATAAAAATAGGTGATGAGGCCAGAAGCATGACCCGATTCTTTATCGATCACACGCAGCAAATAGCGGCCGCCCTCTTTTTCTGGAACATTGATTTTTACAGTTGCTTTTCCGTTGTTGTTTGTGGTTACCTTAAAAGATTGCAAAGGTTTGTAAACCGAAGCATTCTCATAGCGCGAGAGGTTGTCGTAGCCTCTGCTATACCACCAGCGCCATTCCATTTTAAACAGTTGCACCTCCAGTTTGCGATTAGCTGCGGGTTTTCCGTTTTCAGCGAGACTTACCAAATCAAAATTCACATCTTCATCAGTAAAATACGCATCGTATTTATGAGGTTCAGGAGCCTTAATTCCTGTAAAGTGCGCATAAGGAGCGATGGTTTTTGAAAACACATCTACCGAAAAATCCCCGCCGCCTTCAAAGACTTTGGTTAAAAAAGTAGCCTTCAGCATTCCCGGAGCTTTGTTGCTCAAATCAAGTTTCTGGTTGAAACTCAATTTTCCTGAATTGTCTAAACTTTTATCTTTTAAAATCGGGAGTTCAACTTCAGAGAATTTGCGCACGGGATCTGTGAAGTCGTAGTTTTCAAAATCTTTAAAGGCAGCAGACGTACTGTTGAGTGTTGCGGTTACTTCTGCTTTGAGATTGCGAGCCGGTGCACCGTGTAACCACTGTGCGGTAAGGCTTCCGGATATGGGTTTTTGAATAGATAGGGTTTCTGTATCAAAATCAAGATTTAATTTGAGGCGGTTGGGTTTTACGGTAGCGACACGCAAGGTTTTTGAAAACTGAACACCACCTACGGTGATGGTCGCATTCCAGTTTCCTGTAGGGTCTGTACTTGAAGTTGGGATCGGGAAATAGTAAAAACCGTGACTGCTTCCGCCAGAAACGTTTTTGTTAGTAAGTGTAGAACTCAATAGCGTACGTTGCAAGAGTTTTCCACGGGCATCGGTTACCTCTAGTTTTACAGGATGTTCTTTAGGTAAAGGGTTTGACTGGTCGTTAAGAACAAAACTCAGATGAATGCTGTCACCGGGGCGATGCACGCCACGTTCGGTATAAATAAATCCGCGTAATCCTTTTTGTAATTGGGCTCCGCGAATATCAAAGTTACTTAGGGATAAGGCATTCCCATCATCGAGTTTTGCATACGCAAAATTATTGCGCTGCTGCGCTACAACAAAGGCAGCTGTTTGATCACTTTTATAGGATGCGAGACCGTCGATGTCTGTTTTTAGGTCTTTGATGAGTTGCTGCTGATAGTTGTAAATTTTAATATCCACGCCAATCTCAGGCTCAGCTGTGAGCAAGTTGGTCGTAATAAAATCATAGGCGCCGTTAGCCCCTTCTTTTACGATAAGACCAAGATCTGAACCTATAATATTAGTTTGTGCAAAACGCTCTTCGTTATAGTATGCGGGATGGCACGGGTTGTCTTCTTCCTCCCAGTTGTACACGCGCGTTCTCCACGAGTACAATTCATTATCCCAATAGCGCTCTTCGCGTTCATCTTCTTCAACCCCGGTTCCGGTGTTGTAATAATCTTCATAAGATTCTTCGAGATAAATATCTTCTTTGCTTTGAGTAATTCCTTCTTCAGCATCAGCGCAAGGGAACAGACTATAGTCTTGATTAAAGCTCAGCTCAACGCGGTACATTGCTCCGGGATCGGCTTTAAATAATTCTGAAAGATCTACGGCATAAGCTTTCCATAAACCGGTTTGACCAATGCTGTTATTGATCAACGGAATGGTTTTTTTCGCGATGCGTCTACCCACGCGTTTCAAATCATAGGTAGAAGTACTGTTGAGGTCAGAATCCTGAAGGTATTGCAGCATATTGTCTTCAAAAATCTTGATGACACGCACATCAACAGCTGAAAGATTAACCGCTTCAAAGTAAATCGGTGTTTTCATCGAAGCAGGAAGAATATTGCCTTTAGAGATCAAACGCACTTGAGGTTTTAACTGCTGAAAGGATATTTTTTGAGAATAGGTCGTAGGTAAAGCTTCGCCAAAGGCATTCTTTATTCCTTTATTGAGTGTGAGTGTCAGCTCGCCGGTTAAGGGCTGTCTGGGATAGATATTTAAAACATTGCCCTGAACCTCATAACGCAAATTAGATAGACTATCAAGCTGAACAAGTCCGTCAAAATTTTGTTCCATTTGAAGCGGGTCAGAAAAGTTGACGCTTACGGCTGTTTCCGGACTCAAAGTAGACACTACATCTACGAGTGTAAAATTGGCTTGCCCCGGGATGTTGAGTGTGCTTTGACCTTGGGTAGCACTGGTAATGCTCTCGCCATTCCAGGCGATACGTATTTGCGAATTCTCCTTTTTACGATGAATGCTGTCTATGGTAAAATTGAAAAAAGTGCCCTTGGTTTCTTCTGTGGGCCAATCAATATGAAGCGTCTTGCCCTCCTGAGAAGCGCTTACGAGTTGTTTCGCTTTTTCCGCAGCCACCCAATCTGAAGTTTCAATAGAGCCTGTTAAGTACTGCCATTCTTTACTATAAGACTGAAGGTTGCCTAAGTTTATCTTGAAATTGGGTGTGATGGTTTTAAATCCGAAGGTGTAATTTTTAAACTCCGGGTCAATGTCTTCAAAAAAGCGGCTCAATTTTAAGGTTACAGTGTATTCGGTATCGGGACGCAGGGCTTCTTCCGGCTTAAAAAGAAGCTGAGTTCCGTTTTCAATAAAAAAAGACCCTTCTGTTTTTGGATTAATGATCAGGTATTCTGAAGGTATTTCCTGAGTGGCTTCAAACTGAGAAGTGGGCTTGGCGAGGACTACGCGTATAGGATCTTCAATCGAAGCATTACCAAAGGTGTTGAAAGAAATATATTCTTTGAACTTAAAAATATTATCGGTTTTTGGATGCTTTTTGGTACAAGAGGAAAAAGCTAAAAAAGCAACAAGGTAGAGGAGGTAATATTCTTTTTTCATGAAACCTATTTTATTGAGAAACGCCACAATTACAAGCTAAATTGTAAAATACTTCTTTTTTGCTCATTTTTTGAGCTAAAATGCTTGTTATGAAACTCGTATAAATTACTTGTATAAAAATTATATTAATCAACACGCTTAGGTGTTAAAGTATAATTTTCTGTATTTCATAGACGAACAAATGTGATTTTTAATCGATGAAATACACAATTAGTGAATTTTATATTTGTTTACGCACATTCAAAAAGTCGATAAAATGCATTTTGAAACGCCATAAAGTGTTAAATTTTATGATAAAAATGTTAAATACAGCTATAATATCGATGAAATACACAAATTGACAGTTTAAGTGTTGTAGGAATAAAATATCCTGCTTATGTTTGTCTCAACATAACTCATAACCCCCAAATCATGAGAACTTTTACAACCAACTTGTTGGCAATAACTTTTGCCATATTCTTAACTAGCTGTTCACAAGATGAAGAGCTTTTAACCTCTAATGAAGAGACAACTCTTGAAGTTTCTGCAGACCTCGTTATCGAAGATGCTTTTGCTCAGGAAATACTTGTCGAAGTAAATAAGCACCGCGAGAGCATTGGGCTTTCTCAATTAGCTTATAACAACGATTCTAAAGTGAAGGCCATAGAACATTCAAAATATATGGCTACAAAAAATCAAATTAGCCACGATAACTTTTTCCAGCGATCAGATTATTTGAAAGCTAAAGGAGCTGCGCGCGTAAGTGAAAATGTCGCTTACGGGTACCGCAGCCCAGAAGAAGTTGTATCTGCTTGGTTGAAGAGCGAAAGCCACAAAGAAGCTATTGAAGGTGATTTTACCCACAGCGGACTTTCAGTAGTGAAGAATGAAAAGGGAATCGCTTTTTTTACGCAGATCTTTATCAAAAAATAAAAAATGCCTTAGGCTCGTAAGACAGCCTGAAGATTAAAACCCCCAAATCTAAAATCCCCCAACCGACCCAACAGGTCACAAGATCAATTACAACATTCATGACATTTACAAAATTTACAACTTTAAGTTGGTTTTGTTATGTTAGATGCAGCAGGCGGGGGCCTGCTGTTTCGCCTTTCTCCTCGCGAGAATTACTTACTGAAAAACCCTTAAGTTTTTGCTTAAGGGTTTTTTCATGATATACTATTTTAAGAGAATCGAATGGCTGGTTTAATTTTCCTTATCAAAATGATATTCGCGTTCTACTTTACACACACGCACTGAATATGCTGAATACCATTGGGCTTTTCCGGTTTGTTGTGCGACGAGATGGTCTACCTGATTTTTCCAGCTGGCAATGGCAGCTTCGGTTTTCCAGTAAGAAATGGTGATTCCTAATGCGCTTCGTGCGTGTTCCATTCCTAAATAACCCGGTTGCTTTTGTGCAAGCGCTTCCATCTTGGTAGCCATTTCGGCGTAGCCAGAAGTATCTTCGGTTTGTTTAGAAGTAAAAATTACGGCGTAATAGCTTTGTTCAATAGATAGTTCCACAAGATTTAGTTTTCATTTTCTTTATAAATACCCAGAGTCAGTTCGCCTTGATCATTCATATAGGCACGATACATTCCTTCGGTGTTGAATTCCATCGAAGGATTTCCGTAGTGATCCAGTGCTACAATTCCACCGGTTCCACCAAGTTTGGTCAGCTTCTCCTGAATCACATTTTGCGTAGCATCGGTTAGCGTTTTTTCAGCATATTCCATCTGAGCGCTGATGTCGTAAGCTACCTGCCCGCGAATGAAATACTCTCCCCAGCCGGTTGAAGAAACGCCACAAGTCGCATTGTTTGCATACGTCCCAGAGCCAATGATTGGAGAGTCTCCTATGCGGTTGTAGCGCTTGTTGGTCATCCCGCCGGTAGAAGTTCCTGCGGCAATATTTCCATTTTTGTCAAGTGCCACACAGCCAACGGTACCAAACTTCTCGTCTTTGATAAACGGATCGTAAAATGCAGTGGCTTTACTGATGCTGTCTTGTTTCTCGCGGTCTAATATGCGCTGCAGGCCGTCGTATCTTCTTTGGGTAAAGAAATAAGAAGGATCTACTTGCTCAATGCCTTTTTCTTTGGCAAAAGTTTCAGCTCCTTTACCGCTTAAAAGCACGTGTTCAGAATTGGTCATTACTTCGTAAGCCAGGTTTATCGGGTTTTTAACATTGGTAACCCCGGCAACGGCTCCTGCATTTAAAGTGGCGCCATCCATAATAGAAGCGTCTAATTCATTTTTACCCTCGTGAGTAAAAACCGCACCTTTAGCCGAATTGAACAGCGGTGAATCTTCCATCACATTTATAGTGCGTTGCACAGCCTCAAGACTGCTTCCGCCATTTTTTAAAATCTCATAACCGGTTTTGATGGCTTCGGTTAGTTTGGTTTTATAGGCTTGCTCCATCGAGTCGGTCATATTCTTTTTAAGAATCGTTCCGGCTCCGCCGTGTATAATAATGGCAAATTCTTGTTGTTTTGGAGCTTCAGTAATGGTTGTTTTTTCAGTTTTTAAATCTTGTTTACAAGCGACAAAGAAGAGACTTGCAATACATAGGGAAAGAACAGATTTCATAGGTGTTAAATTTAAGCTTCTAAAATACAGAAAAACTAGCGGCAAACGGAGAGGTCAATTGTTTTATGCCACTTTATTATGTTGTAATTTTAGCCTAAATACAAGACTATGGCTATTGCAAAACCTTTTAACCTGACCCAATGGGTTGAAGAAAATCGGGATTTATTAAAACCACCGGTAGGAAATAAAAATTTATATAAAGAAGCAGACGACTATATTGTAATGGTGGTCGCCGGCCCTAATGCGCGCAAAGACTATCATTATAATGAAACCGAAGAATTGTTTTATCAATTAGAGGGTGAAATCGAAGTACACGTGCAGGATGAAGGTGAAAAGCGTACGATGAAATTAGGTCCTGGCGATATGTATTTGCACCCTGCAAAAGTGCCGCATTCTCCGGTGCGTAAAGCGGGTTCTATAGGTCTTGTTGTTGAACGAAAACGCGCAGATCTTGACGGAAAAGACGGCTTATTGTGGTTTTGTGATAATTGCAATCATAAACTCTATGAGGTTTATTTTCCGCTGAATGATATCGAAAAGGATTTTTTAAAGCACTTTAAAGTATTCTATGCAAGTGAAGAATTGCGCACCTGCGATAAGTGTGGTACAGTGATGGAAGCTGATGCCCGCTTTGTAGAATAATAGGAAAGCTACAGAAATAAAAAATGCGCTCTTTTGAAGCGCATTTTTTATGAGCATCGTTAAAGGGCGTATTTCTCGAAATTAAAAATTGGTTGCTGCTGAATGTCTCCAAGATAGGTTTTGAGGGGGTTTATTAATCTGCTAATAAATGCTTTAAATAGATATAGTTATTTACTAACTTCGAAGGATTAAAACATAAATAATAAGAAAACTACAATATAATGGCTCAAACCACTGATAACGCAGCAATAGCTGAAACGCTAAACGCATTAGAGATTACTTCTGAAAATGCAGGAACTTCAACCGGTTTACAAACGAGTAATTCGGGTAAATTTATTACTTCTGTTTCTCCTGTTGACGGAAAGGATATTGCATCAGTGACGCAAACCACTCTGGAAGAATATGAGCAAGTGGTTCAAACTGCAGCCGAAGCATTCAAGGTATGGCGCGTGATGCCGGCACCACAGCGAGGCGAAGTAGTGCGCCAGTTTAATGAAGAGTTACGTCGACTTAAAGAGCCGTTGGGAAAACTCGTTTCTTACGAGATGGGTAAAAGCTATCAAGAAGGTCTAGGCGAAGTGCAGGAGATGATAGACATCTGCGACTTTGCAGTAGGGCTTTCGCGCCAGTTGCACGGTTTGACGATGCATTCTGAACGCCCGGGACATCGTATGTATGAGCAGTATCACCCTTTAGGCATTGTGGGAATTATTTCAGCGTTCAATTTTCCAGTGGCGGTATGGAGCTGGAACACGGCTCTGGCTTGGGTTTGTGGTGATGTGTGCATCTGGAAACCTTCGGAAAAAACACCACTTACAGGTATTGCTTGTCAAAAAATTGCAGCACGAGTTTTTGCTAAAAACAACTTACCTGAAGGTATTTCATGCTTGATCAACGGCGATTATACCGTAGGCGAATTGATGACTAAAGACGAGCGTGTACCACTGGTTTCGGCTACCGGTTCTACCCGAATGGGAAAACAAGTAGCGCAAACCGTCGGTGCTCGATTAGGAAAATCCCTCTTGGAACTCGGCGGAAATAATGCGATTATCGTTACTCCAGATTCTGATCTTAAAATGACGGTGATCGGTGCGGTATTTGGCGCGGTGGGAACTGCCGGGCAGCGCTGTACTTCTACGCGTAGATTAATTATTCACGAGAGCATTTATGATAAAGTAAAAAATGCAATTGTAGATGCGTATGGCCAATTGCGTATTGGGAATCCGCTAGATGAAAACAATCACGTGGGGCCGGTAATCGACAAAGATGCAGTGAAAAATTATCAAAATGCTTTGACTAAAGTAGTTGAAGAAGGTGGTAAAATTTTAGTGGAAGGTGGCGTTCTGGAAGGTGAAGGTTATGAGATCGGTTGCTACGTAAAACCAGCCATTGCAGAAGCTGAAAATCATTATGAGATTGTACAGCACGAGACTTTTGCTCCGGTGCTTTACTTAATGAAATATAGCGGAGAAGTGGAGAATGCGATCGAATTACAGAACGGCGTGCGCCAAGGATTATCTTCAGCGATTATGACCAATAATCTGCGTGAAGCAGAACGTTTCTTAAGTGTTTCCGGTAGTGACTGCGGGATCGCCAATGTAAATATTGGTACCAGCGGTGCAGAAATTGGTGGTGCTTTTGGAGGTGAAAAAGAAACCGGTGGCGGTCGTGAGAGCGGTAGCGATGCCTGGAAGGTGTATATGCGCCGCCAGACCAACACGATCAATTATACGACTGAGCTTCCGCTGGCACAGGGAATTAAATTTGATTTGTAATAGGAAATTATAAGAAATACGAAAGCCGCTGTTTAAGCGGCTTTTTTTATAAACTCTGTTTTTTAAAAGCTGCAGGAGATTGGTTGACAATTTGGTTAAACGCATAGCTAAAAGCAGAGAGGCTGTTGTATCCTGAGGCATACGCAACCTCACTAATTGATAAATCGGTCTTCAACAGGAGTTCTATAGATTTGATGATCCTGGTAAGCTTTACATATTGTAAAAATGAGGTCTCAATGTTTTTCTGAAACAAACGAGACAAGGATCGTGCACTGTATCCAAAATGAGCGGCGACCTCCTCTAAGTATAAAGGTTGGTCTACGTTAAGATGAATGTACTTTAAAATAGGGCGTAGCATTTCGTTGGTCGTGGTGGGCAACACTACAGGGAACGGCGTTTTTGCAACTTCGAGAATAATATTGCGCAGGGCAATTAAAAACTCAAAAGCTTCCGCATCTGTTTGTAGAATATCCCCATTCCAGCGTTGGGTATAATTGATCATTTCCATCAATAAATTACTCACCGGAAAAATACCGGCTTTCTTCAGGATTTCAGTTTCAGGAATCAAATCGGCCGGAAAAAATAAATTATGCACCATCTTCACCGATGTACGCGAAGTCACATTATGCTCTAAGCCTGCAGGAATCCAGATAAAATGCCGTGCCGGAAAGAAAAACGAGTTGTTTTGGGTATTTAAAAAAGCCACCCCGCCTTCTACATAGCTTATTTGATGCTTTTTATGGCTGTGCATAGGAAGCTGTTCTTCGATCTTAGAATGATGAACATAAATACTATCGGGATAATGTGCCAGCGCTTGTAAAAAGGGATGCATCCTATAAAATTACAGTTGGCGTAAATTATAAAATAATTGTCTAATTATTGAATACAAGACTTGAAAAGAGCGCGGAATTTTGCACTATGAAATTTTTCGCTTTTAATAAGGTGTTTTTGCGCCTCTTTTGTGTGGTTTTGCTGGTGGGTGGCTTTTCGGTTTCTGCACAGCAATTACAAGATAGTATTCCTTTGCGCTTGACTGAAGCTTGGGAATACGCGGCGCAGTATAGTAAAGAGATCAAGCTTAAACAGCTCGAAGAAAAAATAGGAGCAGAAGACGTGCTTGATGCAAAAAATCAACGCTTGCCTGAGCTTTCAACGCATGCGAGTTATGGTAAGCTGAGTAATATTCCTGTTTTTACTAACGGAATTAGAGAAAAAGCAGATTTTATTCCGCTAGAAGATCATAGTACTTACGGTGCCGGAGTTGAAGCCTATTTTAATATTTATAATGGGGGTAAAACCAACATTCATATTGATCAGGCTAAAACCAAACAGCGCTTGATTAATTATTTGGCTGAAGAGTCACGCGACCAAATAAAGTACGAAGTGGCTTCGGCTTACCTGTCGCTGCAACGCGGTCTTCTTTTTGAAAAGTTAATAGCAAAGAATATTTATTCTAATCAAGAGTTGCTCGATCAAATCACTAAGCTTTATGAAAATGGAGTGGTGTTGAAGAGTGATTTGTTGCGTGCAAAGCTTCAGTTGTCTAAGCAGCAAACCCAATTGCTTGAAGTGACCAATAATGCCAAACTCGCGCATCAGCATCTTAATATTTTAATGGGTTTTTCAGAAGAAACTCCTGTAAAACCTATAGATACGGTCAAGGTAGAGCTCATACAGGAAGATCAAGATTATGCCTATTATTTGAACGAAGCTAAAAGTGCGCCGCTATCTAAAGCAGCAGAAACTCAGGTGACTTTAAGCGAACTTGAAGAGCAGGAGTTAAAGGCAGATAAATTGCCTAAGCTTGGCCTTTTTGGCGAGTATACATATTCCTATCCACAAATCAGGTTGTATCCCTATGAGACTGCACCATATTTATTGGGAATAGCCGGGATTCGCGCGAGTTATGATATTTCAGCATTGTATCACGATAAGCATAAGGAGCTTGCAGCTGCACTTGAGGTAGAGCGACAAGAGGTAGAAAAACAACAGGTTGATGACGATTTGAGAAAAGGTGTCAAAGCGGCTTATCAGGACTATCACGAAGATTTACAAAATATTGAAGTCGCACAGATGAGTATTGAGCAAGCCGAAGAAAACTATCGCATCGTGCGCCAAACCTATTTTAATCAGTTGTCTCTCTTAACCGATTTGTTAGATGCAGATAACCAACTGTTGCAGGCGCGTTTTGAATTGGTGAACAGCAAAATAGCAGCGCGTTTACATTATTATCAACTTTTAAAAATCACAGGTAACCTATAATGAGCAATACGATTAAAAACTATCAGAAAATAGACCTTATCGCAGTAAAGTCGACCTATGTGGTGGCTTTGCTTATTTTAATAGGTTTACTTATTTGGGGTGTTTCTTCAGCATTTCATTTTATGAATTATGAAGAGACAAATGATGCGCAGATCAAAGAATACATCAATCCCATTGTAAGCAGAACCGGCGGTTATATCGAAAAAATAGCTTTTGAAGATCATCAATATGTGCAGCGAGGAGATACGCTGGTTGTACTTGAGACCAATGAATCTGAAGTGAGCCTTCAAGAAGCAAAAGCGGCTCTGGCAGAAGCCGAAGCGCAACTTATGGTTTTAGAAAGTAATGTCAATACGGCCAATAGTAATGCTACGGTAAATCAGGCGCAGATAGGTGCTGCCGAAGCTAAACTCTGGCAACAGCAAAAAGAATATGAGCGCTACAAGAAATTGCACGAAGCCGAAGCGGTAACGCAACAGCAATTTGAAGATGTAAAGACCAGACTTGATGTAGCCAAATCAAATTTAGAGGCGGTAAAAAACACCTTCAATACTTCTCAGAACAGGTCTAATGATGCCTCGACACAGATCGCGGTAGCCAAAGCGCATATCGAAAAGCAAAAATCGGTTTTAGATCGTATTCAGTTAGAGTTGAATTATGCGGTTATTCTTGCGCCTTCTGATGGTTATATGGGAGAGAAGCGTTTGCAGGCCGGGCAATTTGTTCAAAAAGGACAAACCTTGAGTTTTATTGTAGACCAAACTCAGGGAAAATGGGTGATTGCCAATTTTGAAGAAACCCAAATTGCGAACCTAAAAGAAGGACAGCCGGTGAACATACAGGTAGATGCTTTTCCTGACGAAGCTTTTGAAGGAGTAATAGAATCCTTGTCTCCTGCTACGGGTTCACAATTCTCGCTGATGCCACCCGATAATGCCACCGGTAACTTTGTAAAAATCACACAACGCTTTCCTGTGCGAATTCGGTTGAAGAAAGAGCAACAAGACTTAAGTAAACTCAGAGCCGGAATGAACGTTGAGGTGGCTATTCCAAAAGCCTAAGTGATGAGCAATAACACCGTTTTTAAAAGTTGGGTGCCCAACTGGCTGGTTCTAGTCGTTATTTTCCTTGCACTGGTGCCTATCGCCAGTGTATTGGGTATTTACATGTCAGGCATAAACAGTGCAGCTTCTTATTATGGGGCAGATCCTACAGATATTCAATATTCGGTGATCATTTTTTATCTGGCAATAGCTTCGGCCTTTCCTCTCGAGCGTCGGTTTTTCGACTATTTTGCGCCCAAACCTTATTTTGTGGGGTGTGCGATCATTTATGTGGTGCTCAATCTCATTCTCTATTCCACAAACAGCATCGCTATTCTTTTTATTATACGGTTTCTGGGAGGGATGTTGAGTTTAGGGTTTATCGGGGTAATCTTCACCCTTATCTTTAGACAATTTTCGCAACAACGCAGCCGGGTTTTAGGCTACGCGACTTTTTATGGTGCACTGTTTTCAACTATGCCATTGGCGCAAATTCTGGACGCCTATGTTTTTTCATACTATGATTTTAACGTGATCTTTTTGATTAAAATCTTTATGGTAATTCCGGGTTTTTTACTGCTTTTAATTATTCTGAAAAGAAACGTGAATTTGCGCAACACCAAAAGAATACCGCTTTACAGTGTAGATTGGGCAAGTTTTGTGCTGTATGCTTCTGCTCTTATGTTGCTCGCATATGTGCTTCTTTATGGACACTATTATCAATGGTACAGCAGCGGGCGTATTCTAATCTGTAGTATTGCGTTTGTGTTTTTGATGTTGCTTTTTGTGTTTCGGCAACTGAAGCTTAAGCGTCCCTATATTGACTTTAGCTTGTATAAGCATCGTAATTTTAGAATAGGAATGCTGCTGCTTATCGTGTTTTATTTTTGCAAAGGCGATATGAGCGTGATTAATGGCTTTTTGAATAACAATGTAAATCTAGATGTCTATCATAAGGGCTACATTATGCTTTTTAATGCTCTAGGTATAATCGCTGGAGTCGGGCTTACTGCCCGTTTTATTCTTACGGGAACCAACATCAGGTTGATTTGGGTTACCGGATTTTTTGCGCTGCTGGGTTTTCACGTGTACATGTTATTGCTTTTAGGAAATCAAGCAGAACTGTCTGACTTGATTATTCCGTTGTTTTTGCAAGGCTTCAGCAATGGTACATTGTTGCTTTCTATCGTGATCTTTTATGTGACCGGTGTGCCTTCAGCGATTGCATTTTCGGCATCTGTGAGTGGTGTGGCTTTTCGGTTTTCTTCCTTTACGGCGAGTATGGCGCTGGTTTCGTATATGGGATTAAACAGGCAAAAAGTACACACAAGTGCTTTTGCCAATCAAATTCAACAAACCAATGATCTTGTAGGCGCGCGAATTACAGTTTATAAAGAGGTGCTTTTAAATCAAGGAGCTTCTGCGTTTCAGGCGAATGCCGGAGCAAGCAAGATGCTGGGCCAAGCACTAAACAATCAGAGTAATTTATTGTTTGCGCGGGACTACTATCTTTATGTAAGTGTAGTGATCGTAGCGGTAATTCTAGCGATTATTTTGATTCCCAATTTTCACTATCATATGCGAAAAATCGGGGCAAAATTAATTCCGTTTTAAGCTCTTGGATTTTATACTTTGAGGTAGTTTACTTGCTGAACAAATACACCAATCCAAAAAGGAGAATCCCTGCCAACACGGCAAAGAAAATTTTCCAGAAGGAATACGGGCGTTTTCCTGAAATGCTTCCGTTTTCTCCATTTACAAAGAAGCTGTATTCTTTTCCTTTATAGCGATACGCCGAAATATAAACCGGTAACAAGATATGTTTGAAAGTTTCTTCCTCCAGGTTGATGTTTAACGTATTTACCCGCTGCTCGTCTCCGCCAATATCACGACGCGCCCACGTGTCTGCAATGCGACGCATTTCTTCTTGAGATTCGAGATGCCCATCCTTGAGTGGAATCGTATATTTTTCGGTTACAAAGCCCGCGAGAAAGCTACTTTCAAAAGGCTGTAGCTTTTTTAAATTCCACAGTGCAACACCTCGAGGCACTTTACCGGTGTGTTGCTTTGAGGCATTGATGAGCGTATCATCTACAAAGCCGCTAATGTTTCCGCTTATGGGAATCCAACGGGTTTTGCGCACGCGGCGTGTGCGTCTTCGGCCCTTGCTGTCTTTGTAGGATTGTGTTTCGTAATAATAATCACCTCGAGCACCGCTATATTGACCATAAAGTTGCGCGTCAAAAGTCCAGTACGGTAAATACAATCCTTTGGTAAATTGAGGATCTAGCGTTGCTTTTTTTAAATCGTTGGGGCCCCACCAAAGTCCGTTTACCCATTTTTTAAACCGAAGAATAGCCTCTTGTTGTGTAAGCTGAAAAGGCAACACCGCGCCCGGAAGGATCCATTGTTCGGTTTTTGCATCTTCTCTGATTAACGGCGTGCCGCAATACACGCAATGCAAAGACTTATAATTCTCTTCAACATGCTGATTGGCTCCGCAATTTTTACAATGCAGTATGCTTATTTCTTCGCTGTTTGCCTGAGCTCCTTTTTCCTGAAGAAATTGCCGAAGCGGTAATTCTTTGATAGGATCGGTTTCCAGTGCGATTTGCTCTTGGTTTCCGCAGTATTCGCACGTAATCGTTGTGGTGCCAGGCTTGTATTTAAGCTCGGCACCACAATTTTTACAGGCTTTTTTGAGTTCAGATTTTTGAATGGATGGTTCGGTCAAAGCAGCTTTGAAATTAATTATTGACCCGGAAGTGGAGGAGGTGTATTTCCGCCTAAAAAGGGTTTCAGTTCTTCGATCTCCTGAAGCGCTTTCCACTCGCTCATGCCTTGTTTCCAGATCAAGGAATTTCTATTGATCGTACGCGAAGCAAAAAGTGCCTGTAACTGATCAAAACTCACAGGTCCCTGCTGCGTATTATTCTGTGCATAATAATATTGTGTTGCGACCGGCATTGGAGGAGGTGTTGCAGCGGCTTGCGGTTGTTGTGCCTGTGGCTTGCTCATGGCATTTCCCATTTGTTGGGCAAGCGCAAAGCCCATTCCCATTCCCATCCCGGCACCGGCGGTACCGCCTTCATTATTTGCAGCAGCTTCAATAGCTTTTGCAGTTTTGAATTTGGTTAACTTATCAAGGTCGAGTTTATCGATTCGGCTGTATTCGAAGATTTCTTTTTTGAGCTCTTCGGGCATCGATACATTTTCGATATAGAATTTTTCAAGCGAAATTCCCACCGACGTAAACTCGGGTTGCATCACTTCTTTACACGTCTCAGAAAGTTCTGTAGTGTTTGCAGCATACAATTCTATCGGAAGATTGGCTTCTCCAACGGTGTCTGTAAATCGCGTTGCGATCAGGCTTTTGAGATGCTCATTGATCTCAAAATTGGTAAAATTGGCATCGGTGCCTACAATGTCTTTAATGAATGTTCCGGCGTCGCTTATTTTAAATGCATAAGTTCCAAAAGCTCTGATTTCGACCAAGCCAAAACGATCGTCACTTAAGGTAATTGGGTTTTTTGTTCCCCATTTTTCGTCGGTGAATAAATGGGTGTTTACAAAATATACTTCTGCCTTAAACGGACTGTCAAAACCATATTTCCAGCCTTTAAGTGTAGAAAGAATAGGAAGGTTTTGTGTGTTTAAAGTGTATGTTCCCGGCCCAAAAACATCTGCAAGCTGACCTTCATTGATAAAAACAGCAGTTTGTCCCTCGCGTACGATGAGTTTTGCGTTGTTCTTAATTTCGTTTTGATAGCGCTCAAAACGATGTGCAATGGTATCTGGCGTATAATCGAGCCACTCGATGATGTCGATAAATTCGTGGCTGAGTTTTTCTTTAATCTTATCAAATATTCCCATAGGTTGTTTCGGTTTTAATGAAGCTGTATACTTATGAGTATCAAAAGTCTATATTTTGTTTCAAACTATTTACTCGATGGGCAAGATTTAAATGCTCTATGGCTTACTTCAAGATCATTTATGCGTTTCTTCCTTCTTCATCAGGATACAAAGTGTAAACAGGATCACTTTGCCAGAATTCCTTTGTATCAGCATCTATGATCGAAAGCTTTCCTTTAAAGGCAGCTCCCGTGTCTACATTCCAAACATTAGCCATTTGCGTTGGTTCGTCTCTGGCGATGCGGGTTACAGGAGTGTGACCGATGTAGATCTCTTTGTGGTATTGCAGCCGCATAGGATATTCCGGGTCCTCTTTTTTAATGCGTTTGTCAAGGCTAACTGCCATTTCCCAAAAGGTGCGATCCCAATAAAAAGCCGTGCTGTAATGTTCAAACTCGGGACCATTGCGGTTTTGAAAACCGGCATGAACAAACATGCGGTTTTGTTCATCTATATGATAATCTTTGAGGTTTTTATAGAATTCAAGATGCTCTTGTTTGGTTTCTTGGGTGATGTTTTCATAAGACTTCATCGTGCTTCTTCCGCCGTGATTGAGCCAAGTGTCATTTTTGGTATTGTCTCGCAACCATTGATACGCCAGATCATCGTGATTACCTCGCATAAAAATGCAATTATGCGTTTTTGACAATTCAATTAAAAAGGAAACCGTTTGTGCGCTCTCACTCCAGCCGTCAACATAGTCTCCTAAAAAAATAAGTAAATCGTCTTGGGTTACTTTGGCGCGCTCAAGAATTTGTTCAAGTGCTCTCAGGCCGCCGTGAATGTCGCCTATGGCGAGGGTACGTGTCATGAATTGTATTTTACTTTTCGCAAAATGCGAATGTTTTCTTTGTATGCATTGTAAAGTTTGGTGCCGTATTTTCTAAGATACGGCCGAATACGTTCTAGTTTATCAAGCGCCGGTTCAAACCCGTTGAGGTAGCAAATTAAATACGTTGCCGGCAGGTTGTACAGGTCTTCAAGTTCGCCTTTGTTGAGTTCTTTATTAGCCAATACTTTCTTAAGAATAGTATTGTTATTGTTATAAATATGATAGAGCAATTTTCGGTCAAATTGAGGTGGCTCAAAGACTAAAGTGCTGTCAATAGTGTATGACCCGTTTTCATTAAAATTGATCGTCAATTCTTCCAGCGGATAATATTTATATTCATTCTGAAGTCCTAGCAGTACGTATTCTAAAATAGTAAAATGATCATCGGTCATAGCAATGGAAACTTCGTCTAAAGCCGAATAAAAAAGCCGCACTTGCTCGTTGATCAGTTCGATATCTACGCGACTAAAATAGGTGTTGCCTTTAACCTCTTTTTTATTGCCTGCCCAGCAAACCACAAATTGCTCTTTAAACACTTTGTACTGCGTAAACAGATCTGCGTGCCGCACATTGATAAAATCGATAACGCCGTCCAGAGTCAATTCAATACTGTTGTGAGCGTGTTTTTCGATCGTGGCGACGATCTCGCTGTTCACATCTTTGATTTCACTCTTAAAAACCTTGGGCATAGAGATGCTTCCGTCTCTAAAAAAAGCAGTGCCACCCCAATATTTCCAGATGTTTTTCTTTAGCGCTGTGAGTTTATTGATTGGTCTTATGGTGACTAAACCAATTACCTGATCTGAAGGCAAATGCGGAAACGGAATGTTTTCATAAGAAATCAGTGGCGGATTGGTCAAATAGGCATTCACCAAATTTTGAATTTTGCTATCATCAAAAAACGGAACGCCTAAGATTTCGTTAGTTTCATCTTCAACTCCAATTACGATATAACTGTTGTTTTTGGGGTTCGAATTAGAAAGCGCACATACGTGTTTTAAAAACTTAGCCTTGCCTTCTTTGGTACTGATGTCAACTTTTCGCTTTTTGTCATAAAAACTGTTCTCGTCATTATGTGCGAGTAAGTTTTTAATGAGCAGGCGTTTGTTGATCATTCTTTATTGCTATTAGTATTGTTATTTTTATTGGCACGGCCAAAGGGTTCAAAACTCCAAGACTTGTCTCGAAATTGAAAATTCGATTCCAAGTAAAGCCTCGCTCGCTTACCCTGAGGTAGTTCACAAGTCAATCAAATTTACTTCCGCGTTTTTCTGAGTTTTTAAGATAGTTAGAAAATTTACCCAACTGATCAATCAATTCTTGGGTTTCTTGATTGAGTTCATCAAATGTTTCCTCGCCTAAATACCCTCTGTCTAAACATCTTAACAATTGCGATTTTGTTTCGCAACAAGATCCTTTAGCAAAGCCCAAAAAATTAATAAACTCTTTATTTCCACCTCTGCCGAAGCCTTCAGCAATGTTATCCATTACAGAACCTGATGAAGCATTTATTTGATTTATAAGTTCAAAGTCTTGTTTCAAATTAGAAGTCTGAATTAGTTTCCAAACATTATTAGCAAGAACTCTAGCTTTCTTAAAAATTTCTAGTTCTTCAAATGAGTTGTAATGTGCCATCTTGCGGGTGAATAATAGTAATAACAATAAAAATAATAATTATTGCTTGTTCACCACCGTAGAAGAAGCTTGATCCACACTCATAACTACAAGGTCTGCAATGTTCACATGGTAAGGGCGAGTGACTACAAAATGAATAATATCTGCGATATCTTCAGCTTGTAAAGGTTTAAACCCTTGATACACTTTATCTGCTTTTTCTGAGTCGCCTTTAAAACGAACTTCGCTGAATTCGGTCTCAACCATTCCCGGATTAACCGCTCCCACACGTATGTTATAGCCATTCAAATCTATACGCATGCCTTGATTAATTGCATCCACGGCGTGTTTACTTGCGCAATACACATTACCTTTGGGGTACACCTCCTTACCGGCGGTTGAACCTATGTTGATAATGTGCCCACTATTTTGTGCGATCATTTTTGGGATGATCCTATCACTTACATAGAGCAAGCCTTTGACGTTGATGTCCAACATCGCATCCCAATCGTCTGTGCTTCCATCCTGAATAGGATCAAGACCGTGTGCGTTGCCCGCATTGTTGATAAGAATATCTATGTGCTGAAAAGCTTCAGGCAAGTCATTAATCGCATTTTCTACGTCTTTTTTATTTCGAACATCAAAAGTCAAAGTGTGCACTTCAACGAGTTGTTGTAATTCGTTTTTAAGCGCATCTAGGCGTTCTTGACGTCTTCCGCAGAGGATAAGATTAATGCCGTTTTTAGCAAAGTGTTTAGCAGTGGCTGCACCTATACCGCTTGTGGCACCGGTAATTAAAGCTGTTGGTCTAGACATAATTAAGTGTATTTGTTAAGTATTCTTAAGTCCTCCTAATAAAATTATAGCGGTTTATTAAAAGAAGATAAAAACACGTTAATTGTCGTTAATGATTTTTTGCAACGTAAGAATTTACTTCATTTTTGAGCAAATTAATGACTGAATTTAATTAGAATATTATGAAAAATATGTTGAAATATGGGCTGTTAGTAGCCGGAATACTAGGATTATCTTCTTGTAGTGATGATGATAGCAATGCAAGTGCCGAAGCCGGGACTTCTAATATGACCGTGCGCATGGTGGATGCACCAGGAGATTACGATAATGTTTTTATAGATGTAGAAGGAGTTGTTGTAAAGTATAACGACGATTTTAATGAAGAAGCTTATGACGATGATTACGTTTTTGTAGATGGTGAATTTGAGCTTGACACCGATGATGAGGTTTATGACCTGTTAGAACTTACAGGTGGTGCTTATGCAATTCTTGCAGATGAAGATATTCCTGCTGGTGCGATTAGTCAAGTGCGTTTAGTGCTTGGTGATGACAACACCGTAGTTGTAGATGGAGAAACCTACCCATTGCAAACGCCAAGTGCACAACAGTCTGGTTTAAAGGTTCAGTTTAATCAAACTTTAGAAGCCGGAGTGTTTTATACGGTAGTGCTTGACTTTAATGTTGAAGAATCTATTGTAGAGCAAGGTAATGGCGGTTATTTATTAAAACCTGTGATTAGAGCGAGTGCAATTGAAGCAACCGGTGTGATCGCTGGTTCATTATTGCCACTTAATGTGCCGGCAACCATTACTGCCGAAGGTGAAGGCGTTGTTGTGTCTACCAATGTGAGCAGCGATGGAGACTTTGCTCTTAACGGTTTGCCAGAAGGTGTTTATGATGTAACGATCGAGGCCGAACTTGTTGCAGATGTGATTACAACAGTAGTTGTAGAAGATGTAGCAGTTGTAAATGGTGAGACTACAGCGCTAGGTGCTATTACCGTTGAATAAAACATAAAGAACACGTATCTTTGAAAAGCAATCTGAAAAGATTGCTTTTTTTTTGCAACATTTCTCACGAGATGTCGTCTTTAGAATTACCCCTAAAAGCTTTCCGCAAGCCGTGCTTACAGGGGATTTTAACCATTGCTTAACAAAATGGTTAGCAATAAAGTATAACCTTGTAGACCTCAGAGTCATATAAAACGTACATAAAACTAGAGTATGGAAGATAACGCATCTGTTGATATAGGAGCGATTAACGAAAAGATCGAAAAAGAGAGTGCTTTTGTAAAAGTACTTACGATGGAAATGAATAAAGTCATCGTAGGACAAAAGCATATGGTAGAACGTTTGCTCATAGGCCTTTTGGGGCGTGGGCATATTTTGCTGGAGGGAGTTCCCGGTCTGGCAAAAACATTAGCGATCAACACGCTTTCTCAAGCGGTTCACGGTAGCTTTAGCCGTATTCAGTTTACGCCAGATTTACTTCCGGCAGATGTTGTGGGTACCTTGATTTACAATATGAAACTGAATGATTTCAGCATAAAGAAAGGACCTATTTTTGCCAATTTCGTCCTCGCGGATGAGATTAACCGTGCCCCGGCTAAAGTACAGAGTGCATTGCTGGAAGCGATGCAGGAGAAGCAGGTGACCATTGGTGATGAGACCTTTAAGCTTGACAGACCGTTCTTGGTTATGGCAACTCAAAACCCGGTAGAGCAAGAAGGGACCTATCCACTTCCTGAAGCGCAAGTTGACCGTTTTATGCTTAAAACCGTTATCGATTATCCTAAGCAAGCCGAAGAACAGCTCATCATACGCGCCAATCTAAAAGGCTCTTTTGAAAAAGTAAATCCGGTTGTTTCTATCGAACAGATCTTGCGTGCGCAGGAAGCCGTAAAAGAGGTGTATATGGATGAGAAGATCGAGAAGTACATTCTTGATATCATCTTTGCGACGCGTTATCCGGAAAATTATAAGTTGGCAGATTTAAAACCTTTGATCAGTTTTGGGTCTTCGCCACGGGGTAGTATCAACCTGGCAACGGCTTCAAAATGTTATGCGTTTATCAAAGGTCGCGGTTATGTGATTCCAGAAGATGTGCGTGCAGTAGTACACGACGTATTGCGTCACCGTATAGGAATTACTTATGAAGCAGAAGCAGAAAACGTAACTACCGAAGAAATTATAAACAAGATCGTAAACGAGATCGAAGTACCATAAACTTAAAAGACAGAAATCAGTTCGCAGTTCTTGCTTGAAAAATAGCAACTACTGCCTGCTGATTTTCTTTTTGATTACATATTCATGGACACTAAAGAACTTCTAAAAAAAGTACGCAAAATTGAGATCAAGACCAGAAGACTGTCTGATCATATTTTTGGCGGGGAATATCACTCTACGTTCAAAGGGCGTGGTATGACCTTTAGTGAAGTACGTCAATACCAGTTTGGTGATGATGTGCGCAATATAGATTGGAATGTCACCGCACGCTACAATGAGCCTTTTGTAAAGGTTTTTGAAGAAGAGCGCGAGCTTACGATGATGCTGGTGGCCGATGTGAGTGGTTCAGAATTCTTTGGAACAGACCAGCAGTTGAAGTCTGAAGTGGTTACAGAAATTGCCGCAACCCTGGCATTTTCGGCATTGCAGAATAATGATAAAATCGGACTCATTTTATTTTCAGATGGTATCGAATTATACATTCCGCCTAAAAAAGGAAAATCACACGTACTGCGTATCATTCGCGAACTTTTAGAATTCAAACCGAAAAGTAAAAAGACCGATGTGGCACAGGCTTTGAAATTCCTTTCTGGAGTGATGAAGAAAAAAGCCATTGTCTTTGTCCTTTCAGATTTTATTGCAGACGACTATCAGGACACGATGAAGATCGCGGCCAAGCGTCACGATATTACAGGTATACGTATTTACGATCAGCGTGAGGAAGAAATCCCGAGTTTGGGAATTGTGCAAATGGAAGATGAAGAAACCGGCGAATTATTGCTGGTCAATACCACATCAAAAAAGGTGCGTAACAATTATGCAAAATATTACCGCGATCGCGTGGCGTATTATAAAGATAGTTTTACAAGAAGCGGTGCCGGCGTGATCGATGTACGTACCGATGAAAGCTATGTCAAAAAATTATTAGGTTATTTTAAACGAAGAGGATAACACAACAATGAACAGTAACCCTAATATACTTCAAAATAAAACGTGCATTTGTAGCATAAAGATGCTGGCTTCGGCTTTGATTTTAATGTTTTTTGGTGCTTTAAATATGCAGGCACAGCAAGTTGCCGGAGCCGTTGATACCACGTCAATTCGTATTGGTGAGCAGATCACGTATGAGTTTCAAGTTTCGGCAGATTCTACAGATCTTGTGATGTTTCCTGAAGGGCAAACCTTTCAGCCTTTGGAAATGATCGAAGCCTATCAGGTCGACACTTCGTACGCCGGGGCAAAGATGAACTTGATCAAACGCTATGGGCTCACCCAGTTTGATAGCGGGTCATACACGATTCCACGTCAGATTGTGTCGATAAATCAACAACCCTTTTATACAGATTCGGTTGCGATCGAAGTGAACAATGTAGTGGTCGACACGACCAAACAAGGCCTTTACGATATTAAAGATATTGTCGCTGTAGAGCGCGCAACTAGTAAATTCTGGGAGTATTTATTGTACTTTTTATTGCTTGCCGCGATAATAGGTGGATTCTTAGTTTTTATTATTCGACGCAGTCGTAAAAAAGCAGCAGCAGAGCAAAAGCTTCCGCCGTTTGAGCAGGCATTATTTTCATTAAAACAACTTGACGAAGAGTATAAAGAACCTGCGCGAGGTATTGATGAGCGCGATGTGACCAAGGCGTACTATTCAAAACTTACAGACATCGTAAGAAGGTATCTTGATGAAGAGGTTTATGACCGCTCTATGGAAAGTACTTCTTCAGAATTGATCGAGCGCTTAATGCTCGAAAAGCAGGAAGGCAAAATTGATTTGAGCAAAGAAACCATTCTTAAGTTAGACCAAATCCTAAAGCGTGCCGATCTTACCAAGTTTGCTCGTACGTCTCCGGGAACCGGCCAGGCTGAAGCAGATCGTCTGGTTGCTGAAGAGATCGTAAAAGAAACCAAAGAAGCGATCCCGCCGCCTACAGAAGAAGAATTGATGCGAGATGCGGCTTATCGTGAAGCCTTGGCAAAGCGTCGCAAGCGCAAGCTTATTTTAACTTCGGTACTTGGAGTTTTTGGAATTTTAGTGATCGCTACAGGAATTTTAATCGCTACCAAAGGTTTTGATTTTGTAAAAGATAATTTCATCGGGCATCCTTCAAAAGATTTGCTTGAAAGTGATTGGGTACGCAGTGAGTATGGTTATCCTCCGGTGATCATCAGTACGCCGCGTATTTTAGAGCGTGACGAGATCGCTTTGCCAGATTCGCTCAAGCAACAGATGGATATGAGCACCTTTACCTACGGAAGCTTGATTGACGACTTTTATGTGGTGGTAAATAATACCCGCTTTGGCGGAAAAAATGAAGCTAATTTAGAAGCTTCGGCGCAAGGATTCATCAGTACGATTGAAGCCAACGGTGCAAAAAACCTGATCGTTAAAACCGAAAAATACACCACGCCCGAAGGAACTGAAGGTTTACGCGTTTACGGAACAGGTGATTTCCCAGAAACCTTGAATAAAGACGAATTCAGTAAAGGAGCATATGAGATGCTTTTATTTACGGCTCCGGGTGTCTTGCAGCAAATTTTAGTAGCCCATCGTGAAGATGATACCTATGCAAAAGAGATGAGCGCGCGCATTATAAATTCAGTAGAACTTCAAAAATCTGTACCTACCGATGTTAAGTAATTTTGAATTTCAAAGTCCTGAATTTTTCTGGTTGTTCCTCCTGCTTCCGGTAGTTGCAGTGTGGTATTTCTTTAAACGAAATAAGCTCACGGCTCAGGTTAAACTTTCGAGTTTAAAGGGATTTAAAGCAGGCAGCGGTTTGCTGGCAAAATTCCGTCCCGTTTTATTCGTTTTACGTCTGTTGGCATTAGCCTGTTTGATCACAGCTTTGGCGCGGCCGCGCAACGTTGATGTTTCTACTCGAACAAACACCACACGCGGAATTGACATTGTGATCGCCATTGATGTTTCGGCGAGTATGTTGGCGCGTGACCTAAAACCTAATCGTCTTGAGGCGCTTAAAGAGGTGGCTTCACAGTTTATTGCAGATCGCCCTAGCGACCGAATTGGTCTCGTAGAATATGCGGGAGAGAGTTACACGAGAACGCCTATTACCAGCGATAAAAGTATTGTGTTGAGTTCGCTTAATGATATTCAATATAATAGCATTATCGAGGGTGGTACTGCGATAGGAATGGGATTGGCGACTTCGGTAAACCGCTTAAAAGACAGTAGGGCAAAAAGCAAGGTGATCATTTTGATGACTGATGGTGTGAATAACGCCGGATTTATAGAGCCGAGTACCGCGAGTGAATTGGCTCAGGAATTTGGGATCAAAGTCTACACCATAGGTCTGGGAACTAACGGTACAGCGCTTTCTCCTGTTGCTTTACGCCCTGACGGAAGTTTTCAATATGGAAGCATTCCTGTTGAAATTGATGAAGCCTTGCTGCAAGAGATCGCAGATAAAACCGGCGGACTTTATTTTAGAGCGACCGATAATGAATCTTTAGAGGAGATTTATGCCGAAATCAACAAGCTTGAAAAAACAGATGTTGAAGAGTTTAAGTATACCAATTATGAGGAGAAATTCAGACCGCTGGTTATTCTGGCAGGTTTGCTTTTGTTGTTTGAATTGCTGTTGAGGTATACGGTGTTTAGAAGTTTTGTTTAAAATATAGATTGA
>Ga0114910_1000119_pt1 | contig 41211 bp, 59 predicted proteins | sample MalvireepMed_908_FD_83500 | JGI IMG/M metagenome (GOLD analysis project Ga0114910, IMG submission 83500) | Marine viral communities from the Global Malaspina Expedition - Malaspina viral metaG DeepMed_908 | ecosystem: Environmental > Aquatic > Marine > Oceanic | place: Mediterranean Sea...
AAGGACACTCCAGTAGGGCGAGATTTTTTGGAAGCATGGGGTGCTGATATCGGGAGGCAAGGCGGAACTATCCACGGTTACATTACAGCGATGGAAGATGGCCTGGCTGGAGAGGGGAGGATATAAATGTCCACGAATATCGATATGAAGGAATTCTTGAAAGCCGGTGGGGTGCTACGAATGATAGGAACGAGGTAACGAAAGGACGGTATATTATGCAAATCTCTAGGACAGAGCGATGGGAACTAATCGATAACGATGGCAACAAAATGGATTCGAACACGCAAACGTTATTCGCTGATTTGGTAGACCTACTGACATCAGAATACCTGTTGGGGAGAAGTAGTCGTATCAATAAAAGTGCGGCGATGAGAGTGGCCTTGCTAGTTATGAATAACTATCACCTTGCAAAGTTGGAGAAGAACCGTCATGCCTGACGCAAATCACCCAGGTTTCGAGGATGGACACTCCCATGCTCCATCGCTTCACTTTGTCAATGAAGCGATGGAAACCGAACAACATGAATTGGATGAGGTTAGCCTTACATTTGGGCGCTACAACAACGAACCAACGGTGGCTTTGTATCATGGGGAGGACTGCCTTATATTCATTCCCAAACACGTTTTGCAAACTGCACTTGAACAAGGGTGGGATATGGAATGCCCACATTGTAGAAATGAGGAACACGATGCACAACTGTGAATGGCTCTCAATTTGCTGTTACTCTGAGCCAGGCGATGACCTAGAAGCTAACGAGGAAGGAATCATTGGGTTGTGCAGTGAGTGCGGTTTAGGGAGTAAGTTTGACTGCGAGGAACACCCACCAGGGGAGGATTATAATGGGATACGCTAATGATAATTTGATTTTTGACAATGGGCTTGCACGGCTGTACCAGGCTGACGCTCGTAGCCTACCTCTACCGGACAATAGCGTGGACTGCGTTTGTACTAGTCCGCCTTATTGGGGCCTTAGAGATTATGAGCTAGAGGAAGAGGGCATCGGGCTTGAGCCAACCCCAGAAGCGTACTGCGCCAATATGGTAGAGGTATTCCGTGAGGTCTGGCGTGTACTGAAGCCAAGTGGAACGGTCTGGATGAACCTTGGTGATAGTTATAATGAGAAAGACCTCGTGGGCATACCGTGGCGTGTGGCCTTTGCACTCCAGGCGGACGGCTGGTATCTCCGGTCTGACATTATCTGGAGCAAGCCAAACCCAATGCCTGAAAGCGTAACCGACAGGCCCACCAAAGCACACGAATATATATTCCTGCTGACCAAGAGTTCCCAGTATTACTACGATGCTGATGCGATAAGGGAGCGACTATTGCCTAGTTCTGTAAGCAGATTACAGCAGGATGTAGCTAATCAAGTAGGAACAACCAGAGGACACGGTGGACAAAAAACAAACGGAAATCTGAAAGCCGCTGGCAATATTGAGCAAGGGCGTAACAAGCGCTCCGTATGGGAGATTGACTCTAAATACCCTGATGCCACGTATGATGGCGGTGGTACTGGCCTCAAAGGGCATAGTGGGCATTACAAGGCAGATGGAAGTCTTATAGACCACCCACTTGGAAAGAATAAGCGCACCGTATGGGAAGTAACTACTCAGCCATACAAGGAAGCCCACTTTGCTACGTTTCCAGAAAAGTTAGTCGAGCCATGTATCCTTGCAGGTTCTTCAGAGAAGGGCGTGTGCGCTCAGTGTGGCAAGTCGTGGAAACGTATTGTTGAATTGACAGAAGAATACGCCGCTTTGATTAGTAGCGGTAAAGCATGGAGAACCAACGAAGGCAAGCCAGACGCATACACTAATCGCCAACCTAAAAAGCATCCTCAGAATGTGCCACCTAAACACAACACCATTGGGTGGGAACCCACCTGCACCTGTAATGCTGACGTTGTGCCAGCCACTGTCCTCGACCCATTCGTTGGGTCGGGAACCACCCTGGCTGTGGCTCAGAAGTTTGGAAGAAAGTCCATAGGCACAGACCTCAACAGGGAATATCTAAATTTAGCTAAAATGAGGATTGGAAATGTTCCATTGCCTCTTATCGGAGGATTATGATGGGATACGCATTATTTCATAGTAAGTGTTTCGGATGCGACCGGTTGATGTCGTATAACCCGATGACAGTTCCGTCTATTCGGGCTACCAACGGAATGCCAGACCCAGGGGGAGTCCGTGAACCTATCTGCCAGGAGTGCGTTGATAAAGCGAACGTGGTGCGTGCAGAAAATGGGTTGCCAGAAATTATTGTCCGCCCAGGTGCTTACGAGGCGATAGAGGAATCATTACTGGATTATTCTTAGTTGTGCAGCTGCCAATGCTTTATGCAAACTCAGGTCTGGCACATCTGGAACAATCCTCAACGTATTAGTATTATGGTCGCATTTTGTTTCTCGGATAAAGAACGTGTTGAGCGCATCTAGCTGAACCTCGCCAGGGTTGACCGTCGCCGGTATCAAATCGTTGATGCGAATCACATCCCCAGCACGGACTCGGCAAATGCTCCTGGTCGCTCCGTTCGCATCCCGAACGCTTCCAACAAGAATCTCTGGAATCTCCGCATGTATGTCCTTTCGGAACTCCAGTTCCTTATTCCTCCGATTTTCAGCGGTCGCCTGGTTGCCAACAATATCACGCACGGCATAATCCCTGGTCAGATATTTCGTTATGCTGGTGGTATCGGTTGTAGTGCTGGTTCTGCTTGAATCATACACCGAGTACACCGAATTTCTCATGCTCCTAAACGGCCCACGTATTCTTGGAACAGCTGTCAAATCCTGTAAGTCCACTTGCCAGGTGATTGCCGAAACGTTACGGGCCTTGAAGTAGATTTTCCTATCTTCCCATACCGCTAGAAACCAGGGTTCGCTTGTCGTGCTGGTAAAAGCCGTCACTCCGTTATTTTGGTTTGTTAGTGCATCCCATAATTGCAAATCGGTGTAGGTTATGGTTAGGTCTACACCTGGGTCGTCAATGTGGGTATCGTCATCGGACAATTGTTCCGCAGTGCCGGTGGTGTCACGCATATCAACAATAATCTCTTTGGCCGTTTTGGCGCTATACGTTTTTGACTGCAACATCCTGTCCGTAAAATTTGCCCAGTACCCATAGCACTTGATGACCGTTCCACCCTCGCCTAATTCGGGGTCTTCATATCGCCCCTCCCAGATAACCTTCCCAGAATCTTCTGCAAGAACCAGGCGATACAATCTACGGTTCAGATACCACTCCCAAAATTCAGCCAGGGTGGTTCCGACTCGGAACACCATATCGTGAAAGCCACCGTTGAGCCTGGTGGTGTGGACTAATCCATCAACAAAAGGAAGAATATCCTGTTGGTAAGTAGGCGATGAAAGATTGTCGTCGTAAAGATGAAGTCGTAATGGCATGGCTATACGATATTGTATTGCGGATGATAGGTTAGGGTTGAAGTGTAACTGACAGCTGATGGATTTGCGTTGTCATCACGCACGATGTAAACCCTGGTAGGCTCTGGCCCTATTTGAAATGCTCCACCCACTCGGTCAGGAACATTGCTTACGCTACCAGTGGTCGTCAGGAAATAAACACCTGGTTTCTGGCTTACCGAGTCGACGAGGATTTGGTCAGCGCTTGTCACGTTGTTGATGATGACGGCCCCTTCTTCGACCGGAGCCAAAAACAAATAATCAACACGCCAGTTGAAAAAATCTGGAGTGATTCCACCTGACCTCCTCCAGGTTACAGTCGTACCAAGCCCAAAATAGACTCGGAGTTTGTAATTGTCGTAAATGTCATTATCGCCGAGTTGCCCTGGTGGAATCTGGAGTTCCCCAATATCAATGAGGTTCATGGTACTCGCTAATGACGTTCCGTAATGGTTGTAATCAGATGCGACTGATGGGCGTGGCGTAAAGCTCAAATCTCCAACGCTGTATCCAACCCCCAGGCGGAAATTGGTTCCAGCTGCGGTTGTGTTTAGCATTGCTAACTGCAATCCAGATGTAGTTGACGCTGTACGAATTGTATACTCAGTTCTTGCAAGAACACGGAACAATCCCTTGGGAGCAGTCCCACCCAGGTCAAACTCCCAATAACCATAGTTAGTACTGGTCACGGCTTTGTCGTTTACTACTGTCCAATGGATTTGCCCAGCAGAACCATAGCTTGCATTTGTAATCGCTGTCGCTCCTGTTGTCAGGGTATGCACTGTGCCACCAAAGGTTGCAGAAGCACCAAAGGCATCAGTAACAATAACCGTGGAAGCCGATTGCCCCTGGTTGAGTAGATTATCGGTCATGCGGTCGCCACCACGCATCGTAATGAACACTCTGTGGGTTCCGCTTGCTGCGAGCGACTTCATCGTAAGGCGCATTTTTGCAGGAGCATCACCTGGTACGTCGTAAATGTCAAAGTGATTGATTCCGGTTCCCAGCAACGTATCAATCTCGTTGTTTGTTACTCGTCCGGTTATGTAAGCGCCAGGAATAGAAGTTCCAGATGCAGCCATAAAACCGTCATAGTAAGCCGTGCCTGTTGCCGATGCGGTCGAGGCCCTTACCATACCCCACACTCGCAGTGTTGTTGCCCCAGCTGGAATTCTGACGTTTGTCCTTGATAGCTGGTGCGCCGTTCCGGTAGTCGTGACATCCAGGTAGTCCTCATCCTCGTAAAGCACATGCGTGCCCAATAACGATTGAACCTTGAGGACAGCCTGGGCAGGAACCGCACCCACGCTGCTGAGGGCAACTGCCTCCGTGTAAACGCTGACCGAGTAGATTTGGCTAGCAGTAACTGCTATGTCCTGGTATTGGGCTTCATGCGTCAAACCACCGCTCGCACCGGTCATGGTAACTTTCATGCTTGCCGTTCCGTAAACTGCACGAGCGCCATCCCTGGTGGATGTTCCTGTTGCGGTCGAGTTCTCCGTCCAGCCCACCATCAGCGTTCCATTTTCAAAAGAAGGATTATTGAGATAATTTGATAATTCTTCGCTGGCTCCCACGCCAAGTGGGTCGACCAGAAGGGATAGATCTGCGAACGCTCTTTTGTTGTTGACTATTGGTTCATCAAAACTGTTTCGTCGTAATGACAGCTGTCCATCAATAACTCGGAAATCAACCTCTTCATCTGACGAGGTTCCCAGTTGGGTTTCTAGTTCCAGGGGAGTACCAGAACCGACAACCACAGACCGGTTTCGATTTTGTTGCAACATTTTGTTGACGTTTTGAATGTTCGCCTGGAGAGTTCCGACGTCATCACCATTGAAAATCAGCGCCACTCGCACCACCCTGGTTCCAAGTCCGTGCTGAGTCATGATGGCGCCATTGCGGAAAAAAGAATCCCCTGACAGTCCCCTCAGTTGTTGAATGGGGCCAATCTGAAAAGAATTCGGAAGCGCTGCATGCTTGCTCGTATCCGCCAAATCCAGCGTCGTTGTACCGTCTTTGAGCTTGAGCGTAACTTGTGCCATGTATTACCTCAGATATTGATAACGTAAGCGGAATCAGCTGTAAGAATAACTGACCCAGAACCCCATACAAAATAAGGGTCTGCATTTTCGACTACCACAGCGCTCACTATTTTTGCCAGAGAAGTGCTGAAGGAAACCCTTCCATTCGAGCCGGTGGTCGCCGGAACCTCACTCCCTACCAACACGGTTGCCCCCTGGTAGGCCGTGCCTTGGTAGCGAACTTCGACAATAAAATTAGCCATGAATCCTCCTTAGATACTTTTCGTGTTTCTGCTTCTATCCGTAACATCATCAGTATCCAGGCTTGAAAGCTCGCTGATGCTTCCAGCGGCAATATTTCCAGTGTGTGAAACGATGTCTATTTCGGTTATCGCTCCTGCATTTTCCCATCGGCCTGTCGCAATGCTAACGGTTCGAGCGCTTCCATTATACCCACCAAACGACAACCAATGCTTGTGCCTGTCAGTCTGTAACGGCTGGGCAATAAAGAAACTGCCACCACCAAATATATCAGCCTCGCCATCGTCTGGGAATCCTTCTGGTATAAGGACATCGTCGCCAGCGCTTTGGGCGGCCGTCAGTGTGCTTGTTGTTCCCTTCAAAGATTGCACATTATAGTTGGATGCAGTTGTATCATTATTGAAATTCCATTGGATATCCCTGGTTGCTCCGGAATCGTTCTGCCCATAAATGCTACCCTGTAACGATTGGATTCCAGATGAAGGAATATCAACAGAGTCAAACGTATGCGTTGCCCCCGAACCAGCCACCCTCACCAGGCGTGGCTTCGGAACCTGGTACAAACTCATCATTGAATCTTCCTTGAAGTTCGTTCCATTTTGAGGGTTGAACAACATGGTAGTATAAACGGCTGCGGCGTTGAGCCTACTTGACCCCAGGTCTACTCCTGCATTGGCTGTACTCACAGAATGAAAGCTGGATATGTAAATCGTGTGGGCATCATCATCGCCGTTTTGCGGATGATACGTCGTAAAGCACGTTGCAGAAAATGCTCCAGCCGTACAACTCTGGTCTGGTATCGCTCCATCCCCACCCATCCTCCTGTCAGCGGCTCCACCAACTCCAGTTGCGGCCGCAGTTCCAGCTATCACTTGCCGGCTGTAATTTCCATTCGTGGTATTTCCATTTATCGTCAATTGAATTCCGTCTTGCGCACCAGTTCGGTCGCTCCGTAAATAACCCACTCCGCAAATATCACCCTGGAGGGTTGGCAATTTATCGAACGTGAACGTTCCGTCAGAGGCGAGTATTTCTTCCTCAATAAGATAGCGTTCGTCAACAGCGCAGAGGAGGAACCGGCTTGTGGCCGCAAAGTTATTTGACTCCATAAGCAGAGTTACAGATGTGATAGCATCGGTGTCAGCCCATCTACCACCACACGCATCAAGGGCTTCCTCTCCGGAGCCAGACAAAGAAACGTAGGATTTATGCCCATCAGTTCCTTTGTAATGCGGTATCAGAATATAGGCTCCACCGTACACGTTGGACGTACTCGTTAGTTCCCCGACTCGGCCTGATGTTTGAGCGTTTCTTTGTGCCGCTGATGCAGACGCACCATCGGCCCGAAATACCTCATCGCCATAATTAGAACCTGAGTCGCCATTGAACCGCATAGCCATCCTGGTTTGGCCGCCGGTGTTGGTTATGCCGTCTACAATAATCACCAGGTGGCGAGCCTTGTAGGTAATCGTGGGTAACGTCAACGTTACGCTTGAAGCGTTTTCAGATAATTCTGTTGGTGCTTGCATAAGGCGTAATGGTAATTGAAACATTATCTTGTCCTTTGTTCCTCGGCTAATAACAAACCAATTTCCGCTGCGAGTTCCTCGGCAATCCGCCTCCGTTCTAATGGGTCTGACCCCAGGCTCATAGCATTGATGTTGATGACGTTTCCGCCACCGAACCCAGCGCTTTCAGCGTTGCTGAACACATTGCTCCCCCTGGGTAACTGGACTAACTCTGGGCCTGCTTCACCAACCAACGCCATCCCACCTCTGAAATTACGAGAGCCATGTTGCATAGGAGTGATATGCGAGGGAGGCATAAACCCACCCAATAACAGGTCTACGGTTTTTTGAAGGCCCGCAACCATTGATGGGTCGCCTCCAGCGGCAAGAAAGCGATTGATTCGGTTCTGTAATTCGATACCTTTGTCGAAAGTTGTGCTAAATACTTTGGCAGCGGCGGCGGCGTCGAACATATTGTCAGCGATGTTTTTGGTAAGTTCCATCCCCTCTTTCAGGCCGTCGTTCATATCGCCGGTTGCTGTACTCATTTCAAATATACCTTCAACCGCAGCTTTGATTTGCTCTTTTATGGAAGCGATAATTTCATCGATGCCAGGTATGTCTTTCCCAATAAGTTCCCCCAGGTTTCCAAGGGTTTCATCCAGGACGTTTTTCAAAAGACCTGGGATATCTCCGACTTTATCCACGACGCTATCGGCAAAGCTCTTGGCAGCGACCTCCGCTTTCTCAAAACCAATCTTGGCAACTCCTGCCAAATCTTTGAATATATCACCAACCGTTTTATCTATCGTCGGCAACTTCTCAACTCTCGACGCAATCATGTTGTAGACATCAATCCATTTCTGGAATCCTAATATAGAGTTTTCAACCCATTGAAACAAAAAGTCTTGAATTTCTTGAAGAATAATTTTAGTAAAATCTCGTATGCCTCCCCAGTTATTTATCCAGGCAACAGCCATCGCTGCTACGGCAACAACAATGAGCGTGATGGGGCTAAACAGGGCGAATATCCCGATGGCAACTAACTTGAACATCACCAGGAGGCCGCCAAAAATTGTTATGACTCCGGCTATACCGGATAGAACAAATGGAAGAATAAGAATCAGCGCACCCAGGGCTGCCCCAATGCCAACAATGGCAATAATCTTTTTCTTGGAAGCGTCGGTCAAATCGTTGAACGCTTTCATAGCATCGTTCACCCTTACCATCAAACCTTCCAGGTTGGGAATTAGAACCATGCCGATTTGACCTGCTGCGTCTTTTACTTGGGCCTGAAATCGCTTCATAGAGTTTGCAAACGATTCAGCCGTATTCACGGCATCGCCCTGGATATCTGTCGTTTGTTCAAGGATGGAAGCGAACCTGGCTTGAACCTTGACGGCCTCGCTCATTTCCTCTTTTCCTGATATGAGGCCCATTTCCAGCGCTTTTGTTTTCAGGGCTGCTTGGCTAAGCAAAATACCGAACCGGCGTAAAGGTTCAACTTCACCAACCAATCCTGACCGTATAGCCCTCAACGCATCTGCGATTGGGATGTCGTTTACCGAGGCGATGTCAGCTGCCAATTTCACCATTTGTATCGACATGTCTGCCGATGCTTGTCTGGTCATTCCGCTGGCATTCAAAATAAACCCAAGGACTGATGCGTAATCCAGCGCATCTTGCTCTGCGATTCCCATAGCGAAAGCCGATTCTTTAGAGAATGCCGTAACAATGTCGATTGAATCACGGAAAGCCAGGCCAGCTTTGTTGATGGATTCAGTGAGAGAACTTGCAGATTTTATTGACGCTGCCCCAATAGCTGATAACGCTCCAGTTACTAAAAGCGCTGGCCCACGCAGTTTACGCAAGTTATCAGCCATTGAGTTCAGTCGTTGGTTGACTCCCTTGAAGGCATTGGAAGTTCTGTCGACCCCTTCCAAAATTATTTGGACTCTTGCGTCAGCCATTACTTCGCTCCGCTTCCTTTGCTTTCAAGACCTGAGACTGTGCGTCCAGTAAGTGAAACATATCCGCCACCACTCGGTCAGGTGCTGTTACGTAATCTTCATATGACCATTGCGTTTCTAAAAGAAAAGCCGCCTCAGACATTTCATGCGACAGAGGCAGCCCATCATAATACGCCTGGATGGCCTCGTTTAGTCTTTTTTTTCTTCGTCTTGGTCTACCTGGTAGCACTCGTTCATCCTGGCTAATACAGGAGCCGTGAACTTGTCCGGCAAACTGTCGATGTTCGCTACGGTTACTTCCATATCGAACGACCATTTAGCTGTGCCATGCAGAAGAAAAGCGTCATCCAAAGCGTCCAGTTTCAATTCCGTCGCATGTTTCATCAAGAACTGTTGGCGAGCCTCGTCGTCGCCGAGAAGATCTTCACTAGCGGCCAACTTCAAAGCGTCTCCGCCTACTTCAATTCCAGCAGTTCTAAAAACCTTTCGCATGCCCCTGGTCGGTTCGCTGATGATTTCCCACCATTGACCATCAGGTAGTTCAATACGCTCGGTCGTTGGCATGAAGCCAACCTGAGTTGTACTCATACGTACCTTCTTTCAAGGCTTATCGCCTTTATTAGTTTGCCGCTATGGTTACTGCACCATCAACCTTGAAGGTCGTGGTATATGTCGCTAACCCTTTGACTTCTCCGGTTGGCTTGTAGGACGTACAAAGTGCCTTACCGCTAATCTTTCTCTTGCCTGATGCTGTGCCTTTTGGATGCCACTCAAAGTCAGCAATTACGCCAACCAGGGTTCCAAAGACAGCATCAGGGCCAGAAGTGGCTGTATCGTCAAATGGGCCTGTAATACTAAACTCCTGGGATATCTCAATTCCAGCTAAAACTCGTTCCGCAGAATCGGCAAAGGTCGTTACATCCAAGGCAGTAATTTCCTTTCCTAAATCGCTGATAGACGTTACATATGCTGACATATTCCTTTGAGTTGAACCGCTATCGTCTATCTTGATTTCCGCTGTACCGGCTATTGGTGTCATTGCCATGACTAAACCTCCTCTATCGCTTTTTTCTTCAGTAGCCATTCAACATTCAATGGCTTACAACCATTTGGTACTTTTACTGTATCAGTGTCGATAATACTCCCAATATCCCAGGCTTGCCAATACTCGCTCAAAGCGTTGCCCAGGTTGTCCACAGGACTGTATTCGACAGGGCTGATAACCTTATATTGCATTAGTTGGGCACTCTGTGTAGCGCAACGGCTAAAGACACGCTACCAGACGCCGCTCCGCCGGTTACCAAAACTCTCCCCCTGGTGTACCTGTCAATATTTGTTCCAGATGCAATAACAAGAATCGCACTGGTACTACTCGTTGACGAGGAGAAAACGGTTCCGCACGTTCCTAATGCTGCGTAAGTATTATTATCAGCACTATCTTGCAGTTGGTAAACGGCTTGCTCCCCATTTGCCCCCACGGTAAATTTTATGAATTGAGCGAAAGCAGTTGCACCAGCTGTCGTTGTTCCACCGTGGTCGACAACTCCGAAACTCCCATTGTTTGTATACGTTCCATCCGCCAGTTGGGTTATTGCTTTTGTCAACGCACCGTCAGTCCTGATAATAGCCGTTTGTTTTGCAAGTTCCCCAACGACTCCGCCTATTTTATTATCAACAGCCATCGCCGTACCACAATACGCTGCGCCACCAGATGCAGAGCCAAAATGAACACTCACCACCTGGTTTGTGCCAGCTGCTGAACCTAACAGGTTTTTCATCGCATTGTCGAGCGCCTGGGCGTCGTCATCGTACCACCCAGCCCATTCTATCTGGTCTGTCCGATGTCCTGTAAGAATCCGCTCGGCAGAGTCTACCAGGGCAGTGTTATCCAAAGCGTTTGCCGACAACGTGATGGAAACGCTTGTGGTATGCGTACCTGGGTTGTACCCACCAAAATACACTCGTAGCTTGTCGGATGAATATTTAGCCACTCTTGAACCTCCTTTGGATATCCCTCACCGTGTCTTTCAACAAACGCTCGATATCGCCTAATGAATCCTTCAAAGATGTCGTCATTACTTTTTGCGCTTTTGTGCCTCGCCTGGCTATCGCCCTGGCCACAAGGAAAGCGCCGGTTCTCCCCCTGGGGAAACCATGCCTTCTTGCCCAAGGTTGCAAAGCTGATAAGGGCGGCCAATGGGGCCTTGTGCCAAATTCTATGAAAGGTGCATACACCAGGTTGCTTCCTATAATAGACCGTAGTTCCTGAACTTCTGTTTTGATGCTAGACCGATAACGGCCCGTATCAACTGGCGCACGTTTTTTCGCACGGCCCTCAACCGTGAATCCAGCTTTCCTTAGAAAGCCATCAATTGGTTGCCGATAGGTAACAGGGTCGGTCAATGCCTTTTTGAGGATTTTATTTTCTTTGATAGTAAGTTTTAGCATTACGCCACCGTTTTCCAAACATCGATAACAAAGTCTGCGGCAAAATAGAATCCGCCCCACATTTCACGACGATTTACGTTTTCAATGGACATCAGGGTGTGACCGTCGCAAGTGCTATTCAGGGAGTTCGATTGTTCTAGAGCGTACTTCACTCCGGTTGTGGCGGTGGGGTCAATGATGTCGTATAACAAATCAAATCCGTGCTGGTCATCACCGCTTGCTACCAGGACAACCAGGCGGATTGTGGAGCGGAAACTGTTACCGCCAAAATTCATGGCTGGGTCAATATCATCCACTAATACCGCTACGGCTGGAAAAGCGTTGACCGTGTCTGGTGGATGGTCAAACACTTTCTGGACTCCGGACATATTGGTGCTGAGGGTTGTGACTATCCCATCTGCGATATCGCCAAAATTGCTCATGCTATCGCCCCATCAACTCTCCGTACTCGGCTCAACATTTGCTTGACGTCGCTGTCTAATCCACCCCGAAAGGTGACCATTTGGCCTGTCTCCGGAAAGCCAACTTCATTGGCAAACCCACTATCTTTTCTTCTCCAGATCCTAGCAGCCTGTATAAATGCAGCCTGGCTGACGTCAGATGGGTAATTGACGACGTTTATAGTGCCACCGCTTCCATGCGTTCCAGCTGTACTACCGTTTACGGCCCGAATAACCGTGTAGGAAGTGCTGGATGCTTGCGTTACATACATTTGCTCGTTATCTAAAACAACGGTATCGCCTACATAAAAGTCTGAGGTTGAAACGGCTCCGTTGACAGGTAACGTAGTTACAGCTGCATTTATCGAGGATGAACAAGCCACGTTAGCCAGGGTGACTTTTCGTGCGTAACCGAACGTTCCTGCAAGCTGGTAATTAGATAACCCAAAAAGAAATTCCTCTTGGGTTCCAACCGTTTTGTCGCTTATAACCAACTGCGTGTAAGGTTTGCCACCCCAATCAGCCGTAGGATTAGCGTTCCTGGGATACTCATAGTAATCACTCGTCGCCCAGGTTGTATCGAATGTTCCATCGTTATTACTATCTTCTTTTAGATGGGTAATCTTTACGGTATCAGGAACTATGATTATTGAATCACCTGGGCCATCTAATTCGAGGGTTTCGGTCGTATGATAAAAATGCCTTCTTGTGTATCCGTCTATTTCCCTTGAAACAGCTTCAGTTACCAGGCGTAACGGCAAATCGTATGTCGTTCCTGTGCCTAAGTTCAAGGCTCCATCCCTTTTGAGGGTCAAGACACTGATGTAACTGTTCATTGTTCACCACTTTATTTGGTTGGTATGGTAGGTTCATTTACGCCATTCAGGGAATGTTGCGATTGGTTTGAAACACCAGCTATTTTTTCCGCAAGCCCAAGAACAATCGTCATGGACTCAAGCCCTTGCACGGAAACCTGATTCAACATCTTCCAAATATAGAGCAATTCTTCTTGTGTCAAATCTACTTTTGCCACAATTCTTTATCCTGTTTTTATTGCAATGGCTTTGCTTATAACTGAGTTCACCGCAGTCTTTTCAGCGTCGCTGGCATTGGTTACTGGTACAAATGCCTGACCGTGGGAATCAATGGAAGCTGGCGAGGTTGAATCATCTTCCACTAACCATCGGACATCGGCCACTAACGAGCCGTCAGCCTGTACAGCAATCGTTTTTACAGAATATGTGGTTCTGGATAACGCCATTATGAACCTCCCTGTTTGAGCAATTTCATTTCTAGGTTAGCAAGTCTATCTTCATAGCTTTTTTGAGCGTCTCGGAACCGGATTCCAAACTGCACAATCGTTGAGGTCAAGAGCATCGTGAGTTTCGACATATTGACGAAAGCCCTAGAATCGGTGTCCTCGTTGTAGCGAACCAATCCCATTCCTTCCATCGCCTCTTTGTTGTAGGCCAGGATTTCCGAGAAGTTTTCTTTCACCTGGGATTTAGGGTTGTCCGCCCTGGCTAACGATGTCCTCAAGCTATCCAATAATTCTATGTCGTCGTAATCGTCAAAAGCCGTCCATGCCGTTCCGACATCCTGGTGGGAATTACCGTCAGAGTCGAAAATGAATCGTACGCTGGTCGTGTTGTTCCCAATGGTCAGAATGTTTTTATCTGCGCCAAATGCCCCTCCGCCAACTCCACTTAACCCATAGGCGTTGAACATAAAGGGAGCAACGGCAGAACCACTTCTGGTATCATCGGTAGCCGCCCCAACATCAAAGAACATCCCCACTTGACCAGTAGCATCGCAAACTGCGCTAAACCTTGCGCCTCCTAGAGTCGCACTCTGCTTCTTTACAGAAAGCCATACGTCAGTCGGGTGGATATTTGTGTGACCATGAGCGATATCGCTGCTCTTTATTTGTATGGCCGCTGTATCGGTGGCCGCCTGGTCTATAACAATGGTTCCTGTCGTTGGGGTTAGGGTTATACTTCCTGCACTGGTTTTCAAAGCCCCAGCGTCTGTTAGGGTAATATCTCCTTCAAGAAACAAGTCTTGAAATGCCGCTGTTGCGGAACCTATATCAACAGCATCATCTGAGGAAGGAAGGATATCGGAGCTAAATACACGCCCTTGGCTAAATGTTATTCCCATTATTATCTCACCCCATAGTAGTCAATGCCTTCACCATCCTCAGAAACATCTAAATAAATATCAGATATTGTGAGGTAAGGTTGGTTATAAGAATCCCATGAAATCGATTGGCCCGCAGTAAACCCTTTACTCGTAGAACTCGATACATCAGAACCACCAATAAAGATGGTTCCGGTATTGGCGGCTCTGGCGATAATGAGAAGAGAGCGAGCTTTGCCTGCGGTTGCGGAATCGAGTGCGACGGCGGTTCCACCATTAGTGACTGCGGTTCCTATAAGTAAATTGGGCGTACGGCTAGTTATTGTTCCAGCCATTCTCCACCTCCACGACTAGATTGGGCTATCCACCACACCACCACCGGTTTTCAATTTTTAGTAAAAGAAAGTTATCCGTTCAGTAATCTTTCTCGCCTGGCTGAAGAGCGGTAGGCAGACCGGTTCTTTATTTTTGGTTGATGCCCCCTGGAAACGTGCGCTGACGTCTGCATGACCCGATTAGAAGGTGGCTCCGCCAGCGCTGTATTTTCATATGTTTGCTGGGCAGATAATTCACAAGAATGTTCACCTGGCTTCAACTCGGAGCTTACGTCGCATAGTTTACCTGGGTGGCCTTCCACCACAACTCTACCGACTTCTTCGTTGACATCCAGGACGATTCCCACTTGAAATTGGTATACCGTCCCAGATGCCACATCTTCGTATCTGTGTTGCTTATGTGCGTAAACTAGCACGATAAGCCTCCATTCTTTCGCAGAATACCTCTGCTAAATTTTACTAGGTTCCGACTATGTAATAGGCAACCGTCATGGCCCCAATAGCAGTGCTTGTGACTGTATCGGTGTGCTTTCCGACGATGCTGTTATTGGTTCCGGTTCCACCTGGGCCAAGCAAGAACCACAACTTATCTTCGCCACCCTTTATAGCACTAGCTGCTACGGTTCCAAGAATCTCCTGGACGTAATGAACGCCCTGGGTTAGAGTTCCGCCGTTTATCAGGCCATCGCTAGAACCAGTACCATCATCGCTGATTCCCAAATCCATTGTTCCGGTTCCGCCAGTTGTAAATGTGATGTGAACCTGGGCAGCGATTGTGCTGGCTTCTGGATTTATCCAGGAAAACCCAGCGTCCGCCTGGCTGGTTGCGTTCATAGCAACACGAGCTACAGACATGGCTCGATAATTAGCAGAACCTGACGCTGGAGTCATCGCTTGCACGATTACAGGCGTCGGGTCATTGAGTTTTATATTTACTCGCATTTTCGTTGTCTCCAATCAATCAGAATTGTTACCTAGACTCCGGTAATGTTGTACTGCAATGCGGTGTGGGTCGCTGAACTTCGAGTTCCGCTTCTCTCCTGCAAGGCAATCCTAAAGCTGACATACATTGTTGTCTGGCCCTTACCAGGTTCTCTGTCCGTTTCCATTGTAATCTGTCGCCGGAAACCTGTCCGCCATTGGCTCGTATTGAGCGTAAGCAATCGTCCTGTATCAGCTGCGTTCCCAGCACTTGTAATTTTGCCATCGGCGTCAGCGATTCTCATTTGTTCGCTGTGGAGGTACGGCTTGCCGTACACGTTTAGAATTTCACCGGTGCTAAGAGTTGCACGAGCGCCAGCGACATCAACGGTTTCAAATTCAGCAATCGACAGGGAGCGAATAGCAGTCCTGACATCGCTTATGAAAACCACGTCGCCTCTGCGCCTGGGTGCAGCGTACTTGTCGAGTTTTGCCATGATTTCGTTGAACATGTCAGCCGAAACTCCGGCATTGTGGTTGTTTGATTGGCTTGTGTTGTCCACCAGGGGAAGATGGATTATGCCATCCCATCCCAGTAGCCATTGCGCCTTGCCAGCCGTTGAGGTGCTGATTGTTGCGCCATCTGCATTGATGTTGTTGGTCGCAGTTTGGTCAGCGTTCAAAAGAACGTCATCAATAACCTCGGCAGCGTTCCGCACCAGGTTTCGCCGGAGTTCTGGAACTAAGGCGATAATGGCGTCCTCATTCAACTCGTCGGAGAAAGGCACACCAGTTTTCAGCCCTTGTGCTGTCAACGTTATTTTAGAGGTTGAAGGGTCAGTTGTGAGCGACTGAACATTTTCGCTGATTGGATACCAGTTCGTGTCGCCGAACTGAGTCGGGATGTCGAATGGGTTGCTTGGCATAGGAACTTGTTGCAACACTGGGAGAATAACGGTGTCCAGGTTGACGTCCATCCATAGCGTAGCCGCTTCGATTGTCGGCACTAATTCGTCGCCAGAGCCTGATGTTGTAGAGTCAAGCGCTTTGCCGTGGGCTTCCATCATTCCAGCCCTCCAGCCAGCAGCTGCCGACCGGAAGTTCTGCGCCCCAGCCACGCCAGGGTGCATGATATCACGCCGCTTGATAGCATCTTCTTCCCAGGCCATGAGTTTATCCACAGTGACGCTGTCGGATAAATCTTTTTTAGACCCAGCCAACATATCACGCATGCCGCCACTCATCTGGATTCCCCTAGCTTCTCGGCCCTCCATAATGGTGCTGAGAATTTTCAGGTCTAACGAGTCAAACCCAGCGACCCTTCCTGTGGGTACTCGGAACTGTCCGCCAGGGTTGGAATGATTCAACCTTTCTCGCCGGAGTTCCTTCATCGCCGTTTCGACATTTTCAAGGATGCCAGCCATCCGGTGTTGCTCCTCTTTGAGAGGTTCAACCCCATTAGTGACTTTGTCCTCGACGTAGGATTTCATTCCCACGATTTCTTGTAACAAGGCATCAATTTCAGTTGCCATAATGGCCTCCTTATTTCGAATATATTCCCGTAATAGCTTCTCGCAAGCGCTTCATTTGGTCGTCTGTTATCTTCCCATCAACTTCCAAATCTAATGTCCTGTCCTCTTTTGCTTCTGCGATTGGTTCGTCAGTAAGCAATGATTCCAAAACTTTTTTGGCTTCCGCTAGCGAACTCATATCCGCCTTAGAAAGCACTCGGACAATGGTGTCCGTTTCTAAACCTTTGGACATGGCTTCGGGTGCTACCTCTTCGCCATCGCCATCCTCAGCTTCTTCACCTGGGGTGGCTTCGTCCTCAGATTCTTCCGCCTCTTCCGCAGCGGTTTCCTCTACGGCAATTTCTTCAACTACTTCTTCGGCCACCGCTTCTTCGGCAAGATCTTCCCTGTGTTCCTTTTCTAGCAATGGGGTACTCGCTAACATCAAACTATACTCCTCTCCTTTTCTTGCTAAATTTCCTACCGGTATTTCGCCCAGAATGTACACCTGGTTCGGATTACCCATTTCATCAAGTGCTTTTCTGAGGGCTGCCGGATGTGCTGGTATTGAAACCGCACTTATTTCCAACAATTCTTGTTCCAGAAATTCAAAACTTCCAGCCATGCCTTTGCTATTCCGTTCTTGAACGTTCAAGGCCCGAAACCCAACGGATTCCGCTCGCATAATCCTACGTTCAAATTTGCCATGTATCTCTGCCCCCAGGGGAGACTCGTCATCCCACTGAACCGTATTCAGCAACTGCCTACCATCAACCCAAACCTTTGGCACAATCCCGATTGGAGGGATGTTGTAATTGTGCTGGAACATAAACACTGGATTACGCTTAAATTGTTTTAGGTTCCAGCCACCCACTCGGATAACATCGCCCATTCTATCTTCGGATTCTTCTGAGGCGACAAACACCTGGGGAGATTGCATGTCTGTGGATGATTGAGGCGCTTTGGGGAGAGCATATCCTGTTGACTTGTAAATTACTGGAGCGTCCGCTCGTCCTTCTGTGTAGTCTCGTATTGAGGTCGCTTCATTTTCTCGGAGTCGTTTTTCTAAGTCCATTACATCAATTTTCATACGCACCTACTCTAAAAAAATACCCAACTAAAACGAACCTTCACAGTTCTTTAGTCGGGCATTGGCACAAGCCTGGCTGTGCAACCCTGGAGAATTACATTGCGGAAAGTTTCTCAAACAATACACAATCTGTCAAGCGTTACAAAAAACTAGCCATCCGGTGGTAAATCGGATGGCTAGTAGGGCAAGGGGAAAATAGCTAACGTTACCGTTTATTCTGATGCCAGGCTAACGCTATCTTATCACGTAATTCATAGGCTTTACAAAAAATCACGAATCGCATTTTATGCCTCCTTTCCAATTTTTCTGCTTCTTTGTCTTGCTTTTTCCTCGGCCTGCCTACATCGGGCAGAGCAGTACTGGCGTCGGGTATGACTTGAATTTTTAAGAAACACCTTACTACATTTTGGTCTTTTGCATTGAAAGACCGATAATGCGTAGACTTCGCTGGCTCTTATGTCATCTACTTTCCTCGCTAACACTAAAAGAAATTCAGCATGTTCTCTTAGTTCTGCTGGAGTTTCCATCCGACTACCATCTTTGTTGGTAGTCATGCTTCCAATCGTGCCATTTGAATATACCGTGGCATGGTATCCGTTGACTTCAACCACTTCTGATAAAACTGGGTACTGCTCCATTACGCACCTACCATCTTCCAATGTTACTTTAGCCATTATGAATCCTCCTTTCCCAATACTATCGGTTTACCTGAAACGGTTTTTCGATTGCTTCTCTTTTCATTTCGTGCGGAGGTCACATAATGCCATTCCCTCAAAGACGCATTGCGTGCCCACCTTTCAACACGACGCTTGGACTCTTTCGCTCTATGCCGTTCATAGTCCTCGATGCCATTTTCTTTACTGTGGGCTTTAGCGTTCTTTATCATCTTTTCAGCTCTATAATCATCGTGAGTCCAGTAATAAATCGTATGGTAAGAAACCTGATACATTTCCATAATTTCAGATATCCATTGGGCTTTGCTATGAACTTCTAAACCTGATTGCCTACGCTTCATTATTTCGCTTTTGGTATGGAATGGAAGGGCTTGTTCATAGGCTCTTCGGATATCTGCTATGTCTTGAGCCATCAGTTTTTTTCGTAAGTCTGACGTTTCGTGTAACTTCGGATATTTCATTTTGCACCTACTTTTTTCATCCGTTACTATTCGCAAAATTCACAAACATAATTAGTGTTTGCCTCAATCCATCGACAATACCCTTCAGGCGTCATCCACTCAGGGCGATTTGCCAAAGTAAACACTTTGACGCCGTGCCCACATTTTGCCGTTATTACTTTTCCTGTTTGCCGGTTGCCGACGTTGGTATTAGGAACCCTCCCTTTCCAGGAGTTACTGATGCTTCCGTATGGGTAACGTTGTTTTACCACTCGGATGTCTACTGACACAGCCTGGCTCCGCCTGGCACTCCACACGGTAACAAATTGTCTCGGGCGTCCATACCAAGTGCCAATATCTTCACTTTCCCAATCAACGAGAACGGCGTCGCCCTTTATCATCACTAACCCACCCTTGGTGGAATATTTCCGAGTGGCTACACCCACACTCCACCCATCGCATTTGCCGACGTACTGTGGGTAACGCACGGCGATGTCCTTCAAGGATTTTCGCAAATCATTTTCTGTAACTAACATTACGCATCCCTCCCATAATCACCGAATCCTTCCACCTCTATAATGTTCCACGTTCCACCCTTGACAGGGATGAATTCGCCATTATGGAATAGCGTATGCGGCTGGTAGTACGGTGTAAATACGGTATGGCCGAGCCTTTCCAACCGTCGCTTTTGTGCTATTGCTTGCTCTTGGGTTCTGTACCTATATTGCGTTGCCATTCTGCACCTCGTTTTAGATTTCCACCGCTGGGCTTGCCACCAGCGAGCGGTTTACGGCCTTGCCTGAGCAAGGCTGGCTCACCTAGGCTATCCACTCCAATTCCTTGAATCCCAAATCCTCTACCATGTAGTAGACTTCATCGAGTCTTACAATGTCGCCAACTGACATGGAACCGTAGCGATTTCCGCCTGTCATGTCCGTAACTGCTGGATTATTCTCAGGACATCGGCCAATATCGACTCTCTGCATTGCCATAAATGCGAACTCTAAAGACGCTTCAATATCATCCCCTGTTGTGGAAATATCTGCTACGTGGTGGAAGAATCTGGAAAAATCGTCATTCCCAGATACCCATTTTTCGGAACCGAAACAGACGAGATTTCGATGAAGCTCCATGACAGGAGAGGGAAGTCCATTGTTGAGTTTGTCTATATCTTCTTGCGATATCTTGATTTGGAAAAGACTCATTTGTTTGTTCATTTTGCACCTCCTACCTTTCTCAATTTCATGATACCACTTTGTTATAACAAAGTCAAGGATTTCGTTCCTGGTTTTAGCAAGATTCGGGAAATTCATGGTAAACTTGGGGATGGAAAAAAAGCCCACCAGGGCAGTCTTTTTAGACAGGGATGGAGTTATCCTTCCGGATAAAGGCCATTTACTGACCGTGGATGCGATGACAGTAACCAGGAGAGTAGCGACTTGTTTGAAGGAGTTACGAGAAGCCGGCTATTTGCTCATTGTTGTCACAAATCAATCCGCTATCGGGTATGGGTGGCTGACATTCGGAACCTTGAACGCCATCCACGCCAAAATGCAAAAAGAACTCCAGCGAGGTGGCGCTTACATCGATGCGATATACACATGCCCCCACACGGCCCAGGATGGATGCCTCTGCCGGAAACCTAAGCCTGGTTTGTTCAAACAAGCTATCGTCGAATATAATATTGATGCCTCTCGTTCCTGGATGATTGGCGACAGGCACAGCGATATTGCAGCTGGTCATAACATTGGCGCCTGGAGTCTACTTGTTCAATCCCCAGACGATTTAGAAAAAGCTGTGAAATCCATACTTGCTATCTCAGACATTTTGGCAGCCAAAATATGAACGCATACTGAATGGGCATCCTCTATGGCCCCATAATCATTAGAATTCAAAACAACAGCGGCATTACACCTCACAGCTGACTTTCCTCCGCCAAACCCAAGCAAACCGAATGTAATCATTTCCGACGATTGAGCCGTGTCAACAGCGTCCAGCACATTGTCGCTATTTCCGCTTCCGCTGATGACAAACAAAATGTCCCCAGGTCGTGCCACCTGGTTCAAGATGGCTGACGCCGCTGTACCATAAGACATATCGTTCGCCCTGGCGGAATATAAGGATGATTCAGCCATCAAGTCGTGGGCAGCTACCTTGTTGTCCACCAGGTGAAGCACCAGGTGGCTCGCATTTGCGTGGCTTCCGCCATTGCCCAAAACCCACACATGGCCCTTGAATCTCATAAGGTGGAAAGCAACAGCGTCAAGAACCAGTTCGTCAATGTCAGTTAGGGCTTCATTTACTTTTTTGAGATACTTTGACACCATTGTCATAGAAGTACCGTATCCTTTCCGCCACGTACTCAATTTGTTCTCGTTTCAAATACTGATGTATTGGCAAACTGATGATACGTTTAGACTGCCATTCCACATTCGGCAAGTCATCCCATCTTCCGCCCAGGTATGCGTACCCTGGCTGCAAGTGGATAGGAATAGGATAGTGAACCTTTGTTTCAATCCCCTGTTGCGCCAGCCAGGTAACTAACTCATCCCTCCGCCCAACGGTTATGACGTAAGTGTGGTACACCTGTTTGATATCTTCGTTCCGTGGTGGAATGATGACACCGGTGGCTCCGTCCAGAAGCTGGTCGTATAGTGCTGCGTGTTCTCGACGTTTTTCGGTCAGCCAATCCAGTTCTTTCAGCACGTGGGTTCCGACAAGCGCCTGGATAGCGTGAAGCCGTTCATTCCGACCTGGGCGAACAACGGTATCACGGTCTTTCAGTCCATGATTCCGCAGCAAACGTATTTCGTTAGCAAACGATTCATCGTTGGTCGTAACGACTCCGCCATCACCCCAAACGTTGATATTCTTCAAAGGGTGCAAACTAAAACAAGCCGCCAAGCCCAAAGCGGCCACGCTCACTCCCTTATATTCCGCTCCAATCGCTTGTGCAGCATCAAACACCGAACCGTCGTAGTAATCCCTGGGCAAGTTTGTGACGACGTTTCCGGTCAAATGAACTGGGAGCAAGTGCATCGTGCTATCCCACTCTTTCCGGTTGGGGTTTCGTTTATCGATTATTGCATCCCAGGAGAACAAGTAATCTTCATTCACATCCACCAGGTACGGCTCTGCGCCAATGGCTACAACCGCCCCAGCCGTGGCAATGAAAGAATTGGCTGGTACTGCGACTCGTTCCCCAGGGCGGACTCCGCTCGCTATCAAAGCCAGTTCCAGCGCTGCGGTTCCACTATTTACCCCTACGGCATACTGAACCCTGAGTTTCTCTGCAAACGCTTCCTCAAACCTATCCACCCAGGGGCCGAGAGTCCAGAACCCACGAGCCGATTCGTTCTGGATATCATGTAGAATCGATTTGGAAATGTCTGTTTCTAAAGCAAATTGTTCCGGTAGGTAGCCATAGCTTACATTCATTACTGTGGCCTGACTTCCATCTTCATGCCGGCATCAATCCTGGTGCTTCGCATTTTTTCTGCCATCGTCATCAACTCTGAACCGGCTATTAGCAGTTGAGATTCCGTAATAAGCGGCTCTTGGGTTTCCTTGTTGACCGTCATATTCATGATGAACCTGGTATCGTTTGGTTCAAAAGTTACAGACACGGATGGCTTCGGATTGGCCTTCTCTTTCAAGTCAGCTAACTCACGTTCCTTAGTTTCGAGTTCTCGCCGTAATTCTTCTTGACTTGGTGGGGTGCTTGTACTGGTTTGCATTGTGCTAATTTGTTCAACCATTGACGATTTTCTCCATTCTTTTTGTATTGTAGTAAATAGGATTGTTCGGGTCATCAATGTGACCCTGTTGAAACCACCTGAAGTTGGCGTTTATCGCTTCAGTAACGCTCCGCTTCGGTTGCCAGGCCAACGTATCCTTCGCCCTGGCGACGGACATCTGGTACTGGCGAGTATCCTTTATGTTTGTGTTCACCTCCGTTTCTACTTTCCTACCCCATTCTTTGGCTGCTTCCTCGACTAATGTCGCTATCTCTAAAGCCGTATGATTTCCGGACGTAGCGTTGAAGGCCCGTCCGTAAATGTCCTTGGATTCGGCTTGCATCAAAGCGCCGTAGAATTCGACCGCATCCGTAACGTGCAAATTGCTACGGATTTGCGTGCCATCATGAACTGTAATAAGTCCGTCAAACCAGGCTTGCTTGCTAAACACGTTTACGATAGTGTCCAGGCGCATACGAGGCGCAGGGCCACACAACGTTGCAGAACGCATAGCCACCGTATCAAACCCTACATCGCTCGCATCCAACACCAATTTTTCCGCATCCAGTTTCGATTGGGCGTACGCCGTTTCCGGAGCGCAAACGTATCCCTCCGTCGCAGGTTCAAGAGTTGAGCCGTACACTGACGACGAGGACGCATAAATAAACCGCTTCACCTGGTTCTTCCGAGCAAGGGCGACCAGGGCTTCGGTTGCCTGGACGTTGACATCTTGTGCTAGTGCCTGGTTCATGTCGACCAGCTGGTCAGTCACAATTCCAGCCAAATGGATAACGACGTCCTGGTTTTCCAAGGCAGTCTCCACCAGGTCTGCATCCCGAATATCGCCGTTTATAAACTCCGTGTTCTCGGTATCGACAATCGAGTTGCCAAAGTGCATCGAACAAAAAACACGGACGTAATTGTTTTTCGCCAGGTAAGGCACTAAAGCGCTTCCAACGTAACCGGTTCCGCCGGTAACAAGTATTCGTTGCCCTGTAAAGGTTTGTTCTTCTGTCATAATATTAGATGCTCCATCCATTTCATGATTTCTTGTTTCGTAATTGGACGACTGTTTCCGACGATTCCCACCTGTATTGCCCCTGCAATATTCCCAATAAGGCCAACGACAGACCCAGGTGCTTTGACGGCAGCCAGGGGTGCAGACCAGGACAAAAATGCGTCGCCGGCTCCCATCCTGTCCACGGCATGGTTGCTGGCAACTGGAACAATAACCGGTACAAAATCCACTGCCGACATTAGCGTCACTCCTTTGTGCCCCTGGGTGACTGCAATCATGCTCAAACCCATTCGGATTATTTCCTGTTCCATCAGGAGATAGAGCGACTTACTGGCTTCCCTCCAGGCGAGCCGTAGCTCCTGTTCGTCCACGACAACATAATCAGCGCTACTCCATTTATGCAAGCTGTTGAAGCCCTGGTTCATCGCATTATTCTGAACCGTCAGCGCTAAGAATTTCGCTTGCCTGGAAATAGCGTTAGCCTGGCTTGCATCGAAAGCACCGTGCCCGAAATCCGCTACGATGACGTTTTTACCCTTGAAGGATTGTGGCGGAATGATTTCATGGTGTTCCCCATCCCAGGTGGTTGACTCAAAAACCTTATGAATGAACGTTTTATCAACGAACCTCGTTTTGGTAATATCCTTCAGCCCACCCAGGTGCGTCGCCTGGTGCGTTCCGGCTGCTTTCATATGGCTGGAAAGCGCATGAATACCGCCGTCATATCGTTCCCTTCCTAATTCTTTCCACGCCACTATCGCTTCTTTTGCAGATCTTCCCATCGGTTCCACCCAAACGTATTCGTCAGTAATCGCTTCCCCAGCCAAAACAAACTGTTGCGTGAGCGCTTTGAGTAAATAATTTGTGGTATCTGCTACTTCTTTCCGGACGTTGGCCTGGCTGAACCATTCCAGAAAGTCCTGTGGATATTCCTTATTGATGAATTGCGCCAACCTGGTGCTACTGTCCAGCATGGACGTGTAGACTACGTTTCCGCCCCACCGGTAAAGTTCCGCAAATTCCAACGCAAAAGCACCGGTCTGGCCACGGTATTCTTCGCCCTTGAGATAATACCTGGGACGCAGTGTTTCTATAACTTTACAGGCGTTCGCTGTATCGTTCAGGACTACACCGTCCACATCCGCTTGCTGCGCAACCAGGGCTGCACGTTTTGCCTGGCCGTTTATCGGCCTGGTTGGGCCTTTTCCTACATGAATATCCGGAGTGATAGACACGACAACATATGGAGCTAATTCTTTCGCCCTGGCGAACTGTGCCAGGTGGCCTTCATGTAAAATGTCGAATACACCGTGGCAGAGAGCGATTCCGTGGTCGATGAAATTGCTTTTTTCATTGACCCATTTAGCCAGGTGAATCGGATTATTCCATATCACGCTTTGCATAATTCCCCTAGACAAAATTGATGTGCATTGGCTGTTTCCCAGCTGGTGCGCCGATGCGCCTATCGTGATTCATGTGCCCATCCAATGCTTCATTGACTTTGTGCTGCAAGCACAAACTTCCGCACATTGTTTGAGCGTTGAAATCATCTGAGCCTAAATAACTCATAACTTCCCAGTACCGCTCGGACTGCCATATGTCATACCAGGATTGCTCCACGATATTTCCGATATGAAATTTGGCATACTTGTCGTTGAATAACATTCCGCAAGGAGCAACCAGGCCCGAACCGCTAATCTGTATCATGAACGGCGGGCCATAACAGCGCTTGTACGACCTAGTTCCGGCGTCGCCTATTTTAGACCACTTGATGACGACATCGTAATCGTCAGTCGATATCTTCTCGGCTTCTGCCAACAGTGGGTACAAGGCGGAATACGCCTGGTAGTCCACGCCCAGGTTCCCATCTTCATCGTCGCTACAATGCTTTATGATGGTGTAATCGACACCCAGGGTCTTACCGTGATGCGCCAGGGGTAGCACCTGGTCAATATCCTGGGGCATGAGAACCATTTGCAGCCCAATCGTTACGCCCAGGTTATCTCGTCTCTTGATTTTTGCTGCGGTTGCTGCGTTGTTGGAAACACGGTAAAAATCTTCTTCTTTGACGCCCATTATTTCGGCATAGCGCTTTGGTTCCCCACCGCTAAAGTTGAAACGCAAATATGTGAGGTGTGGAAGGATTTGTTCTAGGACTTCCTCGCCCAGCAGCCAGCCGTTTGTTCCGACAGCCATGCTAATTCCAGCTGCATCGCCCCATTGAATTGTTTTGATAAATGCTTTACTTAAGGTCGATTCGCCATCGCTAACCAGGCTGATGGCCCTGACGCCCATTCTTTCGCAGTCATCAATGAACCGGCGCATTGTATCCTCGGTAATCACGGAACGGTCATTTTCCTGTAACATTGCATAACAAAATCCACAAGCGTAATTACACGCCCTGGTAAGAGCCATGTCGATGGTTATTGGGGCGATACGTTCCCCACGTTCCCAGGCTTCTACTCGGTCTGGATGCCAGGCTATTTTTGTGCCGTCCAGAACCATTTGAGTGTGGTCGTCAGCCGTAGACAAATCTTGGTGTTGGTTGTGCCTAGCCATTCGTTTTTACTCCTCGCAAACGGTTGCGTAAAGCGTTGATATCACCTTTGGGTTCAAGGAACACTTCGGCCTTTAGCCAACCTGCTTTTCTTAGCATTTTTTCCAGGTTGAGCAATAAGTGACCTCTTTCAGCTGTTGGCATCGGGTCGGTTTTCACAAACACCTGGTCGCCAACCGTTTTTACAAAATAGATTCCATCCGGCATCAAGGGTATCATCAAAACGGCCCGTCCTTTGGATGAGCTACACCTGGGGTGGACGGTTCCTCTCCCTGGGCTTGTTCCAACCCAAGCAACTTGCAAGCCGCCTGTATGACGTCATAATGAGACGGATACCAAATCGGTTCCAGCGCTTGCGACGTGGGTAGTGGCCAGGGTGGAGGAGAAACGATAGTTGTCATAATTTCACCTGGTAATTTTTGCAGAAACGCATGGCTTATGTCTATCGCAATACCATTATTCTCTACGTCGACTAAAACGATTTTGTCCGATTCTACATCCAGTCCTTTCATAATAAACTCAAGGCCCCATAAACTGACCCTGGCTGGTAGGCCCATCTTGTTGAGCAACTTTCCAGCTGCGATTGTTTCTATCGCTGCCCCAGAGATACCTACCAAGTCCACAACAGGGTTTTCCGGTTGCTCATAAATGAAATCCTCGTCCTCTTTGTCAAATAGGCTTCTATGCTCCAGGATGACGCTAACTCCTTCCATTCTGAGCGCCAGGGCTAAACTATCTTTAGCGTCACCTGGGGTAATAGGAGCAAAGGCGTGTACGCCTGGAATCCTGGCTAACATTCCTAAAAATGCCTGGCTGTGCTGAGGCCCTTGACCCCAGCCCTTTCCAATAATCGCCCGAATAATGATTGTTGGTGTTTCCACCAAACTTGTATGATGTGTTATTTTCCATTTCGCTGCGGTGTTGACTAAATGTTCCATCGTCAGCATCAGGAAATCAGCCCTGGCGTGAACTAAGATGGGTTTGTACCCATTCAACGCCATTCCCCAAATCGCTCCTGTTAGCATGTTCTCTGACAACGGAGTTTCCCATACCCGACCAGGGAACAAATCGTGCGCTAACTTGGTTGTGCCAAATATTCCTTTTTCGTCGCAAACGCCCACTCCTAGAACAACGATGTTCGGGTCGTTTTCCATTTCCTGGGCGATAGATTCTGCTATTGCATCTTTGTATTTCATGGTACTGGCCATTCTGCTTTTTCCGCCAGGAGAAAAGCGTATTCGATGTCAAGGAAGTTCCGGCTAACAAGATCTTGCCGGTCATCAACCATCCCAAGCGCATTTTCGACCTCATCACGTTGCTGGTAGCGCTCCAGGTAGTCATCGCTCCTGTGCCTGGTCAGGCCCAACTCCTCATCCAGTTCTGGCCCGACGTGCGTATACCACCGGTCTGTTTGGACTCGAATAAATGCTGGTAGATTGTGCAGGGCCGTTTCAGTTGTTTCAAACACTTCAGTTACGGAGTGCGTGATATCATACGCTCGTAATCCGAGTAACGTAGCCAGGGCTGCCCAATTTCCTGGTTCCCTTTGCCTGTCTGCGATAGGCGTCTGTGTCGCCAGACCATTGTCCTCCATCACGAACAAAATTGGCAAACCCCACAACCCTGCTATATGCAAGGATTCGTACACTTGGCCGGTTTCCATTGCTGCGTCGCCCATAAATACACAGCTGACATTCGGGCTTCCAGAATGCTTCATCGCCATCGCTGCGCCAACCGCAACAGGCACGGCTGAGCCAACAATCGCAGAGGTTCCCATAAACCTCACCCTTTCATCCACCAGGTGCATAGACCCACCCCAGCCACCTGCGCATCCTGTGGCTTTGCCGTACAACTCAGCGATAAGCCCATCCAGGCTTCCTCCTTTCGCCAGGTAGTGAGCGTGGCATCGATGGTTGGAATACACCTGGGCGTCCTGTGGTAATGCCATTGATACGCCAACTGCTACGGATTCCTGGCCGATGGACAAGTGCGTGGGAGTCCGCATTTTACCGTCTTTGTAATGGCTTGCTATCGCTTCTTCCGTAGCCCGAATCAGGTGCATTTGTTGGGCTGCCGTTTCCCAATCGAACTCAGGCATCATAGGATAACGACCGTTTTGCAGTATTCCAGGACTGCACTACTATCCAGGGTTCCAGCCAGGCGCTGTAACACCTCCCCTGGTGGAACAATAGCCATGTGACGTATTCGGTTGCGCCGGTCATGTATGACAAGCCCTTCTGCCGGTCGTATCTCGCCGAGCTTTTCGCTCTGGTGTAACTGACCGTCTAAACTGCAACCGCAATAAATACTGGTTCCTGTACCTGGGTTGTCCATTTTATCCTCCTTGGTTAGTCCACCGTAATTGACCGTCGGTGATTTGGACAGCTGATTTTGGCTTTACACCCCAAACCGCTGCCCTGGCTGCATCCGTGAATGGCAAGTATTCACCATCTAGAACATTCCTTTCGTCGTAGGGAGGAACAGGTTTTCTATCTGGTGGCTTGTTTCGGTTTTTGTTGATATTATCCCAATGCTCCATCCGGTCTTTTATCGACATTCGGTTAGATGCCAGGGGATAATGTGGCTGGCTGCTTACTTGCAGCTGGATGTTCGTGTCAACATAGGGCCGATGTCCGTACCGCCAAAGAGTTTGAAAATGATATCCTTCATCGGCCCCAATAGCATCACCCCAGAACCTTGGGCCAACGCAGTTGAAAACATTTGTCATAAATAACAGCATTGACAAAACCGTCCACCTGGCTGGTTTCAGCCCTGTGTTTTCTTTCAAATCGGTCGGCCCATAGAGCGGTTTGCCGGTTCCTGGTTCTCTTACCATTGGAGCGACGATTGGCATTCCCCAGGACAAAAGCCGCACCAGGCAATCCTTTTCCGGTAAAACATCGTTGTCCAAATACAGAAGGTTTTCGTACCCTTCGTTCTGAGCCATGATAATTGCTTCGTTTCGCATCGTGCCCAGGGCGTCATACGGTTCGAAACACCGGTCTTGGATTTCGGACAAAGCACAATACACCCCAACCTTGTTGGTGTATTCCAGCATGTCGCAAACCTTCTGCCAACTACCTGGCCCCCAGTGGTAACCCATACCAACAACGAGAACCGAGTTTGGGCGGATATGGGGCCAGCGTTTATCGCCAAATCTCATAATAAAGTCTCGCTCTTGGTCTGTGGCATAGGTGCGAGTCTGAATGTAGCGGTGGGAATCTGTAACAGGTTCCATCGGACGAATCCAAAGACTCGTGCCGTCGTTTTTGTACTTATCGGCCATATGACCTCACTTTCGGCAGTTACTCCGCCTGGTTTACGTTATCTTCTTCGTTTAGCTATTCTATATCCTGATTTACGAGCTTTGGAAATAGAAATCGCTCGTTCCTGGCGCACGGCTGATGCTTTGCTCCTATGCTTACCCAGGGTTTGCCCTGATTTGGAAATAAGCCGATATCCGCTTTTCGATTTCCTAATCATTATACTCCTAGCTTGTTGCTGGCTCAGATATGGAAACTTCCACATTATCTTCGATTGTGATGTTAGCTCCTGTGACGTTAGTCGCAACGGTAAATTCTTTCGTGGAGAAACCGTCTCCCATGCCCACCTCATTTAATAAAATTTCAAGCGTTCCGATTGTCATTTTTGAAAGCACACAGGGGCCACCTTTCGTCCAAAGATTGCTCAAGGTCAGCTTATCCACCTTACCATTTACGCCAGAGGACGGAGCTTGAATCCAAATCCTATCATAAGTGCCGCCTGCGGTTTCGAGTTTTTCTGCTTGGTGATGACCACCGGAAATCGCCAGCATCCTTGACGTGCCAGGACTAGGCGCAATGCTAATTCCATCGGCCGCATTTCCACGGATTATAATCGTATGAGCCTGAATATCTGATAGTTCTAATTTCTTGCAACGACTCTTTTCAAAGATTAGATGCCCCACCTCTAGCCGTGTCGCAGTAAACCCACTCGATGCCCCGACCCCACCTATCTCAACAGCGTTCTGAACGCCGGAAGGCAACGCTGAACCGGTAAAAGCCGTCCCGATACTTACATCCTTGATGGTAATTTCTCGGACAGGAGTCGACCCCAGGTCAATTCTTAAGGTGTTATATTCTTCCGACCATTCAATAGGGGTATCCAAAATTGGTGCTGCGGCAGAGTAGACCCCTGAGTCGCCCCGACTAAAGGACTTCCCTTCCATCACCTCGTTTACAACTACACCTCCACCAACAGCGGAGCCGGCAAATAATATCGTCATGGCCATCTGGGGAGAGAACCCCATCGCACGGAGTAACGAAAAAGGAGACTTGATAATCTGAAAGGTGGTTTTCCACTTTTGACTTTCCGATTGTAGGTACTCGACTTTCGCCAGGAACCAATCACGAAACCGAATAATACCTTTGTAGAATGCAACAGGGGAGCGAAACATTTGTTTCGGGGATTTGCGGTATAACCAACGGATTCCTCGCCCTGGGTATCGCAGGGGAATAAGCAACAACCGTCGCATCAATAACAAGCCGAGTACGATGCCACCGATTGAGACAATAAGCCCATTCATTCCAGTGCTTGAAACAGGATAAACTATATCCTCAACCAAAGGCCCGCCCAAATTAGCCATCTGGAATAACATCATGCCATAGGTCGTGGCTGCCAGGGCTAGAAGCCCGATTGGCATCAAAAGCAAACCAACGGTAAATTCCAAAACCTTGAGAACATTCAGAAGTCTTGACCTGGTGAATAAACCTCTCACATTGAACAATGCTCTCATTCGTTTCATCTAATTACCGTAACCTCCATATTCCCGACGTTCTCCAGACGGTAATAATCCTGATGCGTTCAAGTCTCTCAACACATCCGCAAACCCACCGTGGTCGCTCATAATTGTACGCATTTCGTTTTCCATAACTGCCTGGTTTTCCTGTAACTCTTTTATCTCATCCTGCATTTCCCCAATATATTCCACGCTGGCTTCTAACTGCCCTACCGTAGAATCCAACTGAGCTACGTACCAGATAATGCCAAAGGCTTGCGCTATAATCAACGCTACTGCTGCTATCGGTAATTTTATATTTGATAAATCCATTATTCGGCTTCCAAGACCTTCATTCCCAATGCAATAATTCCCCCGACGCAACCCGAGGCAATTTCGTTGAAGCCAGCCCAAATTCCAACGCATGACAATACGCCGAGAACTACAATGGCTAGGAAGATTTGAGGTCTTAGCTTACCAATCATAACACCTCCGATAAAACAGAAAGATTATGCCTCACGGAAGTCATAGCTGTCAATCGAGCGCTAGCCAGGGGGGAGCAAGCGCAAAAAAAGAACCACGGTGAGAGGATAGGTTCCGCACCGTGGCTCTGTTGCGTACACCTGGGCAGTGAGGTGCAAATCCATCTGCCCAGGTGTATTTATCACGAGCAGTTTTGCGTCTACGGCAATTTATGCCTACTCAGGACGTGCCTCAGTACAGCAAGGGTGAAAGGAGCCCTTACCGTATTGTCTATTTTACTCTACCCTTCAAGAGGGCATGAATGAGCCTGGCTTCTTTCTTCTTGATGCGTTTGTCTTTTGCGATTGCTTTATCGACTGCTTCCTGATTGTAAGCGACCATTATGTCCTCCAAACGTAAGGTAAATTATCCGGTACTTCCCAATTGTATAGCCCATAAAACTCAGGTGCTTTTCGTAACAGGTTTGATTTATGGGAATCATGAAACGCATCATTACCTATGAACGGTGGCATTTCTACCGGAAACGTTATTGGCAAAGTCTGCATAGTATTTCGATACATCCGAGTATTCCATTCCATCTGCATCGCAAAATAATACAGGGATAATGCGTTGGCATACCCACGCCACATCTTTACAGCAGGATGATTTACCCATCCACCAGTTGTGCGCTTGCCAGAAACTATCTGATATATTTGCCATGCTTCAATGCGCTGTTTCCCTAACCGCTTACTATCTAAACACTTTGCAGTTTCGCTGAAGCTTGCATAAGGTAAAAACGTTTGCATCCAACTCCTTCTTTCAGCTTTGGAATTGGTGTGTTTATAGGTGGAGCGTTCCCAACTGCCTGGAATAATACGTTTCAGAATTGTGCAATTTTTCCAATCGCAATTCTAACTCTTGCACCTCATCGAGGTCGGTAGCGTTCGCAAGTTGTTCACGCACGTCAGTTATTGACTCATTGACTTGCTGGAGTTTCTGGGCAACCTTTTCCCATTTGAGAGTAATCTTTACCACTTTCATTATGCACCTCTGTTTTTATTTCGCTTGTTGGGCTTGCCACCAACTTTGCGTTTTACGCCCCACTCATGTGGGGTGGCTCAACTTTTTAGTGGGCTGACCCACAACGGCACGTTGAGCTATAAGTTCCTGTCCGCCGAGTGCTATGCACAACCACGTTTTTGGCTTCTTCAAATGTTTCCCACCAAGTCATCATGTGCATCCCTCTTTTGCACCAAAATTCAGCTGCAAACCCCATTTGGCCTTCATTTCTCATCATTCTAACTCTGCCGTGCTTGGCCGAGTAAACCACCGGAGTTTCTTCCATCGTTGTCTTTGTCATTTTGCACCTCCTACCTTTCTCAACTTCATTATAGCATATTGTTATAACGAAATCAAGGAATTTGTACCTAAAATAAAAAGATTGATTCGGCTATCAATTCACGAAAAGCAGCCCCCAGTTGTTACCCTGGCGCAACACCTGGTAATACATTCCGCTGTCCAGATGTTCAGCTGAGTGCAGAGTTTTATCGGGGTTCCAGGTAAGGGAGTAGTGGTGGGGATACTTGGCTATGCTGGCTTCCAACTTTAGCAATGTTTCCGATTTCCTAATTGTTTCCATGACGGGCCTCCTATGCTATATTGGCTTATCGGGTAGTTTGTCTCTCCTGCTTGACATTATTCCCGATATGAGGTTCCCTCTCATGAAAATGAGCCTTAGTTCGGAGTGATGCCCCAAACAAGGCTCATTTTCTTATTATCAAGGACACCTGGTAAATTACACGATTGGAAGAAGGGCCTTCTCCGTAATGACCGGAACCATCGTACATCGACAGTTTATGACATTAGCAGGACTTCCGCCGATTGCCCCTGGGTGCGACAGTTGTTGCCCTCCCACTAGGAACGTAGATTCCAGCGGAACTACTTGCCTATGCGCCTCGGCATGAAACTCCCGAACACGACCGTCCATTGTGGCTATCCACATTTTTCTTTCCACGACGTTTGACTGTTCGTAGGCTTCCTGAGCGCCCTGGTTGATTGCCGACAAAGTTTCCGTTCTCGCTATCCGTTCACTCCGCACTCCTTTTGAGAAGTCAAAAACCTTCATTAGCCTACCTTCTATTTGCGGAATGGATTGCCCCAACGCTACTCCTTCTTCTATTTCCTGGGTAACTAACCGGCCTGTTTCCTCATTTACTAAATCAGCCCATAAAGCAACTCGGTCGGCCAGCCATTGTTGCGTCACCAGGGTGGTAATATCGAAACTAATACCAAGGCCAAACTGACTTATTTGTGAATTAGCTGATTGAAGTAACAGCTGTCGGTAAATTGGTGTGCCAATCTTTTGGAATGCTTGCCTCCAAACACCTGGGCTAAACGGCACACTTCCCTCATCTGGCGGTTGCTTGGTGTAGCTTTTCTTCGTGCGGAAATTCCGAATTGTTTCTTTCATTTGACGATTGAATAAATCGTCCATAACTTCCTTGAACTTTTCAGTTCCGGCGTCCATCTGTTTCACAATTATATTGCCAAACGTATCCAGGTATTCATCAGACGCTTCATGTGCGTGCCAGCGCTTGTATCCATTCTGAACAACATCCGAAACCATCGGAGCCGTGGCGTTTCTTCTGACAGATCTGGGCATTCCAGCTTCCACCGGCTCGGCCCCATATCCAGACGTCGGTGTTGGCTCATCCCCCCAGGGCACTGGGTCTAGCCCCCTGGCTTCCCTTACTTCATTTACGGTCATGATTCCTTGTGCGACATCCTGGCGTTGAGAAGATTCAATCTCCCGAACGTTCGGCTGCAAAGATTCAATGTCGCCCAGGTCAAAGTCAATAAAAATGTTAGGCCCAAACATCGGAGACAGCATTTCGTTTACTTCTTCGGAAAGAAACATCAGCAACGGCACGATGGAATTTCGCCAAAAGATACGCTCCGCTGCATCAATGTTGCTGTAAGTTGCTCGTTCTAGGTCGCCTAAAAGAATCTTTGGCACATTGAACACACGGCATACGTCCTCCAAATCCCAGCGCAGCCCAGCCATAAAGTCCATGTCTTTTTGGGTCATACCAAAGTTCTTCATATCAACGTCGCCACTGGCAACGATTGGCCGGTGGCTATTTTCTGAACCAGCATATCGCTGTTCAAGCGCTCGCTGGAATAACCGGAGTTCCTCCTGGTCTACTTCACCTGGGAACTTTACAAACAAATGACTTCCGAGAACTCCTCGTTTGAATATATCCCTGTTGTGTTTCGATGCGTCGATAGCGCTGTCAGCGGACAACCTGGCTGCCGCCATAGGAGCGAACCCAGCCAGTTCAGCGAGTGGGTTGTAATGCCGAAACCAGACCATGTCCTCCGGCAAGACCGCTACTTTGTCACCAGTTTCATCAGCAACCATGAAGCCACGGATGTATTCACGTTTACTTGCCATGATGGTGACTCGGTCTGGCCGAATAGGCCACAAAGCTATTGGAAGATTGCCAGGGCCTCGCTCGATATTCCAGAACATCGAACCCCATAAATCGAGGTTGATGCTCGTGGCTCTCCACAAATCGCTCCGAGTCCAGAATGGGTTCACCCTGGCCATCAGCTGGACGTAAGGATGATTAGTGTCCAGTTCAACTGCGTCGTCAGGAGTTTTACCCTGCATAACTCGTAACCTGGGGCGAACGACTGCTTCAGCCCTGGTGCGCACCGCAGAATAGACGAGTGACGACCTGGCGTAATAGTTTCCGTATGCCTCTGGAGTCCAATCTTGGCCCACTCCCATAGTTTCATCGAGAGTAGTAATCAGCTGGGATGCAGCTGGTGTAGGGTTTTGCTTCCAGAGGAGATTAGCTAGCCGCTTTCTTGCAACTTCAAATCGAGCCATTGCTTACCTCCTAAAGTAGCCACTATACCAGAATATGTGCCTCTTTTACATCTACCATCAGTTCCGTAAACAGCCAGACCAGGGCATCTAGCCTATCAGGGCTGAAAGGCGAATCTGGAGTCCATTGCGTCAACTGGTCTTCCAATCTTGGAAAATGTCCCGAGTGAAATATTCTCCCTTGTTCGTATAATGCTGCAACTGGTTGCGCCCTGGTGAATTTGCCCCTGGTGGCAGTGACTTTTTTGATTGGCACGTTTTTCCTTACAGTTCGCAAGGTGTGTTCGACCATCTGCCCACCGTAGTTCATTTCGGCGACGATGTAATCCGCCTGGTGCATATCGTAAGCTGATATGGCCCGCTGCGCCCATTCACCTGGTGTAAACTTTCCGGACAAGTCCTGAATCACGTAGCCGTAGCCATCGGCCCCTACACCACCCACGATGATGCCGGTTTCGTCGTTTTCTGGGTCATTGCCTCCGGCTGGGTCAATCGCTATTCCTATTTTCTTCAATGGTGGTGGGTCTGGCCTGGTTTGGAATGAATCCAATCCCCACAACGCACCAGGGACATCTTCGAGCCATTCGGCGAGTATTTCTTGGCGGCCGAGCCTGGTGTTGCCATATTGTTTATATAAACGCTCTTTCACAGAGTCGGACAAATTAGGATTCTCATACGTCGTTACCCTCACGGTTGTAGTCGTGGTCATTTCCGACAGTTCTCGTACGAACGGTCTATTCTTTGGAGTCGTCGTGGCAATGACCTGGGGATGCTCGCCCAGGCGGAGTCCGAATTGGGCCTGATGCCAGCTGGCTTCTTTCCACAACGCCAACTCATCGGCCCATAAAAGCGACCATTGCGGGCCGTTCCACCTGGCTGGTTCTTCCGAGCCCAGGAATTTCACATAACCACCATTCTGATGATAGGCTTCTCCGATAGACCGGTTGTAAGTAAATTCCGAGCCAGCCAATGTCATCAAGCCTGTAACACCTTCAGCGCAAACATCCCTCGCTGCTGCAATAGTTGGTGCGCCAATACCTACCCTGGCCTTCCTCCCATTTTTTCTCAAATGGTCAAGAACAAATTGCGCTCCAGCCATCGTCTTACCGGAACCACGGCCTCCCAGGATAAGCCAGACATCCCATTCGCCCTGGGGAGGAACCTGGTGCGGTAATGGCTTCCATTGTGAATCTATTTCATCCCACCAATCTCTGGCTGACAACAAAGCCATTGGGTTTGGACGCACTGTCATTTCTTATCCACCATTATCAGTAATACACCTTTTGTACTATCTATTATCTAAAATACCTATTATGTGTTCTCCGATAGCCTGTGCCATCAATGGAGGGACACTATTGCCAATATACTTATATTGCTGGATGCGGAACCAAGGAGGGAAACTCTGGAGAACCTTTGCTTCTTCGATAGTGATAGAGCGAGTAGCCGTCCCATTTACTAATGTCGGTGGGCGAATCGCTGCAAGTGTTTGGCTAGGTTTGTTGATGTTTTGTCCATTAGCGATGGCATTTTTCGGGAAGCTGTAAGAACCAGCTATGGCTATTCTCGGTTTTTGGCCGCCTCGCAAAGTATGTGCGACAGGACTCCAGTCCCGTGGTTTATTATAGTTATTAATATCTATGGTTATTCCCATAACGGGCCTTTGGCTGCTCATCAATGTTGGTGCTGGTCGGTCACTCGATTGCCATTTATTCACGAAGTCATCATTTTTCATAGCTACATCCGAAATTAGATTCAAGGCTTGACGCACTGATACAGGTCGACGGAGCATTGGTTGAGGGTGTGATGGCTCCCCTTCTATATCATTCCTGATACCCACCCATATCAGCCGCTCTCTCGATTGTGGAACGCCGTACCACCAAGCGTTCAATTGCCGACAAGCAACTTTATAACCGCTATCTTGTAATGCTCTGGTCATCTCTGAGAATAGGATTTTCATCTTGCCCATAGCAAGCCCTGCTACATTCTCCATGACAAATACCTTGGGCATCATTCCCCGTAAGAACCGTACATATTCATGGAATAATTCGTTTCTTATATCCGCGAATTGCCGCTTCCCTGCTCCACTAAATCCTTGGCATGGCGGTGAACCATCCAGCACATCAAGCTCCCCTTGCCTCAATTCCATTAGGCGTAAGGCTTCACCTACATCCATTTTGTTGATGTCGCCTTCGTGCATGGTTGTCTCAGGGAAATTATCCCGATAAATAAACGTAGCCCCTTTATCCCATTCGACAGCCAACCTGATATCATAGCCGATTGCTTTATAACCTAACGATGACCCACCACAGCCCGCAAACAGGCTGACCAAGGTTTTGCCATTTGGTGGGTTATTTTTTAGGGCGATGGTGTTCATGTCCGCACTCACATATACAAAGTTCTATATTATCTCCCAAGTCGTCACCTAAAATATCGGGCAAAACTGGCACATCAGAATTAGTGAAATCTGGCATTGGATTTACTTCATTGTTTGTGATAGCTTCCAATAGCCCTTTGAGCGCATTACTTTCCGTTTCAACATCCACAATAAGACTGAGAAATGCGTCTAGGTCTGTTTGTGCCATTGCCGCTAATGGGTCGAGAGTTGCTAAGAGTTTATTCGCTTCTGTTTCGTTCAAGTCGACAACAAGAACTGGCACTTCCATATCAGGAGTGGTTTCAGCCCTGAGATGGCCGTCGATTAGCTGTAAGCCATCATCAGTCTCATAAGCGATAAGCGCATCAGCGTAGCCTATTTCAGTCAATGCACCATGAAGCGCACTCTGTTGTGTGAATGGGTGCTTACGCCAGTTGTGGGGATTCCGTATTAAATCCTTGGCTGGCACTCTCCGTAGCTCCTTGACTCTATCCCTGATTTCCATCGCTCTCCAATTCTTTGATAGAATTATTCAAATGAACCGCTTTCTGACCGGTGTAATTCTGCCAACGCTCAATCGCTATCTGTGCATACTTCGGCTCTATCTCCATCGCATAACAGATGCGGTCTAGCTTCTCGCAAGCGATAAGAGTTGTGCCAGAACCAAGGAAGGGGTCGTATACGTTGCCTTCGTGGTTGCGGATTGGACGCTCCATACATTCAACAGGTTTTTGCGTAGGATGATATTCATTTCTGTGTGGTTGTACGATTTCCCAAACCGTTCGTTCATTTGTCGGCCCAACCCAATGCGATTTTCCCTTCACGCAATACAATAAAGGCTCGTGCGCTTGCATGTAATGGGCTGTAAAGGCTCCAAAATGTGGGTTAAGTTTCACCCATATAATCTGCGCCCGAATTTCATATTTGCAGTCAGCAACCGCCTTATATACTCCTTCAGCCTTCGTGTCACTATGCCAAAGATACGCAACATCCGCAGGGGACAACGAAAGTGCCGCCCCATAGAGGTCGGTCGAATCATCTCCGATAATAGAATCTCTTTTTGCTTCGTTATTAGCACCGCCTTCATAATTCACCCCATAAGGGGGGTCTGTCACCATAATGGTCGGTCTAATTCCATCACCTAAAACAACCCCAACATCATCTCTGACGGTTGCATCGCCACATAACAACCGATGCTCCCCCAACTGGAACAGGTCGCCTACTTGCACCCACGGCTCCTCTGGTTCTGGTGGCACTTCGTCTGGGTCAGTCAATCCGACCTTGGGCTTCTGCATAGCTTCCAAAGCCTTGAGGTTCCCTCCGGCGATAGCTTCCACTACCCCTTTGAGCGCATCGTTGTCCGTTTCAACATTTGCAATAAGACTGAGAAATGCGTCTAGGTCTGTTTGTGCCATTGCGGCTAGTGGGTCGAGGGTTGCTAAGAGTTTGTTCGCTTCTAATTCATCAAGGTCTGTTATCAGTACAGGCACTTCCATGTCAGGAGTGGTTTCAGCACGCAAATGCCCATCAATCAGCATTAACCCTTCTTCTGTCTCGTAGGCAATCAATGCGTCAGCATAGCCTATTTCGGCCAATGCACCTTGGAGTGCTTTTGTTTGTGATACAGGATGCCTTCTCCAATTGCGAGGATTACGAGATAGTTCGGAAGCCTTGACCTGGCGTAATTCCTTGATTCTGTTTCTGATTTCCATAACGACCTTTTTTCATTCGGTTTATGTCATTGCTCCGGCGAACTTTTCTTGGCCTAGTAAGTCTAGCCTGGCGAGCACCTGGGGAGCTTCGGGTGCTTGACCGTGGTATTCTTTGTATATTTCTAGGAAATCTTTCAGCGCTTCATTCCATGACATAACGTCCAATCTTACCCTGGCGTCGATTTGTTTTGGCGCATCCAGGCCTAATAATGAAGCTCTTCTTTCTTGAATCCGTAAGGCAGTTGCGACAGACTGCGTATCGCCGTTTATCACTCCTTGCCAAATCGGAAATTGCATCTGGTCGAGGCGCTTCAACTCTAATTCCCTGACGGCTTCGTTGCTTTCCCTCTGGTAGCGAGCCGTCATTTCCAGTTCTCTAATGATTGCTTTGTAAGCGCTGGAATCGCTGGCATAACCCAACTGTTCGGCTATCTGGCTTATCGTTGCCCCTGCAACACGTAACCGGATTGCCTGTTGGCCTTTCAGCCTGGCAGCTATTGCCCTGGGTTTTGATTCTCTGGTTTTCTTAGCCATTATGTTTCCCCAAATGCAAATATATCACGATATGTCAATCAGATATTGAATCCCAGGTCGCTCGTCTCTAAGACATTGGTAAAGGTTTTGGGCAGACCGCATAGCTTGCAGACTGCTTGGGATGTACTACCTTTTGGGGTTTCAATGACGTAGTGGTGAGTGCAGTTCTTAGTGGCTTTGTTGCGGATTTTGCTGTAACAAGGGAAGCAAAGACCTTTGCTACTGTTATGGCGCTGATTGTTACAGAGGATACAGAGAAAGCCCTTCGAATAATTGTTTTTTGGTTTTCTCTTGTATCTTCTGGATGTCGTCTGAGTCAAACGTTCTTCCGTCATCAAAGACGATTTTCCTCAATGCGCTGAATGCTTCCGGAAACTCCGGATAGTCAACGTCGTTTTCGAACTTCCGCAAAACATCAGCGACATCGATTGCCTCGGTAATGATGTACACCCAGTTCCACGGATTATCGTCCGTGAAATAGAGTGTACACCAAAACCTTCTGGAAAACATTACAGGCAATGCTTCTCCCAACAATCAGCAAGCGGTTGAGGTTTGAAGTATAAGTCTCGTTCCACCTTCAGCCCAGCGAATGATACTGACCCTATTTCCTCTAGGCTGAAAGTGCCGAGTTCTTTTTCCATTGGGCTTACAACCAAACCAAACATTCTTTCCGTCTCTGGCTCGTACTCCGTGGCGTACCAAGTCCAGTTTGACCACGGAGTGAAATACTTGACCTTTGCCACAGCCGAATACCCTTGCCCATCAGTCGTACCAATTTCGGGTAAACTTTTAGCGATTGCTTTCGTCATCAGTTTCATGGGTTCCCCCCTCCGTTGATTTATTCATCGTAAACGTGTCGATTATTTCGTCTTGCCTTTGCATAAACTTGTATATCAAATCCCTATCAGCCTGGCTTGCAAACCGAATGTTCAGGACGTACTTTTCGTCTCGACAACCTGGGCATTCTATCGAATGTTCTTCCCCCCTGGC
>Ga0114910_1000121_pt1 | contig 40825 bp, 33 predicted proteins | sample MalvireepMed_908_FD_83500 | JGI IMG/M metagenome (GOLD analysis project Ga0114910, IMG submission 83500) | Marine viral communities from the Global Malaspina Expedition - Malaspina viral metaG DeepMed_908 | ecosystem: Environmental > Aquatic > Marine > Oceanic | place: Mediterranean Sea...
CATCATTTGTCTTTAACATAGATTCAAAACGGGTGAGCGGGAAATTATTCTCTTCGTGTTCTTGATTAAACTTCATACACGTTGCTTTTAAAATTTCTGCCTATATAAATTTATAAAGGATAATAGGCAGAAGGCTGTGCGCTACATATTGTTGTTAACAAAGTAATCAACAATTGCGCCCAAACAGCTGATTATGACAATTTAGTCGCTATTTTATCTAAAACCTTAAGCAAAATCTCACAACCTTTAACAATCTCATCTTCAGAGATGGTGAGTGGTGGGGTGATGCGAATGGCCTTAGTTTCAAACAACAACCAAAATAAAATTAAACCTTCATCTTGAGCCATCAAAATGGCCTCATTTGTAATTTCAGCGGAAGGCGTAATGGCAGCCAGCATAAGCCCTTTACCACGAACTTCGGTAATGAGTTGATGCTTCAATAAGCTTCTAAACAGGTTTTCTTTTTTTAAAGTTTGCTGAATGAGGTCTCCTTCTAAAATCGTTTTTGAGGTTGCCAAAGCGGCTGCTGCGATGACAGGATGACCACCAAACGTGGTTATATGGCCCATTTTAGGATTGTCTGAAAGTAAACGCATATGCGCCGTTGAAGCGGTAAAAGCACCTATGGGCATTCCGCCGCCCATTCCTTTTCCCATTACCACAACATCGGGAACCACGTTGTAATTCTCAAAACCGAAAAAAGCTCCTGTTCTACCAAAACCAGGCTGAATCTCGTCTAGTATTAAAAGTGCGCCAACTGCTTCACAGCGTTTTTTTACCGCAGTAAGCCAGCCGTTTTCCGGTTGAATAAATCCGGCACCACCTTGAATGGTTTCTAAAACAACACCCGCTACATCTTCGGTGATCTTTTCCAGATCTTCAAAACTATTGAAGTTGATATGAGAGATGTCACCCACTACTGGTCTAAACGGTGCAACGCGTTCCTCATAATTCATCAAACTCAATGCGCCAAAGGTATTCCCGTGATAGGCTTGATTTGCAGAAATGATCTTGCTGCGACTGGTGACTCGTCGAGCGAGTTTCATTGCGCCATCTATAGCTTCTGTACCGCTGTTTACCAAATAGGTTTGTTCTAGTGGATCAGGAAGATTTGCAGCAATTAAACGTGTCAATTCAACTGCCGGGTCTTGGGCATATTCACCATATACCATCACGTGCAAATATTTTTCACTTTGCTCTTGAATGGCTTTTACTACTGCAGGATGGCAATGCCCGATACTCGAAGCAGAAACTCCGGCTACAAAGTCTAAATATGCTTTTCCTGAAGTATCATAAATGTAACTGCCTTTAGCGTGCGAAACTTCCATCGCAAGAGGGTGCGGACTCGTTTGCGCCTGATATTTAAAGAAATCAGCTTTCATTATCTGTTGAATCTTTAGCTTTTAAATTAGGCAATTCCTTGACTTTAAATTTAGGAGTAGGTTTTTCTCTTTTCGGAGTTTTAGTTTCCTTTTTTATGGTTGCCTTATCACTCATCGGGACGCCAATCTCTGGAGCGTCTTCCTCTCGATTTTTTAGATCTGAGGGAGTCAATTTTGAGGCTTCAGGAATATCGAGTTCTTCATCAGGAATGCTGTTATCAAAGAAGTCTTCGTCAATTTCTGGCAAAGGTATACCTTCAATTTTTGTAAGTGTAAAAGGAGCCTCTCTTTTAAAAATATCTTCTTTTGTGAGCAAGCGCTCGTCACCACGCCAGACCAATCCTTCAAATTCTCTGGATTCTTTAGGGAATTTTGAAAGAGGAAATACCTCACCATCAACCTGCTTGAATTTTGTAATAGTTACCAGCGCATTATTTTCTAAAATGGCTCTAATAGACGCCGATTTACTTTTGTCTATTCCTTGTAATTCTCCATCATCAGCACGCATATAATTGATGCTTTCAGCATTTTTTATAATATCGATTTGATGAAGCGCATTGTCTTGAAATGTTCCGTAAAGGACATCTCCTTTCACTTGATTGAATCCACTTTTCTCTTGATCAAACAGCGGAATCGTATCCTGTTGTACCAAAAACGCATTGTCAAAAACATGAAGTGAGTCTAATTGTTCGGTTTTTGTGTTGCTTTGTAAATGAATAGAATCGCCTGTCATCTGGCTTAGGCCGCTCCATAACACAGGTCTCCCAATGAGCTGGGTAAGACCATTGGCTTGATTGATGTGAATGGAGTCACTTTTACCGCTCATATCACTTTTAAAAAGCCGCACATTGTAATAGCCGCGTACGATGCGTTTTTCAGGAACTCCGGTTACCACAAGTCGATCGCCGTGTACATAAATCGAATCCTGATCTTGTACCGTTATCGCAACGGCTCTTTTTGTAATGAATACTGAATCTTTATCCTTGAACACTTCAGCGTAATGCCCTTTGATCACACTGTTATTTGCGGTGTCTATGACGCGTATATTATTTGTAGCGGAAGCAAAACTTGTAGGACGGTCAAAATATAAACTATCGCCATACACGGTGCGATTGTCATAGTCTATGCGCGAATTTTTAACAAAATAACCATTGTCGTTTCGCGTGTCATAATACCCACGCTCACAATACACCGTGCTGGTTTCACTTGTAATGGTAGACGGGCCGTATAAATAAGCGGCACCAGTTTCAGAATAAAAATCAAGTTGGTCGCTATTAATCACATATTCAGGATTGGTAACAACTACATTTTGAATAAATGAATATTTATCCTGATCTAAAAAGTAACGGCCAATTTTACTTTCGATCACACTAGCAGTGTCACGCAAGGTACCGCCGGTTCTGTAGTAGGCTTGTTGCTTGATTCGATCAAAATAAAGCGTGTCTGTATCCAGCGTAGCCGTTGGTGTTTTAAGATTCACGCCACCTGAAGCCCAGGCAAATTGCGTGTCGCCATTATACTCAGCATAATTGCTGCGCATACTTATGGTATCGCCCTGCTTCATACGCACATTACCAATGGCGCGCACAAAATTTTCAGCCTTATAGTGAAAAGCCAGATCACACCACATCTCAATACCTTCGTGCTGAATGTATACTTGCTTAGCGCTTTTATACATTACCAAGGCTCCGGGATATTTCTCTTCATCGATTTGTGAAACGTCAGATTGAATATCCAACTCCTTCTTTTCTTGAGCCGAAAGACTGATCGAAAAAAGAACGAGAAACAGAAGTGCACTTTTTCTAAAAAAATTGAGCATAGCAAATTTTGATGCAAATATAACGGAAAAACAGCCGCTTCAAGTATGTGTTCAAATCAAAAATCTAAAGCGTTTAAAACCTGTGAATTTTATTCCTTTTTCGCCGCTTTGATCATCTCGATGTAAAAATCTTTAGTAAGCTGACTCTTAGAAACGCCTATGTTTTCCATAAGGTCATAAAGCTTTTCAAAAAGTGTATTGGTATGAGATTCTTCGTTGGTGTTGGTTTCAATTTCAATAAAAGAATCTTTGAGTTCGTCAAATTGCACCAAAGCAATTTCAACAGAAGCCTCTAAATACCTTAGATTGAAGATTTCGCAATGCTTGGTATAATGCGCGCTTTTTTGGTAACCTAACTTAAAAAGGATCTGCTCCGTGTTGTAATGGTCTAAAACTAAGGTTTCATATTCAGGTTTAGAACGTGTTACTTGCTCAAAAGGCTTGTCTTTAAAGGTGAGGTAGTGTTTTGCCTCAGCAGTATCCAGATTTGTCTTGGTACGCAATCTAAACTCTTGATCTTCCTGAGTGAGCTTAGCATTTATATCATAATAGCGATCGTCGTAATCTAATTTGTAGTGCGAATCAATATTTAGCTTTTGAATTTGAGCACGTGTTTGCTCATAATCTTTTAGCCTTGCAGTAAGTTCTACTTCGTACATAAATTGCTTTTTGTAAACTAAAAATACACATCTAAGCTTAGAAGAAATTTAAAACTGAACGACTTTATGAATAAAAGTCAATTTTTTTATAACCGGAGGGGAAAGCACAAACGGGTAAGCATCTTGATGCCCCATACTTCGGTTAAGCGAATTGAGCGCGTAGGTTAGGGGTAAATAATGTTTAATGATTTTCTGAAAATCTTTTTCCTCATAGGGGTCAAAATCACAGGCTACCTCAAGGTTAGGCACTTTAGATATTTCTGGATCTAAGCTTAGACCAAAACTATATGAGGTTTCTAGCATATCCATTAGATGCAGGTAGTGCGCCCAAGTTTCTGCCCAATCTTCCCAAGCGTGCATGGTCGCATAACTACTGATGTAACTTTCACGCCAATTTACGGGTGCGCCATTTTTGTAATGCGCTTGCAAGGCTGCAGCATAGTCTTGAGTGTCATCACCAAAAAGAGCTCTAAATTCATCTAGATTTTTTGGGTTAGGCTGAATTAGAACTTCCCAGTAAAAGTGACCAACTTCGTGTCTAAAATGCCCCAAAAGCGTTCGATAGCGTTCTGAAAGTTGCTCTTTGATGTATTCTCTATGTGCCGCATTGGCTTCCTGAATATTAAGTGTAATCAATCCGTTTGCGTGTCCTGTTTTTATGGCAGAAGGATTGTTAGGATCTGGAGCCAAAAAATCAAACCTAAGATTCAAAGCTTGATCATTAATGTTGAATTTTGTGGGAAGCTTTAGTTTATGAAGTGAATAGAATAAACGATGTTTTGCGATTTCAATTTTCTGCCAATCCAGCTTATTCTCTGGATCACTCAAGTCAGGAATAGTTCGATTAGAACTACAAGCTTCGCAAAATGAAGTACCACTTTCAGTAGAAACCAGCCAATTGCAGGCATTGTGCTCGTGATTGGCGCAGTAGGTGAGTGCGCTTCTTTCTTGTAACGGACTATAAACTGTTTCGCTTGCTACAGGAAAGGAAAGAATTTCTTCAATTGTATTGAAGTAGCCCAAATTATTACCGCATTTTTCGCAGGTTGTATTTTCGAAATACACCGGATTCTTACAATTAGTACACTGAAAAAGTTTCATGGGCTTATGGTTGGTAGTTTGTTGTAAATGTAGTGTTTAGCTGGACTAACTTTTCTTAATGCTTTTAGAAATAATGCATAAAAAAATCCGAAGCAGTACTTCGGATTTTTATCAATTAATATGGTCTTGTAACTATCTGTGAATCGTTTGTGTTCTATCTGGTCCCACAGAAACGATTTTGATAGGTACATTTAATTCTTTTTCTAAGAATTCGATATACGCATTAAGCTCTTTAGGAAGTTGCTCATCGCCTTTCATTTTGGTAAGGTCTTCTTCCCAGCCTTTCATTTCAGAATATACAGGTTCTACATTTTCAGGCTCGATGTTGTAAGGAAGGTGGTCAATAACTTCGCCTTTATATTTGTATTGCGTACAAATTTTAAGCGTGTCAAAACCACTCAAAACATCGCCTTTCATCATCATCAATTGGGTTACCCCGTTTACGCGAACAGCATACTTTAGTGCTACAAGGTCTAACCATCCACAACGGCGAGGTCTTCCTGTAGTTGCTCCAAACTCGTTACCTACGCGTCCCATAGTTTCACCAACTTCATCAAAAAGTTCGGTAGGGAAGGGGCCAGAGCCTACACGTGTCGTGTATGCTTTAAAAATCCCAAATACATCACCTATTTGATTAGGTGCTACTCCAAGTCCTGTACAAGCACCGGCGGCAGTAGTATTTGAAGATGTTACAAAAGGATAGGTTCCAAAATCAATATCTAATAAAGATCCCTGTGCACCTTCAGCTAAAATAGATTTTCCGGCTTGTTGTGCCTGGTATAGATATTCTTCAGAATCGATGAAGGTTAACTCTTTTAAAACTTCGACAGCCTTAAAAAATTCAGCTTCTAATTCATCAAGATCATATTCAATCTTAGCATCATAAAAGTCAATCATATCAATATGCTTGTCTCTTAGTGCTGCATAGCGTTCTTTCCAGTCTTCAAGCTCAAGATCTCCTACGCGAATACCGTTACGCCCGGTTTTATCCATATACGTTGGGCCGATACCTTTTAAAGTAGAACCAATTTTTGCCTTTCCTTTTGAAGCTTCAGAAGCAGCATCAAGTAAGCGATGCGTAGGTAAGATTAGGTGCGCTTTACGCGAAATAAGGAGTTTCTCTGCGATATTCAGTTTAAACTGCGCTAGATTGTCTAATTCTTTTTTAAAGATGACAGGGTCAATCACAACACCGTTACCTACAAGGTTGATGGCATTCTCGTGAAATATACCCGATGGGATCGTGTGTAAAACGTGTTTGATGCCATCAAATTCAAGGGTGTGTCCTGCATTAGGCCCGCCTTGAAAGCGCGCAATAATATCATAATCTTTTGTAAGAACATCTACGATTTTGCCCTTACCTTCGTCTCCCCATTGGAGACCAAGAAGTAAATCTACTGCCATTTATGAGTTGTTGTCTTCGGTTGTATTTTCGGTTGAATCTTTTTGCTTTCTGTTACCGTAAAAATAAAGGGAGTGTTTATTGATATCAATATCAAAAACCTCTTCTATGGTTTTTTTGATAGACTCGATACGCGGGTCACAAAACTCTATGACCTCACCGGTATCTGTAAGAATAACGTGGTCGTGCTGCTTGTCAAAATAGGATTTCTCATATTGAGATTGGTTTTGACCAAATTGATGCTTACGCACTAAACCACAAGCCAGTAGAAGTTCTATCGTGTTGTAAAGCGTCGCTCTACTTACTCGATATTTTTTATTCTTCATACTGATGTACAGGGTCTCGATATCAAAATGATCATTGTAATTATAAATCTCCTGTAAGATCGCATAACGCTCTGGAGTTTTACGATGACCGTTTTCTTCTAGAAACTTAGTGAAGACGTTTTTAACGACTTCCTGATCTTTATTTATTGTAGCTTTTGGTATCATAATAGTTTTGCAAACTTACGCATTTACAGACGTATGACTTTGTCGATACCGTTTATTTTTTTCAAGTTTTCGATGAGCCTGTGTAAATGCTTCTTGTTTTGAACGATGACCGTAATGTTACCTTTAAAAACGCCATCGTTGGTGGTAAAATTCAAGCCACGCATATTTACGTGCATATGTTCTGAAATTTCACGGGTCACGTGATTAACCAGTCCGAGGGTGTCGATTCCTGTTAATTCAAGATCTGCTCTAAATTCTTGAGCAGAGGAGTCTATCCATTTTGCTGGAATAATGCGATAGGCATAATTACTTTGTAATTGAATCGCATTAGGACAGTTTTGTTTATGCACTTTGATACCATCAGATACTGTAGTGAAACCAAAAACTTTATCACCTGGAATAGGGTTACAGCAAGGAGCTAGAGTGTAGTCTAACTTTTGCTCGTCTTTACCAAAAACAAGGAGATCAAATTTATCGGTAATTTCATCTTTGTCTACGTGTTCTGCAACCGGTGTTTTTCTGATCTTATTCTTAAAGAAGCTTACAATGGCACTGCTACGTGAAGCAGCATACTCCTTGATCATTTTATTGTCGATCGTCCCAATACCTACTCTGTAAAAGAGATCCAGGCTCGTTTTAAGCTTAAAATAAATGACCATCTCATTGATGATATTCTCATCAAGGGAGATTTTTTGAGAGCGCAACTTGCGGGTAAGAATCACTTTTCCGTCCTCGGCAATAGTTTTCTTCTCGTCCTTAAGAGAAGATTTGATCTTAGATCTGGCGCGGGCGGTCGTTGCATAATCTAACCAGTTGTTGTTAGGTTTTGCATGCTCAGAAGTGATGATCTCCACTTGATCTCCACTTTTCAATTCGTGACTTAGAGGAACCAATTTTCCATTTACACGAGCGCCGCGGGTATGCATTCCTATTTCGGTGTGAATACTGAAAGCAAAATCAAGCGGTGTAGCCGCTTTTGGTAAGGATTTTAGATCCCCTTGCGGCGTAAATACAAAAATCTCTTTGTTGTAAAGGTTGAGTTTAAATTGTTCTACAAAGTCAACAGCGTTGGTCTCATTATTCTCGAGGGCATCTTGTAGACGGTTAAGCCATTCATCAAGGGTTTTGTCTTCTTCATTTTCGTTAGAAGCTCCTTGTTTGTATTTATAATGCGCAGCATAACCTTTTTCTGCAATTTCGTTCATACGCTCAGAACGTATTTGCACTTCTACCCAGCGTCCTTTTAAGCCCATAACCGTGATGTGAAGGGCTTCATATCCAGTTGATTTAGGAGATGAAATCCAGTCGCGTAATCGTGTGGGATTGGGTCTAAAGTGATCTGTGACGATGGAATAGATTTTCCAAGCCAGAAATTTTTCACTTTCAGGAGTTGCCTTGTAAATAATTCTGATAGCAAACTTGTCATAAACCTCGTCAAACGGAATATTCTGTTTGAGCATTTTACGACGAATACTGTAAATAGATTTTGGGCGGCCTTTGATCTCGTAATCCAGAATTTCCTTATCAAGCGATTGCTGAACCGCGCGTGTAAACTCTTCAATATATTGATCTTGCTGCTCTTTGGTCTCTTTCATTTTGCGAGAAATATCTTTGAATATTTCTGGCTCTGTGTATTTTAGACCAAGATCTTCAAGTTCGGTTTTGATGTTGTAAAGCCCTATTCTATGCGCAAGAGGAGCATAGATATAGAGTGTTTCACTTGCAATTTTAATTTGTTTATCAGGCCGCATAGAATCCATCGTTTGCATATTGTGCAAACGGTCTGCAATCTTGATGATAATTACCCTAACGTCGTCGTTTATGGTAAGTAACATCTTTCTGAAATTCTCTGCCTGTAGCGAGACATCCCGGTGTTTTTTAAGATTTGAGATTTTTGTGAGTCCGTCAACGATTCTAGCAACTGTAGGGCCAAAACGTTCCTCTAAATCTTCAAGCGTATAAATAGTATCTTCAACAACATCGTGCAAGAGCGCTGCAGCAATAGAAGTTGCATCCATCCCAATTTCACTGGCTACAATGCGTGCAACAGCAAGCGGGTGAAAAATGTAGGCCTCACCAGACTTACGACGTTGATCTTTGTGCGCATCAACAGCTACGTCAAACGCCTCTCTAATCAATTTTTTATCATCATCAGAAAGCGTGCGATAACTTATGCGCAACAGTTCTTTATACTGTCTGGCGAGCTCTTTATTTTCTTTTTCTATATCAACGGGAGTCATAATTTAAAAGTACAATTATATCCTAAAAAAGCAAATGGATTTTGACAGTGTTTGAGGTTTATCTGAATAAATAAAAAGCGTGTTTTTTACGCTTTTAAATTGCGGTAACGCTGCAAAAGCGTAGGGTGAGAATAATGCAATTTTACATACAATGGATGCGGAGTTAAATTACTCAGATTGTTGCGGGATAATTTTTTAAGCGAAGTGATCAAAGGGTCTCCTGCATAAGTGTTTTTTGCAAAATTATCGGCTTGATACTCAAATTTTCTGGAAAGCACGCTCATTAAAAATCCGGTGATTCCACTAATGGGACTATATAAAATTCCAAAAGCGATAAGACCTATATGAAGACTGGGTTCACTTACACCTAAAGCTTCAGAAAAAACAGCGTTGCTGATGAATATTCCTAAAAGCCAAAGCGTGAATCCAGTAAGAATAATCGAGGTAACCAGATTAATGATGATGTGATTTTTTTTGTAATGTCCTACTTCGTGCGCAAGAACAGCGACGATCTCTTCTTCGTCCAAATCATTGATCAAGGTGTCGTAAAGGGTAATGCGCTTTTCTGAACCAAAACCTGAAAAATAGGCGTTGGCTTTAGTGCTTCGTTTGGAGCCATCGATCACAAAAATATTATTCAGTTTAAAACCAACCGTAGCGGCGTATTTTTCAATTTTATCACGTAAAGAACCGTCTTCTAACGGAGTTTGTTTATTGAAAAGCGGCACAATAAGTTTGGCATAAAACATATTCATTACCAGAGCAAAAACCGCAAAGACGATCCAGGCGTATACCCAAAATAAATTTCCGCTAATTTGATAAAACCAAATTATAAGTGCCAGTAACCCACCGCCAACGATGATGGTCATCAACCAACTCTTTAGTTTATCTGCAATAAAAAGTTTGGGTGTAGATTTATTAAAACCGAAACGCTCTTCGATTACAAATGTCTTGTAATAACTAAAAGGCGTGGTTAAAATATCAGACCCCAGCATAATGATTCCGAAGAAAATAAGACCAACGATAATCTCATTATCACTTATGCTTCTGGCGATTTGATCTATAAAAGCAAACCCATCGAGAAAGAAAAACAGTAACGTTACCACGAGCATAAAACTTGAAGTAAGCGTACTGAATTTAGCATTTACTTTTTTATATTCTTGCGACTTCCGGTAGGTTTCTGCATCGTAAACATCTGCTAATTCTTTAGGGATAGGATCATCAAAATGTTTTGCATTTAACCAATCAAGAAATTGGTCAACAGCAAAACTAATTACGATAAAAGCAATGATGATATAAAAAACAAGAGTGGGTGTCATAATAGGGATTTTAAAGAGTGAAACCGCGTTGCCTGCGTGCTTCAAAAATAAGAATCGCTGCAGCTACCGAAACATTCATCGAGTCTAATCGACCTTGCATTGGGATAATGATATTTTGCTTTGCGGCAGCACGCCAAGCTTCAGAGAGGCCGTCTGCTTCGGTGCCCACAACCAAGGCAGAAGCGGTGGTGAAATCTTGTTTTTCATAAGGGATCGCTTCCTGCAAAATAGCAGTGTAAATCGCGATGTTTTTTTGCTTCAGGAAATCAATCACTTCCTGTGTGCTTCCCGTGGCAACAGGAACCGTAAAAAGTCCGCCTACGCTAGAACGTATAATGTTTGGGTTATAAAGATCAGTTCTGGGATTAGCTAAAATAAAAGCGTCAACACCAGCGGCATCAGCAGTGCGTAATAAAGCTCCTATGTTTCCCGGTTTTTCTGGTGCTTCAGCAACCATAATTAGCGGGTTTTTAGGAAGATCAAGAGCTGATAATGTGTTTTTTTTCGCTTTGGCGGAAGCGATAATTCCTTCGGTGCCTGAGCGGTAAGCGATTTTTTTATAGACTTCTTCGGTAACTTCGATTTTAGTTACTTCGGCAGAAATTTTTGACTGAAGCGCTGCGAGTTCTTCAGCGTTAGCGATCGCAGAACAAAAGAGAAGTTGCGTCAGTTGAAATCCGGCGTCCAAAGCGAGATTGATTTCGCGTACGCCTTCGATTAAAAACTCACCTGTTTTACGACGAATTCTCGATTTTTCCTGAAGCGCAACAAGCTGCTTGACGGTTGGATTTTGTGTGCTGCTGATTTCTTTAATCATAAAGCAAAGATACTAAAGCTGTAGCAGCTTATTCTTTATTAGAAGTACTGTCGACCACTTTTTTAAAAACATAATGTTCTTTAAGTGTTTCAAGAAATTTGGTTTTAGAATATCCAGAATCTTGTTTGCTAATCAGTTTAAGGTGAAGTCTTTCATTATCTCTTATGATTAAGCTGTCTTGCTCTTCATAGAGTGTGTTAACCACTTTTTGTAAACTGAAATTTTGTGCTTCAAGGCACAGGAGATTCCCTTTAGAAGTGGTTTCAAAAGTCAAACGCGGCGCTTCATCAACCAAGTAAGTAAGTCCGGCGGCTTCTATTTTCACTTCCTCATCGTCAACAAGCGTCATAAATACATTGTGATAGAAAAGCATACCCATCATAATCAAGATGAAGTTATGACTAAAATGCCCCAAAATAGCCCAAATATAACCGAGTTTTAGTCTGAAAAAACTAAAAATGATTCCAGCAAAAAGTTGAGCGCCAACAAGAATGGGTGATAACACAAAGAATAAAAAATCGACATTGCTGTAATTTGAGATATGCACAAATCCAAATGCTGCCGAAAATAGATAGACGATAATACGCAGGTGTTTTCTCCAGAAGGTTTCTAGGTCAACTTTAAAGAGGTAAGCGATCAAACGCATCAGATAGTTGCGCTTGTATTTAAGAGGAAATCTAAAGATGAGTTCTTCGAATAGGGGAGGCAAAATGGTAACAAAAACAATCGTCATCCAAAAACTGTACAGTTCCTGATTTAATATGTTTTCATAGTCTTCGGTTAAAGGAGCAAGAAAACTTATAAAAATGATCAAAAGGAAGGCAACACCAAAATCATAAACTATCCCGGAAACTAAAAATTTCAGTTTTTGCCAAAGAGAAATTTGAAGCGGGATATCATCTGGCTTTTTGATAAAATCATTAATGATGTGAATTCGTGAGCGTAATCCCATTTCGGCTTAATTATAAAGATTTCTGCCTTACTTCTTAAAAATAGGGATTAGATACGAAATCGTATATCCGTAGCCGGCGCCATACACATTATCAAAAGTTACTTTGTTATATCCCGGAGCATATAGATTTGTAAAGTCGTCAGGCGCTTTTTGTGAAAGAATACGCTTCAATTGCACGTTGAGACCCATATATAGGTTATTAAATAATTCAACCTGAAGTCCCATTTGAAGTTCTGCCCAGATCAAATTAAGGTTAGAATAATTACGCGGGTCGTTGCGTACATCAGGCTCGTAAAAGGAATTGGTGGTATAAATGGTATAATTATTCAGGTCCTGATTAAATGTGGAAAAGCCTAAGTGAAATCCAACGTAAATGAGATTAGACATCCCTTCCCAATTGTTGTAGGCATTGTAATTGATTCCGGCTTTTAGATAACTTCCTTCAACCTGAGCGTCATAAGTAGGCTCATCAAATTCTTTGGTTTCGGTACCCAATTCTGCGGCCAGATAATACCGGTCTTTAATTCTAAAATCACCAACTATCGCCAGACCTTGATAGGTGTCATCAAGGAAGGAGCGCAGCGGTTTACTGAGTTCTAAACCTATGCGCAATCCGTAGCTGTTTGTCTTTGTGGCAGTATCAAGTGTGTCTACAGTTGTTGAATCTGTAGCGCTTTCCTGAGCGATTCCCTGTTCGTTTTGCGCGTTAAGCGAAAAACAAGTCACCAGTGTAAAACTAATGACGAATAAAAACCTGTGTAGTGTCTTCATTAGTTATAGTTCTGGTGTTAATAATAATGTCGTCAATCCATCGTCCATCGGTACCTGGATTGTATTGAATAGTGAGATTTGAAAAGCTCACGCGATAGCCACAAGCTCTGCTGATGAATTCTTCCTGGGGCGTATAATTAAAGGTTACCGTATCTGCATTGTCAGGATCTTCGGCAGCAACGAGGTTGTTCGGGTTTTTTACAAAAACCAAAACTGTAGCCGTAGTATCTGTTCGCAATGGGATTTCTACAAGTGAACTACTGGTGTACGGTAGGCTATCAGAAAAATCAGGCTTGTAAATAGTAATGTTAAGCGGTTTTTCTTCAGTGGTATTGTCGGTATCTTGAAAACCAATAGTGAGTACCGGTGTAGTAGGTGTGCTCGCTGCACAAATATCATCCCGCTCACAAGAGACCGAAATGACAACAATTAAAAGAAGTAATAAAATACCGTTTTTAAGCATTAGCTTTTATTTCAGTTTTAATAAAACCACATTTTCTACGTGATGCGTCTGCGGAAACATATCAACAGGTTGCACGCGTTCTACCTTATAGTATTCATCTAATAAAGCTAAATCTCTAGCTTGTGTTGCGCTGTTACAGCTTACATAAACGATGCGATCTGCTTTGATCTTGATAAGTTGAGCAACAACGTCTTTATGCATTCCATCTCGTGGCGGGTCTGTAATCACAACGTCAGGCTGCCCGTGCTGTGCGATAAATGCATCGTTAAATACATTTTTCATATCACCCACATAGAACTCAACGTTTTCTATTCCGTTTAATTGCGCATTTTCTTTTGCAGCGGTGATTGCATCGGGAACAGCTTCAACACCAATTACTTTTTTGGCTTTTTTGGCCACAAACTGGGCGATAGTTCCGGTACCTGTATACAGGTCAAAAACCGTCTCATCACCATTTAAACCGGCAAAATCACGCGTGATTTTATACAGTTCGTACGCTTGTTCAGAATTGGTTTGATAAAAAGACTTTGCATTTATTTTGAACTTGAGTCCTTCCATCTCCTCAAAAATATAATCTCTTCCTGCGTAACACAGTACTTCTTGATCATAAATGGTGTCGTTTCCTTTTTCGTTAATGACGTAAAGTAACGATGTGATTTCAGGAAAAGTTTCCTTTAAGTAATTCATCACTAGCTCACGAGGTTCTTGATCATCTTTAAAGAATTGTACTAAAACCATCAATTCGCCAATACTGCTCGTGCGAATCATAAGCGTGCGCAAAAGTCCTTCCTGATTACGCGTGTTGAAAAACGGAATATTATTTTGCGTAGCAAATTCTTTTACGCCGTTGCGAATGGCGTTACTTGGGTCACGCTGTAGGTGGCATTTGTCGATGTCGAGAATTTTATCCCACATTCCCGGAATATGAAATCCAAGGGCATTGCGGTCTTCAATGATCTCATCGCTTTGAATTTGCTTCAGCGTAAGCCACTTGCTGTCGCTAAAAGAAAATTCCATCTTATTTCTGTAAAAATAGATGTCTTTGCTACCGCTAATGGGAGTGATTTCGGGTAATTCAATTTTACCCAAACGCTGTAGGTTATTTACGACTTCACGCTGCTTATACTCCAGCTGATAGTCGTAATGCATATTTTGCCATTTACAACCACCACAGGTTCCAAAATGTTTACAAACCGGCTCGGTACGTTTAGGAGAATATTCTTGTATCTTAATCGCTTTACCTTCATAGTAGGCTTTGCGTTGCTTCATAGTTTGAATATCTACCACATCACCGGGCACAGCATTGCTGATGAAAATTACGCGACCATCTGGCGCTTTTGCAATAGACTTCCCTTTTGCGCCGGCATCTGTGACCAACACATTTGAGAATATTTTTCTGGATTTCTTTCTTCTTGACACGCCGCAAAAATAGTATAAATAAGACGATCTGCAGAAATGCTTTCTTATTATGTTTTTTTCTTGTGTTAAGTTGATGTTAGAACTTATATAAAGAAGCGTTATATACCCGATACCGAAGCAATAGTCTTTAGGTTTTCGTTTTATTTTTAGTACTTTGCAACCTCTTAAAAGGATGATTTCTCTCCTTAGAAAAGATGTCTCAACTCGTTTATCCTTTGAAACATCAAAAGCAGGAATCGTTGAAAGATTACCTTTAAAATTTTTACAAAATGACTACTGTAGATCAACTTACTTCACAAGAGGCGATTGCTCTTGAGGACAAGCACGGCGCACACAATTACCATCCACTTCCTGTGGTTTTAAAACGTGGTGAAGGCGTACACGTGTGGGATGTAGAAGATAAAAAGTACTACGACTTTTTATCTGCATATTCAGCAGTTAATCAAGGGCATTGTCACCCTGCCATTGTTGGCGCAATGACAAAACAAGCCGAAGTCTTAACCCTGACTTCTCGTGCTTTTCATAATGATATGTTAGGTCGTTATGAGAAATATGCAACCGAATATTTTGGTTTTGATAAGTTGCTACCTATGAATACCGGTGCAGAGGCTGTAGAAACTGCGATTAAAATCGCACGTAAATGGGCTTATGAAGAAAAAGGTGTGCCAGAGCAGGATGCGCAAATCATAGTTTGTGAAAACAACTTCCACGGAAGAACGACTACGATCATTTCCTTTTCAAATGATGAAGATGCGCGTAAAAACTTTGGTCCATACACTCCGGGATTTATAAAAATACCCTACGATGATACCGAAGCGCTTGAAAAAGCTTTAAAAGAAAATGATAATATCGCAGGTTTTTTAGTGGAGCCTATACAAGGTGAAGCTGGTGTTTACACGCCAAGTGATGATTTTATCAAGAAATCACAAGCCATATGTAAAGCACATAATGTATTGTTTATTGCAGACGAAATTCAAACGGGTATTGCGCGCACCGGAGCCTTACTTGCTGTTTGTGGTAACTGTACTTGCGAAGGGCATTGTGAGCAGCAGGAAACTTACACGCGTCCAGATATTTTAATTTTAGGAAAGGCACTTTCTGGTGGAGCCTATCCTGTTTCTGCAGTATTGGCTGATGATCCTGTAATGAATGTTATTAAACCAGGTCAGCACGGTTCTACTTTTGGTGGAAACCCTGTAGCTGGGGCGGTGGCAATGGCAGCGCTAGATGTGGTGAAAGATGAGAAGTTGGCTCAAAATGCTAGAGTTTTAGGTGAATTATTTCGTAAGAAACTCAATGAATATATTGAAGGAAGTTCAATAGTGAATTTGGTTCGCGGTCGCGGATTGTTAAACGCCATTGTGATCAATGATTCTGAAGACAGCAGTACGGCTTGGGACATTTGTATGGCTTTGAAAGAAAACGGATTGCTGGCAAAACCAACGCATGGGAATATCATTCGTTTTGCACCACCATTGGTTATGAATGAAGCGCAATTGCTAGATTGTGTTGCTATCATCATCAAAACCTTAAAGGCATTTGAGAAGTAAAAAGTCTGAATATATTTTCATAAAAAAGGAGCGCAAATTGCGCTCCTTTTTTATTGGCATCTGTTAAAGGTAAAAATGCTTAAGCTTATTTACTGTATTTCTAACAATTCAACATCAAAAGCAATAGCGGTATATGGTGGAATTGGTCCGCTCCCGTAAACGCCGTAGGCCAAGCTTGCCGGCATTAATAAGGTAGCTGAGCCACCTTCTTGAATAAGCTGAATTCCTTCAGAAAAACCAGCGATTACATTCTCAAGGTTAAACTGCACCGCTCTGGTAGATTGGTCAAATACGTTTTCATTTAAAAAATAACCCTTGTAGTTCACACTAACATCTGCATCTGCTGCAGGCGTGTCGCCGGTTCCTTCAGCGGTAATAACATAATACAAGCCGCTTTCTGTACGTGTAGCTTCAAGATCATTTGCTTCGATATAAGCAAGGATTTCTGCTTCATTACGTTCAAAAGCTTCCTCCGGAGTTTCAGTTACAGGAGTTTCATAATCGGTATCGTCTGTTCCGCAAGAGATTAAGGCGGTTAGGCCTATTATTGCTGAAATTAATTTAAAATACGCGTTTGTCGTTTTTAGCATCATAATGTAAAATGTGATTTTTTGTTTACACCTTTTAGACGCTAATAGCTTTAAATGGTTGCTTCGGTTATAGCAATTTTTTTGTTGAGAGAATATTATTAAAATCTATAACCTACTTGTATGCCTCCTCTAAAATAAAAGTCTAAGTCAATATAATCGTCATTAACTTCTGAACCAAAAAGATTGCGACCTACTCCTAAAAGCGGCTCAATGACAAAGCCGTTATTGCTCGCCCATTTGTATCCTAAAGCGAAGCCGGCACCAAATGCGGTCGTGCTGTTTTCTATCCGGGTTTCAGGCTGATATTCAGAATCAACGCTGTAGGTGAACTCGTAGTAATAATCTTCAAACCCACCTACATTGAGGTGCCCTTCAGCGAAGAGACCCTGAGCACGTTTTTCTTGACGATTGAAGAAATACTGCCTGTAAAATGGCGTGATAGCCCACGTTATGATGTCATCGCTTTCTTTTCCTCCATCAAATGTAATGGAGATACCGGCACCGGAATATTTACTTATGAGATACTCATAAGTAAATTCAATATTAGCAACAGCGATTAACTCAATGGCATCTAATTTAATCTCGTGCTTTTTATCTAAAAAACTCTCTTCTTCCTGAGCGACTACGCTTGTTGATAGTGTTAGCAGAAGAACGACGCTTAATTTTTTGAGCATTTTGTGTTTTGTGATTGATTACATCACAAAGATGCTCTAATTATCAAAAGGTTGCGCTGTTTTTGACTTTTATTTTTTAGCAGCCAATTCAGCAATTTTGATAATGACTTCAGTGGCCTTGATCATACTTTCTACAGGCACGTATTCAAATCTTCCGTGGAAATTATGTCCCCCCGCAAAAATATTAGGGCAGGGTAATCCCATAAATGAAAGCTGAGAACCGTCAGTTCCTCCTCGTATGGGTTTGATAATAGGCTCAACGTCTACCGCACGCATTGCTTTTTCTGCCAATTCTACAATATGCATCACCGGTTCGATTTTCTCGCGCATATTAAAGTATTGATCTTTAATTTCTATTGAAATTAGCTCTAAGCCGTACTGACTATTGATTTCTGCCGCCAGATTATTCAGTACTTCTTTACGCGCTTCAAAATGCTCTTTGTCGTGATCTCTCAAAATGTATTCAAGAACGGTTTCTTCAACATCTCCATGAATTCCGTTTAAGTGGAAGAATCCCTCACGCCCTGAAGTATGCTCAGGAGTTTCAAGTCTTGGAAGCGAACTGATAAAATCTTGTGCGATATGAATGCTGTTGATCATTTTACCTTTGGCATAACCGGGATGTACACTTTTTCCCTTAACAAAAACCTTGACCCCTGCAGCATTAAAGTTTTCAAATTCGAGTTCGCCAATTTGGCTACCGTCCATCGTATATGCCCATTCCGCTCCAAATTTTTCAACATCAAATTTATGGGCGCCACGGCCAATTTCTTCATCAGGAGTAAATCCTATGCGTATGGGACCGTGTTCGATCTCCGGATGGCTTTTGAGGTATAGTGCTGCCTCCATAATTTCGGTAATACCGGCTTTATCATCGGCGCCAAGCAGTGTTGTCCCGTCAGTAGTGATCAGGGTTTGTCCTTTGTAATCTAAAAGCTCGTCAAAATCATCTGGAGAGAGAATAATGTCTGCCTCCTCATTAAGAACGATGTCTTTACCATTGTAATTCTCAATGATTTGAGGATTTACATTAGTTCCGCTAAAATCTGGCGTAGTGTCATAATGTGCAATAAAACCAATCGTAGGCAATGGCTTGTCTACAGTTGCTGGTAGCGTTGCCATAATATAACCGTTATCGTCGATACTTACCTCAGAGAGTCCCATATCAAGAAGTTCCTGATGTAATTTGTGAGCAAGGTCCCATTGTTCTTGAGTACTTGGAGTAGTGCTGCTGTTTTCATCACTTTGTGTATCTATGGTGACATAGCTTACAAAACGCTTTATTAGGAGGTCTTTTTGGATCATAGACAAATTTTAAACTTGATAGTTTTAGGTTGTAAAGGTACTGTTATGATCAAAAAATAAAATACAGAGAATCAATTTTATAAAATATTTAATTCGGTGTAATAGCAGCAGTTTTTCTTTTGAGTTGAGGTACTTAAAGCTATTTTTGCCAGACCTTAAAACCGACCTCTATGTATAAAAGCATTGTACGCCCCTTACTTTTTAAATTTGATCCGGAAGGTGTTCATCATTTTAGCTTCAGAAGTATAAAATTACTAAGCAAATTAGGGCTTACACGGCTTGCTAAATCTTCTTTTCAAGTAGAAGATAAAGCTTTGGAGCGTGAGGTTTTTGGGCTGAAATTTAAAAATCCGGTAGGACTTGCCGCAGGTTTTGATAAGGATGCCAAGTTGTATCAGGAACTTTCAGATTTTGGTTTTGGGTTTGTAGAAATTGGAACGCTTACTCCAAAACCGCAGCCGGGAAATCCTAAAAAGCGTCTTTTTAGACTGAAGGAAGATCAGGCGATCATCAACCGTATGGGATTTAATAACGGCGGAGTGGAAGCAGCAGTAACCCGGCTGAAGAAAAACAAGAATGTTTTAATAGGCGGAAACATTGGTAAAAATAAAGTCACTCCTAACGAGGAAGCTTTTAACGACTATAAGATTTGTTTTGAGGCGCTTTATGATTATGTAGATTATTTTGTGGTTAATGTGAGTTCGCCAAACACACCCAATTTACGCGCATTACAGGACAAAGAACCACTAACTAAACTGCTTGCCGGTCTTCAGGAACTTAATAAACTTAAAGGAGGGAAGCCTATTCTTTTAAAAATTGCTCCAGATCTTACTGATGAGCAATTATTAGATATTATTGATATTGTAAAAACAACGCAGATCGCTGGTGTTATCGCTACGAATACAACTATTAGTCGTGATGGATTAAAGTCTGAAAATAGAGCGGAAACCGGAGGTTTGAGCGGTAAACCTTTGAAAGATCGATCTACTGAAGTTATTCGGTTTTTATCGGTTAAAAGCAATAAAGCATTCCCGATAATTGGGGTGGGAGGAATTCACTCTGCAGCAGATGCGCTTGAAAAATTAGAAGCAGGAGCAAGCCTAATTCAGTTATATACCGGATTTATTTACGAAGGACCGGGATTAATTAAACGTATTAATCAGGAAATTCTGAAGCAGAAATAAAAAGCTTTAATACATTTACGGTTCCAACTTCAATGCATTTAGGTTTAGTGAAATTCAATTTTAAACACTTTAAAATATTTTTAAGGCACATTGCTGTGTGTCTAATTTTTCTATTTGCTGGTTTTCAGTCTTTTGGGCAAACCAAAAATATAGATTCCTTAAAACGCGAACTTGCCAAAGCACAAAGTGATAGTTTACGTAGTGATCTTAATGAACAAATAAGCTACGAATTTTTATATCTCAAGCCAGATTCAGCAAAAAAATACATCAAGAAATCTTTAGAATTAGCGCTTTTAAATAATTATGAGCGCGGTATTGCCAAGGCTTATAATCGCAACGGAACCTATTATGTGGTGACATCGCAATATCCTTTGGCGATATTAGAGTTTCAGAAGGCGCTTCCGCTTTATAAAGCTATTGAAGATAGTGTTGGATTAAGTGAAAGTTACGGCAATCTTGGTGTTCTTGAGTTTTACCTAAGAGATTATGATGCAGCTCAACAGAATTTTCATCGTGCAATACGGTACATAGACACTGTTCAAAGTAAAAGTCAGTATATAAAATACATAACAAACCTAAGTGGCGTTTTTCGGGAGAAGAAGGCGATGGATAGCGCTTTGTATTATGCGAAGAAAGCGGTAGGTTATATCGATGAAAAATCAGATTCTCGTGTTACCGCAGTTACTTATTTTAATATGGGTACTGCTCAATTCTTTTTAGAAGATTACGATGAGGCTATCAAGAGTTTATCTTACGCGATTTCTAGAGAAAATATTCCGGTTCAGTTTGAGATCTTGTCACGAGGATACAAAGCGCAAAGCCACATACAGCAAGGCGATCTTAATTTGGCTGAGAATGAACTTGAGGGGCTTGAAGAGCGTGCTCTAGCTACAAAAGACCAGTATGTGATTTTGGCTAATTATGAAGCGCAGCAAAAACTGTTTGAAGCAAAAAATAACGATAAGAAAGGTCTTATTTACGCAAAAAAATACATTGAACTCAATAATGAGATCCACAACAGAGAGCAATCAAATATTCTTCAAAATTTAAAAATACAGTTTCAAACTGAGCAGCAACAGTTTGAAAATGAGTTATTACGCAACGATTCTGAGCTTCAGGCCTTAAAGATCAAGCATCAGCGTTATGCTATTTGGGGAGTGACCTTGTTTATTTTCTTACTCTTGATTTTGATGTTAATTCTATATAGGATGTATATCTATAAATCAGAAGCAAATAAAACACTTAAAAAGCAGCAAAGTGTACTCAACGAAAGCAATAAAAGTCTTACAGAAAGTAACCACCAGAAGAACAATTTATTTTCGATAGTAGCACATGATGTTAAGAGTCCCGTGGCAGCGGTACTGAGTAGTATCAATATGCTACACACCAATTTTAAATCCTTTACACAGGAAGAAATCGAAATCTTAGCTGAAGAGTTGAAAAAGCAAACTTCAAACTTGTATTATTTAATTGATAGCGTGTTGGTTTGGGCCAAATCTCAAATGGATGGTTATAAGTTTATTAAAACAGAGTTACGTCCTTACGAAGTGGCTAGAGAGGTTTTTGAGGCTGAAGAAGTTTTTATTACAAAAAAGAGCATTAAGATCACCTGCGATATTCCTCACGAAGATGTCATTGAATCAGATAGACAAGTGCTAACTGTTATCTTGCGAAACCTTTTGACAAATGCAATAAAGTTCACGCCAGAAAATGGTAACATAAATTTTAGTGCTACTAAAACTGAAAAGTTTTATAATCTATCAATTACAGACACTGGAATTGGTATGACTAAAGAAGAGTTAGATCGTGTTTTAACAAAGCAAGAACGGTATTCTGTAAAAGGTACAAATGATGAGTCGGGTAATGGTATTGGGTTGATTTTATGTCAAGAGATTGCTCATAAATTAGGCGGAGAGATTACTGCAAAAAGTGTGAAGAATGAAGGTTCGACTTTTACTTTACGCATACCTCTCGTCTAAGAATTTCTAGAGTTGTATCTTTAAATTACTTCATTAGATTTTATGAGTACACCGCTTAAAATAGTAGAATGTCCCAGAGATGCGATGCAGGGTATAAAGCAATTTATTCCTACAGAAGCTAAGGTGCAATACCTTCAATCCTTGTTGCGCTGTGGTTTTGATACTCTAGACTTTGGTAGTTTTGTGAGCCCCAAAGCCATTCCGCAGATGGCTGATACAGCTGAAGTCTTGAGTAGATTAGACCTTAGCGCAACGCAGACCAAACTTCTGGCTATTGTTGCTAATTTGAGAGGTGCACAAGATGCGGTTAAATTTGAAGAGATCGATTACTTAGGGTATCCTTTCAGTATTTCTGAGATCTTTCAAATGCGTAATACGCATAAAACAATAAAAGAATCGGTGGTGATTCTTTCTGAAATTCTAGAATTGGCGGCTAAACATAATAAGGAAGTTGTGACGTATATTTCTATGGGTTTTGGTAATCCTTATGGTGACCCTTGGGATGTTGAAATTGTAGGTGAATGGACAGAAAAGCTAGCGGAAATGGGAGTTTCAATAATTTCGCTATCAGATACCGTTGGAACTTCAGAGGCGCAAACGATTGATTGTCTCTTCAGCGAACTTATACCGAAATATCCCCAGATTGAATTTGGTGCGCATCTTCACACAACACCAAGTCAATGGTTTGAAAAAGTCAATGCGGCTTACCAAGCCGGCTGCCGCAGGTTTGACGGTGCCATACAGGGATTTGGTGGTTGCCCGATGGCAAAAGACGAACTTACCGGCAACATGCCCACCGAGAAAATGTTGTCTTATTTTAATTCGGTTAAGGTAGATTCAGGAATTAGACCTATGAGTTTTGAGTCGGCGCATAATGAAGCGACTCGAATTTTTGAAAAGTATCATTAAACCCGAGTCGCATTCTATTTTAGAAATCTAAATATTAAAATCTATAGGCAATGCCAGTATTAATATTAAACGGCATACCAGGTCTTAGCCCAGCCGGAACTCGAGATACGGCGTATGTATTGTCAAGTAGATTGATGATGTTTCCAAAAACAGAAACCTGCTTGTTTATGTAATAGTGAGCCCCAAAATCAACCACAAAACTCGATGGAACCTTAAATTCTGTGGGAATTGTTCCAGTTCCAGCTTGTGTGCGAAAGGCATCGGTATATCGCCCACTCAGACTTAAATCAAATTTTTTATGTGTAAGAGAAGCTGTTACCGTAAATTGATTTTCAGCAATATAAGGGATTTCATCTCCCTTAGTAACATCACCGTAAATAGCGTCACTACTTTCAAAACTAGTTTGAAATTCACTGTTTGTATACGTGTAAGCAAAAGTTAGCGGTAGGTTTATACTCGCAGAACTATTATAAAGAATATCATAGTTAAGTAAAACTTCTAAACCGTTTACAATTACTTTACCTGCATTAAACTGGTCTAATGTTCCTGTACCTCCCGAAGCTGCAAGATCACTTCCTAGGAGGTTGCTATAGTCATTATAAAAACCTACAATTTCACCATTCAAACCTCCTATAAGAAAACGAGAACCTAGCTCATAGTTAACACTTTCTTCTGGTTTTTGACCATCAGAACTTCCCGGAGGTGCAAAGCCCTTATGAATACCTCCAAAAAAAGATAGGTTTTGAGAAATTCTGTAATTAGCACCTATTCCGGGAATCCAAACATCAACGGTGTTTTCTCGTGTGGCTAAATCAATTCCGGTTCTATTAGCATCTTCTTTACCAAAGTCTTCGCGACGCAATTTGATATGCTCATAGCGTAAACCGGGTGTGAGTGTAAGTTTATCAAATGTGATTTTATACAAAGCGTGTGCAGCAAGTGCATCTGCGCTTGCAACTCTGTTAGCATTAGAACCTTTAATGGCTACTGTTGTCCGTTTCATTTCTCCATTTTGAATAGCAAAACGGTCTTCCCATTGAAAACGATCTTCTTCATCTTGATGAAAACGTAATCCTAATTCTAAAGATTGTACATTTTGGGTTCCCCAAAAGAATTTTCCTACGGTTTGTATTCCCTGTGAATAATATTTACGATTATTGGCTTTGACACCCAATGCGTCTTCAGGAGTATCATTATCGCCTTGAAGTGCATTGTATTCTGCAAGATACTCCTGTGGGTTAGAAAGTATTTTACTTATGCTTATGTCCTCAGTTAACGTAACATCGTCTAGTTTGTACCAGTTACGCTTAAAGTTGTTTCTATAAAAAGTTGTACTTAATTTAAATCCTGAGGGAAGTTTTAAAATGTGATTCAGCTGATATTGACTGTGTTCAGCATTCATTTGATCTTTCTGAGATGCTGCATATCTGCGGAAGGGGTCTTCAGCAAAATCAGCGTCAGTTAAACCAAGGTAAGTTTCATTACTGGTTTCTTCTGAAAATTGAATTTTAGCAGTTATCGCTTGAAAAATTTTGGCATCAGCTGAAGTATTCCATCTAAATTTTCCTAGATAATCACTTTTATCAAATCCGGTATTACCTCCGCCGTCAAGTGATTTGAAACCGTCTGAATTGTAGTTGTAATATTCTGTGTTCCAGCCAAAATTCTTGTAACTATCACCCACGGTCGCTTCGGTAGTTCTACTGTTATAATTTCCTATTGAAAAGCGTGCCGCTCCAGAAAAATCAGTTGGAATTTTCTTTGATATCATATTGATCGCACCACCAGTGGTATAAGGACCATATTGAATTTGACTACTACCTTTAAGAACCTCGACGGCCTGCATTCTACCGATAGTTGGAAAATAATAAGCAGATGAAGCACTATATGGAGCAGGTGCGATAAGAACGCCATCTTCCATTAGTGTGATGCGTGCACTTCGTTCTGGTGATGAACCGCGTAAACTTATATTAGGTCTTAATCCAAAACCATCTTCTTCATAGATGGAGACTCCAGGAACGGCACGTAATACTTTGTTTACGTCAGTATAGCTGAATTTTTGAAGATCCTTTGAGGATAAATAATAAGCTGAACCTGTTTTATTCTTTACTTCAAACTTGCTTCCTAGAACAGCATTGGACAAAAGAATCTCTTGAAGTTCTTCTCTATCAGTTGAATCTTGCTGCTTCGTCGGTGTTACTTGCCCTTGAGTATTAATCCCCGTTATTAGCAATCCAATAAAAATGAGGTACTTTTTTTTCATTATTATTATTATTTAAACTATATAAAAATTACGCAAATCTAATACTAGCTTAGGAAATAGACAAAATTTATTTAGACTTAGTTCAAATAGTATTTTATTAATTCTGTGACTATAATCTATAAGCAAGTGTCTATTTCAGATTTTAGCAGTATATTTGCACGCAATTAAATCCTAATTGCAATGACAGCTCACGAAACAAAAATACTTGGAGAAGGTCTTACTTACGATGACGTACTCTTAGTTCCGGCGTATTCAGAAGTGCTTCCACGCGAAGTGAATATTCAGTCAAAATTTTCAAAAAACATCACGCTTAATGTCCCAATTGTATCTGCAGCGATGGATACGGTGACCGAATCAAGCATGGCAATTGCCATTGCTAGAGAAGGTGGTATTGGCGTACTGCATAAGAATATGACGATTGCACAGCAAGCGGTTAAAGTGCGTCGTGTAAAACGTGCTGAGAGCGGTATGATCATCGATCCTGTAACTTTAAATCTTGATGCACAAGTAAAAGATGCCAAGCGTTTAATGGCTGAGCATAGTATTGGCGGAATTCCAATTGTTGACCAAGAAGGGCATCTAAAAGGAATTGTGACCAACAGGGATTTACGTTTTGAAAAGGATAACGAGCGTGCGATTGTCGAAGTAATGACTTCAGAGAATCTTATCACTACGGCTGAAGGTACTTCTTTAAGTCAGGCTGAAGTGATCCTTCAAGAGAATAAAATCGAAAAGTTACCGGTTGTAACTAATGACAACAAGCTCATTGGTTTAATTACATTTAGAGATATAACAAAACTTACGCAAAAGCCTATCGCAAATAAAGACACTTATGGTCGTCTGCGTGTTGCTGCAGCTGTGGGTGTTACTGCTGATGCTGTAGAGCGTGTTGAAGCTTTGGTTAATGCAGGTGTTGATGCTGTTGTTGTTGATACAGCACACGGACATACCCAAGGTGTTGTTCGCGTATTAAAAAGTGTAAAGGAAAAATTTCCGGGTCTTGATGTTGTGGTAGGAAATATTGCTACAGCCGATGCAGCTAAATATCTTGTAGAAGCTGGAGCAGATGCTGTAAAAGTAGGAATTGGTCCTGGATCAATTTGTACAACCCGAGTTGTTGCCGGTGTTGGTTTTCCTCAGTTTAGCGCTGTTTTAGAAGTTGCTGCAGCCCTTAAAGGAACAGGAATTCCGGTTATTGCAGATGGTGGTATTCGCTATACAGGGGATATTCCTAAAGCGATTGCCGCAGGAGCAGATTGTGTTATGTTAGGTTCGCTTCTTGCAGGAACGAAAGAGTCTCCGGGTGAAACTATTATTTACGAAGGAAGAAAGTATAAAACCTATCGCGGAATGGGCTCTGTTGAAGCGATGAAAACCGGTTCAAAAGATCGTTATTTCCAAGACGTTGAAGATGATATTAAGAAATTGGTTCCGGAAGGTATTGTGGGTCGCGTTCCTTACAAAGGAGAATTGTTTGAAAGTATTCATCAATTTGTAGGTGGTTTAAGAGCCGGAATGGGATATTGCGGTGCTAAAGATGTAGAAGCGCTTAAAGAAAATGGTCGCTTTGTAAAAATCACTTCAAGTGGTATTCACGAGAGTCATCCACACGATGTTACAATTACTAAAGAATCTCCTAATTACAGTAGATAATTAGAGTTCAAGAATAAAAAAACCGGTAGCGTCTGCTACCGGTTTTTTTATTGGCACCGCCAAAGGGTTTAATACTCCGAGGCTTGCATCGAAATTGAAAATTTGTTTCCAAGCAATGCCTCATGGACTTGCCCTGAGGTAGTTTATTTCGAAGATTCTGAAATCTAGTTTTGAGTAGGCAATTGCGTTTGTTGTTGCTGCCCTTGTGTTTTTAAAGTAACACCTAGTTTGTCGGCTACAGCTTGTGTTAGATCGTGTTCCGGATCAAAATAAGCAACTCCAGAGCTTAGTGTAAATACTTGAGAATAGTTTTGTTCTTGTGCAACTTGATTCAGTGCTTGTCCTACTTTTTGATATAGGGGTTGCATTAATTCATTTTGTCTTATTTGAATTAAACCTTGCGAGTTTTGTCTAAAACGCTGAATGTCTTGCTCCATTCCTACGATTTCTTCTTGCTTTGTTTTTTTATCTTCTTCAGTAGCGGTAGCTTCGGCATCCTGATAAGCTTTTACAGCAGTTTGATACTTGTTTACAAGATCTTTAAATTGCTTATCCAGTTCAGCACCATAGGTTTCAAGATCCTTTTGTACTTGGGCAACTTCGTCAAGACTAGAAATAACCAGATCACTGTCAATAGTTCCTACTTTATTTTGTGCTAAAGCAGATAAGCTTATTAAAAAAGCTACTAGGGGTAAGAATAATTTTTTCATTTTCAATTTAGTTTAGCCTTTTTAAGAGGCGATTAATGCAATTTGAATTAAATTCTTCAAAAAATTACGCGCAAAGATATAAAAGCTTGAAAGCTATCAAAGTATTTTTTAATGGCTTGGCTGGTTTACAAGTTTAATTTAGCCTAAGCTAAAAGCAGTTACTTTAAAACTTTTTGCTTTAATCAATCACAAAACTCACCGCGATGAGGTTTAAGAGCATCGCGTACTTCAGGCATTTCTTCTTTAGAAACAATTAGAAAAGCAATACTGTATAAATCAGATTTCTTTTCTACGCCGGTCGCGTTATTTTCTAGTTGATGCGCTGCAGTGTATTCTTCTAAATGAATGACGTGGTGTTTTGCAATTTGTAATGCATCAGGACCTCTAAAATCCCAGATGAGTTTAATTTTTTGATTCATATCAAGCAATTTTCAATTCTTGTGCCAAAATAAAATTTTAAGTTGCAAAGATACTAGCAGAGATCGAGTAAATAGTTAGAAACAGCTACAATCCTTCGGTTTTACATCAAAGTATGTAGGTTGAAAAGTTCTCCTATATATTTTCTAATTTTGCAATCTTTAAAATGATGCAACATTTGATGTAAGCTAAAGTCTTTGTTGTTGACGTTTATACCTAGCAATAAACTATGTTGAGTTTCCGAAGAGGTTTTCTTTTAATTATGATCCTGCTTACGCTACCGGTTTCCTGTGATCTTTTAGGATCAAAGGTGCCAACAGGTAAGCCTGTAGCTCGTGTGGGTAATGCTTTCTTGTACGAAGAAGACATCGCTAAGCTCATAACTTCTGAAATGTCTGCCGAAGACAGCACGACCCTGGTGAACAGTTACATCAATCGCTGGGCTACAAAGCGTTTACTTGTAGACAATGCGCAGCGTAATATTACACTTGCAGAACAAGACCGTCTTAATAATCTTGTTGAGCAATATAAACTTGATCTTTTTTCACAGGCCTACAAAGATGCGTTGGTTGCTCGTAGTTTAGACAGTACGATTTCAGATGCGCAAGCGCAGCAATTCTATTTGGAGAATAAAGAGAATTTTAAATTGAATGAAGCCTTGCTAAAATTCCGATATTTAGAAATGGGCGATGCAGATTATAATATAGACGAAATAAAAGAACGCTTTACTCGGTTTGATGCTGAAGATAAACGTTATTTAGACTCCATTTCGGTTCAGTTTAAGGCACAATATTTGAACGATTCCACTTGGATAAGTCTGGATAAGGTGATCGCGAGAATTCCGCCGGTAACCATAGAAAATAGTGCGTCGCTTTTAAATAAAACCGAATTTACGCAACTGCGTGATTCATTAGGATTATATTTGATCGCTGTAAAAGATCGCTTAGATCGCAATGATGATGCGCCGCTAGATTACGTTTTACCTACGGTAAAGCAAATTCTTCTCAACAGAAGAAAATTAGAATTGATTAAACAGTTAGAAAAAGACATTACTAAGGATGCAATAAAAAACAAACAATTTGAACTTTATAACTAAAGCGTGTAGCCTGCTTCTCTTTTGCAGTGCGTGGGCAGGGTTAAATGCACAAGAAATTATAGATACTTCGGTTTCAGAAAATACTTCGCAAGAAGAAGAGCAACCGCTTACTTCAGGAACTACTTTTAAAGTAGATGGGGTGGCAGCTGTTGTAGGTGAATATGTAATTCTAGAAAGTGATATTCAGCAGTCTATCGAGTCGTTAAAGCAACAAAAAGTAGAAGGTCAAGATTTATCAACCTGCAGTGTGATGGATAAACTTATGGAAGATAAGTTGTATGCACACCACGCGGTTATTGATAGTGTGATGATCAACGAAGAGCAAATACGCTCATACACGCAACAGCAAATAGATTACTTCATCAATCAGTTGGGGTCAGAAGAGAAAGTTTTAAAATTCTATCGCAAAGAAAAAATGAGCGATTTGAAAAAAGAGCTTTTAGAATTGAACCGAAATCAAGAGTTGGCTAAGGCAATGCAACAAAATATTGTTGAAGAGATCGAGGTGACCCCAGAAGAGATCAGATCGTATTATAAAGAATTAGAAGAAGATGGATTGCCTCAGTTTGGAGTGGAATTAGAAATCTCTAAAATTCAAATTATCCCGGAAGTTCCTCAAGAAGAAAAGCAAAAGGTGATCGATCAACTCAACGGTTATCGTAACGACATTCTTGAAAACGGAAGCAGTTTTGCTACCAAAGCGGTGTTGTGGTCTGAAGATGAATCTACACGTGGTGATGGAGGTCTTATTAGAGACGTTGATCGTAAATCTCAGTTTGTAAAAGAATTTAGAGACGTAGCTTTCAGCCTTCAGGAAGGTGAAGTAAGTAAGCCTTTTGAGACTGAATTTGGTTATCACATCATTAAGGTGGAAAAAATTCGTGGTCAAAAAATCGATTTGAGACATATTTTAAGAATTCCGAAAGTGACTTCAGCCGCAGAGGCAGCAGCTAAAGATAAAATCGAGAAGATTAGAAAGCGCATTGAAGATGGTGAGATCACCTTTGCAGAAGCTGCAAAAGAATTTTCAGATGAAAAGGAAACAGCCAGCGATGGTGGTATAATGATCAATCCAACGACTCAGGATCGTATGTTTGAGCTTAAAAACCTGCCTCCAGAATTATATCCTAAGGTTCAAAACTTAAAAGAGGGTGAGGTTTCTATAGCTTTTAATAATCCAACGCGTACTGGTAAAACACGTTATGAGATTTATACGGTTTCAGATCGTATCGAAGAGCATGAGGCAGATTTTGCTATCGATTATGTGAAGATTAAAAACTTTGCGCTTCAGGCAAAACGCATCAAAGCCATCGAGAAATGGCAAGATGAAAAAATTGCTGAAACCTATATCAAATTAAACGGAGATTATAGAAATTGCGAGTATAGTAGCAACTGGGTAAAACAATAATATATGTCAGACGCTAAGGCAATTGATGCGCTTGTAACTCGATATAAAGATCTAAAGAAAGAAATAGGCCGTGTAATCATTGGGCAAAATGAGGTTGTAGACCAAATTATAATTTCAATTTTTTCTGGAGGGCACGCATTATTGATCGGTGTTCCGGGATTGGCCAAAACCTTAATGGTAAATACCATTGCTCAGGCCTTAGGATTAGATTTTAAACGTATTCAGTTTACACCAGATCTCATGCCTAGTGATATTGTTGGGGCAGAAATTCTTGATGAATCGCGAACATTCAAATTTCTAAAAGGGCCTGTTTTTGCCAATATTGTTTTAGCAGATGAGATCAATAGAACCCCACCTAAAACCCAGGCAGCGCTTTTAGAAGCTATGCAGGAAAAAGCGGTCACCGTTGCCGGAAAGCAATATCCACTTGACAAACCGTATTTTGTATTAGCAACCCAAAACCCGATCGAGCAGGAGGGAACCTATCCGTTGCCAGAAGCCCAGTTAGATCGTTTTATGTTTGCGATCAATTTGGTCTACCCAACTTATGAAGAAGAAGTTGCGATTGTAAAAGCAACGACTACTGAAAAATCTGTAGCTGTTGAGGCGCTTTTTTCAGCAGAAGATATTGTTTCTTATCAGCAGTTAATACGACGTATTCCGGTTGCTGATAATGTGGTTGAATATGCAGTAGCTCTCGTAGGAAAAACCAGACCTGCTGAAGACGCTGCGCCACAAATAGTGAAAGACTATATTGATTGGGGAGCTGGGCCAAGAGCTTCTCAAAATTTAATCCTAGCAGCTAAAACGCACGCAGCCCTCAATGGAAAGTATTCCCCCGATATCGAAGATGTACAAGCTGTTGCTCAGGGCATTTTAGGGCATCGTCTGATCAAGAACTACAAGGCTGAAGCAGAGGGGTTAACCCTTAAAGAAATCATAAAAAGTTTGCTTTAAGCTAATATAGAAAGGCTCTAAATAATTTTCAAGAAGAGATTTTTATTAACATTTGTCTTGTAACTACCTAATTATCATAATTAAGCAACGAAATCGATATATATCAAGTTGAATTTGCAATAAATTTAGCTTTTGTTCTAATTGCCTTAATCTATACATAGTCTTCTTATTTTCTGCGGTTTTTCGTAATTTTAGCGCCGCTTCAAAGCGCAATTAATTTACAAATTCAATTAACTAAAACTTAGATATGGCATTTGATATCGATATGATCAAATCGGTTTACAGTAAAGTAGCAGAGCGTGTTGATGCTGCTCGCGAAATTACCGGTAAGCCTTTAACACTGGCAGAAAAAATATTATACTCTCACCTTTGGGATGGTAAAACTGATAAGGCATTTGTACGTGGTAAAGACTACGTAGATTTTGCTCCAGATCGTATCGCTTGTCAGGATGCTACAGCTCAAATGGCGCTTTTGCAGTTTATGCAAGCAGGTAAGAAAGAAGTTGCAGTGCCTACTACGGTGCACTGTGATCACCTTATTCAAGCGAAGCAAGGAGCTCAAAAGGATTTAAAACGTGCAAATGAAACAAGTAATGAAGTATTTGACTTCTTAGAATCTGTTTCAAATAAATACGGAATTGGTTTCTGGAAGCCGGGTGCAGGTATCATTCACCAAGTAGTTCTTGAAAACTATGCTTTCCCTGGTGGTATGATGATTGGTACTGATAGTCACACCGTAAATGCTGGTGGACTTGGTATGGTCGCTATTGGTGTTGGTGGTGCAGATGCTGTTGACGTTATGGCAGGAATGCCTTGGGAACTTAAGTTTCCAAAATTGATCGGTGTTAAATTAACCGGTGAATTAAATGGATGGACTGCTTCTAAAGACGTTATCCTTAAAGTGGCAGGTATTCTTACCGTAAAAGGTGGTACCGGTGCTATTGTAGAATATTTTGGCCCTGGCGCAAAAAACCTTTCAGCAACTGGTAAAGGAACCATTTGTAATATGGGTGCTGAAATTGGTGCTACAACTTCAACATTTGGTTACGATGAGTCTATGGAGCGTTTCTTACGTGCTACAGACCGTGCAGATGTTGCAGATGCAGCAAATGAGATCAAAGAATACTTAACAGGTGATGATGAAGTATATGCTAATCCTGAGCAGTACTTTGACGAAGTTATTGAAATTAACCTTTCAGAATTACGTCCACACCTTAATGGTCCTTTTACACCAGATTTAGCTACTCCGGTTGGAGAGCTTGGTGAAAAAGCGGCTAAAAATGATTGGCCAATTAAAGTGGATTGGGGATTGATCGGTTCTTGTACGAACTCATCTTATGAGGATTTATCAAGAGCAGCTTCGATCGCACAGCAGGCCATCGACAAAAAATTAAAGCCAAAGAGTGATTTTGGTATCAATCCGGGATCTGAGCAAATTAGATACACTGCAGAGCGCGACGGATTATTAGAAGTTTTTGAAAATCTTGGTGCAACAGTATTTACAAATGCTTGTGGACCTTGTATCGGTCAATGGGATCGTAGTGACCGTAAAGGAGAAGAAAAGAACACGATCGTTCACTCGTTCAACCGTAACTTCTCAAAACGTGCAGATGGTAACCCAAATACACATGCTTTTGTAGGATCACCAGAAATGGTAGCTGCAATTGCGATTTCTGGTCGTTTGGATTTTGATCCACTTAATGATACTCTTCTTAATGAAGATGGAGAAGAAGTTAAATTGGATGTACCTGTAGGATTAGAACTTCCTACAAAAGGTTTTGCTGTTGAAGAAAACGGTTACTTAGCACCTACCGAAGATGGTAGTTCTGTAGAAGTAATTGTTGCTTCAGATAGCGAGCGCCTAGAGTTATTAACGCCTTTCGTTCCGATTAAAGACTCAGAATTGAAAGAGGTTAAACTCCTTATCAAAGCCTTTGGAAAATGTACTACAGACCATATCTCTATGGCGGGGCCTTGGTTGCGTTACAGAGGTCACTTAGACAATATTTCGAATAACTGTTTAATTGGTGCAGTAAATGCATACAATAAGAAAACTAATTTTGTAAAAAGTCAGTTAACAGGAGAATACGGTGGTGTGCCAGATACACAACGTGAGTATAAAGCCAAAGGAATTAAAACAATTGTTGTGGGAGATCACAATTATGGTGAAGGTTCTTCTCGTGAGCACGCGGCTATGGAGCCTCGTCATCTTGGGGTTGCAGCTGTACTCGTAAAGTCTTTTGCACGTATTCACGAAACAAACCTTAAAAAACAAGGGATGTTAGGATTGACTTTTGCTAACGAAAATGATTATGATTTGATTCAGGAAGATGATACATTCAGTTTCTTAGATATCGAAGAATTTGCTCCAGATAAGCCATTAACTATCGAAGTTACTCACGCTGATGGAAGCAAGGATACTATTATAGCAAATCACACGTATAATGATGCGCAAATCGCATGGTATCGTGAAGGTTCTGCTTTAAATCTAATAAAGAAGCAAAACGCATAAGCTTATTTTTAAGTTGAATTAAAACCAAATCACTACTCGTGGTTTGGTTTTTTTTATTGGTGCCGTCAAAGAGTTCAATACTGCGTCCCGATAGTTATCTGGATGTCCCGAAATAAAAAGTTTGTTTCTAAAGAAATCTTCATTAGTTTGTATGAAGGGAGTTTTCTTATTTTATTAAAGAGATGCTATTTAGATTTCAGTATAGTCCTAACTATTCATTTAAAATTTTTGAAGTCTATTTGCGTTATGCATTTTAGAAACAACATTAACTAAAAAAATCTATGAGAAAATTTAATGTAATACTATTGGCTGCTTGCTTAGCAGTTTTATCATCATGTTCAGGAGATAATACGGTTGCACGATCTACAGTGACTGTTGATATTTCTGGCCTAGAACGTTTGGAGAATGGAGCTCAGTATCAGGCCTGGATTAGCGATGGTGTTAGCCTTACTCCTTTGGGACGTTTTACAGATGTGGAATTCCCTAAAACATTCGAAGCATTAACTGGTGAAGTGGATAATGCAACTCAATTTTTCTTGAGTGTTGAGCCAGGAAATGATTCGAGCCCAGAAATCAGTGAGTCTATTTTATTAAGTGGAAATTTTGTGGGTAATGCTGCGACAGTTGATGTTACAGAGACGTTTGGTTCTTACACAAGCGCTTCTGGTCAATTTGTATTACAAACCCCTACAGATAATGTCTCTACTAACGAAAATAGTGGTTTGTATTGGTATATTCCGTCTACAGGTCAGCCGGGATTAAAATTGCCAACATTACCTTCAGGTTGGAAGTACGAAGGCTGGGTTACTTTAATAGGAAATAGTGGAGAAGTAGATGTTTCTACAGGAACTTTTTCAAATGTGAATAATGCGGATGACTTTGATAGTTACAGTTCAAATATTAATCCAGGTCCTGATTTCCCGGGAGAAGATTTCGTTAACACAAGTATACTTTCTCAACTTTACGGTATAACAACGTATCCTAACTTATTAAATCGAGAGGTTTTTATAACGATTCAGCCAGTTTTTGATAATACAAGTGGTGATGGGTTTTCAGTTACTCCTTTTGTGCTACGTCCATTAGTGGGTACAGTTACTCAAGAAGCAGGTTCTGGTGGAACTAATACAATGCAGATCAATACGGCTTCTTTTCCGGTTGGAAGAGTTACTAAATAAGAAAGTTTAAAATCTATCAAATAAAAAAATCCTGGCATTATCCAGGATTTTTTTGTTTGATATTGAATAGGCTTTTTATACGAGCTTGTTTATTTTTTCTATAAGCTTGCTCATATCGCTTTGTAGCTTATCTACTTGACTCTCTAAGTGCTGTACGCGTTTATTAGCGTCCATATCTACAACATTCAGAGAACTTGTTATTTTACCGCGAACGACTAAAACTTCAAGAATATTTTCCATGTCATAGCTTATACTTTCATACTTGCTATTATCACTTATAAGAATGAGTGCATTGTTGGGTAAATCCTTCTTAATCCGTTTCGTTAAAACTGATTTTGTGGTAACAATTACCGCAACAGAACCGTCCAGAATCTCATTTAAATCATCTGTGTGTTGTGTGATAAGGATGTCACCGTGCATTAAAGTGGGAGCCATACTGTCTCCTTCAACTTCAAAGAGTTTTTGACCTTGAGCAGGCTCATAACCGGGTAATTTGAACATGTCTAAGGTAGACATCCATTGCTCGTTGTCACGGTTCTCAATAAATCCTGCACGCGCTTCAACATTAATAAGCGGTACAAATCCGTTAGAAGAACTCATCATTATAGAATTATGAGAGCCTTTTAAAATACGATCTGTAGGAACGCTATAAAGTTTACTAAGGGTTAAAAGGTGCTCTGTGGTGATCGAGTTTTGACCGTTTTCAATTAATGAATAAGCGCCTTGAGTAATGCCGAGTTCTTCGGCAACTTTTTTTTGAGAAAGCGAGGAGCTTTCCCGAAGGGTTTTAAGTTGTTTTGATATTGACATTATAGATAAGGTTTAGGGAACATCTATTAATTTCAAATATAAAGATTAAAACAAATTATATTGTTTATAATTATATTTTTTCGTGAAATTTATTTTAAATCAAAAAACATCACTAAAATTATTTATAATTTAATGATTCAGTTAAATATATGATATTTATTTAACATTGGAGCTTTTTGTTTGTGTAAGATAATACGTTTTAAATCCTTATAGGATAAGTAATTAGTCGAAGAAGAGCGAACAGTCGTCTAATTACCGCAAATTGAGTTTTTTTTGAAGCTAGCACTTTGATTTTCATAGGGCTTCTTTTAGACGCCTAAAATGTTTATTAATTTGTGTATAAGAACTATCCAAATTGATGTTTTGAAAAAAGATAGAAATGCTATTTTTGCCTATGCAAAATAACGTACTTATTCTAGATTTCGGATCGCAGTATACCCAATTGATCGCAAGACGTATTCGGGAACTCAACATTTTCTGCGAAATTAAACCATTCAATAACCTACCTGAAGATTTGAGCAGCTATAAAGCGGTCATTTTATCGGGTTCTCCATCATCTGTGCGTGCAGAAAATGCGCCCCATCCAGATTTATCTCAAATACGTGGTAAAAAACCATTGCTTGGTGTTTGTTATGGAGCGCAGTATTTGGCACATTTTCACGGAGGAGAAGTTGGCCAATCCAATACCAGAGAATATGGTAGAGCAAATCTTTCTATGATCAAAGAAGGTGAAGCTTTTTTTGAAGGTGTAGAAGTGGGTAGCCAGGTTTGGATGAGTCATAGTGATACTATTAAATCTTTACCGGAAGGCTCGGTGCGCTTGGCGAGTACACACGATGTAGAAAATGCGGCATACCGAATAGGCGGGGAAGAAACCTACGCGATTCAGTTTCATCCTGAAGTTTATCATTCTACAGACGGAAAGAAAATCTTAGAAAACTTCCTTATCAATATAGCTCAGGTTGAACAAACCTGGACACCAGATAGTTTTGTCGAAAGCACTGTAGATGAACTCAAAAATAAAGTAGGTACAGATAAAGTCATTTTAGGCTTGTCAGGAGGTGTAGATAGTTCTGTAGCTGCGATGTTATTGCATAAAGCTATTGGTAAAAACCTTCACTGCATTTTTGTTAATAACGGTTTGCTTCGAAAGAACGAGTTTGAAGACGTTCTGAAGCAGTATGAAGGAATGGGGCTTAATGTAAAAGGTGTGGATGCTTCGGCACGTTTTCTAGATGCACTTGCAGGAAAAAGTGATCCTGAAGAAAAGCGTAAAACCATAGGTCGTGTATTTATTGAAGTTTTTGATGATGAAGCACATATGGTTGAAGATGCAAAGTGGCTTGCGCAAGGAACCATCTATCCAGACGTTATCGAGTCTGTTTCTGCTACAGGAGGGCCTTCGGCAACGATCAAATCGCATCATAACGTAGGAGGTTTACCAGATTTTATGAAATTAAAGGTTGTTGAACCTTTACGTATGCTTTTTAAAGATGAAGTACGTCGTGTAGGAGCTAGTATGGATATGAGTCCTGCATTATTGGGGAGACATCCTTTTCCGGGGCCGGGTCTTGCCATTAGAATTTTGGGCGATATTACTCCAGAAAAGGTGCGTATTTTACAAGAAGTAGATGCAATCTTTATTAATGGATTACGCGATTGGGGGCTTTACGATCAAGTTTGGCAAGCAGGAGCGATGTTACTTCCTGTAGACTCTGTTGGCGTAATGGGAGATGAGCGTACTTATGAAAAATGTGTTGCGCTACGAGCAGTAGAAAGTACAGATGGTATGACAGCAGACTGGGTAAATCTACCTTATAATTTTCTGCAAAAAGTATCAAATGATATAATAAATAAGGTTAAAGGCGTTAATAGAGTAGTCTATGACATCAGTTCTAAGCCACCAGCTACGATTGAGTGGGAATAGTCAGCTTTTTTAATTTGCATTAAACATTTATACATCAATACCTCATAATCTTATGAGGTATTGATGTAAAAAATAACTACAATGAAAAACATCACAATTCTTTTCGTTTTTATTTTCGTGGTCTTTAGCTGTTCAAGTATCGGGCAGCAGCAATATGCCAGTCATCAGGTGCGTGAAGGGGAGACAGTATCTACTATTGCCAATAAATACAATGTTACTGTTTACGAGATTTATCGGCTCAATCCTGAGGCTAAAGATAAATTGTATCCCGGTCTAGTTCTTATTTTGCCAGGAGGCAAATCAGCTCCCGGTGGTTCAGAACTTTCTGCAGACGGTAAATTTGTTTTGCATACCGTAGCAAAGGGCGAAACGCTCTACAAGCTTTCAAAGAAATATGACGTAAGTGAATCTGAAATTAAGCGTTACAATAAGCATTTGTATAGTGCCGAATTGAGAAACGGAGAGATTGTTAAAGTACCCAATAAGAATGAAGTTGCAGCTGATGAAACTGCAAAGCCCGCATTAACGAAGCGAAAGCACGTAGTAAAGCCAAAGGAAACCAAATACGGACTGGCTTCTATGTATGGGATTACTATTGAAGAATTGGAGCAGATGAATCCGGAGATTTTTGATGGTTTACAAATAGGTGACATCATTAATGTTCCAGACAAATCTTATGCTAAGGATGCTGTTCTTGAAGAAAGTAAATATGGGTTTTATGAAGTAAAGCCAAAGGAAAATTTTTACCGACTTACAGAGCGCTGGAATATGACCGAAGAAGAACTTGTTGCATTGAATCCTGCATTGGTTGACGGTCTCAAAAGCGGAATGATTTTAAAATTACCAAAAGAAAAATTAACAGGCGCATCGGCAGTGACTGTAGAAGGACAAGCTGTGAAGTTAGCAGATAATTTGGTAAATAGATCTACCAAAAATATTGCGGTAATGCTACCTTTTAATTTAGGTAAAACAGTAGTAGATACCGGTGATGTTCGCAAACAGGTTTTAAAAAACGACCGGGTGATGAATATAGCTTTAGATTTTTATAGCGGTGTTCTTATGGCTGTAGACTCGGCAAAAGCACTTGGAATATCCACAAAACTAGTAGCGTTTGATACCGAATATTCCCGAGCAGACGGTAAAGCCGGTAACGATCGAAAAATAGAGGATATCATACGTTCTAATGACTTTTCTAATATGAATGCGGTTATCGGCCCACTTTTGACTTCAAATGTGGAGAAAGCGAGTCAGTTACTTCGTGAACGTGCGGTACCTGTAGTTTCTCCAATCGTGCCTAATGTGGCAATGCGATCAAATATGTTTCAGTCCAGACCTGACGATGAGATTTTAAAGCAACAGATGATGCAGTTTATCAAATTGGAGGGCAAAGGCAAAAATATAGTGATCGTTGCAGATTCTAAGCACCTTAAAGAACGTAATGAGCTAACGACATTATATCCTGATGCTCGTATCGTGTATCCCGAATCTTCTGATAACGGATCCTATTTAAAGGCGAGTGATTTGACAGATAAGCTTTCAGAAACAATCGAAAACTGGGTGATTCTTGAGTCAAATGATGTTGCACTTATAAGTAATACAACGACCAATTTATCTACCCAGCTTGCAGATAAAAAGATTACCTTATTAACCACAGATAAGGGTTCAGCATATGAGAGTGATGATGTTTCAAATATTACTCTTATGAAACTTAATTTTCATTTCCCATCAGTTGATCGTTCTTACAATGAAAAGCACGCTTCTTTTGTTGAGGCGTACTCAAATAAATACGGTTATGTGCCTAATAGTTATGCAGTACGTGGTTATGATATCACTTTTGATACTATTTTAAGGCTAGCCGCTTCTGAGAGTTTGTACGACGCAGCAGATTCCGGTTATTTGACGCAGTATGTAGAAAATAAGTTCAATTACGTGCAAGATCCGGTATCTACAGGATATTTTAATACTGCGGCCTATATTCTAAAATACGGTGAGAATTTAGAAGAGATTGTGGTGGAGCTTCCGGTAGAATCAAGTGAATCTTCTTATTTAAAAAATTAGAATTATGACGAGTAAAGTGATTTATCTTGGTGATTTGCGTACCGAATGTGAACACGTGAAATCTGGTGACAAATTCATAACTGATGCTCCTACAGATAATAATGGAAAAGGAGAAGCTTTCTCGCCCACAGATACGGTAGCGACTGCATTAGCTAGTTGTATGCTTACAGTTATGGGGATTAAGGCAAAGCAGATGGAAGGCGTCGAACTTAAAGGTTCGACTGCAGAAGTTACCAAAATAATGAAGGCAGAGCCTAGAAGAATTGTAAGGGTAGAAATTAAACTTAATTTAGAAGGAGTGCAGACTGAAAAAGAAAAGAAAATTTTAGAAAACACAGCAAAAACTTGCCCTGTGTTGAACAGTCTTCATCCAGATATGGAAAAGGAAATCGTTTTTAATTGGAAGTAAGAAAGGTGAACTATTAAATCCTTTGATGCTGATAATAAAATAGAAAAGCCCGATCAAATTGATCGGGCTTTTCATTTCTAAGCGGAGTATTGTTTAATTAGGCGTTATAGCCTTATTTTACTTTATTTACGATTGCTTCAAAAGCTTCTGGGTGATTCATTGCTAAATCTGCAAGTACCTTACGGTTAAGCTCGATGTTTGCAGCTTTAACTTTACCCATAAACTGAGAATAAGACATCCCGTGCATACGAGCACCCGCATTAATACGAGTGATCCATAATGTACGGAAATTTCTTTTCTTTTGACGACGGTCACGGTATGCATAAAGCATAGCCTTTTCCACCGCATTTTTAGCAACTGTGTAGACGTTTTTACGTCTTCCAAAGTAACCTTTGGCTTGCTTC
>Ga0114910_1000123_pt1 | contig 40618 bp, 36 predicted proteins | sample MalvireepMed_908_FD_83500 | JGI IMG/M metagenome (GOLD analysis project Ga0114910, IMG submission 83500) | Marine viral communities from the Global Malaspina Expedition - Malaspina viral metaG DeepMed_908 | ecosystem: Environmental > Aquatic > Marine > Oceanic | place: Mediterranean Sea...
ATTTAGCCTCAACGCCAGATCTGCAACCTTCACACGTCATTCCTGTAATTTTATAAGTATGTGTCATTATATGAATATTAAAATTTGATTATAGATATGTCAATGGCTTTAGTTAAAAAACTTTACGATTAAACCTCCGGCTAGCCAGAGATAACAAAGGAAGGCGGCATACTTTAATGTGCTCTCCAAAGTCTTGCTTTTAGGCGCCATTTCTTTCATATGCATAATATCCTTCCGCTTAAAAAATCCCAGATAGATCAGGTATCCTGAAACAGCTAGAAAAGCGAGATTCAAGAAAAACGTATAATCGATCTTGAAATATTCTGAATCCTGTACGGTTACCTGTGAAGGATCTGGCAGCATACTCAAAAGATCAAAACCATAATGCAAGATCAGCGAGGCTCCCACAAGTGCGGTGAACAATAAAAACAGAATAAACAACGACATCTTCCAGCCGTAATATTTAGCGTTGATTCTCAAAATAGGAAACACCACCAGATCGCTGAAAATAAACGCCATTACGCCGGCAAAACTCACCCCTTTTCCAAAAAGCAAAGCAGCCAGCGGAATATTCCCCATAGAACCGATAAAGGTGATGAATGCCGCGACCGGACCTACGATGATGTGCTCTAGAATTTCCAGAAAACTAAAGTCGGTATTCCCATTTCCCGAACCGATGAACAAGGTTTGAAACCACGCATCAGGAACAAAAGCTGCCACGATACCGGCAATAGTGAAGCCTACGGTTACGTCTTTCCAAACCATCTTCCACTCCATTCCGTATTGCTTAGAAACTTTTGCCCAGCTTTCTTCGGACTTCATTTTTTGTTTCCAGGATTTAGAACCTGAATCCTCATCGGCTTCAGTATCCCCCAGGTTTTTCCGCGCTTGCTCAATGAGCTTTTTTGGATTGATCAAACGGATTAAGATCCAGCTCAACAGAATAAGCAAAATACCTCCCACATATTCCCCAACCACAAACTGCCAACCCAGAAAGATAGAAATGATAATCCCGAGTTCGATAACCAGATTGGTCGATGCCAGTAAAAAGGCTATACTCGATACAAAACTTGCTCCTTTTTTAAACAGAGATTTGGTGGAAGCCAGCGCCGCAAAGCTGCACGAACTGCTGATAAACCCAAAAAAGGTTCCCAGCAGCACACCTTTGGTCTCCTTGCCTCCCATTGTTTTTTGCATTTTCTTTTCGGTGACAAAGATCTGTATCATACTGCTTATGATATAGCCCAGCGCAAACGCCCAAAGTGCCATCCAAAAAAATCCTGCCGTGGTGTAGGCTGCCTCGCCCCATTGTTTAAAAAAGTCAGTCATAAGCTTATATTTATTGGGTTATCGTTGCTGTTACAGAACCGCAATTCAGCATTTTATCTCCAAAATAAGGATTCTTGATCGCCGACTCGTTAGAAAACCAATCTGCTCCTTCGCCACTAAAGGCCATTGGGCAATGCTGCTTATACAGTGTTCCTGCGTTGATGGTGTTTTTAAAATAAGCTTCAACAGCATTCGAAAATTTGGAAAAAGCTTCGCGTTGTGCTGCAACATCTTCGGTCTTCGCGATGCCTTCAGCCATTGCTTTTAGTTTGGCATTGTCTTCACTAAAAATCATTGCCAGTTGTGCTGCTTCTTGTTTCGCTTTTGGTGCATCAGTAGCGACCAAAGCTTCACGTACTGCATTGTAAGCTTTCCAAACTGCCATGGCATTTTCATCGGTAAACGCTAATGCCGCAGTATCTTCTTTCATAGTCTCTCCAGCTTTTTCAGAAGTTGCGTGGCTCATTTCGCCCATTTCATCCATCTCCTCCATTTCCATAGATTCATCCATAGTATGGTCCATTTCTAGTTCAACTTCAGCATCCTTATCTGATTTTTTATCATCCCCACAAGAAGCTAAGGTTAATGCCAAAACGGCGACACTCATAAATTTTACAGTCTTTTTCATTGTTTTAGATATTAGTTAAATAATTGATTAAAGCAGCCTGCTCATAGTAGGTTTGAACAGCCTGTAGTTGTTTTAATTGAAATTCTAATTGTAATTCTTGTATATCAAGCACGTCGTTAAAATCGATGCTGCCAGTCTCGTAGCTTTTAAGCAAAATCTCTTCAGCATCTTGTGCCTGAGCTATATTTTGCTTCTGGGTATTAAAATTAATACGCGCCGTATTTTTATTCTGTTTAGCTTCTGCTAAAAGATTTTTTAAGGTGTTCAATCGTTGCGCTTTTTGCGCATCCAGCTCTTGCTGTCGCAACTCATTTTGACGAGAAACCGATTTGTATTTTGAATTGAAAATAGGCACCGAAACCGAAACCATAGGCATCACGATATCTTTACCATTATCTGCCGGAAACATATCAGTACGTTCAGAGACCGGAATATAATCTAAGCCTACACCCCATTTTGGCGCGGCTTCCTGACGGTTTAAAATTTCGGCTTGTGTGACACTTTCATACAATTTATCGTACTTCAAAAGCTCTGGATTCGCTGAAAGATCATCTGGGTTAATCTGTTCATCTTCCTTCGGAATAGATAAACTATCAACAACCAGAATGCGTCCTTCTGAAGCTGTGTTCAAGGTATTCTTAAACTGAATTTCTGCAGCGACACGTCGCTCTTCAAGAATTTGCTGCTGCGCTTTCAATTCGTTTTGACGCATCTCCAGTTTCAGCACATCAACCGCCGAAGCTTTTGCGACTTCCACCGCATTCAATGCTAATTCCTTGTAGCGCTCGAGCAGCTCCACATTTTGCTGCACAACTTTGCTCTGCGCTTCAATAGTATACAATTTGTAATAGCCTTGAGCGACCGCCAGACCCAGCTTCCGCTTTGCAATAACATACTCGAGATATTCTGTTTCTACCAAGGCATCTTGATACTTTTCCCGCTTTGCAATAGTGCCAAACCAAGGCAACATTTGCTTCACCGAAAAACGCGCGCGTTGTGCACCAACACGCGTTTCTGGCGTACTCACAAAATACCCCACACCAAACTCGGTATCCGGAAGCGTATTTACTTCATTCACCTTTTCTTGCGCAATCGAATAACGGAATTCATAGGCCTGTACTTCCGGATTGTTGGTTTCAGCTTCTGCTATATATCCGCTCAAATCCTGAGCAGTCGCCACAGCGGTAAAGCCTAATACTATTGCGGTCGCTATGTTGATTCTCCTATTCATGATTTTTAAGTGCTAATTCTTTTTTCCAGCTGTACAACACGGGAACTATAAAGTACGAAGTGACGTCAATGATCATCCCTCCAAAAACGGGTATCGCCATCGGGATCATAATATCACTTCCCCGTCCTGTAGACGTTAATACCGGCAGCAGCGCCAAAATTGTGGTTACCGTTGTCATTAAACAGGGGCGTATGCGTTTACCGGCAGCTTCCAACGTAGCGAGACGTATTTGCTTTTTGTCCTTTGGTTTTTCAGCATCAAAAGTCTGGGTGAGATAAGTGGCCATCACCACACCATCGTCTGTCGCAATCCCAAAGAGTGCAATAAAACCAACCCAAACCGCCACACTCAGATTTATGGTTTTCATATTGAATAAGTCCCTGAGATTCGCACCAAAAAAGTCGAAGTTTAAGAACCAACCCTGACCGTACAACCAAAGCATAATGAAGCCTCCGGCGAAAGCCACTGCGATTCCTGTAAAGACCATTAAGGAAGTGGTTACCGATTTAAACTGAAAATAAAGGATCAGGAAAATGATGATTAAAGCTAGAGGAACTACTACAGCTAAAGTTTTTTCAGCACGCAATTGGTTCTCATAAGTACCGGTAAATTGATAACTGATCCCTTGCGGAACCACCAACTCCCCGGAGTCTATCTTTGACTGAAGCACTGCCTGTGCATTTTCTACTACATCTACTTCAGCATAACCATCGAGTTTATCAAATAACACATAACCTACCAGAAACGTATCTTCACTTTTGATCACCTGTGGGCCTTGCTCGTAACGGATATCTACAAGTTCGCCCAATGGCACCGGACTTCCACCGGAAACCGGAACGTAAATTTTCTCAAGATCATCTGGGTTTTCACGAAGCTCTCTAGGATAACGCACCCGAACCGAATACCGCTCACGACCTTCTACCGTTTGGGTAATAGGCATTCCACCTACGGCAACTTCAAGAACTTGCTGCACATCTGCAATGCTAATACCGTAACGTGCCAATCGATCGCGTTTGATGTCGATGAGTAAATAGGGTTTACCCACGATGCGATCTGCAAAAACGGCCTCTTGTTTGACGCCTTCGGTTTGCTTTAAAAGTTTTTCAAGCTGAAAACCAAAAGCCTCGATCTGTTTTAAATCCTGTCCTTTTACTTTGATCCCCATAGGAGCACGCATTCCTGTTTGCAACATCACAAGCCGCGTTTCTATAGGCTGAAGCTTGGGCGCTGAAGTCACTCCCGGAAGTTTAGAAACCCGAGCTATCTCATTCCAAATATCATCAGGAGACTGAACCTCGGGACGCCAATTGCGGTAATATTCCCCATCTTCATCTTCGATCAAAGCTTCAGCGGTAACCGGAAAACTTCTATTACTTACAGAACCTTCATCAACTTCAGTGGTATTTGGATTATAGGTTTTCCCACCTGCTTTCAATACAAAATATCCTGATTCATCCACTTGATACCGTTGCTTTTCTCCGGCGGTATTCAACATATATTCCGGTTTGTATTGAATGATATTCTCGTACATCGATAAAGGCGCAGGATCGAGTGCCGACTCGGTTCTTCCGGCTTTACCCACCACGGTTTCAATCTCCGGGATACTCGCCACAGCCATATCAAGCTGTTGCAATACGCGTTTGTTTTCTTCTACACCGGCGTGCGGTAAAGAGGTTGGCATTAATAAAAAAGTACCTTCATTAAGCGCCGGCATAAACTCTTTACCCGCATTAGAAAGTATAAATCCGCCGGAAATCAATAAGCCAAGCGGAATGCTTAAAAACACAATTCGATTGGCCAGTGCCCAGCGTAAAATACGCTGGTAAAAACGACGCAACAGCCAAAATGCACCAAAAAATGCTGCACATAAAAGCGCTACAAAAATAAAGTTGATGAGGATGCTTCGATTGAAGCCTAATGGACGCCAATAGGTTGCCAACAGAATTGCGATGGCTACGACGGTTAGTATACCTTCGGCATTTTTTAAATTGTTGAAAGGAAGCGCTTTCGCTGCGCGTAAAAAATAAAGTGCTCCAAAAGCGATCAAGAGCAAGCCTAACCAAACTCCGTAGAAAATCGCTATAACACCTAAAACAATGAGAAGGGCATTAAGTGTTCTCGCGGTGGTCTTTTTAAAGTTTCGCTTTCTAAAAATTAAAGCGGCAAAAGGCGGAATGAGAAAAAGTGCAATGACCAGTGAAGCCGTTAATGCTGCGGTTTTCGTAAATGCAAGCGGTCGAAACAATTTACCCTCTGCTCCTACCATTGTAAATACCGGGATAAAACTGATGATTGTAGTAAGCACGGCCGTAACGATCGCTCCGGAAACCTCAGCGGTAGCATTATAAATAATCGTATTGAATGGGAGTTTTGATGGTTTCGATGCTTCCTCATCCAAATGCCTGATCATATTTTCAGTCAAGATCACGCCGACATCTACCATCGTCCCGATGGCAATAGCGATACCTGAAAGAGCAACAATATTGGCATCTACCTCAAAGAGCTTCATCGCAACAAACACCATCAAAACAGCGACCGGCAATAATCCGGAGATCAAGACGGAAGCTCTCAAGTTGAAAATCATCACCACGATCACAAGAATGGTGATAAGAATCTCCATCGTAAGTGCTTCATCAAGCGTACCTAAAGTCTCTTGAATGAGCTGTGTACGATCGTAAAACGGAACGATCGTTAACTGGGATTTTCGCCCATCTGCAAGTGTTTTTGAAGGCAGCCCACCACTAATTTCCTGGGTCTTCGCTTTGACATTGGTGATGACTTCCATAGGGTTGGCGCCATAGCGCGCAACGACAACTCCGCCTACCACCTCTGCGCCTTCTTTATCAAGAATTCCGCGTCGTGGCGCAGGTCCTAAGCTCACTTTAGCCACATCTTTAACGCGAATAGACGTATACTCTTGCGCGGTGATCACGGCATTTTCTATATCTGCAATAGACTTGATATAGCCAAGACCACGTACCAAGTACTCCGCTTTATTGATCTCTAAAGTTTGTGCTCCTACATCTTCATTGCTCGACTTTACCGCTTTGACCAAAACATCCAGACTTATATTGTATTGTTTCAATAATTCTGGATTTACATCGATCTGATATTCCTGAACATAACCTCCAATGGAAGCTACTTCGGAAACACCTCCAGCAGAAGCCAGTCCATATTTTACGTAATAATCCTGAATGCTGCGCAATTCCTGCAAGTCCCAGCCGCCGGTCACATTCCCGGCTGCATCGCGTCCTTCTAAAGTATACCAATAGATTTGGCCCAATCCTGTAGCGTCAGGCCCCAGAGTTGGGTTAACACCGTCCGGTAGTAAACCGGAAGGCAGCGAGTTGAGCTTCTCTAAAATGCGACTGCGACTCCAGTAAAATTCAATATCTTCTTCAAATATGATGTAGATACTTGAAAAGCCAAACATCGACGAGCTGCGTATCGTTTTTACCCCGGGAATCCCTAGCAAAGCAGACGTTAACGGATAAGAGATCTGGTCTTCAATATCTTGAGGAGAACGCCCTTGCCATTGGGTAAAAACAATTTGCTGATTTTCTCCAATATCAGGAATGGCATCAACCGCAACCGGATCTCGTGGTACAAAACCGGTATCCCAATTGAAAGGTGCTGTAGTAATGCCCCAGCCCAATAATAGAGCCAAAAGTAAAAAAGCTACCAGCTTATTTTCGATAAAAAATTTAATGCTTTTATTCAGCATAAGATATAATGTATGGTGTGAAACGCTATTTTTTCAGTCTAAATACTGAAGTATAAGCTGTTCTTCCGCGGATGCGAAACAACTAAGATTCAGGCTCAAAGAACCTAAGCATACATTATCAAATTAAATAAACCTCATCCAGAGTTTGAACGTCCCTGACGAGTAACGGAGGTGTGTAGTTTGTATACGCTTTTGGAGTAACCGTTTGCGGCGTAAACAGCGCTGCGTAGGAATAGAAGAAAGAAGTAATAAAACCCTGTTGCTCTAGATCTATTGATGTTAAGCTGGGTTTAAGATCGTCGTGCCCTTTAGCGGTAACAGATTTATCCTGACAGCAGGATTTTTTTACGATCTGAAGATCGCATCCAGCACTTTTGCTTGGAGTGCTCAGCTCCATCCCGCAAGATTTTGCTTTTTGAACCAAGGCATAATCCACCAAAGTATCGCCACAATAATGCATATTTACGGTAAAGGACATCGTCGTACAAAGTACCACGAACGCCATCAACACTGCCATTATTTGTTTTAATACGTGTTTCATACTAATTACAAAGGTAATCAAAAATATAGCTCCGTGTAAAAGTTATCGTTAAGGGCCAGCTTTTTATCAAAAAAATGGATTTAACTTTATAACTTGAAACTGCTAAATAAACTACCTCAGGGCAAGCCTGTCTGCCGACAAAGGCAGGCCCATGAGGCATTGGTTGAAAACGAGTTTTCAATTTCGAGGCATCCCGATAATTATCGGGACGCAGTATTAAACCTTTTGGCGACGCCAATAAAGCAGACAGACTTTAGCCCTATAACCCAGATCGCAACCGTATGAATCCAGAACAACCTGATAAAAAGATGACCACCCTTAAAAAAACTTTGAATGAATTTTCGGGTTTTGCACTTTTTCTATTTCTCGGAATTTTGTTTTCTAGAATTTTAGAACTCTTTCTTTTTCAAACATCACAAAAATTACCTGTTGGCTTTTTTGAGCTGCTTTACAAAGGTTTTATAATCGATGTACTTTTCTGGTTATCTGCTATTTTTCCTGCGTATGTTTTATTCCTCATCATAAGCTTTATCAGCCTCCGGGGAGCTAAAATTGTTTTCAATATAATTTGGGTGCTTTTCTTCAGTTGCAATTTGCTGTTTATCTATTACCATAAAACAGCACTGGTTCTTTTAGGCTCTGACCTTTTTGGATATTCGCTGGAAGATATTACACAAACGGTAGGCGCCTCTGGTGTTTTGGCTTTAGGAACTGTTCTTTTGTTTCTTGGTTTTGTCGCTTTGATCATTGCCGGATTGGTCTTTTTACGCCCTAAACTGAGCATCAACTTTATACCAGCCGGAGCTGTGGTTTTAATCGCGAGTATTGTGTTTATGTTTGACGGTTTTCCTAATCTCAGGCCACAGTATGAGCAAGACTTTACCAATAATCTCGTCACGAATAAAACACAACACTTTTTTAAGGCTGCAGAAGATTACCTTACACAAACCACCTATAAGCCTGATATTTATGCTGAAAATTACTTTGATCTATTAGAGCGCCGTATTGCCCAACAAGGCAAATTTGAATATACCGCTACTGCTTATCCTTTTCTTCATAAAGCAGAAACCACCGATGTTTTGAGTCCGTTTTTTGAAAAGAAATCCAGAAAACCCAATTTGGTTTTTATCATTGTTGAAGGACTGGGCAGGGCTTTTACAAACGAAGAAGCCTACTTGGGAAATTTCACTCCTTTTTTAGACAGTCTGTCAAAACAAAGCCTGTACTTTAAAAACTTCTTGAGCAATGGAGGACGCACCTTTGCTGTGCTTCCTTCCCTTTTAGGATCGGCACCTTTTGCTGAAAATGGATTTTTGGCGCTTCAGGATAAAATGCCTAATCAGCTCTCATTGCTTAACGTTCTTGAGAAAAACGGCTATCAGAGCAGCTTCTTTTATGGTGGTGATGCCGGTTTTGATAATATGAGTGGATATCTCGACTTGAATAAAACAGCACGTATCTTTGACGAAGCATCATTTCCTGAAACTTTTGCAAAACTCCCGGAGGTTGGGGGCTTTACCTGGGGATATGGCGATGAGGAACTGTACGAGTTTTATTTAGATAAAAGTGCAGACGATACTCTTGCCACACCGCGTCTTGACGTCATATTGACGGTAAGCACGCACAACCCGTTTAGAGTGAATGATCAGGAGCGGTATAACAAGCTTTTTGAAAGTCAACTGCAGCGCTTAAATCTGAGTGCTGAACAACAAACGCAACGACAAAATTTTAAAGAAGAATTTGCGACCGTGCTTTATGCTGACGCCTCTTTAAAAAGACTATTTGAGCGCTACCGTAAGCGCACAGATTATGATAATACCATTTTTGTAATAACCGGAGATCATCGCATTCCTGAAATTCCATTGAGCACTAAGATCGACCGTTATCACGTGCCACTCATCATCTATTCGCCTCTACTTCAAAAAACAAAAGAAATAGCTGCGATCTCCTCACATTTTGACGTGGCTCCCAGTATTTTGAGATACTTAAATGCAACGCATGGGATCCCATTACCCAAGCAAACCAGCTTTTTGAGTAAAGGCCTTGACACTTCGAGTACCTTTAGAAACATCCATCAAATCCCGTTGATGCAAACCAAAACAGACCTGATCGATTTTGTTTCTGAAACTTATCACTTGAATGGTAATCAATTGTACAAGCTGTATCCCAACCTATATGAGGAAGCTATTACCGATGAAGGAAAAAAAGAAGAATTACTAACTGCTTTTTCAGAATTTAAAAAACGAAATCAACAAATAGCCAACGGAAGTCCTTTAGTTCCTGACAGTTTGATCACCCGATATGCGCACTAAAAATACGGCTACATTTGATCGTAAGTTTCACTTAAGATCTGAGTGACCAGAGGTTTGTAGAAATTGAAGAAAAACCCACCGCGATCTGAAGGTTCTTTAGCGTTATAAAAAAAGCTTTTCAACAAACCGATTCCTTTAAAATAAGAAGTCGTAAAACCTATAGGGTTATCACTAAAATCACCGGCTAAATAGTAAAAATCATAATCTGAATCACTATGGTTAATGACCGCCGGGAAGGTATTGGGTATTCCATATTTTTTTAACTCCTGTGCTCCTGCCGTGTTGGTTGCGAGTTGGTAACTGGCATAGGTTGTATTCACCTGCGTATCACTTTCCATAATTTCAAACCAAAAAGGATACTTTTCTTTTTCGGGCAGGTCAAAGCGCTCTTGTCCTGCTGCAGTAGCATAAACAAAAGGCAACGGATTGTTGAGATGGGTTTCGTTTTCTAAAATAACCACTGTACCCGAATCATCGTTAACCAAAACGACGCCATCTTTGGTAAATGGCCAATTCCCGTTGTGGTTATTTTTGTAATTGGTTAAAATCCAAGAAGGCAGTTCTTGATTCACATTTTCATCTAAAGAATCAAAATAACGACCACTCCAGCCTGTGAAACGCACATGGTATAATGCTTCAAACGCTGCTCTAATAGGTTTTGGAGTCGGACTGGCCAAACAGTTAAATTCTGCGATAACCGGCTTTTGCTTTGCCTTCATCTGTTTGATGAAATTGATATCCTTTTCACTCAATCCACCGTATAAAACCCCTGGTCTTTTACTGTAATTAGCATACCACTCTTGCTTGTAAATCCCATAGGTATCTGTGATATACAGCATATCTGAATCATCGCTTAATAAGCTTAATGCTTCAGCAGGAAAACGCTCGATCCCTTTGATAGCATATGCTGTATCTTTTTTTGGGAAAAAACCAAAATAGTCACGCTCCACTTCATAGGCTTCAGAACCACTTTTCATAAAGCGGTTGTGATTTAACACCCAGTGAAAAGAGATGTGTTCCTGACCGTCTGTATTAAAAACCGTTTTGTCGATTATAGCGGCTGTAAGGTATTTTTTTGGCGTAAAATACCAGGAAAGAAACGATACTAGTGGTGCTAGAACGACTAGGAGCAAAATGATTCTGAGCGCTTTTTGCCACATAATTAGAAACGTTTAATAAAGCCCACACTTACAGAGAACTGAAGCCCACTGCTATCTGCTGCATATTCCTGATCTTCAAGCCCCGCCTGAGCTGTCAAGACGTGAGTTGCACCCAACAGCTTCCTGTAAAACAAGGTCAGGTTATTAGAGCGCAAACGCGTGATCGTGGCCCCGTTAAAAAGTGCACTATTGGCATTATCATCCGGAGAGATTCCTGTACCGATTCTTGCACCAATAAAATCATCTGCACCCCCAAAATAATACCTCACCGTAAGCGCATAGGATTGTGATAACGCACTGTCTGAAGGCGTCAAATAGGTTCTGAAGTTGAACCAATAGTTTTTATAGTATTTCCCCAAGCCCAAGGTATACACAAACGTGTCATCGTCAAAAGCCAAATATCTAAATCCCGCGTCTGCTTCAAAAGAAGCCGGAAGGTTTGAAAACAAAGAAAACCCTGCACGATACTGCGGAAAAATCCCGCTATCGCTAGATATACCAAGGTTTACATAGGTATAAAACACGTCTGATATTCTGGGGTAAGCATCTACCTCAAACTGAAGCGCATCAGTCCTGAATCGGTTGGCAAAATTAATACGTGCAGCGACAGAGCCCAGCTTGGTTTGCCTGATATAGTCAAGCGCAGCCAAATGCCACGGATCATCAAATCGTTCATCAAAATAAACAAATTCATAGTTGAGACCTACAGCGTTCTTAGCGGTTGCGCTATTGATACTGCTCAATAAACTGCGTGCCTGATCGAGTTTCGGGTTTTGTTCTAAAAGCCCCTGCAGCGTGGCCGTGGCTTCTTCATAAGCTTCCAGATCTCTTAACACTTTTGCTTTTAAAAGCCCTAAATTTTCAGATTCAGGATGATAGTCTAATCCCTTATTTACAACTTTCAGCGCTGCTTCAGAATTATCGTTCCAAAATTCCAGATTTCCGTAGGCAAAACTCGCTTCCTCGTGTCCTTTTTCTTTAGCCAATACTTCTTCAAAAGCCATTCGCGCTTGAGGTAAACTGTCTGAGTAGGTATAAATTCGACCTAGAAATACGCGTACTTCCAGATAATCGGGACTTTTTTTAAGCGCCGCCTTTAAGAGTGCGATCGCCTTAGGGTAATCGTCTTCTTCAAAAGCAGCATTGCGCGCTTGTGTGTAAAGTTCATCTGTAGTATACTCCTGTTCCTGTGCCACAGCGGCAAACGAAACCAAGAAAACAGCCAGAATAACAGCTTTAAAAGTTTGGTACAAATGGGGCATGATTCTTATTTTTTTTAAGTTTTACCGGAATTTCCCAATCCTGCGCGAGACATTTCTCCCCAGGATTTTTTTCCGCGAATTAAATCAATATTTCCTTTAACTGCCGCCCACATAACAATAGGGTGATACAGGATAGGTTCTAATAAAGCCGTAAATATGAGCATAAACATATATTTGGGCTTTTTATATTGCTGAAAAGAGTATTCTTCAAAGAAGATCGCTGTGATCGAAAATAGTATAGAAAACGTATAGATCACAATGAAAAAGATCATAAATACCAGAAAATTTATCTTTCCAAGAAGCATAAGAACGATAAAAAATAGAATTCCGACAAACTCGATAATTGGCGCAAACCATTCAAAAAACATCCAGTACGGTGTGCTCAATAATCCTAAAACTCCATATTTGGGATTGAAGAGCATTTTCTTGTGCAGCATTAAGGTCTCTACTGTTCCCCGCGCCCAGCGATTGCGTTGCCGGCGTAAGACTTGGGTGCTCTCTGGCACTTCGGTCCAACATAAAGGATCGGGAACAAAACCCACCTTATAGGGGATTCCTTGTTCGCGCATTACCCTACGCATACGCACGAGCAACTCCATGTCTTCGCCCACCGTATTGTGGTTATAGCCCCCGGCTTCAATAACCGTTTGTTTGTCAAACATCCCAAAAGCTCCCGAGATGAGGAGCAAACCATCAACCCGAGACCAGGCCATTCTCCCCATCAAAAAAGCTCTAAAATACTCTAAGATCTGAGCCTTCCCTATAAACGTTCGCGGGAGACGCACTTCGATAATTCGTCCATCTTCTATGATACAATTATTTGCCACGCGAATTATTCCGCCACTGGCGATCACACGTTTCGTATTGTTCAAAAAGGGTCTTATGAGCTTTAAAAGCGAGTTGCGCTCTAAAACACAATCTACATCAATACAGCAGATCACATCATGTATACAACAGTTGATCCCCATATTCAAAGCGTCGGCTTTACCTCCATTCTCCTTATCGATGACCCTAAGGTTTTTATAGGCCTTAATTTTAGACTTATAAATTCCCTTTAATTTTTTTGTTGCTACGTGATTATAATGAATAGGCTCTTGCTCTTCGAGTTGAAAAGTAGTTATGAGCTTTTGTAGCGAATTGTCTTTACTCCCATCATTTATGATCACTATCTCAAAAGAAGGATAGTTTAACGTCAACAGCGAGCGTATGTTTTCAACAAGATTTGCTTCTTCATTATAGGCAGGAGCCAATACGGAAATCGCAGGTAAATTGGCCGACTGCAAAAGGGCTGCGTCGTCCTGAAAGTTATTTCTACGTTTATAATCCCGAATTTCGAAGATTGAAAAAAATGCAGAAAAAATATATCCCGAAATGATGATCAATCCATAGATCAAAAACAGGACACTAAAAACTTCTATGATAGCGGTTGCGTTAAGTTGCAAGTCATTCAATTTTTAGAAAAGATAAGCAACTTTCATTGAAAACAGCCTGCTTAAGCCCCAATACTTTGTTGCATTGAATACTCTTGAAAATCTTCCCAATCTTTTGATAAAGTTTCAATATTTAAAATGCTTTTTACCGGGATTTGATCTTCAAAACAGCGGGAGATTTTATAAAAATCAACTTGTAAATTTTCATCTTCCTTGTGAATATGCGGAACCAAAGTCTGCAGATCTTTATAAGTACCCATCTTTTTTATAGCGTATAGAATACTGCGTTTATTCTGTGCAGTTTCTTCAGGAAAATGAGCGACCATTAACTGTAAGGCTTCAGAAACTTCCATGGTTTGCAAAGACTGAATAGCCTGACATCTCACCTCTTCCGCATCGTGATCTAAGCAATCTACCAACAAGGGTATATTCTGAAATTGATTAAAACTCAAGATCATTTTAATACAAAAAACGACAATACTGTCTTCGTGATGATCAAGCCAGCGCGCAAAATCAGGAATCTCTACTTCAAAGCTTTTTAGGCTATTTTCAATCAGCACTTGTTGCCACAGGGTCAAGCGTCCTTCCAAATTATCAAGAAAAACCAGAGGATCTGTTTTTGAAGTGTTTAAAAAATACAAAATAGCGTGTTGACGAAGTTCTACCTTTTTGGACTGTAACAAAGGATAAACATAGTTCTCGGGAACTTCAATACCCAATTTAGAAAACGCAAACATTGCTCGTGCTTTATAATACCATTGATGCCCCTGTAAATCTTTCAATAGGAATTTATATAAACCTAAGCCATAAAAAATCTCTTTGATGAGTAAGCTGGACTCTCCTTTTAAGTTTTCATCAAAAATCAAAATCTGCTTGATCAAGATTTTATGGTCATAGGAAGACTTTATATAGGTGTACTTAAAATCGCCTAAAGTTTTACTCTTATTAATGGTTTCATCAAAAAGAAATGCATTGACAAAATCTATAAACTTGGCTTCTAAGTGTTTTCTATGCGATTCCTTGATGTTCTTACGTATACGCAAATACAGCACTAAGCTTACAAAAAACAGTGCTATACAAGAAAAAATCAAACTGAGGATCAAATTGATCTTTAGGATCAAAGACCAATCTTCCAGATTAAAATAAAGCGTAGGCATAGTAATAAATTCATTTGTGACTTGGGGAGTCGGAGTTAGATGAAGATTTATGTTTTCTTATACGTAAGGATTTTAAAAGTGTTACTTAGCTAGTGTTCTTTTAACACGTAGCGACAACTCGCTAGGGCTAAAAGGTTTGGTTATAAAATCGTCGACGCCCATCTCAAAGGCATCGGTTATAATGTCTTCTTGTGTTGAGGTAGACAATACTATGATAGGAACCTCCTGGTTCACGTTTTTTATATGTTCTATTATTTCGTTTCCATTTACAAAGGGTAACATTAAATCGGTAAGCACTAAATCAAATTCCTGGTCTTTGAGCAACTGCATAGCCACGCGGCCATCTTCAGCCAAGACAACCGTGTATCCATCCTTCTTTAGCTTAAACTCTAAAGATTTTACGACCATGGGGTTATCTTCTATGACCAAGATTCTTTTACTCATACGCTGTACACTTCAGGAAAATCATCTTTTAAAGCTTCCTGCATTTTTTTGTGTTCTTCTATCAATTCATTTATAAGTGGAAACATCGCTGTTCCTGTAATTTTGTGAGCCAATTCATTACTCAATTGAGCGGCCTTGCTGTTTTGCAGCATTTCAAAAGAAGGCTTTAAACTATGTGCAACCTTGCTCACCTCCTCGTAAGCTTCCTCTTTATAAAATTGAAGCATTTCTTCCAGACGTGGCGTTACAGAATCCTTAAAAATGCTGATACTCTCTCTAATGAACTCAGCATCACCATCAGAGAGCTCTATAAGATAATTGAGGCTGTAGATTTGTTCTTCAGGTTCTTCAGGAGAACAAGGAAGCTGCAAAAATGTCTTTACAAAGCCAATGTCTTCATTTTTAAAAGGTTTACTCAAAACTCTTACAAAATCTGCTCTTTTTGAAACTAAGGACTCCGAATTAGCGATTAACATGACAGATCCCTTAAAATTTACTTGTTCTTTCAAATAATTCAACGTCTGAATAGCCCCTAGAGGTTTAACGTTCTCTTCGATCAACAAAAGATCTGGCTCGCCAGACTGCTTGATGTGTTGAATGGCTCCCATCGCCGAAGCAAAGCTGTTGACCTCCACCTCACTTTTAGAAAAAAAAGTGTTGAATCTCGCTTGTGCCAGCGCATCTGCATCTACAAGGACTATATGTTTTTTTGTTTCGTTCAAAGTTTAAAACTTGTTTCGCTTGTTTTAAGATACGCTTAGTTTTTCATTATTCAAATGCTCTTGCAAAACCTTTTTAAGGTCTTCAAGAACCAAAGGTTTGGCTATATATCCGTCCATTCCACTTGCTACACACTTCTCGTGCTCTCCTTTTAAGGCTCTAGCAGTAAGTGCAATAATGGGTATGCGATCTCCGTGTGGTTCTAATTTTCTTATTTCCTGAGTAGCTTCATAACCGCTCATTACCGGCATTTGAATATCCATAAAAATAAAATCTAACGGCTGATTCTTATAGACTTCAACGGCCTGAGCCCCATCATCTGCTTCAATAATAGTGGCGTTTGCGGTGATCTTGTTGAGAATGGTTTTGGTTAAGAACTTGTTTACCGGATTGTCTTCTGCAACCAGAATGCTAAGCGTTCCGTTGCTTAAATCTGTCGTCTCTTGTGCCTCTTCTAGCTGCCCGTGATCTGATTCATCCAAACGATCTATAGTTTCAAAAAGATCATTACGCAAAGCAGGTTTTACCAGTTTTCCTGCTACGCCTAAAGCTTTGGTTCTCCCGTTGATCTCGGTATCTTCTTCAGAACTGTGTAATAATATAACCGGTAATTGTTCTTTGTCTATATTTAAATCTTCCCTAAAATGTTGAATTAAATCAAGACCATTCAAATACGGCATATTGTAATCTACAATGGCGATATCAAAATTTGTATCCTGCTGCAATAGCTCAAGCGCATCGATACCATTTGCGGCATGAACCGTTTCTATACTGCGCTCGCTCAACATTTCTTCAAGAATGACACGATTATTGGTATTATCATCTACGATCAAGGCGCGCTTGATATCTTTAAACGTTCTGGAAGCTCGATTTATAGAACTATCGGTTTCAAAATCTACAGTAAAAGAGAAAGTTGTTCCTACTCCTAAAGTACTTCTGACTTCGAGTTTACTTTCCATCAATTGCAACAATCTGTTGCTTATGGTAAGTCCGAGCCCGGTACCGCCATATTTACGCGTCGTAGAAGCGTCACCTTGATTAAAGGCTTTAAAGATCTCTTGAAGATTTTGTTCTGAAATCCCAATCCCGGTATCTCTTAAAGAGAATGTAAATTGTTTTTTATTAGGATGTAACGCGCTATTTTCTTCTTCGATCTTAAGTTCGATCTCGCCGTCGTGTGTGAATTTTACGGCATTACTCAACAAGTTGATCAAGATCTGTCGCAAGCGCAAACCGTCTGCAATGATATATTGATCGATCTTTTGAGGGATATTGAGCAGTACTTCAATATTCCTTTGATACGCCTCATGTTTAATCATTTCCACCGATCGGCCACAAAGTTCTGTGATATTCACCCGCTCTTCGCTTAGGCTTAATTTACCGGCTTCGATCTTAGAGAAGTCTAAAATATCATTAATCAGATCGAGCAGTGAAATTGCCGATGCATAAATGGTCTCCATATATTTTTGCTGATTCTCATTGAGTTGAGACTTCATCAATATATCGGCAAAACCAATTACACCGTTTAGAGGCGTTCGAATTTCGTGACTCATATTTGCTAAAAACTCCGACTTATATTTGTTTGCAGCTTCAGCTTTTTGTTTAGCCTTGATCAAGGAGTATTCCATCGCTTTCAATGCAGAAATATCTGCCGAAACCCCTAAATAGCCTGTGGTTTTCCCTTCATCATCTTTAATGGCCGTCACTACCAGCTGTACCGGAAATGTGGTTCCATCTTTTCTAACATAAGTCCAATCGCTGGTTTCTAGTTCGCCCCTATTGATCTTATAGGTAAAAACATCATGTTTATCAACCTGCTCTCCATATTCTTCTTTCAGTTTCAAAGCATAGTCTTCAACTTCTTGATCTATATGAAAAATAGCCGGCTTTTGTTTGCCTATCACTTCTTCAGCCCCATAGCCTAAAAGATTTTCAGCACCTTTATTAAACTTTTTAATGACGTGATCAAGATCGGTTTCAACGATAATCACCTGTGTGGTCGAATCAAGAATCACGCGCATCTCATTCAAACTCTCCTGTAATGCCCGTTTTGCATGGATTTCGTCGGTCATGTCAACAACCTGACCGATGAGCGAGCGCACATTTCCGTGCTCATCAAATAAGCCTGAAACCGTCAAAAAGCAATGAACTACTGAACCATTTTTATGTAAGTAACGCTTTTCGATCTGGTAATTGGTTAACTCCTTGGTAATGATCTTTGAGAAAAGTTGCGCATCATTCTCCCGATCATTGGGATAGGTGATCTCGCTCAAAGACTTCTGCAGTAACTCTTCTTTAGTGTACCCGATCATTTGAGCCAAATTATGATTGACACTACGCCATCTCCCGTGTAAATCTACTAAGGCCATCCCATTTGGTGAGTATTCAAATACCCTTTTGAATCGAGAGGCATTCTCTAAGGCTCTACGCTCCAAACTTTTCTTTTGCGTAATATCTTCTATCTGGGTTATGACCAATCGGGTTTCCGTATCCTCTTCTAAAATTAAAGAGCAATTGATACTACACCAAATCACTTTTCCTGTACTGTGGTAACACTCTACCTCGAGATTATAACTCTCAATAGCTCCCGATAATAGTGCGGTACGCTTTTCAATAGCAAGAGGCAAATATTCAGGCTTTAAAACATCTTTAAAGGTATAATTTAGCACTTCATCATCTGTCAATCCTTCTAGCCCAAAAATCTTTCTTGCCGCAGTATTGGCCATTTCCAGATTGTTTTGATCATTAACCAGAATAATCCCTATCGAAGAATTCTCAAAAACTTTTGAAAATCGATTCTCTACCTTTTTATGGGCTTGCTGATGGTATTTTCTATTGCTGATGTCTTGAAAAGCACCGTAAACGCGAATGCAGACCCCGTTCTCAAATTCGGCTTTGCCCATACTGCGCACCCACTTCTCTTTACCATCGGCAGTGATTATGATAAACTCATCATCAAAACTCTCCCCTTGCTCCATACATTTTGTAAAAAGCGCTGTAATTCTTTTTCGGTTTTCTCCTTCTTTATAAAAATTGATGCCGGTCTCTAAACAGGGTTTATATTTTTTAGGAACGCCATGAATTTCTTTGGTAACCCGGGTCCAGGTAACGGTATTCTTGATCAAATCTACTTCCCAGCCTCCAACGCAAGCCAGGTCATTAGTCTCTTCATAGATCTCATTGAACTTACGAAGCTTCTTTATTTTCTTTAAATAGTTATCAGATGAGGACTTTTGAGCAACATCGGCAATAAATTTCACAAAAAGATGACGTTTGCCGTCGCTGTCAGTGTATACCAAATGCCGCGAAGTTGCCGTAAGAATTCTCCTGTTTTTGTCGGAAAAAGAAAAATAATGACGCTCTTTTGTTAACTCATCGAAACTTGTTTTGTTTATCAGGTCTTGAATGGTTTTCTTTCCCGCTACTCCCAGAACCTCCCAGAATACATCGAGTTCAACCTCTTTTTCAGGCTTTCTATAGCCTATTGTATCCCAAAAAGAAGTGGTGATATGAAAGCGCTCTTGATGCTCTAAATTGATGTAGAATACTCCAATAGATGCTTTGCTTAAAATCCAGGAAAAGACCTCAGCATCATCGCAAAGAATACGATGAAAATCCCTTTTAACAAATGCAGAATCAGACATTGTAGAAGCGTTTTAAGTTGGGTAAAATTAAAAGTAAGGTACTTTTAAAATTCATTGGGCAATCAAATGTACGCTTTTCAGCCTAACTTTTAAACACTTTAACGATTAACTTAAGCATTTTAGCTATTTGTTACTTCAGTCTTTTCGAGAAAGTACTGCTTTTGAACCCGTTTTTGAAGGCTGAAATAGGATCGTGTTCTTAAAATTCAATCCGGGCTCTTCTCTATGTGAAACATAAATCACAGCGGTTTTACTCCCTTCTTTTATTTTATTAATAAGCGAAACGATAAGGCGCGCACCCGCCGAATCTAACGCGGCCGTAGGTTCATCTAAGATCAATAGTGGTGGGTGTTTGATCATAGCTCTTGCGATCAACACCAGGCGTTTTTGAACTTCGGTCAGGGATCTGAAGGGTTTTGTACTGTAAGCGGTAAGACCGATCACTTTGAGCCAGGCTTCGGCAGTAGCGATTTCTAAGGTGGTGGGTTTTTGATACAGTCCAACAGTATCGTATAAGCCCGAAATGATCATATTTTTCACGTTGTGCATTCCGTCAAAGCGTTCGGTCATCGTTGTGGTAAAATACCCTATTTTCTGTTTGATCTCCCAGACGCTCTCTCCTGTTCCCTTTTTTCTTCCGAACAAATACAATTCCTTACCATAGCCTTTGGTGCTATCCCCGGTAATCATAGAAAGCAAGGTGGTTTTCCCTGAACCATTAGGTCCTTTGAGGTGCCAGGAAGTGCCGCGCTTCACCGTCCAGGATATGCTGTCAAGTACGGGCTTTTCTCCAAAGGAAACAGAAACATTTTTTAGCACAATAAGCGCTTCAGGAATATCTTGAAAAGAGGCAAGCGGCTCGGGAATAGGATAAACCGCTAAAGTATGATCTACTGAGTGCTCTTTTCGGGGGAGCGCAATTTTTATGAATTCACCCTCTTGATACTGTAAGCCCCGTGTACAGAACGGCAACACATCTTCTTCCCGCCGATAGACTTGTATGAGCACCGTGGTTTCTTTAAGCGCTTCTAGCTGTTCTTTAAACCACTTGATCTTTTCAGTATCTAAAGCATCAAAAGGATTATCGAGAATTAAAAATTTAGGCTGTTGCGCCAATTGATAATCTAATAAGAGTTTTTTGCGCTCGCCACTTGATTTGGTTTGTAAACGCTCATGTTCGTCGGTCAATATCGATCTACCATGACAGTATTCTTCATCTAGGTATTCTTCTAAAATATGATTAGAAAACAATAATCCCTCACCTCCTGCTTCTTCGATCAACCAAGCTGCTTTGAGGAGTTCCTTTAACTGCTTTTTAGTTAAAACCTCCTGAGTAACCGCTATCGCATAATGTTGTTTTGTTGTATTTACCTGCATAGTATTTAGGACGCACTGTTTTCTAAAATGATCTTTCCTATTTGAGCACTGCTTTCCATCAATTGGTGGGCCTTGGCCGCTTCTTCTAGTTTGAAAACTTTATGGACAATTGGCTTGACCTGTCCTGATGCCAACAACGGCCAAACCTTTTCTTTCACTTCCTCGGCGATACGTTCTTTAACGATGATGGGTTGTGGCTTCAACAAACTCCCGGAGAGGATCAATTGTTTGCTCATCATCGTCCATAAATTAATTTGTGGAGTCAGGCTTTTCATTCCGTTAATGTGAATCAATCGTCCTTTAGTATTCAGTAATTCAAGATTTTTCTGCGTATAATCACCTCCCACCATATCTAAGATCACATCGATCTTATCCTCTTTAAACGCTTCTTCAAAAGCGGTTTCTTTATAATTGATGCCTTTTGCCAATTGGTACTCCTCTATAAAATCGAGTTTCTCTTGCGAACCTACCGTGGTAAAGGTTTTTAATCCCAAAGCTTTAGCGATTTGCAGTCCCATCACCCCGATACCACTGGTACCTCCGTGAATCAAAAGGCCTTCGCCTTCTTTGGCTTTTGCCTGTTGAAAAACATTAAACCATACCGTAAAAACAACTTCGGGAAGTGCAGCTGCCTCAACAAAACTCAAGCCTTTAGGTATAGAAAGACACAAACGCGCATCTACATTAATATGCGTGGCATAGCCACCACCGGGTACTAAGGCACAAACCGCATCTCCTTTTTTAAATTTTTTAACCGAAGCACCTACAGCAAGCACTTCGCCAGCCACTTCCAGACCGGGGATTTGCGCTTTGGGCGTATCTCCTCCATAAGCATCCGGGTTGTTACGGGTTAAAATATCACTCCGATTGACCCCGGCGGCTCTGACTGCGATCTGCACTTCGTGCTGCTGCAGCTGCGGAAGTTCGTAATCTTTATACTGAAGTACTTCGGGCCCACCCGCTTGGGTTATATGAATTGCTTTCATAGCTTGAATTTATCCCGAAAGTTCAATAAGAATACAGACATAGGCTATCAAATAAATCATAAAAAAAGCCTTTTTCAGAAGAAAAAGGCTTTTCAAATATTTCAAAATTCTTTTAAATATGCAGTGCTCTGTCCTCGGTCGCTGCGAGTGCAGCTTCCTTAACCGCTTCAGCATACGTAGGATGCGCGTGTGACATAATCGCTATGTCTTCTGCACTTGCACGGAACTCCATTGCGGTAACGCCTTCTGCAATTAAATCGGCTACCCGAGCGCCCACCATATGAACCCCAAGCACCTCATCGGTTTCCTTGTCTGCCAGGATCTTTACAAAGCCGTCGATATCTCCCGAAGCTCTGGAGCGGCCTAAAGCACGCATAGGGAACTGCCCTGATTTATAGGCAGTACCTGCTTCTTTCAGTTGTTCTTCGGTTTTACCTACCGAAGCAACTTCAGGCCAGGTGTATACCACTCCCGGAATCAAGTTATAATCGATATGCGGTTTTTGTCCGGCTAAAGTTTCTGCTACAAACACGCCTTCTTCTTCCGCTTTATGCGCAAGCATTGCCCCACGCACCACATCGCCAATCGCGTAAATATTGCTTACAGAAGTTTGTAAATGCTTATCCACTTCGATGCGACCTCGATCGTCTGTTTTTAGACCAACAGCATCAAGGTTTAAGCCATCTGTATAGGCTTTGCGTCCCACAGAAACCAAAACATAATCTCCCTTGAACTCCACTTCCTGATCTTTTTTATCGGTAGCTTTAACGATCACTTCGTCACCCTTGCGCTCTACAGCACTCACTTTGTGCGAGGTATTGATCTTCATTTTAGACTTTTTGAGCACTTTGGTCAATTCTTTACTCTGTGCGCCATCCATAGTTGGGATGATTCGGTCTAAATATTCTACCACAGTCACTTCTGCACCTAAACGCTTGTATACCTGCCCCAATTCAAGACCGATCACACCACCGCCAATTACGATAAGGTGCTTTGGGATTTCTTTCAATTTTAAGGCTTCGGTAGACGTGATGATACGTTCTTTGTCGATCTCTATAAACGGAAGACTTGCCGGTTTACTTCCGGTAGCTATAATCGTATGTTTTGCTTCGATCGTTACATCGTCTCCTTCTGCCACTGCGATATGGATATGCGATTTATCTTTAAAACTCCCCACTCCCTGATAGGTATCGATCTTGTTTTTGCTCATCAAGAACTCAATTCCTTTGGTCGTTTGCTCCACTACCGAAGCTTTACGGCCCATCATTTTCTCCAGATTGATCTTTACTTCACCCGGAATCTCGATCCCGTGCTCTTCAAAATGCTTAACGGCATCTTCATAATGGTGTGAAGAATCTAATAAGGCTTTAGAAGGAATACAACCTACATTAAGGCAGGTACCGCCCATAGTTGCATATTTCTCAATGATTGCTGTTTTAAGCCCCAACTGGGCGCAGCGAATAGCAGCCACATAACCTCCGGGACCGGAACCAATGACCGCAACGTCGTATGTACTCATAATACTGATTTCTATTTAAGAAGTATAAAGGTACGATAGTTAAAAAAGTTAACCGAATTATATAAGTAGATAATTTAAAGTAAATTTTAGAAACATTTGCAGTTCTACGTATTCAGGTTTCCTGTAAATCTCGTAAAAATTCCATGTTAAAGAAATAGATATAAATGCAGGTATCAGCCTAATGTACATCAATAATCTACTCTATTTAGTAGAACCCATCGCTCTGTACTACCGTCATAGATAAATGTTATGGAAATATACCGCTCTTGTGAGGGTTGATAATTTGATCTTATATTGAATCTGTTTTCCGCGTCAACCTGACTATCATTATTGTAAACCAAAAACTCAAATTGATCGGTATGCTTCATCAAAGTCACAGTTCGACCATCTGTACCTCCCTTTATACCTCGTAGTCGTACTCTAGAAAAATCGGAGTTAGTTCGTCTAAAAATGAAAACGGACTTAGTGCTTGGATAAGCTTCTAGATCTAAAACATAACTTTGAGAATAAGATGAGTTTTGATTATAATCATCTGCTAATATTTGTATTTCCTTATTCGCTGTACTTCCTGATGATTCTGGCGCCTCCCAACTTGCATTACCTTCAGCATCTGAGGTCAACACCTTGCCTTCACCTTCATTTCCGTCAACATATCGAAAACTATTTGTAACATGCAAATGTGCCTGTGGATTGTTTGTTCCTATACCTACGTTAACACCATTACCTAAAATTAGTGTATTAGCATTAGGTGCTATGGTTCCTGCTCCTATAGCTGTAGTATTGGTGTTATTTGCTTGTGCTCCAACACCAAGAGCAGTAGCTCCATTAGAATTAGCTCTAGCCTGTCCGCCAATAGCAGTCGCCTGATAAGCATTAGCTTGCGCATCATATCCAAATGCAGATGAAGGAAAGTTATTTGCCTGTGCATTATTCCCAATGGCAGTAGCATTACTTCCACTTGCGGAAGCTCCTACACCTATTGAAACTGTATATCCACTAGAAGCGGTTGCAGATTGACCTATTGCAATAGCAGTAGAGGCATCACTTCCACTTGTAGCTGCTGTACCTATCTCAATACCACCATTGGTATATAGTAATTGACCTTCAGTAGTGAAATTAAAGCGCTCCACATCGTTGGTACGTATACGCAGATCATCATCATTTGTAGTCCCCAAAAAATCACCACTTGTAACACTATTACCCTCCGATTGCCAACCTGCACTCGAACCACCAGAAGGAGCAGCTTTCATAGCCGTCCAGACACTACCATCCCAATAATAATACCCCACCCCACTGCCTCCGGTAACTGAAGCATTGGTATTATAGATCAGTAATCCGGCTGCATTGGTATTGGCTCCGTCAATACTAGAATTTGTTACAGATGATAAGTTAATACGCGGTGCTAAAAATCCCTTGGTAGTCGATTGTATATCGAGAATACTTGAAGGATCAGGACTGGTGGTTCCTATACCTATTTGCGCATAAATTATAGAAGAAAATAAAATGAAAGCTAATGAGAGTAATAATTGTTTCATACTGTAATAAATCGATTTAAGGTCAAGCAAAAATAATTGTTAATTTGATTACATTTTACTGATAAACAGATATTTAACACAAGTAAAAAAAATACTCTTACAGATATGTCTTTTATCGAATTTAATAGCTGTTTTGTCGGTATTTACGCAGTTATTCACACTACAGTTTTCCATATTCCTACTAATTTTCTTATTAGTAAGGAATTCTTATTAGCCCAATACTTGCATTTTTACATAATTCCTGCTAAAAAACTTGAAATAAGAACTTTACAAAACTCATCTTTCTATAATTGAATCAAACTTTTTTGGCCCTCAAAAAACTCGCAAAAAGCAACACACTAACTATCAGCCCACTCCTCCCCTCATCAAAAAATTGGATAGCTTGCCGTTTGAGTTAGCTGCGAACCGCTTGCTCAAAAAAGTCAACTTATCCCCTAAACTTCTACTCCAATTAACCTAACCTCCTGTATATGTTTAGGTTAACCTACCAACCTATTGATTAATTCATTACCTTAGGAGCAAGGCATATGCTCCCATAGTGAGTCCACACTCATCCCACACTAAGTCCACACTTTACCACACTTTTTGTGGTTCAGTTTGGGTTTATTATGGAAATAGCATAAACGTACCATTCACATAAACTGCAATAACTATGGCATATTTAGATTCTAAACTGGGTATTGTAGGCCGTGTAGGCCAACTCGTATTTCGAAATGTTAACGGAAAAACCATCGTACAGGCCAAACCTGAAAAGACGGGCAAATTCCCTTCGGGACGTTCGCGGCAATCGGCGACCGATTTTGGAAAGGCCTCCCAAACCACCAGCGCTTTGATGCAAGGGTTACGCCCCTTTATCGGGACGCATTACGATCCTCAATTCTTTAACCGGTTTCGTAAAGCGGTATATCAGGGGATGAAAATGAACGATAGCCTGCCCCAAGGAAGTCTGGATTTAGGGCAGGGAGCACCCTCCGCCTTAGAAGGGCTGGAAACCGACCTTAACCATCAGTATCCGCAGTATGTGCAGATGCCCGGATTGCAGCTAAGCCTCGAATCAGGTACTTTAGAAATCAGCCTACCCGAATTTAAAGCGGATAACCACCTCTACTGGCCTTCAACCGCCGCCGAGGCCGAACTCTGCTACTGGGTGAGCGTTTATGATTCGAAGACGTATCAGGTATTGCAGTACGAACTCTTTTGCATCCCCATACCGCACAAGACACGAAGTATCCCTGCTACCCGTTTTACAGCTTCGGCACTGCCGGCCGAGGCCCTGCTTTTGGTCACGACGGGTGTGTTGTACTTTACGGCAGCCATGCGTCTGGGAAAATTAGGTATGAATTCAAAAGCCTTTAATCCCACGCAGGTGTTGAAGGTGTTTAAGACGTGATCTTTTAAATGAAAATTTAATAGTCTTCCTATACTTCTTGCTTACAGTCTGTAGGTCGTTTAATAGTGTTCTTGTTTTGAATAGTAAAACATTTGGAAAGGTGTTTTACGTTGCTATGCTATGTTCTGTTCATTTTCTTTGCTCGCGTGATTTCTATTTCACGGGAGCTCGTGAATCTCCTAAGGTCGATTTAGCTCGCTGTCGCTTATTGGTTTTGGAGCTTGCGAACCTCCTATCGTCGGTTTGCTTGTCCAAAGAAATCCTTCGACTATCGCTCAGGACAGGCTCAACAATAGAAAAGACACCTTTTGGATAGGTAAAACGGCCTACTTTTTACATCTGTAGTAAAACAAGCAAACGCCGCAGCGATGGGCAGCGGAGGATGGCTTAGCGCAGCGGTTTGCCATCCGCACGATAAGGCGTTTGCGTAGTTTTCAAGGATGTAAAAATAAGCCTTGATCTTTTGGTTCTTTTGTATCAAGACAAAAGAACAGAACCACAATTAAGAGTTAGGATTTTGGCTTTGGAACTCATAAACTCAATCGCCCAAAATCAAAGACTTGCGGGAGTAGGTGCTTAAGGTAGCATGAGAAGTACTACGTGCACGCGATGCAATCGCGCGCGAACAGTGGGAGCCTGTCACACTGAGCACAGCCGAAGTGCAGTCGAGAAGTACGTGACGGTCGAAACCAGCGGTGAGACCGGTGTATCGAGAAGTCTTCTTAGTTGAGAACTTTTTTGTTTACCTGCACCACAAGTCAAAGACTTGCGGGAGCGGGGGCTGAAAGTCATGGAATAAGACCGAGAAAGTTTAAATCGTTTCTTGTCCTGTCATTTCCGTACAACTGATTATTTCCGTCCCAAACTAAATATACATCCCTATCTTGTTCTAAGTAGTCCTGTCGCCAAGATTCATTTTGGCTCAAAGGATTCTCGATAACAAGGACTAGACGGGCTTGAGGCTTGTTTTGTAAATATCGATATTCATAAAGTTGACTTAATCCTGCTCTAATCTGTGACTTTTCATTATTGGCAGTGGTCGATTTCATCTCAAAAATGTAGTCTGTGTTTCCAATGTGAGTAGCCAAGTCTATTAGCTGATTAAATTTTGGCAAAGCCCCGGCATTTCGAATCCTTTCAGATGTTAGATTAACTAGATCTCGATGAGAATTATCTGCTCGTTCTACTGCCGCATTATTTCTGTAGGTAACAATGGTCTCTTGTGCAGCCGCACTTCTTTGCTGAACAATTGTGTATTCGTTTAAGTCATTAGGGTTGGGAAGTAATGGTTCATCTGGGTTGTCAAACCCAATATTTTGAACCCTTTGATTAATTGTTTGAGTTGAAAGAATGTACCGTGAATTTTGAACGATAATTATTCCTAAATCTACTAACCAACTGATTACTGTGCTTATTCTTCTTGGTGCCATAGTAGCCGCACCTAGATCAGCAGTATTGTTCAAAAATGTCTCAAACTCCTGTCTGCTAACACCTGCATTTCCCTTTGATTCCAAATAAGGAATTATCCTTTGAAAAATTCGTGAATTCAAAACACCTTGAAGTAATGCGGGATTTGCTAGTGTTGGATTATTCTGGACAAAATTTTGACCAAGTGGTGTAAGGGTTGATTGATTTCGATTTGGTGTAACAATCATTCCAACTATTTCAGCAGCTTTTCGATAATATCGACCTTGCCGTTCAACTTTACCGATTGAATTAGCTATTTGCTGAAATGTTCTTGCTCCTTGTGAAACAGCAATTACTGTCCTGACAACATCCAATAGGTTATCAGCTAATTACTCTTTGGGCGTGCCCTTCGGGTCGGGCTATCTGCTTCAAGTCCTCGCTTCGCTGTGGGCTTTTCGTTTCTATCCCTCACGTAAACTCCGTAACTTTATAATGTATGGATTCAATTAAAAAATTACATATTAAAATCGGAGATAGTGTACAGGTGTTGAACAACCCCAATAATGACGAAACTTTTGCTTGTCAACATATTGGACTAAAAGGTCAGGTCAAATATTTCAATTACGATTGTGGTTGTGGTCAAACGTATCCTCACGACCCAATGATTGGTGTAGAATTTTCTAATGGGCAAATGGAAGAATTTTGGAAAGAAGAAGTTATTCGACTTTAGACTTTTTTATAATGCCCGTTTCCTAAGAATTCAATAAGGTTTTTATCTCTAAGTACTTGTAGCTGTTGCCTAATCTTGTCTTTCACAAAATTATTATTCGGGAATTTAACTTGTAGATCTTCCTCAAATTTGTAAACATCTTTTAAGTAAAAGTCATTTGACTGAATTCGATCTAATAGATTTAATATTTCAATTGTCCAACCTCGATTTTCCTTTTTTTGCTTAGAAAGAAACTTCGTTTTGTTCCAATTTGACAAAACTTCAGATCTTTCAAGCACCGTATTGTTTTTTACAAAGTGAATCTTACCTGATTCAGGAATTCCATTCAACAAAATGTTGCACCCAATCCAACCTGCACGTTTCGCATTCGGTGATAAAGGCTTCCGCTTTTCAATGATTTCATCAATGAAAAAATGCTTTGGAATAACAAAGAAATTTTGAACTGTGAAATCTGAGCTTTTGTAGTTCAGAAAGAAGAAATTAGGATTATTATCTGAGTTAATTCTATCAATCATAGTTGAATATGCACCATCAACAATTTTCAATGTACTGGAATCTTTCTTGCTTTTTAATTCATACTCATGATTACAATCGCCACAGAAAAAATCAGCAACAGGGGAGTTATTGGCAAATTCATTCAATATTTCATTTCCGCAATTAGGGCAATAAATATTCTTACCTACCCAAGATTCTGTTAAAACCCTGGCGATCTGTGATTTGCTCTTGTATCCATCTGCCGCTTTTAGATCAAAGGCTAGATTCATTAGGCAGCAATTTGATAGTCCGAATACAAATCAAGGATTACTTCGTGATCTGAATTTGTTAAGACTACTTTACAACCAACGTTAACAAGTCTGCCAAATTCTTCTTTCAACCTGACTTGATCTTCTTGATAAAATAATTCCTTAGTGTATCGTTTAAAGTCAGAGTATTTGCCTACTGGATAATAAGGCGGGTCTAGGAAGATAAAGTCACCATCAGTTGCGAATTCGTTCAAGACATCCAAGTAGTCACTATTGATTATTGTTGTGTCAGCAAGAAATTCACTAGCGTTTCTTAGCACTTCCTCATTTAAAAAACTTCCTTTTCCTTTTCCATAAGGCACATTGAATTTGCCCTTTTTATTTACTCGATAAAGACCATTGAAACAAGTCTTATTGAGATAAATCAATCTTGCAGCCCTGTAGCTGTTCTCCAATTTACTTGGGTCAAGGCTTCTTAGATTGTAGTAGAACTCTTCGTTATGTTCAAACTTCGATAGGTGATGAATTATATCTTCAACAGCATCTTTAACTTGATTATATGTTATTATCAATTCTTCATTTAAATCAGCAATGATTGATTCTTTTGGATTGAGACTAAAAAACATAGCTCCTCCACCAATGAACGGTTCAATGTATTTATTAAAATTATTGGGAACGTATTTGTGAAGTTCAGGCAGTAATTGCGTTTTTCCACCTGCCCATTTCAAAAAAGGTTTGATAGCAACATCTTTCGGAAATAAACCAAGAGGTTCTTCAACAGTAGCATAATTCGTTTCTTGGTTTTCTTTAAACATGTTTTTCGAGTTTTGAATATTTCAATGTGCTTTCAGCAACTTTTAAAGCACCTTCAGCTATTTCTTCGTCTTTCACAATTTCATACACTTGATCTGCAAGCCAAACTGTTAATAGTTCATTGACATCAGTTTGAAGTAATTCAGCGAGCTTAAGTACCAGTTCTCTCTTTGCTCTGCGTTCTCCACGTTCAATTTTACTAAACATTGGTGTGTCAATCTCTAGACTTGCTGCAAGTTGTCTTTGTAATAGTTCTTTACTCTCTCTTAACTCTTTTATACGATTACCAAAACTCATGACTATTTTAAATATGACTTGTCAATATTTGGCTAATATAATAAAGTCCTGATAATATTCCTTGAAGCAGCTCGGAAAAAAACAGGCTCTTTTGCTTACGAAGCGTCAGCCTGTAATATTTAGGTAAGTAAATGTGCATCTTCGCCGTTAGCCTTTTTCGCATGAGGCACAATGTAAGCGTATATGATTTGTAGCGTTGGTAAAAACCCCAAACACTAAACTAAAGCCTGTGGTTTCATCTAATTATTAAGAAAATTAGTTTATTTTTTCTTCAACAACTCCTCCAAATAACTCACCTTATCTTTTTCGGCCTGTACTAAACGTTCGTAGAGTTTTTTGTTCTCTTCGTAGGCTTCAACAAGTTTATCCAGAGGATTGAAAGTGCACGTATTTTGATGTCCAAAATTGCTACTTGAAACCGTATCATTGAACGTATTGAAGTAATTTATCATTGCCTCATCAGAAAAATTCTCAATCCCTTCTTTAGTCACCCCCAACACCTTAGCTACTTCTTCCAGTTTGCTGTCTTCCAGGCTTTCGCTTTGCTCCATATGCGACACGCTTTGCTGGCTGATGCCGAGTTCGTGCGCGAGGGCTTCCTGTTTCATCCCGCGCAGTTCGCGAATGCGGGCGATCTTTCTACCGATGTGATTGGGTTTGGTTGTGGTCATAGTCTCAAAAATAAGAATTCTTTTGTTAGCCTGTCGCGTTTAAGTGCGGGTAAACTACCCGTCCTAATGGGTAGCTTACCAAGCATACGGGTAGGTTACACAGGAGGAGCATACTACTTTTAATGCATAACACGAACCTGAATTACCGAAAGCTATTCAAAAGTAAGGCTTTTTCTCTTTAATAGGAGCGCTACGCTTCTATTGAAGAGGGATTTTAGGCAATTCATTAAACCCAGGATTATGAACATCGCATTTACTACAGATTCTGACTTGCACGACCTTATCCCCCTCCTCTGCTCCCTGAGCCGGGTACATACGGTCTATTTGATGCGGCAGGTAAGCACTAACCGCACCCAAACGTATACGGGCGGCTTGAGTACCCCGGTAAAACCGGTTACGCGGGAGGTTCTCAGCCTCTTGGTGATCAGTCACGAGAAGGTAGCCGACCCTATGCACCTACAGCACAGCCTATTTAATAAGACGCAGGGCCGCTATGAAGTCTTTAGCATACACCTTACGCTACGAGAGGCCAACAGCCGTATCAACTGGGGCAGTGCTTTTTTAAACCGGGTGCTCCGGGAATGTCAACTGCTCTACCGGGAAGATGAGCGGCTGGAGCTTCCGGCAGGCGACCTGCAGCATCCGCAGGTGTATGCCCGTATCGCAACCCATTGGAACACCCGTTTGCAACGCGCCCATTACTTCGAAACAAAGGCGGTAGACTGTGAAGACCCTCAAAGCAATTACGGGAAATACCTCTTGCTGCAACAGGCTTTGCAGCAGGCCTGTCTGGGCCTCATCTATGTATTTTGGGAATACCAGCCTTCCTGCTTTGCGCTTGCTTACCTGTTGCACCTGTGCGAACACTTTTGCGATCTGCCCCACATTCTCTACCCCAAACGCTCCTACAGATCCCACCGGGTTTATGCGCTGCTGTGCCACGCAACCTATAACCTGCAGGAGAAAACGGGAACGGACGCTTCTGATGCTGATACCTCTAAAGCGGAACAGCTTACCTACCGGTTTATCAAAGCGACCCGTCAACTGGCGGAAGAGAAACTCCGCGAATTAAAGAAACTTCACCATACCCCTTCTCAAACAAGCACTTATGAAAACGAAACAGATACGGGAACGGCTGAATGCACTTAGAGCCCGAAAGCTGGTACACCTGACGCCCAAAACCGGAAGAACCGGACGCTATTATGAAGGCACCTACCGGGTAAACACATACAGTGACCTGATGTTTTTAGTAACCAACCTGATCAAGGTATCGGTCCTGGCTTTAGAAAAAAACGAAGGGGTCGCTGCGCAGGAACTACCGGATCCGCAATACAACGTGCTGCAAGTACTGCTTCATGCGCTACAACTTATCCCAATTGAAGAGCTGGAACTGATAGATGAGCTTGCGCAATTGCTTGAAGAGGTAAATGGAGATGAACTGTAATAGGGTTGCTCGTGTGTGGGAGGTTTCAGCATCACATTGCAATCTACGTTGCTATTGCATGTTCTGTTCATTTTCTTTGCTTCTCCAAAGAAAACGAACCAAAAGAAAAGAGCCTTTTTCTTAGGCATTTTTGCCTTACCAGGCAAAACCGCAAGAAGTCCCCTAAATTTTCTCCAAGGCTTCGAAAATTTTTAACGGGGACTTCTTGCTATGCTGAAGAAAAAGAACACTTCTAAAGTATATTCCTGCAAAGAAGAATAATTCTAAAAGAGTCTAACTGTGTATTCTGAGCCGAGAAATAGCCCTCTGTTTAGTCAAGATGTTTGAATAATTTAGACGCTTATTTTAAAAAAAAAATAAGCAAACTCCCTTTTCCTGAGGAGAAGGGCTGGGGATGGATGTAGTTTCTTTAGCGCTTAGTTATGCTATTATTTTCGTGCTTGCTTCTTCTGCTTAATGCGGTTCCCTTATATGTGGATCTGGTAGCTGAGCATTATTCCATTCCTATATTCAACCATGTATTCCGCCCAATTGTAAGCGTTCCAATTATACCGAACAAAAAAAGGATAAATATCCCTATTCCTAAATTTTTCGGAACTACTTCTAAGTCAAAAAAGACAAGCCCTATTAAAGGAAATAGTGCTCCGAACAAAGGCAGTTTACTATTAAGAAAATTATTTCCACTAACTCTAATTTTTTCATTCTCATTCAGATGCTTCAACTCCCATTTTGCACTTCCACACCATTGTATCTTTGCTTTCAGCGTTTCAGTTTGGTAGGCATCGGGTATTTCAATACTTTTTTCCTCTCCGTTATGAAGTGTCGTCAGGTAGGTATTTCCCAGAAAAATGTCATAGGCGAAATTCTTATTGAATGCCTCAAAAGGTCGGTATATCGTAATGCTTTTCATGGGATAGTTTGTTTAAAAGAGCTCCTATAAAGTTATCGTATACTTGGAATAATTGCAAGCATATTCATCCTAAAATGACACCCACGCATTTCACCCATCTCGATATAAGTGTAGCATTGCCCGAAGAAGATAATACGCATCTCTAGTTTTGAGATCCATGATAGCCGATCTATAGAACTACTTAATAACTGCTGAAAATAATCAAAGTAGCCTATGCGATTATACGCCTAAGACAAGACTTTATCTTCAAGCTTTTAATAAAATACCTCATTGGTTATTGTATTTTTTCGATACCGCGATCATATCCTCTTTTTTCGGCACCCATTGATCTCCTATGCGCTCTAATAGATTTCCATCGCTATCAATAATCAATAGTGTGGGATAAGAAGTTACCTTGTATTTTTTGGCAATTTTGATCCCCTCACCTTTTTCGGCATCGTATTTTAGATTTACAAAAGCATCGTTCATAAATTCACCAACTTCCTGATCTGTAAGGACATTTTTTGTAAAGACCAAACAGGGTGCGCACCACCCGGTATAAAAATCAATAAAAAGAGGTTTATTCGCCTCCTTCGCCTTTAGCAAGGCGGTATTGAAATCTGTTTTTTCAAAACTAACGGCTGTTGGAATATCAAATTTGCTTCGTTCTCTTTCGGTATACAAATTGAAAGAATACGCTGAAAATAAGATCAGACCGGCACCAACGAACCCCCAAAGCATAAACGGGAATTGCGATCAGCTTCTTTTTGAACAGGTTGAAGGATAGCGTGGCAATCAAAATACCTAAGGCAAGTTTTCCATAAACCTGAGGAATTTCAATAAATAGGTAAATTGCATAAACAAACAAAGGAATTAAAATCAGATTCAAGATTACTTTGGCTGTTTTGTTCATAGTTTTAGTTTATAGCTATGGTCAACAATTGCAATATACCTCAAAAACAACTATTTACACTTTAAATTGCTAAACTAAACTACCAACGTGCAAAGCATCAGACTACGACCTTTATTGAAGACTTACCAACTGTAGTGCATTGTTAGCACCTCGCTTAAACGTACCCACTACAAAATCTTGATTTACTAACCTGGTGTCTAATTCATCACAAAGCGCGTTACAATCAAGGTCTATTTGATTGAGCAGTTGTAATCCCGAATCGCTTGTTATAAAGTTTTCTCCGTTTATTTTGAGATCAATATCAAACAGGGTTTCATCAGGAACTTCTTGAGTTGATGTAATATCCAAAAGCGTGTAGCTTACCGCACTTCCGTCTGCAGGAGGATTGTTTATAGGTGTTGTTTTTAAAGTTACATCGTAGACTCTTCCCGGTTCGTAGTCAAAGCCTTCGATAGTTGAGTAGAATTTGGTCCAGGTTTCTGTTCCTATAGCATCTCCGGTTTGCACCAGTAAGGTCAACATAGCAGCTTCACCAATGCCGGTATTCTGAAAATGATTGATTCTCATGGCTATAGTTTCAGCTTGCTCATCATCCTTAGTACATGAACATAAGGATCCTAGAGTGACTAAAAGTAAGAGTAGTTTTTTCATAAGCATTTGGATGAGTTTCTAAGTAAGATGCATTATCAGCTAAAGGTTGCGTTAAAAAAGAAAAAAACAACTCAAAATCAAACTTTTACAGAAGTAATTTAATTAATATGGAGTGATATTTAGTAGAGCTGGATTATCGCTTGATATAGAAACTTCGAGAGGTTATTATTAAAATCTTGGACTTGTTACATACATACCGAGGTTGTGCATCTTTATTTTTTATTTTAATTGAAAATGAATATGGTCATCGTGTCGAACAGCTTGACAACCATGAAATCTTACCTTTCCGTTTGTTAAATTCAGTCGGCTTTTTAAGTGTGGTTCAATAAATAATTTCCCGATGCTGTTTTGGCGTAAAATCAAATTTGCCAATTCACGAGTTCCTTTTTCAGAAAATTCAATTTCTTTGTTGATAGTCCCTAGCGTCAAATATTTTGGGAAATCATATTGCCAATTTCCACGTTGTTTGCAATCTGCATTTTGGTCATATTCGATTGTGGTCGGTTTTTCAAAAATCCCGTATCCGCTTATTGATGGTTTTTTGTTCGTCAATTGTCCGTTTGGGTCTTCGTAAATCAGAGAAACGTCAATTTTCTTTCCGTCGTTGTGACTTAAATGAGGTAAAAGAGGAAATCCATTGATGAATGGAAAGTTCGCGTCAAGGTAAATCATTTTGACTCCGCTATTGCGTTTCTCATATTCCGTTGCTATTTGAACCAGCGATTTGTTCAGCTCTGGTCGAACGTAATTCCTATTGGCAAGTCTGTAAAAAAAAGAATGCGCCTTTAAAAATTCGGTTTCTTTTATTTTTTCACGTCCAAAAATCGGCGCAATGTTTGGAACAATCAGAAAAGTTGTGATCAAGTAAAATCCGGTGAAAATTCCGAGTTTCTTCAATCGCCTTTTTTTGGCTGTACGTTTAATCGATAATACCGCAATTAGATAAAGAATTCCACCAATTTGTGTTACAACTGTCAAAAAGACGAAAATTATAATGTGAAGTAGTATTTTCAATGGTCTGGCAAGCTTATGGGTTACGGCAGGCTGTATCAAAACCACCTTTCTATGTTTTAAAAGTAGTTGAAGTGATTGCGAAATCACTAATAAAACAAAAACCGCTTAAACAAATTGAGAAATTAGATCAATTACTTCCTTTGTAAAGCAAATTGGTTCTGTTTTTTTTAGAATTAATTTAGTAATCAACATATTCTACTTCAATTTCATCATCAAGAATATCCTCTTTGTAAAGATCAATAGCTTTATTAATTTTTTCTTGGAATAATTTATCACCTCTTTTTATGTTTTGGATAAAGATGTGAACGCCCTTAGGTTTTTCAAAGTAGAAAAGCTTTTCGTTCATTTTCTCGTTTTTAAATTTATTCCAAGTCTTATGAGTCATATCCTTCTCGTTATTAAAAAAATGGACAATTGAAAAATCGCCATAGTTATACTGTAATCCATCTTCTGCAAAGTTTTTGGAACTCATTAATTGAAACAGTATTTGATCCTTTAAATACAAATTTACGTGGAGATTATTAGCTCCTTTTTGATTAAGAACTTTAATGTTTTTTGCTATTTCATCTAATTGATTGGGATTTCTTTTAAAGGATGAACGGAACAACATAATCTCTTAAGTTTAGAACTTACAATTGCTTGATAAGTATATTAGTAATTACACTTATTAGTTTGGGCTAAAAGCTATTTTCTCAAAACTACCTGTTTATTGCTTAAAAGTAGTTGAAGTGACTGTAATATCCTTATAATGCAAAACAGCTTAAACAAATTGACTTTATTAAATATTCAAGACTTGCGCACCGAGTAACCTTGTTAACTTACATGAGTATTACTCAAAAATCTGTTTCCACTTTTCAGATTCTGCAAACGCTTTGACAATTCGATTTCGCTGGGTAAGCAAATCTGTCATATACTTTTCAAGAAAGACTTTGTCTGCTAACTTTCCAAAAATTCCAAGAGGTGCTTTATAGTCAAAATAGTCGGTCATCAAAGTCCCGCCATTCGAATCTGCAAAATGATGTTCGTGTTTAAATTCACTAAATGCTCCGCTAACCATTTCGTCTACAAAGTAATTCGGCCGGTCAAATGCTGTTATTTTGGAAGTTAGTTTTTGATAAATGCCAAAATGTTTTGCGCGCCATGTCACGCTTTCATACAGTCCGATCAATCCACTTGTCTTTCCTGCGATTGCAGTTTCATTGGTATGCTCTGTTGATATTTTGTGTAAATCGATGCTCCGAGAAAGGTCAAAAACTATTTCCTTATCCGCTTTAATTCTAGTTTGTAGTTCTATTCTTGGCATTTGGTTTGAGTATAGCTCAGCGTTTATGAAAGTGATCCGCTACGAGCAAAACTAAAAGCATTTTAAGCGGGTCAAATTTAACGGTTGAGGCTCCGAACGGCTTTGCCCCTAAGTTATGCAACAAAATTGAACTAAATACTCTTGTATTTTCATTCAGATCTTTGTTATAGACAGGTTTTTAGTTCAGTTATTTTTGCATTTTTAAATTCGGGCTCTTGTAATTGCAGAAGTTCCATTCTACAATCATCAATTGATATAATTTGAAAAATATTGTTGTCAGCAGTTTGGTCAAGCGTAAATATTAGGAAAAAATTCTGTTCAATCTCTTTGATTAACCAATAACCTTCGTCATTCCAGCTTTTATTTATTAAAGCATTTTTCTTAATCGGATTCTCAAATATAGTGTCTTGAAAGAAAATTTCATCACTAAATTCTATATCAATTTCTCCATTAATTTTCTCAAACTTATTTTTAACTAAAAAGTCTTTAATTCGTCTTTTGTTAGTATTCAGTTTGTGATTCAAGTTCAAGGGATGAAATACGTGCTTCCTATTTTGTCCAAAATCAATTTCGATTGAGTCTTTATCAAAAACTTTAAAATCAATTTTAAGCGTGTCGGTTTTAATCAATAATTTTGACTTTTTCAAGTCAATTTTTATTTGGGTGATACTGTCTGAGTATATATTCCCGATTGTTTGATTATCAAAGTCAATTAAAACTCCTTCGTTTCCAGAAGTGTACGGTGAATTTATGTCAATAGTATAATTCTGATACGACATCCATATTCCATCAACTCCTTGAGCTTGACAAGATGTGAACACAAAGAAAAGTATTATTGTTTGCAGTATATTTTTCAAACTTGTTGATAATGATTTAGCTATGGTTACGTGGTTGAAGACGTCCACTGAATCTTTACGCCAGATTTAAATATAGTTAAGTAGCTCAAAAAAAATATAGAATAACAACAACAATGAACTATAGATGGTGTTGCCCATAGTTATTAATTATTTTGCATTTCACGAATTGCTTTTTTCCTTTCTCGAATAATTACTTTCCGTTCTTTTTTTGTTTCGTAAGTCAGTAATGGTGTCCAATCAATTCTGTCATCACTTACGAGCCAATCCATATAATTTTTTTGAAATTCTTTAATTCCATTACTTTTTATATATGGCAAATAATATTCAATCAAATTAGCATTCTTTTCGCAAAAGTCTAATGTGCAATTTTGGATTTCAGTAACTCTTGCATAAGGCATTCCTTCAATACGGTCAGCCATAATTATTGCAATTTCTCCTTTGTTTAAAATTCGATCGTGGCATTCCGATTTAGTACTGGTCAAAGTTTGATCAGTAAAAAATTCCGCAAGAGTTGGTAATATCCGCCAGCCATATTCAATCAGTTTTTCGGCTTGTTCTGTATTAGTTAATTCTTTTGAGTTTTCAATTTTTGAAATTCCGTCCAATAGATTTTCAATTTCAGATTTTGATTGTGAGAAACCAAAATTTGATATTAAAACTCCAATTATTAAAGTCAGACGGATTTTTTTCATAATTATGGGAACGGTCTCCTATAACCGTCAGTTACGGGTTAATATGTGTTAATTTTCGGTTTGCAACTGATGTTAGCAAACGTTTTTTGTTTGTAATTATTCGTTTGGATATTCCTTTTATCAGTCTTTCTTTTTTTCCAAAATTTCCAAGAAAATGTTCCCATTTCAGAAATTGTTATCCAATCATTATTTTCATTCATTTCTTGGTATTCCCACTTAAATTCTTTTCCATTTGAGATGTGCGCGACAATTCTACCAGTTCCTGTTAGTGAGTTCACAATTAAATTCAAATATTCTTCTATATTTTCGGAAGATTCATAACAATGTATATGATGTCCAGAATTTCCGAAAAAAATTGTGCTTTCTGTTGAGTCAATTATCATTTTAATCCCAAATCCATTGGAATCATTAGGCTCAATATTCAGAATATTTTTCTTCTCAAGGCTGTATTTCAATTCAGGTATTCTCTTTGTGAGAAAGTTTATTATATTTTCAGAATCGATTTTCATCAAATGTTTGCTAACGGCAGTCTGTCTCAAAACTACCTGTTTATATTTTAAAAGTAGTTGAGGTGATTGCGATATGCAATAGTCCCTAATCTACCTTAAATAACGCATTCCAAAACGAACTAAAACTCACAGTACGTTGACTTAAATGGTGACAGTTTGGTAGACGCAGTGTTTATATCAGATACAGGGTTATGCTGCTATACAGGCTGTACCGGCCACACGAAGGCTCGTTATTGGCATACCTACTTATTAAAGTCGGTTATCTATATAGGTTAAAGGAATAGTCAAATTTAATTCTTCTCCATGCCTATAATAATAGTCAAAATCGGGTAACACTTTTAATATATTAATTAGTTTAAGTTCTAACTTTTTATCATCAACTCCTTTTAGAGAAACAGAGTAATCTTTTTTAGATTTTCCAGTTTTAAAGAGAATTGAAATCCGTTTGTTTTTCAATTTAGTTCTCGTTTCTTGGTCTAAGTGATTATCAATGAAACTCACAATCTCTTTTGGATCTTGAGTGTAAATTGATTTATGATAATTACCAGTTTTAAAAACCTTATTTTCAATTTTTCCTTCTTTAAAAGTTAAATTCCATTCTGACTCATAAATTGGGAATCCTGGACTTTGGCTCATCCAAATCTTTTCTCCTTGTGGAACAAAAAGATCACCAGAGTACCAGTTGGCGAATACCAAATTGCTTTCCACTTTATTAGGAAAGAGTTTGTTTAAATCTATTTTTATACTGTCTTTTTTAAAGTTGAAACTATAAATATTTGACAAGTAGAGCTTATCATTTATAATTTTCCATTCCGCAGTATAATTTTTCAAACAGCCCCAACACTCTGGTTTTACGTTTTGGGTATCAAAAAGTTTGTTTTGGTCAAATTTAGACCAACAGTATAGAGGAAAAGTTTGAATTTGAATGGTATCATTTTTCCAAATTAACAAGTCAGGTTCAGTATAAGGTTGTCCCGCCTTTTGTTGATATTGACAAAGACCAATGTTACTTGATAAAAAAATTATATAAAGGAGTATTCTTTTCATACTATGCCAACGGTTGTGGTATGAAACGGAGGGCATTTAGAATCACTTAACTGTCCGCCCGAAACGAAGCTTGCTAAGTGCCAAAAACTTGCGGAAACCACTGTCCGCCCTATGTTTTATACCCATTGTGTGTGCCCAGTATGGGCATCTTTTGTTTTACCGAAAGGTAAAGTATTAATCTAGAGGGTGCAAGTCCCTTATGGGCAGGAGTAACGCCCTGAACCATTAGTTAGTCGCAAGGGTGGTGAC
>Ga0114910_1000129_pt1 | contig 39760 bp, 50 predicted proteins | sample MalvireepMed_908_FD_83500 | JGI IMG/M metagenome (GOLD analysis project Ga0114910, IMG submission 83500) | Marine viral communities from the Global Malaspina Expedition - Malaspina viral metaG DeepMed_908 | ecosystem: Environmental > Aquatic > Marine > Oceanic | place: Mediterranean Sea...
ATGCCAGACGAGACTAATGGATATAGCTCAATTAATAGCAGACTTTGGGTTCCCAATTGTGGCAATGGTTGGTCTTGGTTATTTTGTTTACTTTGTTTGGGTTATGATCACAAGGGTTATAAACCCAACCATTAAAGATATGCACATCACACTTATTAAACTAATAGATCAAATAAGAATGTTAGATAACGATATGATTAGATTACAACAAAAAGTGAACACAGTTTTACAAATAAAAGAAAACGAAAAGAAAAAGAAATGAAATGGCTACTTTATTATTTGATACTTTTTTTACTAGGTTTTACTGCGACAGCATCTGGAGATGAGATAGTTCAAAGTTTTAAAAGCCCTAGTTTTAGTGGCATTAGTACGTCTTCACATTATTTAACCATAGATGAGCAAGAAAAGTCTCGGCGAGATGAAATCGCTGAAGATATAGAGAACGCTTTAAAAGAAGCGGAGCGAGAAGCAGATAACACGACTCTTGCTAAATTTTTAAGAAATCTTGAAAGCAGAGTATACAGTCAGCTTTCAAGAGACATAGCAGAGTCTTTATTTGATTCTGATAAAGGTGGAACGGGGGGCAGTATCGTGTTGGAAGGCAGCACTATAAAGTTTGTTAATGACGGAACCAGTATAACGCTTACTGTTATTGATGAAGACGGGACAATAACTGAGATTATTATTCCCGTAGGGATATTTGGAATATGTTCAGACGACTGTGGAATTTAAGCCTACTGGCTTTATTGCCTTTTATCCTATCAGGATGTGCTAGTTTTGCCCCGGTGGGACACTCAGGATGTGCTGATATTCTTGAGTGTGTTGAAGAACCAGAGGTTGTTAGACCCACACAAAAAAAATTAATAGAGCTAAGACCACCTAATCAACAAGCTGTGGTCGCTGTTTATAATTTTATGGATTTAACTGGGCAACGTAAAAGTTCACAAAAAATGGCTTTATTCAGTACCGCAGTTACCCAAGGAGCTGACAACTATCTTATAGATGCCCTTAGAAGTGCAGGAAATGGCACATGGTTTGTTGTTGTAGAACGATCTGCACTAGATGCTTTAACCAGAGAACGACAGCTTATAAAGCAAACCAGACAGACCTATGATGGCGAGAATGGAAATACACTAAAGCCTTTATTGTTTGCTGGAATACTAATAGAGGGTGGAATTGTTCAATACGACACCAATATTGGTACTGGCGGGAATGGGGCTAGATACTTGGGTATAGGCTCTAGTAACCAATGGAGAAAAGATGAAATTACTGTTTCTTTAAGAGCTATTCTTGTTCAAACAGGAGAGGTAATGATAAATTGTATGACAAGCAAGACTGTGCTGAGTGCGGGCGTGAGCCGAGACGTGTTTCGTTTTGTTGAAATGGGCACTGAACTTGTAGAAGTTGAAACAGGCTACACAGAAAATGAAGCTATAGGTTACGCAACTAGATCAGCAATTGAAGAAGCAGTCTATACCTTAATTATGAAAGGATTAGAACAACAAATGTGGGATTTTAATTATGAAGAAACTAATTAGTTTTATAGCAATCTTTGCTGTTTCTGCAAGCTATGCTGGCAATAACGATATTTACATAACCCAATCAGGAACTGGGCTGACAATGAACGTAGATCAGATTGGTGATACCAACAAGGTGGGTACGTCACAAGCAAGGGCTACCTTTACGGGTACCTCAATGACCGTGGACATCGATCAAGTGGGCGATAGCAATACAATGGCAGCTTCAGTGGCTCAAGGTAATAGCACCTCATTCACAGCAACACACACTGGAGATAGTAATACAACTACCCTAGCTTTAGGAGCGACAGGCGATGTTGCCAATACAGATTTTGATTATGCTGCAACAGGTGATTCTAATGTTTTAACAATGACTCAAGGCGCAGCAGCCACAGCAACCGCAGGTAATCAGGATATAGTGGTCGCAGGTACTTCAAATAATATTAATGCAACTTGTGAAGTTGTAGGTTGTATAAACAATTGGAATGTTGATGGGGATTCAAATGATATTGATACTACACAAACGGGAAACTCAGATCATGCCATAACCGCGATTGTAACTGGTAGCACCAATAATATAGACATAGATCAGACCAATAGCACTGGCTCGGTATCTGATGTGGTAGTTATTACATCAACTACAAGCAATGGGACTATAGACATAGACCAATGCACAAGTGGCTGTTAATCGCTTTAATTTTTTCATTAAACTCTTATGCAGAGATAGGTGAAATATCGGAATTAAGAGGAAATGGAGAAGTTCTACGAAAAGATCAAGCAGATAAACTACTTGCCAAGACTGCTCTTGGTATTTTCAGCTATGATGATGTGCGCACTGGTGATGGTCGTATTGGCATTACATTTCTTGATTCTACTATTATTCGTCTTACTGAGCATAGCAAGATTATTATTGATGAGTATATCTATGATCCTGATCCAAGCAAAAGCAGAATGGCGCTCAAAATGGCAGGCGGAACAGCCAGATTTATTACTGGTGCGTTGGGAAAAATAGATAAAGAGAACATTTCCATTGAGACACCCAGTGCCTCGATTTTTATTAGGGGCACAGATTTTACAACCACAGTTGATGAACTAGGAAGAAGCCTAGTTATATTACTGCCTAGCCCTGACGGCAGTAGCTCTGGTGAAATTACAGTAGAAACATTAGCGGGCATTGAAGTATTAAACCAACCGTTTCAAGCCACCATGGTCAGTATGTCGGAAAGCCCGCCTACTAAACCAGTTACCTTGTCTAATATGACTTTGGGTTTTATAGATAATCTTTTAATAGTGACCCCTCCCGATGAGGTACAACAAGCGGTAGACGAACAATCACAAAGCTCAAGCAATGTACTCGATGCCGATTTCTTAGAAGAAAACGATTTAGATGATGACAGTGATTTATCTAAAGACGAGTTGCAAGAGGAGATCACCAGACTGGATATAGACTTATTGGCAGTAGACTTTTTGCAAGACCTGCTAGAAATGATTGAAACAGTCGCCGCAGGCGGTAAAGATGACGGCGATGCAGGAGAGTTAGATGGGGTAAAAATAGAAGGCATTATCCCCGGCTTTGACCCAAATGCTCAAGTTTATACTTTTGTAGAAGGTGAAATACTTACTTTATTTAGGCAGGTAGAAAACACAATTGATTTAGAATTAGATAAGTCAGGCGGATATAATATAGAAATTCTTTCTGCTGGAAAACAAATTAGCATTAGAACAAATGGGGGCGGTGAAAATGAGATTATTATTAATCAGTCTGATTAGCTTGAATCTCTACGCGGGTGATAACAATGTTGAGATAAGAACGAAAGGCAGTTCTTCGCTTATACATATTGACCAAATTGGCTCAGGAAATACGGCTAGGGTTTGGTGTGGTTTATCTGAAGGCACTTACACTACCCATAATTGTAGTAATGCAGAAATAGATATAGATCAAAATGGCACAGGGAACACTGCTAGAGCCTATAGCCAAGTGGCTAATCACACAGGTAACGAGTATAAAATAGATCAAGATGGTAACGATAACTTCGGATACATTGATGCTGACGATGATTCAAATGATATGGATATTATACAAAACGGCAACGATAATGATGCCGAAATCTATATGCAAGGGGACGATAATGTTTATAAGATCACCCAAACAGGCGATGATAAAGAAGGCGAGATAAGGGCTTTTGGTGACGATTCAGAGTTTACTATAACCCAATCAGGGACAGGCGAACACTATGCCAAGATTTATGCCAGTGGTTCAGCAGATAATAACGATGCGACCATAACTCAAACAGGTAGTGGAGATCACTATATGAAGCTAAACTTCTATACCGATGATTATAATGTGGATGCCACACAATCTGGTGCTACTAACAAAAGCATTACTGTTAATTATAATTGTTCCACAAACTGTAATAAAACTGTAACTATCAATCAAGGTGACTAGATTTTTCCAGTTGTTCGTTATTATTGTCTTATTGGGTGTACCTTTGGTACAGCAATGGACACCGCTTCAAATATTAAAACTCAAGACCTTTGATACGTTTGTTACAGAACAAAAGCCTTCTGGTTATTTTTCAATCCTTAATATTACTGAAGAAAATGTTGAGGTAGAAGGCGGTTATCCGTTTCCCAGAAAACGATTAGCTGAGATACAGGATGACCTTGTAGCACAAGGGGCATTAGGGGTCGGTTGGGTTATTAGCTTTCCGCAGAAGGATCGTCTTGGTGGCGATGTGGAGTTTGCCAAGAGTCTTGCGTCTGCGCCTAGTGTGGTCGCAACTTTTGAAAACGATAACGGCACTTATCCAATGACCACAGGTACAGTTATTTTGGGCAAGGATCATGGTGGGTTTAAGGCTAAAGGTGTGGTACAAAATATCCCCTTACTTCGTGAATCGGCTTACGAGGGCATAGCAGTAGCTCCCACAGAAGTTGACCAATTAGTTAGGCGTATGCCATTATTACTAAGAACCCCTGACGGATGGGTTTCTGCCTACGGCACAGAGGTTCTAAAAGTTTTAACTGGTGCGGACACCTACCTAATAAAAACTTCAGAAGCAGGTATACAAGAGATTAGAGTTAAGGGATTGCCGCCAGTTAAGACCGATACCTTGGGCAGAAAATGGATCAGTTGGGTCAACACACCTGAATTTTCTCTAACAGAGATTAAAAGCACAGAGCTTATTAAAAATCGTTTTGTGTTTGTCGGTGTCACAGCAAAAGGGGTTATGCCTCAAATAGCAACGCCTGCGGGTCTTTTAGAACCACACAAAATACAAACAGCGTTGTCTGAAAGCATTTTAATAGAAGACAGCCCATTAATTCCTGATTATGCTTTGCTCGCTGAGTTAGGTATATATCTATCGACAACGGTTCTGGTTTGGTTTTTTCTAAACTTCTTTGGTGTCACATGGGGTTTGGTATTCTTTTTGCTTACAAACGCTCTAATCGCATATTTGGGCGTTTATTTTATCCAGTCTAATTTATTAATCGATGTTACTTGGTCGTTAATAGCTGGTTTTATTACAGGGTCTATTGCGTTTTACTTGAATTTTAGAGAGCAGTACAAGCTCAGACAGCAGATTAAAAAGCAATTTGAACATTATCTTGATCCTAGACAAGTTAAAAAATTACAAGATAACCCAGAGCTGCTTAAATTAGGTGGCGAAAAAAGATACGCAACCTATTTGTTTACCGATGTTAGAGGGTTTACCTCTATGTCTGAGTCGTTACCGCCAGAAGATGTCACCTACATTATGAATAGAGCTTTGACAGCACAACAAGAATCGGTACAAAAATACGAAGGTATGGTTGATAAATACATAGGCGATGCAATGATGGCAATATTTAATGCGCCTTTAGACCAGCCTGCCCATGAAAACTTAGCAATTGACTGTGCATTAGACATTATGAAAAACATGGAAGAGCTAAACAAAGAGCTTAAAGGTAAAGACTTACCACCAGTAGCCATAGGTATTGGCATTAATTCAGGTGAGGCAGTAATTGGTAATATGGGTAGTGATAGTCGGTTTGACTATACAGCTATTGGCGATGCGGTAAACACGGCAGCACGACTTGAATCGGCAACTAAAGAGGTGGGTGTTGATCTTCTTATAGGAGAAAGCACTGCTCAATTTACAAAATTTAAGTTAAACTTAATATCAACAATTAAAGTTAAAGGCAAGGCTGATGCCTTGGACGTATATACAGTATAGGTGAATTATGAGTGATGAGCATTATCCAACCGGCAGATTTGGCGGCGACATGGATCGCAATGAAGTCGAAATGGACCTTAGTAAGTTCATGGCGATGGTGCAAGAAATTGGTGCACTTAAAGACAAGATCAGGGACTTAGAAGATGTTAATAACAACAACCCTTATCAAAAGATTATCTTTGTGGCTCAAGCTGTTGATAGCTGGAGAATCTTTCCTAGAGCCTTTTTGTCTATTTATATGTACTTGCTCTATTACACAACCTTTTGGTTTATGGATTTACCAGAACCTAGTTTTGAACAATCGGGTTTAATATCTATTGTTGTTGGTGCAGGTGCAGCATGGTTTGGATTATATGCAGGAACATCAGGAAGCTCAAAGAGCTTTAAGGGTGAAAAAGAATAAACGGAGAATAATATGGCTATTGGTTTAAGTAATTGGTTTAAGAAAACTTTTCTTGGTTATGAAGAGAAAAGGGTTCGTTCCAGAGATGAAGATGGCAAATATGTGGGTGATGATAAATCAACGCCTAATATTAATGAAGCCTACACAACTGTAAACGTCAAAATAAAAAAAGATAAATGAAGCTGGCTCTAGTTTTAGGGGGACTTTTATTTGTCTCCGTTTCTATTAATGCGATTGTGTTCACTAAATTGGACAAAGCAAAAATAGAACTACAAACCGCTATCAGTAATCAAGCGGTACTTGAAAGAACTATTCAAGAGCAAAACGAACAGATTGTAAAAGCGCTTGAATCGGCTAAAAAAACTCAAGCTCAAATTCAAAACTTGAACTCCCAGTATTCTGCAAGCCAAGCGCAAGTTACTAATTTAAGAAATAAGTTTGCTAAACACAATCTTGAAGGTATGGCGCTCGCTAAACCAACCTTGTTACAAGGCAAAGTTAATAAGGCTTCGGCGAGAGTAATTGCAAATCTAACCACAATAACCAATCCAGACCAATTCAATGAAAAAGCTGCTGATAATACCATTACTACTAATTAACGGGTGTGGCACATATTCGCTTTTAGGTGAGTTGGCAGACAGACAACCACAAGTTAAGCCTGTGGAAGTGGTCAGTGTGGCAAAAAGAACACCAATCTACCATCCACCGCTGCCAGAACCCATTGAATCGGCTGCGATTGAGTGGCGAATACTCTCTCCTGATGTGATGCAGGAATATTTAATCGCAATTGAGGCTGGAGAAGAACCAAGAGTCGCGTATTATGGATTAACTTCTCAAGGTTATGAGAATTTATCGATGACAATGGGCGAAGTTACCCGATACATAGAACAAATATTACACATTGTAGGATATTACAAAGATATTGACGAAGAAGAAGAGGAATAAATGCCGTTATTAAAATATCAATTTAAGCCGGGAATAGACAAAGAGGGAACATCCTACACTAATGAATTTGGTTGGTATAACTCTGATAAAATTCGTTTTCGTTCTGGGCATCCAGAAAAAATAGGAGGTTGGGCTAAATATTCAATCAACACTTTTTTAGGAACAGCACGATCTTTATACAATTATTCTGCTGCTACTGGTACAAACTATATAGGTATAGGAACCCATCTTAAATTTTATATTGCTGATGGAAACACTTATAACGACATAACGCCAATTAGAGCCACAACTTCGGCGGGCGATGTTACTTTTTCAGCGTCTAATGGAGACGCTACGATTACTGTAGCAGATACTGCGCATGGAGCAGTTAAAAATGATTTTGTTACCTTTAGTGGTGCTGCCACTTTGGGTGGTTTAATTACTGCAACTGTTCTTAATCAAGAATATCAGATTGCTACTATTGTTAATGCTAATAGTTACACTATTGAAGCTAAAGACACTGATGGCGACACAGTTACAGCTAATAGTAGTGACTCTGGAAACGGTGGTAGTAGTGTTGTTGGAGCTTATCAAATTAATGTTGGGCTAGATGAATATGTTTCTAGTACAGGCTGGGGGGCGAGTGCGTGGGGCGATGGTACTTTTGGTTCTGCTGCATCTTTAGATGATACCAATCAATTAAGGCTTTATAGCCAAGATAATTTTGGTGATGATTTAGTTTTTAACCCCAGAGCTGGTGGTATTTATTATTGGGATCAAAGTTCAGGAACTAGCACAAGAGCAGTTAATTTTTCTTCTTTAGGTAGCGCATCTAATGTGCCAACAAAATCATTGCAAATAATGGTGTCTGATGTTGATCGTCATATTATTTGTTTTGGCTCTAATCCTATAGGATCATCAACGCTTGATCCTTTATTGGTTAGATGGTCGGATCAAGAGTCTGCTGTTGATTGGACACCAAGCTCTACTAATTCAGCAGGCGGTGTAAAAATAAGTAGTGGTAGTAAAATTGTAGGCGCATTAAGAACCCGACAGGAAATTCTTATATGGACTGATTCTGCTTTACATTCAATGAGATTTGTAGGCGCACCTTTTATTTTCTCATTTAATGAGCTGAAAGCAGGGGTTTCTATGATGTCGCCCAATTCGGCAGTGAATGCTAATGGCATGGTTTATTTTATGGATCGTGGTGGTTTCTTTACTTATTCAGGTCAAGTCAGTCCATTGCCTTGTTCGGTAAGAGATTATATTTATAGTGATATAAATATAGGTCAAGCCTATAAAGTGTTTGGTACTGCAAATATCGATTTTAATGAGGTCATGTGGTTTTATCCTTCGTCCGGCTCTGATGAAATAGATCGTTATGTTTTATATAACTATATTGAGGGTGTCTGGTCTGTTGGAACAATGGTTAGAACGGCTTGGATTGAAGCTCATTTAGAGAATAATCCAATTGCTGCTGGTAAAACAGGAACAGGCTCAAATTATTTATACAACCAAGAGTTTGGGCATGATGACGATGACAGTGCGATGACTGCTTATATTGAAACCGCAGACTTTGATATACAAGATGGCAATAATTTTATGCTGGTTTCAAAAGTAATTCCAGATATACAGTTTAGAGATGCTGACAGTGAAAATGAATTAGATATTTCTATTAAAGGTAGAAATTATCCAAGCGATAGTTTGTCTACTTTATCAACATCTTCTTTAACAAACTCAACACAACAAGCCTTTGTTCGATGTCGATCCAGACAAGCTGTTTTAAGATTTGAAAGCAGTGGGTCAGGATATGGATGGAGATTGGGATATTTTAGGCTTGATACAAGATTAGATGGGAGACAATAATGGCTGAGAAAAGTGCAATACCCTTACCTGTGGCTCCTCCAGAATATTCAAATATTGACCAGTCAATATTAAGATCAACCATTGAAGGAACTATTGTTGATATTAATTCTGACATTGGCGGAGCTAATCAAATGAAGAACAAAATATCTTCTCTTTCTGTAAGGAGACATCAGTTCTTATTAATGGGAGCCTCTGGTGGCTGATACCTTAAAGGTTTTAGGGCAGTTAGACCCATCAGCGACAACAACAACGACCTTATATACTGTTCCTGATAAAACCATGACTACAATTAGTTCTGTGGTAGCCGCTAACAGAACAGGCTCTGCTATAACATTTAGACTCAGTGTTCATGTGGGCGGAGCAGGTGCTGATGATAAACAGTATTTGTATTATGACAAATCAGTAGCGGCAAATGATTCATTAACAATAGTAATAGGCATCACTTTGAATCAAGATGATGTTTTAAAAGTTTATACAAGCGCAGTAGATATGAGTTTTAACTTATTTGGCTGTGAAACAAGCAACGATTAGGAGAAAGTTTTGGCAAGAAGAAAGTATTTAGGTAGAGCAAATGAAGAATTAGATGCTATGTTTGCGGAGCTTGAGTCTATTGACAAGAGCACAAAAACAGGTAGAAGAAAACACCGTGCTTTATCTAATAAAATAAGACGTAAAAGGGAAGATAGAATTTTATCTGGAATTAGAGGTTTGTTTGGTTCTAGGAAATATCCTGTTCCAGCAACCGCCTCAGGCGCTGCATCAACAATGGGTTTTCCGGGTGTTCCTGAAAGCCCTATTGGGATCGGAACTATGGCAGAAGCGCCACCTGTTCCTGATATTCCAATAGAAGAAATTACTGTTGATGCTAAAAGAAGGAGGAGAAGCGAACCAAATATAGAGCTTGCCGAACTTCCTGTTACTCAGAGTAGAGCGCCATCATTAAGAGCACAGGTTCCATTTGGAATTTATACTGGCGAATTGGCAGAACAATTTGGGAATGAAACAGAACCACAAAAAAGCATGATATCTAAATTAGGTAGAAATCAACTTAGAAGCCTTGAAAGAAGAAAGAAAAGAGTAGCTCAATATCCAGATGCCTATCCGCCTGATTATGCAACTCCTGAAGGAATGTTTAAGTACGCAGAAGGTAAAACCATAGAAGGAAACAGAATGATAGGCGAAGGCGGAACTCTATTTGATCCAACTGATCCTACAGATTTAGCTTTACTGGGATTGGGAATGGCACCTATACCCGGTGCAAGAATAGCTGCTGGCGCTGGCAAACTTAGGAAATTAGCAAAACTAAAAGATTTTCGTAAGTCTAATTTTATAAGAGATAATCAGACAAGAGATATAGTGCATAAATTAGCAAACCTAAAATCTGGTATGAATCCTAAAAATATGAAATTTGATCCAGTATTTACTGGTGCTGACGCTCCTCTTACATGGGCACAATTAGGAGCGAGAGCAAAAACAAAAAGCGGTGTAACAGCACTACAGCCAACAAGAGAAGCATTAGAAGAAATGGCAGAGAAGCAATTATTTGAAGGGGTTAAAAAAGGAGGTCTTGGAATTACTGCTCTTGCTGGATATATGGCAAACAGAGATACTTCTAAAGACGAAAAAGAGATAAAAGAATTAACAGAAGAAGAAATGGATAAAATGGAAAGAATATTATCTGAAATTGAAAAAGAAAAAGCATTTTATGGAGAAGATGTTGATGCTTGGAGTCCTGAAAATATGAACAGTAATTATGCAGGCGGTGGACAACTAATGGGTCATGCACAACAGCTTGCCAATGCAGGTCGTGGTGAAGATACCATGTTAATGCACGTTACTCCTAGCGAGGTTCAAGGCATTGCATCATTAGCTCCCGGCATGATGACCACTAATCCACAAACAGGATTGCCTGAAGCTGGAATTTTTAAAGATATACTTGGTTTTGCTTTACCATTTTTAGGCACAATGGTTGGTATTCCACCGTGGTTGAGTGGCGCAGTCGGCGCAAAACTTAGAGGTGGCGACTTTAAAGATATGGTACTTGGTGCAGGAACTGGTGCTTTGATGGGTAAACTTGGTGGCAAGTTATCTGAAGTACCTGATATTGGTGCAGTTAATCTTGCTAATGAGGCTGCAACTACAGCCCTATCTAGTCCAGAAACTTTTTCGCAAGCAATGCAAGGAATTGGAGAAGAGGGATTTAAAAATATTGCTGCTAAAGCTGCAATTGATCCTAATTTGTTACAAACAGCAGTAAGCGGAGGAGCTGACCCTCTTTCTTATTTATCTACAGTAGCTAAACCAGCACAGATTTCTTCTTTTGCATCAGGATTATCAGATGTTGCTCAAACAAATCTTCCTAATACTTTTGGTCAAAATATTAAAAACATAGGCGCTGGACTTCCAGCAGTAACAGATGCGCTAATGAGTCCTGAAGGTATGCTTACAATAGCAGGAACAGGATTAGGCGCTACTCGCGATGCAACCAGAAGATGGGATCAAAGCATATTAGACAGAGAAGAACAAAGAAAAAAAGAAGAAGAAGAGCTTTATCGTATGTACCCTGAAAATATACCTTATAGGGGTGGTGGATCACTTTACAAGAATCGTTATATTAATGGGAACTGGAGTTAATTATGGCAGCACGACCTAAAACAACAGGTGTTAAAACTCCTACTCCGAGAGTAACAAGAAGACCTGATAGAGAGTGGATAGAGGAACAACCACGCTTTGAAGGAGATAACCCTCGTTTTAATATACCTGCTCCCGGCACATATATGCCTCCACAATTTGTTGCTGATCCAGAAACTATTGGTCAACCAGAATTGTTCGGAACAGATTTACCTCCAATTACCCCGCCCCCGCCACCTATGATTCAACCACCTAGTGTCGGTACACTACCAACTTTTGATCCAAATTTAGGACAACCTCCTCCAGAGTCCTTTGGTATAGGCAATACTTTGATGCCGCCAGACCCATATGCCTCTCCATATTTTAATGATCCTTATTCTTATCTTCCTGATGAGCCTCAGCCTTATTCATATATTCCTGAATCAGATGTTAGAACTGCGGGAAGTGGCGCTGGAATAGGAAGCGTTACCAACAATCCTTTTAATCCAAATTATGGGAGAACTGGCGGACCTAATAGAAGTGGTGGTAATAATCCAATATACAACAACCCAATGAACAATATGGGAAATCAAAATATAGTACCGACAGCAGCAAGAACTCCTGTTGCTCCACCACCCGGTTACAGACCGGGCATTGATCCTGAATGGAATTATTTTCCTAATTCAAATCCGCCTGCAACAACAATGGGTCAATATCCTTATGGCATTACAACTCCTGCTAACTTACCAAATTTTGGTAATGCTTTAGCTGGGGTTGAAAATTTAGATTTTTCTAATTTTGATTTATCCAATTTAGATTTATCAGGCTTAGGTTTTTCTCAACCCTCAACCCCTTCTGTGCAACAACCGGAAATGCCTCAGATAGCACAGCCAACAATGCCAGAAATAGACTATGATCTTCTGGCTAGCAAGATTAATCTTCCCAGTCAACCTGCTTTTGAAATGCCAGATTATAGTGATTTAAGCGAAAGATTGGCAGGGATAGAAACTGGTTTAGGTGGATTACAAAATAGATTCCAGAATTTTCAGGCTCCTGAATTTAAAGCTCCAGAAATTAATTACGATCTTTTGGCAGGTAAAATTAATATGCCAGATTACACACAACAATTTGAAAACCTACAAACTGGTCTAGGCGGTCTAGGACAACAGATAGGAAATATGCCGACATTCCAGATGCCAGATTACTCTCAGCAATTCGAGAGCTTACAAGGAAGTCTTGGTGGATTAGGAGAACAAATAGGTGGATTACAGACTCCTAGTTTTGAGATGCCTGATTATAATCAGCAATTCGAGAATTTACAGCAACAGATAGGAGGCATGGGTTATGGCGGACCTAGTTTGGAAGACATACAGGGAATAATGCCTAGTTATCAAACGCCTGATTATTCTTCGCAATTTGAAAATCTACAACAACAGATAGGTGGTCTTGGTTATGGTGGTCCAAGTTTAGAGGACATTCAAGGAATAATGCCATCGTATCAAGCTCCTGATCTTAGTAACTATATGACTGGGGAAGCATTGGAATCAGCGATTCAAAATGATCCTCGCTTGCGTGGACCACAGGGACTACAGGGACTACAGGGACTCCAAGGAATGCAAGGTCTCCAAGGTCTCCAAGGAATGCAAGGACTAGCTGGAGCTATAGGGGCACAAGGAATGCAAGGCTTAACAGGTGCCGCAGGTGCTCAAGGACTCCAAGGCATTCAAGGAGAGCAAGGCTTAACAGGTGCTATGGGAGCCACAGGACTAACAGGAGCTGCCGGCGCACAAGGTTTACAAGGGCTTCAAGGATTACAAGGACTCCAAGGGCTTCAAGGACTAACTGGAGCGACAGGTGCTATGGGAGCTATGGGAGCTACCGGAGCACAAGGGCTTCAAGGAATGCAGGGTTTACAAGGAGATATAGGTTTAACAGGGGCGGCTGGAGAGTCTATTGATCCTTCAGAGCTTGAAGCATTAATTGCTGCAAGCCAACAGTCTTATGATCCTTACAATCCAATGCTTGGTCCAAGCGATAGACCTCTAGGCTTTGCAAAGGGCGGATTGATTCGATATCAAGAAGGAGAAGGAATTGCTGGGTTAGGAGATGATGCTGAGATGACAGAAGGCAATCAACAATTGATAGAAGCTACCATAATGACTATTCAAGGGATGGCTCCAGATCAAGCAACAGCCGATGCCATTATTAATCAGTTTATTGGATTATATGGACAAGAAGCATTTATGGCTTTAAGAGAACAGGTATTAAATCCTGATGGTGGAGCACAAACTCAAGGAATGATAGAAGGATTTGGCGGTGGTATGGATGACTTTGTTCAAGGGGTTGCTGGCAATCAAGATAGAATAGCCGCATCACCCGGTGAATATATAGTGCCAGCCGATGTTGTCTCTCAATTAGGGGATGGCAATTCTACTGAAGGCTCAAGAAAGTTGGATGGAATGCTAGAGAGAACTCGGATGGCGAAGACAGGCACAATAGAACAAGCGCCACCTATAGATAGTAGAAGAGTATTGCCCGCATGAACGAGCCTGCTTTAAAATATGAGTTAGAGTGGTCAATGGTACACCCAGAAATATTAGACAATTGTTGGGATGAGTGTGCAAAACTATTAAGAAGATCAGTTAAAAGAAGCGGTGGTCGGGTTACTATTGATGATGTTTATAGAGATGTTGACTCTGGTAGATGTCAAATCTGGATAGTTTATGATACATCTACTCTTAAAATTATAGGTTGTATTGTTACTTTTTTAAAAGAATATCCTACAGATTTAAGAATGTTGCATATAGACCATATATCAGGCAGTGATATGAACAGATGGATGGATGATGGATTAGAAATGTTAATTAATTTTTGCAAAAAAAATGGTTACGATGGCATAGAAGGAATTGGCAGAAAGGGTTTTTGGAATTGGATTAAAAATATAGGGTGGAAAAAACACGCCACCTTTTTTGAAGTTAGAATACAGGAGTAATAAATGGGCGGAAGTAGCGGTGGCTCTCAACCACAACCAGTGGATCAAACAATAACACAAACACAGTTTCCCGCAGAGGCGAAACCTTATTATAGTCGTCTCCTCTCAAGAGGAGAAGCGGAGAGTTTGCAGCCTTATGCGGCTTATCCAGCTCAACGATTAGCTCAGTTTGCTCCAGAAGAGCAACAAGCCTTTGGTATGACCACACATCTTGCCAATCAGGGAACGCCGTGGTCAATGCAACAGGCACAGCAAACCGCAGGTCAACAAGCAAGAGGTAGACCTTTTGAGCCGTGGACAGGATTTCAACCACAAATACCTCAACCGCGCATACCACACCCAAGGATGTGGGGACCTAATTTAGGTGTAGACGACAGAGGATTAAGACAGCCTATGTATGGTGGACAAATGGGTCCGCAACAACAAATGATGCAACAACCAATGACCCCTGCTCCACAGCCTTATGGAAGAGGAAGACAGCCGTGGCAACAAGACACAACGCTTATGGGCGCTAATTATGGAATACCCGGCATGAGCACAGGCTACCAAAGCCCAAGAGAGCGTTATATGTCTCCTTATCAACAGGGAGTAACCGATATTGCCAAGGAACAAGCAATAAGAGATGCCAATAGAATGCGCTCAGAGATCGGTTTGAATGCCGCCTCACAGGGCGGATTAGGTGGCTATAGAGAAGGGATTGTAGAATCCAATCTCAATAGAGATTTAATGAGAAACCTAAGTAATATACAGACACAGGGTTTACAATCTGGTTATCAAAATGCCCAACAAATGTTTGAAGCAGATCGTGCGGCTCGACTAGGACAAGAAGGTGCACAACTTGGTGCGGCTCAACTCTTAGGTGGGTTTGCTCCACAAGCACAGCAAATGGCACTTGAAAGAATCGGTGCTCTAGGCGGTGTCGGTGGACAAAGACGAGGCTTTAGACAAGCTGGAATGGATATTGGTTATGAGGACTTCCTTAGACAACAAGGTTATCCACAGCAACAAATCGGATTCCAAAGCAATATTATTCGTGGACTTAACTTACAACCATCACAGACTGTTAGTAGTTATGCTCAACGACCCGGCTTATTTCAACAAACATTAGGCGCAGGGCTTGGTGCTCTGGGTCTATATCAAGGCATGGGAGGGAGACAAGGATGAGCCTAATTGATCAACAAAAGGAACTAGAATACTATCCTGATGAGGTATTAGCTCAGGAAATGATGCAACCCACTGGGATTGCTCCTAGCTTTTTGGTTGCTACTGAGATTAAAAGACGAAACGATATGCGTAATTCTTATCAAGCACAAATGAATCCACAGCCTCAAACAAGTGTGGTTGAGGAAGAGGCTATGGAATTAGGCGGAATTGCTAATGCTGATCCTAATGCAATGCAACAGCAAATGATGCAACAGCCTATGCCACAACAACAGATGCCACAGGGCGCACCTATGCAGATGAGAGAGGGTGGCGCTGTTCGGTATCAAGAAGGCGAAGATATTGATTTTGATGAAACAGGAGGCTTTATTAGAGGACCTTTGGGCAGGAAGATGCTTGGTAAAGATGGTTGGCTATATGACCCAAGCAGCAAAATTGATAATGCTTTGTTAGCTGCATCTGTGGTACTTCCTTTTGGTGGTAGATTAGTAACTGGTGCGGGCTTATTAGGAAAAGCTGGCATTAAGGGCGCTGTTAGTGGCGCCAAAGCATTAAAAGGAAAGATTGCTGAAAAATCTGCCGACCCAATAAAGAATCTTCTTGAAGGTATTGGTAGTTTTTCAACCAAACGGCTTGGATTTAAGCCTTCTTATGGGGGCGCAGGCTCAATACCCATGACAGAAGTTGGAAAACAAGCAATAAAAGGATATGGAAATCCGCTTCCATTATCTTTATCATCTCCATTCTGGTCAACAACCGCACCTATTGGTGCAGTCGGTGGACTGCTTTCTGGAGTTGGTGGCGAAGATTCAGGAATAGGAACCGAATCAGATGCTTCTATAATTGAAGATGTGAATGCTGAAACTATATCAATAGATGATATGACTATAGAGGACCTTCAAGCAGTGATAGCAGAAAGGCAAAATGACAACAGACTGCAAGAGCTTGCTGATAAACTATCCGCAGAAAAAACAGCAGTAGAAGATGCAGAGCGAGACAGAAGAGCAGCCCTACCAGAAATTGGAAGAATAATGGAAGATGCTATGGCGAATGTGCCTGAAAACGAAACCTTCCAAGACTATCTTTCTACATTAGAAGGTATGGAAGAAAGTCGTAAGGGTCAGGTTCTTATGGATTTAGGCGCAGCTATTGCTAATGCCAGTCATGGTGGTGATATTGCCAAAGGTTTCCAAGAAGCTGGTACTAAAGCAAGAGCCGAACAGATTGAAGTAGCTAAAGAAAGAGCAAGAGTTCTTGGAGAATCAAGAGCAATGGATATTGATGTTGCTATTAAGATGGCAACAATTCAAGCTGATATCGAAAATCGAACAGGAAGAACTTTACAAGAGTTGCTTCGTTTATTGCAAATAGAAGGAGTAGATTTTCTTACAGAGAATTATCCAGATAGCGCTGATTCAATTTTAGCTCAAATAGAAGAGGCAATAAAATTAACATTGCCACCAGTTCCAGAAAAAGAAGAGTCTCCTGAATAATAATGGCTTTTTCTGTAGAAGAATTTAAGCGACAGAATCCTCAATTTCAAGATATACCAGACGAGGAAATTCTAGCTATGTACGAATCCACTTCTCCTTCTGGAGAGGCGGCACAACCTACGCTTAGTCCTAAGCAACAATCCCCCTTAATTGAAGAAGATACATCCTTTCGCTCGGCTATTTCCTATGGAATAGACCAGCCTCTTGAGAATATTGGCATTACTCTTGAAGCATTAGGTGCTGAAGGAGTCGGAGAATGGTTGCGTGATCTTACAGATCAACCAGAAAACTATGAAAATGCTACAGAAGATTTTATCAATAAGCAGGGCAAAGGCTTTAATTGGGGATATTTACCTAGAGCGGCTGTTGAACAAGCGGGTCAACTCGCAGGATCGTTAGCTGCAAGAGGGGTTGGGGCTGCTGTTGCTGGTCCAGTAGGTGCATTAGCTGGTCCGGGATTATTTGAGGCAGTGCAATTACTTGGTCCGGTTGCTTTAAGCAGAGCCAGAAACAATAAAAGAGATGAGCCAACATGGAGAGATTGGACTATAGCTGCTAGTTCTGCTGGTTTATCAGGCTTATTGAATGCTATCGGTATTAAAAATGTAGGACTTCTTAATAGTTCTTTAAAGGCAGGGCTTACTGCTGTTGGTACAGAGGCTCTTACAGAAGCTACTCAGTCTATTGTAGAGCAAACAGGAAGCACCGCAGGAACTTTAGCGGGCTTGGATATTGATCCGAAGCAGGCAATTGGTGAAGGTATATTAGGTGGAACAGCCGCAGGGGGTGTGCAAGTACCCACAATGATGCTGGCAAGAAACCAACAGGTTGCTCCAGAAACACAAGACAGTTATCAATTAGCTTTAGAGGCTGTCGCTGATGCAGAGTATGTGAATATTCCGATGCTAAGAACAGCAACTGGTCTTAAATCTAATACTGAATTAAAAGCATTAAGAGATAGATTGTTTGCAGACAATGTTATCCAGAAAGAAGGTAGTCGCTTTTTGCCTAATGGGAATTTTGTCACGAACTTCAAAAATGCTCGAAGATTGAAAATAGATGAGGAAGAAAGTGCAAAAGAAAACATTGTTTCTCAAACACTTGAAAGATTCAATCTCTTTCAAACTCCAAGCATTGATATAGAACCGAATGCAGGTGTTCAATTCAATCAGTCGGACAACACTAACACCACTAATTTTCTTTATTGGATTCAAGACAAATACATTGATCTGAAAAAAATACAGGAACAGATTACAAAAAAGCGCAAGAAAGAAGGGCTAGACCCTATTGCAGATGAGGCTGATGCGTATGGAGGTATATCCATATTTGAAGGAAAAGCAGAGGATCAGATAAGAGAGTTTGAGAACACCGAGATCAAACCAATGATTCAGGACATGAAGGCAAGAAAGGTTGATCAGGATATGATTGATGAGTTTGCACAGAATCGTCATGCACCAGAAAGGAATGCGTTTGTTGCAAGTATTAATGAGAATCAGCCTGATGGCGGTTCTGGAATTAATACAGCCGATGCAAAGGCAATCATGAAGTCTAAGTATGGGTTTGATTTAAAGCCAAATGTCATTACTGAGCAGGTTGTTAATCCAGATTATCAGAATCTAATTAATGTTATTGCTGAGATGCAATCAAGAACTGCTTTAAATGCACAAGAACAAACCAGATTAAAGAAACTTCAGGAACAATTAAATAAGACTAATCAGGTTGAGAATGTTGACAGAATTAGTTATGAGTGGACTGGTGGCAATCAGCTTGGGAGAAAGATGCAGACATTCTTTGAAACCCATATCGACCCAATGTTGCAAAAGAATAGAGATGTGATTCGTGAAGGCGGTTTGGCTACCAATGAAGAAGTTGATGGTTGGCAAAAGAACTATAATAATTATGTGCCGTTAAAAGGTTTAGCTGGAGATGAAAGCTCACAGGGATTTCCTCCGACAACTGGCAAAGGAATGAGTATTATTGGGAGAGAAAATAGAAGGGTTAGAGGAAGAAGCGGTGTAGAATCAGCTTCACCTTTGTTAAATACGATTGCCGACAGAACAGCAAAAATTATTCGATCTGAAAAGAATACAGTTTTAAATGAACTTCTAACTCTAGCAGAACAGAATCCTAACGACCCACTGTGGACTGTGTTTACTGAAGATACACCTATCTTTGAAGAAGCCTTTTCAGTTAATTATATTAATCCCGCAACAGGTCAGACAACCAATACTAGAAAAGAGGGTTATTATAAGAACTATCAAGTAAAGACTCAGGCAAGATCACAATACCAATTAAATAACATGGAAGACTTGGTTGGTGTTAAGCGTGATGGAAAGCAACATTATATTAAGATAAACAACACTAGATTATTAAATGCCCTAAAGAACTTAGGGGTTGATCAAAGCAATAAAATAACTAAGATTTTTGGTCCAGCCAGTCGTTTTCTTTCAATGGTTAATACATCTCTTAACCCAGAGTTTGTAATTTCAAACTTTTCAAGAGATATACAGACTGCTGTTGGAAACCTTTTGGCAGAGGAAGAAATAGGAACTCTTGCGGATAAAGATACTATTGTGAAACAAGTAATGGCTGATGTTTTTAACCCAAAATCTTCAGCAGTAAAAACAATGTGGGTAGGATTTAGAAAATATCAAAACCCAAAAGCCTTTGCTAAACTTCCGCTAGAAGAACAGCAAATGTTTAATGATTTTCTATCATCAGGCGCAAAAGCAGATTGGTTTCATGTTCCTACTTTGAATGAAGTAGCAAAAAATGTTAATAACCTAATCGAAATGCAAGAGGGAACTTTTAAAGGGGACTTTAAGAAAAGAATGGGCGCATTAAAAACATGGGTCGATGACGGCAATGCTTCGGTGGAGAATGGGGTTCGTTTTGCAGTATATAAAAATGCTAGAAAACAAGGCGTTTCTAAGAAACAGTCAGCCATTCTCGCTAAGAACTTAACAGTAAACTTCAACAGAAAAGGAATGAGTGGTCAGACCCTTAATAGTCTTTACTTATTCTTTAATGCCAGTGTTCAAGGTACAGCCAATATGCTTAGAGGCTTGAGAACATCAAAAAGAAAACAGGCTGCTGTTGCAGGGTTGGCGAGCTTTGCAATGGTTCAAACCGCCTTAAACGAAATGATGGGCGGAGATGATGAAGAAAGTGGTCGCAGTCATTATTCTCAAGTGCCAGATTATGTTAAAGAAAGAAACTTAGTCTTTATGAAACGAGATGGATCGGGAGAATATTGGAAACTGCCACTGCCTTATGGTTATAGTGTTTTCCATAACTTAGGAACAGCAACTGCTGAAATGCTATTGGGAATCAGAAGTCCTGCGCAATCTGCTTCGTTATTGACATCTGGCTTTCTTGGTTCTTTCAACCCTCTGGGGTATTCTCGATCAGACAGTTATGCTGGAACTCTTGGTAAAACAGTAACACCAACTGTGCTCGTACCTACTATTGATATCATGATGAACGAGAACTTCTTTGGTGCACCAGTTTACACAGAGAACTTTCCTATAGGCGCACAGAAAGCGGATAGTGCTTTAGCCAAGAGGAACACAAACGAGTTTATTAAAAAGTTAATGCCCTTCCTTAATGAAATGACTGGCGGTAGCAAGTATAAGTCTGGGGCAATTGATGTATCTCCAGATGTCATTCAGCATTTATTTGACACTGTATTCGGTGGCGCAGGAAAAACCTTTGGTCGAAGCACCAATGCGATTAGAGAAACCATCACATCACAGCTTGTTGAAGGCAAGATGCCAGAATTGGATAAAACACAGATACCTTTTCTTAGAAGGATTATGGGCGACCCAGATCAATTCTCAGCACAGACTGATTACTTTAGAAGAAAACAGTTGATCACTAATGCGGTGGCTGAGTACGATGAGTTCTCTGGCACAGTACAAAGTCAAAGAAAAAGAGACTTTAAAGCAAAGAATAAGCCATTGATGAAAATGGAGAATGATGTTAAAAGAATCGACAAGAAATTAAAGCGATTAAGGGATAGAAGAAACAAGTGGGATGCAAAAATCCCTGCAACGACAACAGAAGCACTAAAGATAGCAGACGAAATAGAAGCTATAGACGAAAAAATGCAAAGCATTTACAAGGATTTCAACAAGAAATACGATGAGAAAGTAGGTCGGTTCGACTAATTTTGACCAGTCAATATTTGATTGACCTATTGCTACATTCCTTGCACCAGTCGTGTTCAAACTAAAATATTTAACTACGCCAACACTACAGGTAAATCAATAAACCTGTAGGATTTAAAATATTTAACCACGCCAACAGCTACATTATTAGATTAATTTCCGCGAACAATAATACTGCTGTCGGTAAACTAAAATATTTTACCGGCTTGGGCCGGCAGCCGGATGAAAATATTTTTGTACTGAAAAAGTTAGGGTAGATTTAGGGTAGATTATTCTACATCCACGAAAAGTGGAGCATCATTATAGAGTCGATCTCTGGACATCTCAGCATATTCATCGTTGAGTTCAATCAATATGGCATTACGACCATTTCGGTCAGCAACCAAGCCAGTAGTCCCCGCACCACCAAAAGGATCAAGAACAGTTCCATCTTCGGGACAACCCGCAAGAACACAAGGCTTTATTAAATCAGGCGGAAACACAGCAAAGTGTGCGCCTTTAAATGGTTTTGTGGTGACAGTCCAAACAGATCGCTTGTTTGCAGTCTCATAAGAATCTTCTAATCCAGTATGTGGAGACAGCCCAGAACCTTCATTGTGGTATTTTCCATCAGTTCTATCCCTTGTTCCCCAATCTTCTTTCACTGGGTATTTGATTGCCTCATGATCGTAGTAATACTTCTTTTGTTTAGTAAGTAGGAAGATGTATTCATGTGCTTTGGTGCATCGGTCAGTCACACTTTCAGGCATTGGATTAGGTTTGTGCCATATAATGTCTTGTCTTAGATACCAACCATCTTCTCTTAAAGCAAAGGCAACCATCCAAGGAATACCCATCAAGTCTTTTACCTTAAACACTCCCCTCGCACCACCTGCTCTCGCTTGATGTCCTTGAGAGAGTTCTCCATGTTTCCATCCAGTATCGGAATCTCTTGCTCCAGTGTAGTGATTACTTGCATAAGAGTCCCCAAGATTTAACCAAACAGTTCCCTCGTCTTTTAGCACTCGTCTAACTTTCCTAAAGACTTCCACCATTTTATCAACATATTCTTCTGGCGTTTCTTCAAGCCCTATCTGACCTTCTCTTTCGTAATCTCTGAGTCCATAGTAAGGCGGAGAGGTAATACAAGTATCAACTGACTTTTCAGGCAGTTGATCAAGCACTTCCGAACAATCCCCATTTAATACTTTAATGCTCATCAAACAAACTTACTTGCATATTCTTCTGCACATCTTCCAATCTGGCACAAGCAATATCAAAATACTCTTGCTCCATTTCAATTCCTATAAACCTAAACCCTTCCAGTAATGCACCTTTGCCAGTGCTGCCACTGCCCATAAAAGGATCGAGAATAACACCACCTTTCGGTGTGACTAGGCGACATAAATACTGCATCAACTCTGTTGGCTTGACTGTTGGGTGGGTGTTTTTTCTTTTTGTTTCCCTCAAATTACCACTTCCAGTAAGCATTGAACCATCTGCTGTTGCACTCATAGCTCCAGTTCTAACTTCTTGGAAGCCATCCAACCCATCATCTCTATCTTGCTTACTCGCTTTCGCACAATAGAAGTAGCGCGACTTATCACCGAATACATCTTGCACCAGCTCAGAACCATCGTGCATGACATTGGCAGGGAATCTGCCTTGTTCAGATGATGATATGTTTTTGCCTTCATAACCACCTTCATATACATTTTTTGCAGTCTTATCAGTCTTCCACTCACCTCGACCACCCAACCTTTTATCATCTACTTCTGGATTGATACCAACCCTACATTCATCTATGTTAATCCCACCAGTACCATGCTCTAGGACATTCTCAGCCACAGTTCCCTTAAATGGTTTCCTCGCCATGACAATCGGCTCGTGAGCTGGCTTGAGTGCTGTACCCCACCCTTCGTATTCTTTTACTTTCTTACCTATGTTATGCGACTTAGGAAAGCCACTGCCATAAAGCCACATCAATTGATCTCGTATCTCAAATCCAGCATCTTCAATCGGGATAACTCCCCTGTGATAAGTTCGTGAGCCAAAGAATGATAGAAGGTGTCCACCTTGCTTGATGGATTGATATATTTTTTCCCATAACTCCTTTTGTGGCACATCATAATCCCATTGCTTGCCCATAAAGGATAAGCCATAAGGCGGATCAGCCACACAACTGTCTATGTTTTCTAGGGATTCCAATGCTTCCATGCAATCGCCATGATAGATTGTGGCATCTCCAATAATTTCTTTTTCAATACTCATCTTCTCCCTTTAGTTTCTTAGTTCTAAAAAAGCCATCGTATTCTGGATGTTTCACATGGAACAATCTGGAATAGAAAGCTATGTAATCGTTTGATATTTTGAAATCTGCACCTTGTGTTTCTATCGTTGTGTGCCAACGAATCCTCTGAATGACTGCCCATGCACTGTAGTTCTCTCTACCGCTTTTGATTGCCTCGAAACTGTACTTCTCAAACAATCTCCAGACATGAGGGTTCAGCCTATGCCATGCCCACCAGTCCTGTTTTCTATCGTCAAGTTCCTTGCTCATCGTTATATTGACCAGTCAATATTTGATTCATTTTACTGGTTTGTTTTTTCCATATAGTTTATATAGTCTTGTACTGAAGATAGTTTTTCTTCCAGTTGCTCTATGTAAATCTCTTTCTCTGCAAGAACCCTTCTTAAAGATTTAGCCATGCTTTCCCAGTATTCTGCCTTTTGTTTATTGCCTTTTGGCTTAGGCTTGTCCAATCCCCACGCTTTAAGTGTGTCGTATGTTTCCTTAGCCATCAGTTAATTTTTGTGAAATCGTTTAAAGGCAACACATCGACTATAAAGTTAGTTCCTTCGTATATATTATGTGCCCAATCTTCTGCTTGTTCTTTTGATTCAAACACTCCCATAGATGTTTTCAGTGCTTCATGTGTGTTCGGATCGCCATATTTTATAACCGCAATCCATTGTTGGTGTTCTTCACTCATCTTTTTGTTCCTCTTTTTTTATTAGTTTACGCAGATACCACTCTGCCTTCTTTAAATCTTCCAACCCATTCTTATGCTTGTATCTCGCAATATACTTCACAATGTTCCCCTCAAGAAATCCCATTTCGTATTCAATAATGAAGTCTGTGACCTCTATGGACTTACGATAATAGGGTGGATTAATCTTTTCTTCTGCCCTCTCCCATTCTTCCTTTCTCCAAATCTTAGTCAAGGGAAGGTTCTTTTTCTAGTTTGCCTTTTATAACAATAACCTCATAAGGGGTTTCCCCAGTACCAGTATCAACCTCATCTGGTTTGTTTCTGCTGACTGCTCTAAACAAAGCCTCATGTTCAGTCAGAGCCACATCTGATTCTATCTTATAAAATTCTGTTACCGACACTTGCATTTCTACTATGTATTTATTGTTTGCCATTTTTTTCATACCATTGATTATATTTATCGTTAATGTTTTCAAAAAGAATTTGAGCAAACTCGTTATTTTTGAGTTCACTTCTTGAATGTATGTTACAGAAGTTCCTAATAAACTCAGACGCATCTGCCTCGTTGTCCACCTCTGAGAATTTCCAAAACTCCTTTTCTCTTGCCATGATTCCTGCCCTATCAACAAATTTCTGCCCATGACTTTTCTTGGTTATGGGTTTATGTGGCGCTGGTGTCTCATCATCTTGTATTCCTACCATTGCACAGTAATACCTTGTTCCTACCCAACTTCTTAGCAAGTCCTCTGGTACTTCGTCTGGGTGGACACTAAGCACCAGATAAACTCCTTGCTTGTTCTGGGTTATCCTAACCTTGACAGCTTCAAAACTTAAAGCGCTCAAAATGGAATCTCATCATCAAAAGGATCAACTTCTTCTTCCTTAATCTCTGGAAGTTCTATGGAAACATACTTGTAAACCTTTCCATCTTTAGAAACCCTGTCCCACATAGCCATACTAATAGAAAGGTCTTGGTTGGCTTTCGCTCTCTCGACCAACGCTTTTAATATGGTTTTAGACAGTTCAATTTTCCCAGTAAAGTCTGGGTGTTTTGGTTGCTTTTTGTAAGTGTTAGCAAACACTGCGCCTTCGACTTTAATTCGATCAGCCATCTTTCTTCTCCTCATTGGTTAGTTCACTTTTTCTTTTTGCAAAAGATTCAAGCAAGCCATTGTATATATCCTCTTGACCTTCCTTGATTTTCTTAAACTCTTTGGCATTTTCTTTCCAGAAGGATTCAAGAGACTCAATGGTATTACAGTCAGCTAAGAAGGCTTCCACCAACTTAACAAAACCATCGTCATTGGATTCGGCAGACTCGTCACTTGTGGGTGATTTATTCTCGTTATTGAAGGCATCTGCCGAACCACTGTCTTCTTTTGTTTCTTTTTTATCTTGTGAGGGCAAATCTTCACCAGCATAGATATAATGTCCAAGACCAAACAGTGCTATCGCTTTAACCAGACACCTCATTTTGGCATCAGATATCTGTCTAGCAGATGGATTAGAAATTGCATTGTTCTTGTAATCCATAACAGGCAACCACATTGATCTAGTAAGATTGCCTATAGAAACAGTGACATGAACACTGGCACTCCCATCGGGATAAAACATTGCATCACGCATGATTTCATCTGAATCGGTGAATGCTTGAAAGGTAAACTGTGCATCAGCATAGTGTTCCATCAACACTCCCCAAGCCCAAGCCCATGATAAGTAGGATAAGTTCATCTTCTTTTCGATATGCTCTGAGCAATCTACTTTAGATAAGGTTTCCCAAACCTCTTTGTGTGTTAACTTGTCAGCCATAATATACTCCTTGTGATTAAATATTGACTCGTCATTATTTGCCCAAAAACTGTGAACAAAACTGGTTAGCGGGACAATAGTTTTCACATTTGTTAGCTTTGCCCTCACGAAATTCTACATACTCATTGTCTCCAATGTTTTGAAATGCCTCTGATTCAGTGTTATACAACTTCAATGCTCTCTTTTTTCCTTCTGTCATCAATGCCCACTTGTCTGGAATTTTCCATCGCTCCTCATCGGTGCATTCTGGGGTTTCTCCAGTAATTAAATATTCTTTTCTTGCTTGTTCATGCACTCTTACCCTGTCAAAGATGAAATCATGTTGTTCCTTCTCGCTCCACAAGGGTATCTCTAAGCTAACGATTGGCGTTTTAGGGTAGTCTTTGTTCCTGAATGACATTGCTCTACTCCAGTCCCTTAGAATCGCTATAACCTTAATTCCTCTGACCGCATAACCATTCCTTCGCCACATATAAGCATAGCCATTGGTTTGTTGTTCCCAATCTAGTTTGACCTTGCCATAAGCCAAAGCATCTTTGACCGCATAGTAAGAGGTGGTTTTATAATCAACAACTTCGTGTTTAACACGATCATAGACATCGGTTGCTCCTGATATAGTAACTCCATCTATAGTGATAGTGTGTCTTTGCTCACAGATTATGTCATCGTTATCTCTGTTGGCTTTCTCAAGTCCTTCATGAGTCCATGTGCCCATTCTTGAAAAGAAAAGATCGGAAACATCTTGCACCAATGCGCCTTCGTTTTCATTTTTTAGTATTACTTGTTGGGGTGCTTTCAAAAGGGTGGTCATGCTGTAGTCTGCACCGCCAGCACTATATTCATCATGAGTTAATGCGGTGACTATGATCTGATCAAGATTATAAACGTTGGTGTACTTCATCTTATTCTCCAAATACCTATGCCTCGCCAACCTAGTTCCTTGGCTACATCGTTTAAGACGAGCCTTACTGTAAATTTTTTTGAGGGGGTTTTTTTCTGGAATCTATGAACGATTGTTCTTATGGTATTGCTGTTGTCTCTTGCACCATCCTCTGTCATTTCTAGTTTAATCAGTTCCCCTTTTTTGATAGACTCAAGGGGCAGATTCCATTTAGACCAGCTTGATTTTTTGGGAAGTTCAGCCTTCAAAACAACTGGTTTGATTGGTTTATTCATAAGAATCCTTGTGATTTTTTTTCCTTGTGAAATAGAAAGTGTATAGAACGTACATAAAATGTCAAGGGGTTGTTGATAATAACTTGTAAGAGGTATTAATGAGTGATAAGATTAAGTTTGTTGTCAAGGGACAATGCTATAGCAAAGCCAATAGTAGAAGGCTTGTTTCGATAGGTGGCAAACCACGATTTATCAAATCAAAACAAGCACTTAAATACGCTGAAGACTTTTCTTGGCAATGCCCTCAACAAAAAACTTTAATACCAAAAGATAAGGATGTTTCAGTAACCATGACTATTTACTACTCTAACCGCAGACCAGATTTAGATGAATCTTTGGTTCTCGATTTGATGCAAGGAAAGATTTATGAGAATGATCGTAGCGTGAAAGAGAAACACATTTATCATGGTTTAGATAAAGAAAACCCAAGAGCAGAGATAGAAGTAAATGTTATCGATGGATGAAAGAATGGCTTTCAATTTAAGCAGAGCAATTTTGAAACAGGCATTGAGAGACTTCCATTCTTCTGACTCAGGAAAAGTTACAGATGTAGCAGATTGGGTTGCTAGTGGTGAGGAGTTTCATATGATTTGTGAAGGTGCAGACATTGACCCAGATTACTTAGCAATGTTCTTTCTTGAAATGAGTAAAAGACCAAAGATAGAAAGAAGAATATTGGCTGACAATGCGATTAGTGTTCTCGATAGTTTCTCTATGCAAGAGCCTTCTGCAAATTAAAAATCTACAGAAGGCTACAAGGAGATACTCATTACGAGTAATTATGAATAACTGATCTCATCGACCAGTAATAGCTAGTATATATATATATCTAGTATATTACTAGCTAGTATATAACCAGTCTGTTTTATAACTGTTAGTTTAATAATAGTTGGTATATATACAGTAGGAATAAATTATGAGTATAAACACGAATCTTCAAAATGAATTATTAACGATATCAAAAAGACTGGATTATGGGACACACAAAATCGTATGCCCTTCATGCAGTCATACTCGCAAGAAACACAAACACGACAAACCCTTGTCTCTAACAGTCACTTCTGACTGTGCTTTGTATCGTTGTCATCATTGTGGAGTTGAGGGCAGAGTTTCGGAAGCGAAGCAAAACAAAATATTTTACAAAGAGCTGGACACAACAATTTACAAGCCTGACACCACAGCTAAAGACTGGCTGATGAGCAGAGGCATATCCGAAGAAGTTATCAAAGAGTTTGGGATTATCTTTTCAACACAAAAGTTTAATGGTAGTGGGGAGTTGCCGAGCGTGGGATTTCCCTATAAAAAACAAGGAATTACTTATGCGATTAAGTGGCGATCAGCAAGTGATGAGCACAAGCATTTCACACAGACAAAAGGTGGTGCTAAAACATTTTTTAATCTGCCAGAAAAACTGAATGGGCAAAACAAAATAATTATTACCGAAGGGGAACTGGATGTTCTTTCACTGGCGACTGCTGGTATTGGTTTTGGAGATGATGAGCATAATACTTTGGTTGTTTCTGTGCCAAATGGTGCGCCATCAAAGGTTAATGACAATACAGTTGACGATAAAAAGTATGATTATCTTCGTGATGCGGAATTGATTTTATCAAATATTGACCAGTCAATTTTACTGACCGATCAGGATTCTGCGGGAGATTCTTTGAAGGAAGTGTTGGGAAGAAGGATTGGGAAAGCCAAATCTTTTGAGGTTGATTTAGGGGAATACAAGGATGTGAATGAAGTCCTAATGACAAGCGGTGTTGAGAAGATTGTTGACGCGATTGAAAATGCAAAGCCTTTGCCTCTTGCTGGACTTAATACGATTTCAACCTACAAGGATTCAATACAATCTTTATACGACACAGGATATCCTAAAGGAGTACAGACAGGACTTCCATCATTAGACAGGCTGATATCGTTTAACCCAAGCAATCTATATGTCATTACAGGATATCCCTCTCATGGAAAGTCAGAACTGGTTGATGAGGTGTGCATACGACTCGCCAAACAGGGAATGAAAACTTGCTTTGCTTCTTTCGAGAAACCACCACAGCTTCATGCATTGCAGTTAGCATCTAAGATTGTTGGCAAGCCTTTCTTCAAGGGAAAAGAACAGAGGATGTCACAGGAAGAAATGGAATATGCTATGGAATTTATAGAAAACAATTTCGTTTTCCAAGATCACCAAGCGGGCAGTCCTTTTACGATTGAGGGGATTTTAGATTTTGCATCTTCTAGTTTGTTGAGAGCCAATACTTCTGTCCTAGTTATTGACCCCTTTAACTTCATTGATATTAAACAGGGAAGACAGTTACTAACTGAGGCAATCAATAAGATGCTTACCAAAACATCTCAGTGGGCAAAACAGACTCAATCAATCGTCATGTTCGTGGCACATCCAGCCAAGCCACAAGACAGGGGACAAAAGGTAGCTACTGGACTCGACATATCTGGGTCAATATCGTGGTACACCAAAGCCGATTTCCTATTAAGTGTTTCTAGGAATGACCATGACACAGAGGTTCATGTGCAAAAGGTTCGTTGGAACTTTCAAGGCACTCAAGGAGTGGCAAAGTTGAGTTATGATTTGAATAGTGGTAGATTTGTTGAACTATCTGAGGACATTGGTTTTGACAAAGACTACGAGTGGACAACAGACTTCTAAGATTATTCTTAATGAATTAGGCAATAAGGAGTTAAGAAAAAGACACTCATACTCTCTCGACAAGGGAGAGAATAGTCCCTTCCATCACATGAAAGTCAATGACCAGACTCCAATCGACAAACTCTTAATAGAAAAAACAATATCCATTGACCAACACCATGTTGGCACGAAATACACAGAAATTGTTTTTAAATCTGGCGCATATCTCAAAAGTCCATCTTGGGAATTTAGAGATATGAAAAATAATCACACCCCACCCACGCCCCCAACAAGAACTTTGGTTCTGTCTGGTGTGCAAAAATATTTACAAAAGGAGGCGAGCAGCAGCGTGGAAATTTTATTATGGAATGTGATCGCCAAAGAAAAAACCCCAAGAGATCATGAGATCGACCCCTTGAGGTTTGGTTTGGATATCCTTTCAGACTATTGGTATCCGAAAAGAAAGTCTAAACAAGAAGTTAAGTTGCAGAGAATGGTGCTACAAGCCCTTCTTTAGAAAGGCATTGCATCTTCTTGGTCAAGACCTTCCTCTGCTTGCTCTATTCTACCCCCTAACATTTCTTCCATTTGGCTACCATACTGACGAAAATCATCTTGTATGAACTGTCGAATTTGAGAAGTCATACTTCTGTTATTCGAGTCTGCGATGACCTTTAGTTTCCTGTGGTCTTCAGGAGAAAGCCTGCACATGAAATTATGTGTTACTTCTTCTTTCTGTAATTCAGTCATGATGTACTCCTTAATTTTGACTGGTCAATATTTGATACTTTAACCACCTCTACAAATGCAGATGCGTAATCGTATCGTTTAGTTTCCGCTAAGAACTCAAAAGCGAACTTTAGTTGTTCCTCGCTAAAATATAGTTTGTGGTCAAAGATGGCATCTTGCCCATGTTCAACCGCCCTCATTTCGTCATCATAAACATAACACTCGGTTCGAAATCCCCAGTGACCATTTATTTGGGTTTTGTAATGAACTATTGTTGCATAAAGGCTTTGGTCAAAGAACTTTTTTAATGCCTCTTTATGGTCGTTCATGTTGTGTCTACCTCGTAATAGAAAGATTCTTCTCCATTGTCTTTGACATGACATAACTTGCATTGATGCTGTCGGGTTCTTTCATCTGATCTTCTGTCGTATGAATGAACCTCTATTCCCATTTCGTGATAGATAATATCGACCCCTTCTCCGCCATCTTCAACATCTAAAGGATGTTCGTCTATAATCATTTGCCTTCCGCATTCATCACAAAAATATTTAATCATAATTTACTCCTTTCCTGTTTTCTTTGTTCATACTTGAAACCCCATTACTAAAATCATGATCAGCAAAAGAACTGACAGATAGTGAAATGAATATTCTATTATGTGTTTAAGCATCTTTTATCTCCTTTTCTAGTTGTTTAATTTGGTCTTTGTAATCTTTCATTTTTGTTTTAATTGTTTCTCGTCTTTTAATCTCTCTCATTTCATATGCTTTTGTATCGATAAGAGTTTTCCAGTCTTCTAAACTAAGCACTTCTGCTATTTGCTGTAATTGTTTTTTTGTTATTGCTTTTCTGGCAGATGTTTTTGATGTGGATATTTTCTGATAGATGCTTTTGTGAAAATTACACACAGTAACAAGGGTATGAACACCTCTTATAAGGGGATGCATACCAACAATCTCAGCCAACAGAGATGTATTAACAATATATTCTGTCTCCCCATCTTTGTTTGATATAGAAACAAGATTCCTTCTGTGTCCTCTTTTATCAAAATACCCATCACCCGCTTTCTTTATAAGCTGTCTTTCAATGTCTGTCCACTCTTGGTTGTGACTTCTTTGCTTTGGTTTGGTTAAAACCCCTTCCTTATACATCTTGGATTTTTCATCCATCATGGCAAGGACATCTTCATCAGTATGGGGATTTATTTTAGAGATTGTGTTTACTTGTTCCGCCTTTTGCATAACATCAAGGTCACAATGCGCCTTTGGAGTAGAGTAATCTCTCTCCGCGTATGTCTGTATTTTCTTTGGTGTTAATATATCTTTACCCATCACACTTCCTCTGATTGATGCCTTCCCATTACATACCAGAATTTTCCGTTCTTCTTGGCAACAATAAGTTGATCTTTCTTTAATGGGTTTTGTATTAGGTCTAACAGAATGTCTGTTGTGATTCTGAGTTTATTGATCTCAGAATATTTTGATTCGGCATTAAACACTATGCTCATGCTGTTGTTGTTATATACCCCACCAAATATATTAAGAGATAGAATATCTCCAGCATCAAAAGAGAATAAATTATCCAGTTGTTTCTCGGTCATCTTATTCATAATAATTCCTTGTTTTTTGTTTATTCATACTATGGATTATATAGACGAATGACATAAATTCAAGCAAAAAGATACCACAAGACAATCATTGGACTACCTTCAAACTATCTTCATGTATGTAATATTGACTGGTCAATATTTAAACAATTTATTCAGAAAAACACGGGTCAACAGCTTTCTTCGGGCTCATAAAAATATTTTGTGTTCCCAGTCCCAGAGCTGTTTGGTCGTCAAATATTGACTGGTCAATCTTCCTGATTAAAAATCCACAGACCCCCCTGCTCACTACAAAAATATTTTTCCGGCAAAACGCCGGTCACCAAATTAAAATATTTTCCAAAAAGCTCCAGAATTTAGACCAAAAAAAAAGACCCCACTAGCCCATATCTAAAAAGATACAGACCAGTGAGGTCAAATTTTATTTATTTATAACTAACGATTGTAAGTTTCTGTCCAGTTGTTGAAAATTTGCTGTGAACGCAAATAGGGAAACCATAAAGGGATTCAAATATTGACTGGTCATTATTTAAACGACCAGTCAATATCATCACTTATCCCCAATTCAATCCGAACTTATCAGCACAAACTTTCCCATAACCTACTTCAATAGATCGGTCATCGGTCAGTTGTCTATGACAGGCAAAGCAGTTACCAGTGAGTTTTCCATATTCACTCGCAACCTTTTCAGGATCATTAACTAATCTAGTTAATAGATTAATCAATTCATCTTTTACTTTTTTGCCATTAGCTACTAAGTAAAGATCGCCATTGGTATCGATCCGCCCAAAGTAAATATTTTCATTTCCCCATTCCCCATTGCTGAGAAATAGTTGTCCTCTATGCTTTGACTTATTGGTGGCTCTCGATATTTTTAAATCGGAGTCATTAAGTTTCAGCCAGAGTTTAGGAAACGATTTACTTTTTGCAGACATCGCCCTTTTCATCAGAGAATAAACACCATTTATATTAGGTAGTTTATCTTCTGGTTTCGGAGGCGGTGGTGGGTTCTCTATTTGATCAATGAATTTATGAACATGAAACCACTGTTTATCAGAAAGATAACCTTTCTTTTTAAACTGTTCAAATAGACTGGTGGCAAATCCAAAACTCCAGTTTGGAATTTTGTCATCGTCAAGATAGTCTTTGAACTTGTGGATGTTTTCTTCTTTGATCTTTAATTTATCAACACTACCCATTGATAACCTCCTTGATGGTCAAGTGCCATGCATCAAAAATAAATGCATAACCAACCACCGCTACAAAGAGACAATTAACCAACACAAATGCCAGCCCTAAGACAATAATAACTGACTTAGTATTCCAGTTATGAAGTTGCCTTATTGCATTAATGGCAAAAGGAATTGTAATCGCTCCCATTGTTGCAATAGCAATCAATAGATAATGGATTATTTGTTCATTCATAATTTCTTCTCCTATAAATGAAAGTTAATATTAGCTAACAGAATTGTTAGCACCAATAGCCAATCTTGCGATTGGCTTTCATAGGAATTTCACCTAATCATCAGTTGGTTCTATTTTGTTTAACTTAGTTAATAAACCCTCTAAAAAGGCGTATCTCACTTTTGCTTTTTCAATGTCCTCATAAGTGAATCCGCTATTTTTCCTAACTGAGCCATCTTTATTCAGCACAGGTTGTGAGTAGTGTGCATAGACACCAGTCCTATTTAGACTTATTTGAACATTACCTTTTATTTCATCTAACTCTTTTTTGGTTAGTTTCATAATTTTTCTCCTATTATGTTTTGGGATAATTCCCATTAATAACACCAAATGATGTTATTAATGGGAATCTCTCTAAAATCGACCCTCTCAGATCGCTCAGGATGCAAAGTTAGGAGGGTAGTAAGGGTATGTTATACCCTTAAAACCCCCCTTTTTGCACCAATCCTAAACAGCTAAATCTAAATCAGCTTGTAAGCAATGGGGAGGTAAATGGATTACTTCCCCAAACTCGCGCTCAACAATGCCTTCTTCTTTATCATCAGTTGTAGCCCATAGGACTGGTATATCGGGTTCATCTTTTGCTTTTACTGGACAAAATTCTCCATCAGTAAAAACAATAAGACCCTGTAGATCGGCAACATCATCGGTGTGCTTATTCACATATTCAAAGATCGGAGTTAATCGAGTCCCACCGCTACCTCTAGGTGTCAAGTCTGATAAAGACTCACCAGCAGAGATATCGATTTCATCCCAATAATTACCATCTTCGTCATGGTGAAGTATAGTGCTACACCAACAAACTTTGACTTTCTCAATGTTGCATTGCTCAACCAACCCCTGTATTTGTTCCATGAATCCATCCATGTAATAAAGAGTTGAATAAGATACATCAACACCAATTGCCAAAGTGCCACCCATAGCTGAACTGACTCTACTCGGAAGATAGTTTCCTTTCTTATAAGTTTTGTCTTTCCAGATATGGTTTCTATGAGGTCTATTCCAAGATGTTTGATCGGGATATACACTAACCAACCAATCTTGAATTTTCTCAAGATAGTTGGCAGTTTCCACATCAATCTCATTAACCCTTCGATTGAATGAGTTGTCATAACCATCACCGCAAGATCGACTCATGCTGTCAGCCAATCTGACTTTGTTAGCCAAATCTCTTTGAGCATCAATCTTTTCTTTTTCGGTTAATGGTTTTCCATCTTGGTTCACTGCATCCCAAACCCCACCAGCTTGAGAAGTATCAGATGGTTTACCTTCATTAGCATTAGCTAAATCATCACCATCTTTACTGTCTCCACTATTGCCTTGAGAATCAGAAGAATCATCATCGGACTGTTCATCAGATTTACCATCAGAACTACCCTTTTGTTTTTCTTCTTGTTCCCTTGACAATATAGCGTAGATTTCATCAGCAGTTTTGCCATCATATTTGCTGTCGTACAAAGCATCTTCTGGCATTTCCCAATATGATATCGCCCTTGATCTATGTAACTCGCCATTGATTGCATAATCAGTTGCGATATTCCATAGCTTTGGGTCTCTACCATTTCTTCTTAAATGGTGCGCCCAAGTACAATGTAACGCTTCATGCATTAAAACGAATTTTAATTCTTCATGACTCGATTCATTGACAAAGGATTCACACCAAAAGATATGATTACCATCAGTTGCCATTGTAGAACAGACCCCTTCTGAAACTTCTTTCAGAATCAGAGGAGTAATCATCGATGCCATACCCAATCTTCCTTCTTGGATGATCGAGGTTCTAGCCTTGACGATTTTATGTTCTGCCACTTTACTGGCAGTTGTTTGTTTATCCATAATTTTTCTCCTATATATAAACAAATTTTGTGAACAGAATGTTCACATGAAAACAAATATTGACTGGTCAATACTTGCTTTCAATTAAACACTCTAGGATTAGGGGAGTCTTGCGACTCCCCATATCCAGACTAAAATAATCCTTTAGCAGTGTCAGAAACTTTGACTTGCTTTTCAGCTTTCCTAAGTTTCTTGGCTGTGGATTTTCTAGTTTTATCATCCTTCTTGAGATTGCTTTGGGATTTTGCTTTCACAATGTCCTTTCGCAGATCATCAACAGTTGATTTTAGATCATCATCATCACTCAATAGATAATCATCTATTGTTTCCAACATTTCTCTAAGATCATTGTAGCTACCATCTCTCAATGGATGTTTAGATGGTTCTTTTGGATCATAGCTTTCCAATGCATTTGCCAGTCTTTCAATACTGGAAACCAGTTTCTTGGCAGTAATCCTGTCGGCATTTTTCTGCACTCCCTTGTTTCTTTCTTGAGCAGTAGCAATAATATTAGATTTAACATCTTCCGATATTGATACTCTAATATCATCAGCATTGAACTCATTTATTATCCCGATTTCATGATCAAAGATGTATCTTGCTTTCAATTCATCAGCACTAAGATAATCTGATTCATTGAACAGATCGCCTAGACCAGTTTCTTTTGCTTTCATTTCTTCAATCGCATCCGAATAACCATCTATGACTTTCTGAACAGCATCATTAAATTCCTTTTGGAACATCTTTACCTGTTCTTCAAACCATTCAAGTTTTTTGGCGGGTAGGATTCTCCATTCGCCCTTTTTAACCTGTCGGTCATAAGAGACATAGGACTTCCCACCACCTAAAGCTTGATCATCAGCATCAATCCAAGGCAGAGTATGTTTATACATAACCTGATTCCTAAACCTACCTTTGATTTTAATAGGCTGTTTAAGACGCTTCTCTTTTAATAAATGTTTAGATACCCTAACCAATTCTTGATTAGCATCTTTAATATCTGCTAATTCATTTCTGGCTTTGGTGTCTGCCTTTATCCCACTATAAGTTTTTATAGTGACTTGAACCTTAACGCAAGATTCTGCTAATGCTGTTTTCTTGTCGCTAGTTTTCTTTTTACTCATAATAATTTCTCCTTATTTTTGAGTTGGTTTAATTACCAATACTGGATAATCTCTTATCCAGTTTCATAGCATCTCAGCTAATCATCAGTTGGTTTAAGATTTTAAGTAATCAGGGTCGTCTTGGATTCTCTTAATAAACTCTTTTTCATACCCTATAGTTTCATCAATAGATTTTTTTCTATCTCGAATCATCCAATCTAAATCTTCTTTCTTAGATTCCAAAAAATCAATGTAATCCTTTACTGCAAATATGACTGTAGAAGCATCTGTGCTTCCAAAAACAATATCGCTACTGTTCTTAACTTGTTGTCGCCATTTTTTACCAAGATTTTCTGCGTACCTTCTTCTTTCTCTATAATCTAAATACATAATAATTTCTCCTTATTTACGATTAAAAATTAATTAACTGAATTGTAATCCTTTCGAAGTAACTCATCAGGCATGACTACTAATGTCATACAAGGATTACACAATGGCGAATAAGGTATAGGAGAAATCAAAAAGACCCTTATCCCCTATCTCTAGGTAGTGCCATTGTGCATCAATTTTTGATTAGATTATTTAGACCAAGATATCTTGGTTTTTAATGTGCCAATCAATAAAGACTGATGTCTCTTTTAATTTTGATTCCTTTGTAGTGAGCGCTTTGACAAACAAAACTGCGAACTCTTGAGCATCGAAACGCTCTACATAAGTCAGAGCATTTTCAAAGTCCTTTGGAGTTTCAACCGCACTGATCAAAGAGGCAACACTCGCGTATTGCAATTCTGTTTTCTCAGGTAGTTTTGCTTTCTTTGGACTCTTTAGAATTTTAGTAGGCGATTCCAAATCATTTTGGAAAGCACAGAAAGTTTCAAACTCTCTGGCTACTGTTTCGCCTAGATAAGATTCCAAGACTGGCTGGACTAAGGATTTTCTCAAATCCCCATCCAACATCTCGCTCACTTGATGCCATGTTCTAGGTGCTGGGAAACCACCCTCTTTCTTAGCATCGAATTGATGTAAAAATTGAGGCTGGAATGATAGAAATGCAAGAATGTCTGCATTAATATCATTTTGATATGCCCAATCCAACCACTCTTTAGTATCTGGAACTAAGTCCAGAGTTAAACAAGCAGATTGAAAATGGGTCAATATCCTTTGAGCACCCGCCCTGTCAGTTGAATGATTACCCGCTAGGACAATTTTCCAACCTTTAGGCAAAATATAATCAGTACCAATACGACCCTCAAAAGTTAATTGTCGGATCGTATTTTGTAGTGATGCATTTGCTTGAGCGACTTCATCCAAAAACAAAAGACCTTTACTGTTTTTATCTGTAGGCAGATTGTCCAGTAATGCTCTTTTCTGACTGCCAGTTTTATCATCGATATATGGTAGTCCAGAAAAATCAATCGTTTCATACATGGCAACCCTAAAGTCTGCAAAACCAAATTCATTCTTTTTTGGTTTAACATTATATTTGGGTCGACCTTTGTAATCCCTGACCAGTTTTAGTTTGGATTCATCAGCTAGAGTCTGAGCAATCTCAAACACTAAAGCAGATTTACCAATAGCTGGACTTCCTTTTATGAAAGGCACGCTATTAGTTGCGTTCTGCAAATTGTGTAAGATCACTTCCACTAACTCACTTGGTTTTAATTTACTCATAATTTTTCTCCTATATTTGTAAATTAATATTGCTGTTTCATCGTTTCCGAATCATCAGTAGGAACTACATTCCTATACAGCAAGGGGAATCTTTCGATTCCCCTTTTGGTTGAAAGTTAAAAGTCTGTGATTGCATTTAGATCAATGCCAGTTTCCAAGTATCCATCAGCATCTAATCTTGGAGTACGAAAGAACTTAGAGTCGAATACCTTTTGAACAATATCTGGATTAAAACTATCATCTGATAATTTTATTATTTGTTCGTTATGTTTCTTCGGTTTCCAAGTTTCCATCATGTGCAATTCTTCATCAAGATCAGCATTTCTAACTAAAACTTGCTCCTCATTTCTCTGAGCAATTCTAAAGTCATAACCCAATGCATCAAGAACACCATTGATTCTTTCTCTAGTAGTTGGTGTATGCCAACCGCATAGATCAATCTTCACAGTTTGATAATCAATCTCTTGAAATAAATTTCCAGATTTATGGTCTTTATCTTCACACAAATGTCCAGTCTGAGAAATCTCAGCTATTAGATTTCCATGAAGATAAAATTTAGCGACTCTTTCACCCCTAATGAAACCCCATGTCCTTGAATGACATACTGAATAAGACCATTCTACTTTAGTATTGTCATTTTTATATGGCTCAAAATTCACAAATGCTTTTGAACTTTCTTTTGTTATCTTTCTCATAATTTTCTCCTTATTTAAAAGATTCTGTTTCGCATATCCCATTACAGGATGCTCATCAGTCTGGTTAATTCCAGAGACAGAAAAATTCCAGAGACAGAAAGGGTCAAATATTGACTGGTCAATATTCAACCCTTTTTTATTCACTCTATTATGATTCTTTCTTTTGGGTCATTCGCCAATTCGTATATCTCTCGATATTCCTCATCGGTTTCAAATGCTTCAATATCCACTTCACCCCAATTTTCATCGTCATAAGGTGGTGTTCTTGATTCATCTTCCCATAAAGCAGTAGTCAACAATATTCCATCATCTAAGATGAAAGCATTGCCATCATATTTTTTTAATGTGAATACTTTTGATTTAACCATTATGATCTCGCTAGTTGTTGCCTAAGCAAACTATCTAACACTAAATCGCCAATGGTCACAGTATGAGGTTTCCCACGATACTTAGCCCTTTTGGCTTTTTCATAATTGGTTATTTTTCTTTTTGGTTTACTCATAATAATCTCTCCTTATTTTTGAGTTTGGGTTAATTCCCATTAGTCACACTTGATAAATATGACTAAGGCGAATTGAGCAGTTTTAGTCTTGCTCAGGACAGTTGGGTTAATTGGCAAAAACATCTATTGAAACTTTGTTCCAAATTTCCCAATGATATTTGGATAGACCAAATATTTCTTCTGCTGTATCACTAC
>Ga0114910_1000133_pt1 | contig 38556 bp, 43 predicted proteins | sample MalvireepMed_908_FD_83500 | JGI IMG/M metagenome (GOLD analysis project Ga0114910, IMG submission 83500) | Marine viral communities from the Global Malaspina Expedition - Malaspina viral metaG DeepMed_908 | ecosystem: Environmental > Aquatic > Marine > Oceanic | place: Mediterranean Sea...
GAGGAGCTCGGCAAGGACATGGGTTTCTACACCGATCCCTACTCCGATTTCGGGCGGCTGCAGATGGAGCTGTGGCGCGCCTGTCGGCTGGTGGTCGACACCGGCATCCACTCCAAGCGCTGGAGCCGCGAGAGGGCGATCCAGTACCTGAAGGACAACACGCCCAATCCCGATGGCGACATCCGCAAGGCGATCGAGCGCTATATCGTCTATCCGGGCCAGGCGACCGCCTACATGATCGGCAAATTGAAGATCATGGAGCTGCGCGAGGCGGCCCGCGCCGAGCTGGGCGAGGATTTCGACATCCGCGCCTTCCACGATGTCGTGCTGCTGCCCGGCCCCGTGCCGCTCGATATCCTCGAAGAAAATGTCGAGGCGTGGGTGGCGAGCGAGAAGGGCGGATAAGTCTTCGCGAGAAGCGAAGGAGCCCAAGAAGGATCGAGTGATGAGCTTTAGAAAGGAGATGCTGATCTGGGGGCTCTATCTGGCCTTCGTCATCTTGAGCTTTCTCGGGCTTACCGCTCTCTTCATTCTCGTTTCGTTTGGTTGCCACGGCGAGGCTACGTTTCGTTGTTTAGCGGGTCGGTTCTTGGCCTTGCTCTGGTTCTTGCAGGTTCCGATTTATGGCGGGACCGCAGCATATCTACGCTTCTGGATAAAAGAGCGGCGATAGGCACGGCCCCAGAAAAACGCTAACGACTCGCAACAGGCGGGTTTCGGTTGAAATCGGACCGGAATGGTCCGAATTAGATGCCATGCGCCTCAGCAACCTCGCCGATTATGCCATCGTCATCATGGCCGCGACCGCCCGCAAGTGTGGTTCGGCGTCGCTTGTCGAGGCCGACAAGGGAAAGCGTGGACGCGTGTCGGCGGCGGATCTGGCGCAGGAAACCGGCATTCCGGTGCCGACCGCGCAGAAGATCGTCAGCAAGCTCAGCGCCGCCGGGCTGCTGCGCTCCACGCGCGGGGCGGGCGGCGGGTTGCAGCTGGCGCGGCCCGCGGCGGCGATCAGCATGGCCGATATCGTCGAGGCGATCGAAGGGCCCATCGCGCTCGTCAGCTGCATCGACACCGGCGATTGCGCGGTCGAGCATGAATGCAGCGTCAAGCCGCACTGGCCGGTCGTGAACGCCGCCGTGCGCGGCGCGCTGGCCGACGTGTCGCTGGCCCGAATCGCAAACGAGACTCCGAAAGCAGGGGCACCTGCCCAGAAAGAATTGGCATGAACGAAGCAGTCGACCTCACGAAGCCCGAGCAGGACGCCCCCGAGACGGATCGGGAAGCGCGCGAAGCCGCCGCAAAGGCCGCCGACTACGAGTTCGGCTGGCACGCGGATATCGACACCGAATTCGCGCCCAAGGGCCTCTCCGAAGATACGGTCAGGTTCATCTCGGCCAAGAAGGGTGAGCCGGAGTGGATGCTCGAATGGCGGCTGAAAGCCTATCGCAAATGGCTCACCATGACCGAGCCCGACTGGGCGAAGCTCGGCTATCCCGAGATCGATTATCAGGACGCCTATTACTACGCCGCGCCCAAGAAGAAGGAAGAGCTGGAGTCGCTCGACGAGCTCGATCCCGATATCAAGTCGGTTTACGACAAGCTGGGAATCCCGATTGCGGAGCAGGAAGTGCTCGCCGGGGTGAAGGGCGCGAAGAAGGTCGCGGTGGACGCGGTGTTCGACTCGGTTTCGGTCGCCACCACCTTCCGTGAAGAGCTGGAGCGTGCGGGCGTCATCTTCCGCTCCATCTCCGAAGCCATCCGCGAGTACCCGGAGCTGGTCAAAAAGTGGCTCGGCAAGGTCGTGCCGCAGGCGGATAACTACTTCGCCTGCCTCAACAGCGCGGTCTTTTCCGACGGCACCTTCGTCTACATCCCCGAAGGCGTGCGCTGCCCGATGGAGCTGAGCACCTATTTCCGCATCAATGCGGAGAATACCGGCCAGTTCGAACGCACGCTGATCGTGGCCGAGAAGGGCAGCTATGTCAGCTATCTCGAAGGCTGCACCGCGCCGATGCGCGACGAGAACCAGCTGCATGCCGCCGTGGTCGAGCTGGTCGCGATGGACGATGCCGAGATCAAGTATTCGACCGTGCAGAACTGGTATCCCGGCAATGCCGATGGCGTGGGCGGGATCTACAATTTCGTGACCAAGCGCGGGCTGTGCCAAGGCGCGCGGTCCAAGATCAGCTGGACGCAGGTCGAAACCGGCAGCGCGGTGACGTGGAAGTACCCCAGTTGCGTGCTGAATGGTGAGGATAGCGTGGGCGAGTTCTACTCGGTCGCGGTCACCAACAACCACCAGCAGGCCGATACCGGGACCAAGATGGTCCATAACGGCAAGGGTTCACGCTCCACGATCATCTCCAAGGGGATCAGCGCCGGGCAGAGCAACAACACCTATCGCGGGCTCGTCCGCGTGGCCGCCAATGCCGACGGCGTGCGCAACCGCACCGAGTGCGATTCGCTGCTGCTGGGCGACAGGTGCGGCGCACACACCGTGCCCTACATCGAGGTGAAGAACCCCACCGCGCAGATCGAGCACGAGGCGACCACCTCCAAGATCTCCGACGACCAGCTATTCTACGCGCAGCAGCGCGGGCTGGACGAGGAAGCGGCGATCGCGCTGATCGTCAACGGCTTCGCCAAGGAAGTGATGAAGCAGCTGCCGATGGAATTCGCGGTCGAGGCACAGAAGCTGCTGGCGATCTCGCTCGAAGGGTCGGTCGGATGAGCGCCGCCCTTCTCACCCGTCATTGCGAGGCGACGAAGTCGCCGCAGCAATCCAGAGTGGTCACGAGCCGCCCTGGATTGCTTCGCTACGCTCGCAATGACGAAGCACAAATTTCGATGGAATGGAGCACGAGATGAATGATCGACGTTCAGTGATCGCACATATCATTATCGGCCGGGATGTTGGGGGTGAGACGGTCGGGAATTACCGGTTTCATGCATTGCCACGGATCGGCGAGCACATCGCAATTGATAGCGAAGATGGTGATCCGAAACACCACCGCGAGTTGACGGTTACGAGCGTGAACCATTTTCCTGTTTCGCTCGAGGCTCCAATGGGCGACGCCCCCACCATCGAAGAGGAATACGTCATGATTCTTTGCTCAGAGTCATGATGGAACTCACGAATGACTGACCGGAAAACCCTCAACCTTCGCCCCGCATCCGAAGACTCCGACACCCCCGCCGTCAAACGCAAGGGCCGTGGCTGGGAAATCTCGGAGAAGCGCCTCGACGCGCTGCATGATCGTGCGCGCGAGATGCGTCGCCATGCGAGCCCGGCGCACAAGGCGCTGGCGGAGAAGTTCTCCAAGGCCGATTTCGGGCGCTACTCCTTCACCCGCTTCGCGGTGGTCGGCAGCGCGATCGTCGATTTCAACTCGCACAATATGGGCCTCGCGATCCTGATCGACGAAGAGGGGGTGGAGCCTGCCATCGCCACCCGGCGCGACAAGAGCCTGGAAGCGGTCGGCATCCGCGTGGTCCATGTGGCCGCCGCCGATATCCTCGCCGATATCGACGCGGTGCTCGCCACGCTGACGCAGGAAATGCGCGCCGCCATCGCCGCCCGCAAGGAAGCACGCCGCCGCCACGAGGCGGAGAACCCGCGCCAGACCCGCCCGCGCTACGACCGCGACGGTAATGGCCCGCCGCGCCGCAACGATCGCAATGATCGTGGCCGCGACGACAGGGGCCATACCGATCGAGGACGCCGCGATGGGTAGGCTGGAAATCCTCGCCCACGCCGAAGTGCCGGGCGCAAGCCGCGATCTGATCGCGATGCAGGCACTCGCGCGCGATCTGCTGAACGCCGACGCTCCGCGCCTCGCGCCGCTCGAACGCACACTGCGCCGCGACCTCGCCGCTGCAATCGCGGGCAAGGCCGCCCCATGGACCGCAACGCGCACCCGGCTCGAAGCGCGCAAGCTTGCCAGGCTTGCGCCCGCGCCTGCCGGGCAACCCGCGCCCGAGCCCGACGCGCCGCGCCCATCGGCCGAGCGTAACGAGCTGCTTCATGTCGGTGCCGCGCTCGCCGCGCTCGCGCTGTGGCTCGCCTGGGCCGCGCAGCTTGCGGCACAGAACTCGATTGCATGGGACGGCGGCACCGGCCCCGCGCAGACGCAGAACCTTGTCGCGCTTTACGGGCCCGCGGTGCTGGCGCTGCTCGCCACGCTGATCGCGATCAATCCCCCCACTCATTCCTCCGATAGGCTTGCCAATGCTTCAGATCGATAACCTCCACGCCGAGATAGACGGCACCAAGATCCTCGACGGCCTCACGCTCAGCGTGAACGCGGGCGAGATTCACGCCATCATGGGCCCCAATGGCGCGGGCAAGTCGACGCTTGCCTATGTGCTGGGCGGGCGACCCGGTTACGAAGTCACGCAAGGCTCCGTCTTCTTCCGCGGGGAAGACCTGCTGGCGATGGACCCGCACGAACGCGCCGCCGCCGGCCTGTTCCTGGGCTTCCAGTACCCGGTCGAGATTCCCGGCGTTTCCAACATCCAGTTCCTGCGCGAAGCGCTGAACGCCCAGCGGCGCGCGCGCGGCGAAGAGGCGATGAGCGGGGGCGATTTCCTGAAGCTGGCCAAGGAAAAGGCCGGGCTGCTCAAGCTCGACATGGATATGCTCAAGCGGCAGGTGAATGTCGGCTTTTCGGGCGGCGAGAAGAAGCGCGCCGAGATGGTCCAGATGGGCATTCTCGACCCCGCCTTCGCGGTGCTCGACGAGACCGACAGCGGCCTCGACATCGACGCGCTGCGCGTGGTCGGCGACGGGATCAACGCGATCTTGCGCAATCCCGAAAAGGGCGTGCTGCTGATTACCCATTACCAGCGCCTGCTCGACGTGGTGCAGCCCGATCGCGTCTCGATCCTGAGCAAGGGGCGCATCGTGCGCACCGGCGGGCCCGAGCTGGCGACCGATCTCGAACGCGAAGGCTACGACGCCGTGATGGCGGAGGCGTAATGACGCAAAGCATCCTCCTCCCCACCCGCAAGGATGAAGCCTGGCGCTATTCCGATATCGACGCGGTCCAGGGCAGCGCGCCCGAAACCTTCGAGGCGTGGGAAGACATCCGCGTGGCCGAAGGCGAGACGTGGCGCGACCTGATCGTGATCGACGATGGCGATGATCTGGCGCTGCGCCGCTTGCGCATCGTGATCGAGAAGAACGCGCGCGCCGAACTCGCTGCATTGGTCGCAGGAGGGCGTCTCGGACGGCTCGAAGTCGTCGTGACGCTGGCCGAGGGCGCGCATTTCGAACTCGGCGGCATTACGCTGGGCGGTGGCGACACCACGCGCGAGATCGTGACCCGCATGGCGCACGAGAAACCCGGTGCGACCAGCAACCAGACCGTGCGCAGCGTCCACTGGGGCAAGGGCACGGGCAATTTCCTCGGCCGGATCGACGTCGTGCGCGATGCGCAGAAGACCGATGCGGCGCAGAGCTTCAAAGGCCTGCTGCTGGAACGGGGCGCGAGCGTGAACAGCGTGCCGCAGCTCGAAATCTATGCCGACGACGTGCAGTGCGCGCATGGTGCAACCGTCGGTCAGCTGGACGAGAGCGCGCGGTTCTACATGGCCGCACGCGGCCTGCCGCCCGAAACGATCCGCCGCCTGCTGGTGCAGGCCTTCATCGGCGATGCGACGCGCGAACTGGCGGATGAGACCACGCGCGAGACGCTGCTCGAAAAGGCGCTCGCCAAGCTGGACGAGCGGACGTGAGCGATCGGCTAGCCCAATCAACCGCTCATCCTGAGCGTGTCGAAGGATCGTCTCTTTCTTCGGACAATGCGCCGGGAGAAGAAGGGCGGGGCTTCGACACCCTCAGCCCGAGCGGGAATGATATCAGGTCCATGTTCCCCGGCATGTTCACGGCGGACGGCGCGCGCTGGCACTACCTCGACAGCGGAGCCACCGCGCAGAAGCCACGCGTGGTGATCGATGCGATGGCGCGCGCGCTGGGCGAGGATTACGCGACCGTGCATCGCGGCGTCTATTCCCGCTCGGCCCAGATGACGCTCGGCTACGAAGCCGCGCGCCGCACGGTCTCGGCGTTCATCGGCGGCGCGGAGGACGAGCTGGTGTTCACCCGCGGCGCGACCGAGGCGATCAACCTCGTCGCCTACGCCTTCCCCGAAAAGGGCCGCGTGCTGCTCAGCCAGCTGGAGCATCATTCGAATATCGTGCCCTGGCAGCTCGCGGGCTGGCAGGTCGATGTCTGCCCGCTGACCGAGGATGGGCAGATCGACCTGGATGCGGCGGAGCGTATGCTGACGCCCGAGCACAAGATGGTCGCCTTCGCGCATGTCTCCAACGTGCTCGGCTCGGTGGTGGATGCGAAGCGCGCGGCGGATCTTGCGCATTCGGTCGGCGCGAAGCTGCTGCTCGACGGGTGCCAGGCCGCGCCGCGCCTGCCCGTCGATGTTGGCGAAATCGATTGCGATTTCTACGCGATGAGCGCGCACAAGATGTACGGGCCGACCGGGATCGGCGCGCTGTGGGGCCGTGCCGCGCTGCTCGACGCCATGCCCCCGTGGCAGGGCGGCGGATCGATGATCGACAAGGTCGGCTTCGAACAGACCACCTTCGCCCCGCCGCCGCAGCGTTTCGAGGCGGGCACCCCCGCAATCGCCGAGGCGCTGGCCTTTGCGCAATGCTGCGATTTCATCGACCGGCTCGACCGCGAGGCGATCGAGGCGCACGAGCGCGCATTGGTCCGCCAGCTGCGCGCGCAGCTGTCGCGCATTCAGGGCGTGCGGCTGTTCGGGCCGGAGGATGCACTCGGCATCGTCTCGTTCGAGCTGCCGGGGGTTCACCCGCACGATCTGGGCACCATATTGGATGAAGAGAACGTGGCGATCCGCGCCGGGCACCATTGCTGCCAGCCGCTGATGGACCACCTCGGCGTGCCGGGCACCGCGCGCGCCAGCTTCGGCGTCTATTCGGACGAATCCGATATCGCCGCCCTAATGCGCGGGATCGACCGCACGCTGAAGATTTTCGCCTGAGAGACAGCATTATGAGCAACGACGACAAGGATTTCATCGCGGCCCCTTCGCCGACCGACCAGGTGACCGACCTGCCGCCGCATCTCGCGCGCTCGGAAGGCAATGCCGGGCAGGCCGCCGAACAGGCGCTGCCCTCGCATGTCGCCGAGATGGCCGAGCGGGCGCCGGACCCGGCCCCGGGCAAGCCCCCGCGCGCGCGGGTGGAAGACGCGATCGACCCGGACGAGGTCTCCGCCGAAGAAACCGCGGGCGACAAGCTGGCGCGCAAGCGCGACTATCTCGACGGGTTTCTGAAGAAAAAGCCCGAAAGCGCAGGCGAAACCGGGGCCGGCGGCGCGCTGCAAGAGGCGGTGATCGCCGCGCTCAAGGAAATCTACGACCCCGAAATCCCGGTCAATATCTACGATCTGGGCCTGATCTACGGCGTCGAGGTTTCGCAAGACAAGGACGTGGTCGTCACCATGACGCTGACCACGCCGCACTGCCCGGTCGCCGAATCGATGCCGGCCGAGGTCGAGATCCGTGCAGGGGCCGTGCCCGGCGTCCGCGATGCGGAGGTCAACCTGGTGTGGGACCCGGCCTGGGGCCCCGACAAGATGACCGACGAAGCGCGGCTCGAACTGGGAATGCTTTAGAACTCTCCCCTCCCGCTTGCGGGAGGGGTCGGGGGTGGGCGAGGCATGGCACGACCATTCGGAGCCCACCCCGCTGCGACTAGCGAGCAAGCTCGCAAGTCTCGCTAACCCCTCCCGCTGGCGGGAGGGGAATGGAGAAAACAATGACCGAGACCAAGACCAGAATTCGCCCCGCCGCCGTCACCCTCACCCCGGCGGCCGAACAGCGCGTGGCCGACCTGATGGCCAGGGCGCCCGCCGATGCGGTCGGCGTCAAGCTCTCGACGCCCCGGCGCGGGTGCTCGGGCCTCGCCTATTCGGTCGACTATGTGAGCGAGGAGCTCAGCTTCGACGAGAAGATCGAGACCCCCGGCGGCACCTTCTACATCGACGGCGCGTCGGTCCTCTATCTCGTCGGCAGCGTGATGGACTGGGTGGAGGACGATTTTTCCGCCGGGTTCGTTTTCGAGAACCCCAACGCGAAGGGCGCGTGTGGCTGCGGCGAAAGCTTCATGGTCTAGCGCTTGAGCGCGTTCGCACAGGCAACCCGGTCCACATCCAGCGCATCGCTCGCCCGACGGGCATCGACATAGGTCGCGGTCGGCTCCGCTCCCGGAGCCATCGGGTAGAGATAGATATCGAGCACGCAGGCCTCGCCCACGAATTGCAGCTTGCGCGCATCGCCTTCCAGCACGTCGAGCCGCGCGGGGCCGAAGGTCTGCTCCAGCTGCGCGGCGCGCGCGCCGATCACGAATTCCAGCCCTGCCGCGTTCATCACACGCGGCGCGATGAAGCCGTCGGGCGTGGCGGGCTGCGGCCTGCTCGGCGGGATGGCGGGGGGCCGTTGCGGCGGCGGCGGCGTGCGGGAGGTGCCCGGCTGGCCGCTTGGCGACGGGGTGGGGGTGGCGCAGGCCGCGACCAGCGGGACCAGCGCGAGGGCCATCGCGGCCCGCAGAGAATTACGCATCGCGAGAGCGCCCTTGCAGATTGGCTTGCACCAGATGGGTGGCGGCCGCCGCACCGATGATCGGCGCGAGGAAATTGAGGCCAGGTACGGTCAGCATCCCCGCAATGACGAGGCCCAGCGCAAAGCGCGTGCCGCGCCCGATCGGCGGGGTCTCGCTGCGGTCGCGGCGATGGCGCAGCCACGCCATGTCGCGCAGCTCGCGCCCCAGCAGCCAGGCATTGACCAGCGCGAACAGCACCACCGTGCCGAACCCGGTGATCAGCAGCATCACGGCCAGCGGCAGGATAAGGATGTTGATGAACACCACCCGCACCGCGCCCTTGAAACTGATCCACATGCTTTCGCCGAAGCCGATCCGCCGCGCGCTTTCGAGCGCCTGCGGATAATATTTCGCCTCGACCACTTCGACCACATCGTCGGCGAAGAACTGGATCGCGGCCAGCGCGGTGATGCGAAACAGCAGCCAGCCGCCGAACACCACCGCCAGCAGCGTGCCGATCGTCGCGACCAGTTCGCCGACCTCGCTCGGCAGGTTGTCGATCACCGATCCCAGCCCGCGGTCGACCAGCCACATCAGGCCGAAATAGAACGCCGCGCCCACCGCCACGAACAGCACCAGCGTGACGATCAGCGATTTGAGCAACAGCCACAGCACGCGGCGATCCGCCAGTTGCGCAAAGGCGCGGGCGAGCGAGGCGGGGAGCGACATCATGGCAGCGCGCCTTTTCCGTGCCCGCGTGGCCCAAGTCAATCGCCCCCGCGCCATCACCGGCCTTGGCCAAGGCTCGCTTGGTCGCTAGGCCGCAGGCAACCGATCCATCTCATTCGAGGAATCCCGCCCCATCATGGCCGACCAGAAATTCGACGTCATCGCTATCGGCAACGCCATTGTCGATGTGATCGCCCCCGTCTCGCACCAGTTCCTGAAGGACGAGGATCTGCCGGCCGGATCGATGCGGCTGATCGATGCGGAACGTTCGGTCGACCTTTACGGAAAGATGGGCCAGACCAAGGAAATCTCGGGCGGCGCGGCGGCCAACACGCTGACCGGGGCGACCATGCTCGGCCTCAAGACCGCCTTCATCGGCCAGGTCGCGGACGATCAGCTGGGCGAGATCTACCGCCACGACCTCACCTCCGTGGGCGTCAGCTTCGATACGCCCGCGCGCCCCTATGGCGACAGCGAAGACACTCCGCCGACCGGCCGCTGCCTCGTGCTGGTCGACCCCGATGGCGAGCGGACGATGAACACCTCGCTCGGCGCATCGCAGTTCCTGCCCGCCGCCGCGATCGACGACGATCTGATCGCCAGCACGAAGGTGCTGTTCCTCGAAGGCTACCTGTGGGACCCTGAAGAGCCGCGCGAGGCGATGAAGCGCGCGATTCAGGTTGCGCGCAAGGCGGGCGTTAGAATCGCCTTCGCCACCTGCGCCGATTTCTGCGTCCACATGCATGGGCCCGATTTCCGCAAGCTGATCGACGATGGCCTGATCGACATCCTGTTCGTGAACGAGGAAGAGGCCGGCATCCTCGAGGGGACCGACCCCGACGCGGCGTTCGAGTCGCTGGCAAAGGACGTGCCCGTGGTCGTGATGACGCGCGGCGCCGACGGTGCGATCGCCGCCCGCGGCGACGAACGCGCGAAGGTTTCGCCCGAGCCGGTCGACAAGGTGCAGGACCTGACCGGCGCAGGCGACCTCTTCGCCGCCGGCTTCCTCTCGGGCTATTGCCGGGACGCCTCGCTCGAAGAGTCGTTGATCCGCGGCGCGGTGGCCGCAGGGGAAGTCATTTCGCACTGGGGCGCCCGGCCCGAGGCGGACTTGCAGGCGCTGGTGGCGAAGCGGTTGGGATAAGTTTCGCCAAGAAAGGCTAAGGGAAGTCCACAAGTGGAAAACTTGGGGGGCGGAACAGTGCGGAAACATTTAGCCCGCAAGAGTTCGACGCCACCGCTGAAAAGGGTGCTCCCCAACGTCCGCAGAGGAAATCCCAAGTATAGGCCTTGCGTCATTGTGTGTGTCGTGGCAGGACGTCTTTAACAAGACGGAGATTCCCTGTGCCAAGCCAGTTCACAGACGCAATGGACGCCGAGATTGGGGCGCTGGAGCAAGCGCTCCTTCATCACCCCGATTATGTGAAGCTGGTGGAGCTTCGGCGCATCCGCGCACTTTACGGCGATGCGCCCAAGCCTAGGCTAAAGCTCAATGTCGCAACAACTTCGGCTGGGCCGGCGATTGGCTATGCAAACTCGGGTCATCGGCCTGAAGTACAGCCCCGTCCGCGCCGTCGCACGGGCTCTCCAGAGCGGCAGGCAATACTAGATGCTGCGAAAGCACACTTGACAGGTCGGCAGCATCCTACCCCGACAATCGACATTTTTGAGGCAATTAAGGATCAGGTGAAAATTCCTGGCAGGGTGCCTCGGAATAATCTCTCCGCGATGATGTCCAACTCAGACGAATTCGTCTCGCACGGCCGATCTGGATGGACACTTGCAGGAATGAATGAAGCCTCAGACGATCTTCTTGGTCAGCAGACGTCTGAGGCCTCTAATTCGAGTGCGGCATCACCAACCGCAGAACCCAACGTGAGGCCCGTGGACCCGGTGCCGGGGGGTGGTACATGATAATATAGCACCGTAGGCAACTCGCTAGTCAGGGGTGGTGCCCTGACTGGCGAAACCTGTCGCCTTTCCTAGCCAAAGAACGCGATTTGTCAAGAGTCTGTGGGTGAAACCTGCGGGCCTAAAATGCTGCCCGCACACCTCCTGAGCTGAGCTAGTTGCCCGCCAACTTGTGTTGTGTGTGTCATTGTAACGATCAGGCTGTATGAGTGTAGCGACACGCTCGCGCATCGGTAAGCGTCTTAGGCCTCCCGCTCCACCTCGCGCCAGCCGATATCGCGGCGGCAGAAGCCGTCGGGGAAGCTGATCGCGTCGACCGCCTTGTAGGCTGCGGCCTGCGCCTGGGTCACGTTGCTGCCCCGTGCGGTGACGTTGAGCACGCGCCCGCCGCTCGCGATCAACCCGCCATCGTCGCCCCGCGAGGTGCCCGCGTGGAAGACCTTCGCGCCGTCCGCTTCGGCATCGCCCAGGTCGATCGCACCGCCCTTCCTGGGCGTGCCGGGATAGCCCTCTGCCGCCATCACCACGGTCAGCGCGGTGTCTTCGGAAAAGCGCACCGGCTCTGCATCGACCAGCTTTCCGCGCGCGCAGGCCATCAGCAGTGCGGCAAGATCGCCTTCGAAGCGCATCATCAGTACCTGGCATTCGGGATCGCCGAAGCGGATGTTGTATTCGACCAGCTTGGGGCCTTCGTCGGTCAGCATCAGCCCGGCGTAGAGCACGCCCGAATAGGGCATTCCTTCCGCCGCCAGGGTCCGCACCGTGGGCTCCACGATCTCGCGCATGGAACGATCGATCAGGTCGTCGGTCAGCACCGGGGCGGGGCTGTAGGCACCCATGCCGCCGGTGTTGGGGCCGGTATCGCCTTCGCCCACGCGCTTGTGATCCTGCGCGGTCCCGAAGGGCAGGATCGTCTCGCCATCGGTCAGCGCGAAGAAGCTCGCTTCCTCGCCCTCCATGAACTCCTCGATCACCGCCTTCGCGCCGGTCGTGTTGGTGGTGCCGTCGCCGCCGAACAGGTCGATGAAGGCATGGCGCGCCGCGTCGTTATATTCCGCGATGACCACGCCCTTGCCGCCTGCGAGGCCGTCCGCCTTGATCACGTAGGGCGCCTGCCCGCAAACCTCGGCACAGGCGGCCATACCCTCGGCGTAATTGTGAACCTCGGCATAGCGCGCGGTGGGGATGTTCGCGCGGTCGCACAGCCGCTTGGTAAAGGCCTTGCTGCCTTCGAGCTCGGCCGCCGCCTTGCCCGGCCCGAACACCGCGATACCTTCGGCGCGAAGATCGTCCGCCAGCCCCGCGACCAGCGGCGCTTCGGGGCCGACCACCACCAGCGCGACGTCGTTCTCGTGGCAAAAGGCAATCACGGCCTTGTGGTTCGCAGCGTCGAGCGCGACACTGGCTGCACACTCGGCGATGCCCGGATTACCCGGTGCAGCGTAGAGCTTGGAGCAGGACGGCGATTGGGCGAGCTTCCATGCCAGCGCATGTTCGCGGCCACCCGATCCGACCAGAAGGATATTCATACGCGTGCCCATTCCTGACGATAGTGACCCCTCGCTGCTAGCGAACAGCAGGCCGGGCGACAATTCCGAGCCGGTCAGCGTCACCGATCTCTCGCGCAGCCTGAAGCGCGTGGTGGAAGACCGCTTCGGCTTCGTGCGGCTGCGCGGCGAATTGTCGGGCGTGAAGCGGGCGGCCTCGGGCCACCTTTATTGCAGCCTGAAGGACGAGAAATCGGTGATCGACGGGGTGATGTGGAAGAGCGCGGCCCCGCGTCTCGCTTTCCGGCCCGAAGACGGGGTGGAGGTGATCGCCACCGGCAAGGTCACCACCTATGCCGGGCGCAGCAAGTACCAGATCGTGATCGAGCGGATGGAACTGGCGGGCGAGGGTGCGCTGCTCGCCCTGCTGGAAAAGACCAAGGCGCGGCTGGAGGCGGAGGGGCTGTTCGCCGATTCGCGCAAGAAGCCGCTGCCGTTCCTCCCGCGCACGATCGGCGTCGTCACCTCGCCAACCGGCGCGGTGATTCGCGATATCCTTCACCGTCTTTCGGACCGTTTTCCCAGCCATGTGATCGTATGGCCCGTGCTGGTGCAGGGAGAGGCCGCGAAGGGGCAGGTGAGTGCCGCCGTGCGCGGTTTCAACACGCTTGTGCACGGCGGTAACGTGCCGCGGCCCGACCTGCTGATCGTGGCGCGCGGGGGCGGTTCGATCGAGGATTTATGGGCCTTCAACGAGGAAGAAGTGGTCCGCGCGATCGCCGAATCGGAGATACCCGTAATCTCCGCGGTAGGACACGAAACCGACACCACGCTCGCCGATTTCGCCGCCGATCACCGTGCGCCCACGCCTACCGCCGCCGCCGAACGCGCGGTGCCCGTGCGTGCCGAACTCGCGGCGGCGCTGGCCGATCTGGGCGCGCGCCAGATGCGCTGCGCCTCGCGCCCCGTGGCGCTGGGGCGGGAGCGGCTGGACGCCTGCTCCCAGCGATTGCCGCGGCCCGACACGCTGTTGCAACCCGCCGCACAGGCGCTGGACGAGGCGACCGAGCGGCATCGCCGGGCGCTGGTCGACCGGGTCTCAGTCGGGCGCGCCGCGCTCGACCAGGCGGGGGCGCGGCTGACGCCATCGACGCTGCAATGGCGGCTGGGCCAGGCGCGCGAACGGCTGGGCCATGCGCGGCTCGCTCCGGCGATGCTGACCGCGCGGCTCGACCGTGCCAGCGAGCGGTTGGGGGCGGGCGTCACCATGCTCCGCTCGCTCGACCCGAAGGCCCCGCTCAAGCGCGGCTATGCGCTGGTTTTCGGCCCCGAAGGCGAGCTGGTCCGCAGCGCCGATGCCGCGCGCGTGGCGGGCGGCCTATCGCTCGAATTCGCGGACGGGCGCGTTGCGGCGAGCATCGGCGATGCCGCGCCGCCCCTTCCGCCCGCACCGCGCAAGCCTGCGCGCAAGCCGCCGCCGCCGGCAAGTCCCAAACAGGACGATCTTTTCGGCTAGGCCTTTTGGCTGCCCGCAAGACTGCTATATCGGCCAGATGCTTACCACTTCCAGCGATCAGCCCGCGCGGCTCCACTTCGGCCCCAACTCCTTCCGCGTCCTGCGCACCGGGCGCTTCGTGCCCTGTGCGGTGACCGGCGAGCCGATCCCGCTCGAGGCGCTGCGCTACTGGAGTGTCGAGCATCAGGAAGCCTATGCAAGCTGCGAGATCGCGACCCGCCGCCTGACCGGCGCGGCATGAGGCTGGGGATCGCGATTGCGGCCACGGCAGGCGCAGCGGCTCTTCTGACTCTCGGCAGCTGTACCACCGATGGTGGCGCGGATAGTCCGGGTGAGGCGGTTCGACCTATCGCCGATCTTCCCGCGCCGGCACCTGCACCCGCGCCAACGGCGGTACCCACACCCACGCCCATCGCCACTCCGACCCCGCCTGCCCGCACCGACTTCACCTTTCAGGGCGAGCTGGAGCAGGGCGGCTGGATACGCGGCAAGGTGCCCAGCGATACGCGCACCGCGCGGCTCGGCGACCAGCCGCTGGGTTTCACCGACGAGGGCACATTCTTTGCCGCGTTCGACCGCGATCAGGGCCCTCAGGTCGAGCTGACGGCAATCCTCGGCGATGGCCGGACCGTGACCAGCCTGCTGACCATCGCGCCGCGCGACTGGAATCTCGAATATGTGAACGTGCCCTACCGCGCGGGCCGCAGCAGCGCCGAATTCCAGCGGCTGCGCAATGGCGAGCTGGCGCAGATCGTCGCCGCGCGGGCGAAGGAGACGGACGCGGAGGGCTGGAAACAGGACTTCATCTGGCCCGCCACCGGGCGCATCTCGGGCCGATTCGGTTCGCAGCGGGTCTATCAGGGCAAGCCCGGCCCGTACCATTCCGGCCTCGACATCGCGCAGCCGACCGGCACGCCCTATCAGGCACCGGCCGACGGGGTGGTGACGCTGGTGGCGCAGGACCCCTTCACGCTGGAAGGCCGGCTCCTGATGATCGACCACGGCATGGGGCTCAACAGCGCCTTCCTCCATTCCGAGACCATCGTGGTGCGCGAGGGGCAGAGAGTGCGCCAGGGCCAGTATCTCGGCACGATCGGCGCGACCGGCCGCGCGACGGGGCCGCATCTGCACTGGAGCCTCAAGTGGCACGATTCGCGGCTCGACCCGCTGCTGTTCCTCGGGCCGATGCCTGACTGAGTTCTATCCGTCAGACGGTAAGGGCCCGCAGACAAACGCGAAAAGGCGGGAAAGCGCCATGCGCCTCCCGCCTCATGCATCGTCAGGAAAAGCCGGAAAGGCTCAGGCGGCTTCGGCTTCCTTGGCCGCCTTCTTCAGCTCGCGCTTCACCTTGAGGGCGCGCGCGGAGAGCTTTTCGTCCTTGGTCTTGAGCAGCCAGTTGTCGAGCCCGCCATTGTGCTCGACCGAGCGCAGGCCCTGCGTCGAGACGCGGAACTTGAAGCTGCGGTCCAGCTTTTCGCTCATCAGCGTGACGTTCTGCAGGTTGGGCAGGAACACCCGCTTGGTCTTGTTGTTCGCGTGGCTGACATTGTGGCCGACCTGGCGGCCCTTACCGGTCAGTTCGCAGATGCGCGACATGGCTTGGTCTCTTCTTATAAAGGTGATCGGTCTATGCCGGAAAGTCGCCGCGCTTAGCGGGCGATAAGCGAATCGTCAACAACAAGCATCGGGAACACATTGTGGCCCTGATGCCTTTACCTCTCGTGCCCGCGAGCGAATCGCGCGCGGGTTTGCCGTTTGCAATGACTCAGCTTAACGGTCGAACGCAAAGAGCAACAGGAGAGAATACTCATGAAATCCCTTATCGCAGCCGCCGCCATCGGTACCGCCGCGCTCGCCCTTGCAGGGTGCAGTGTCGAACAGACCGAAGAAGGCGAAATGCCCGAAGTCGAAGCATCGGGCGGCAACCTGCCCGAATATGACGTCGATACCGCCGACGTCGACGTGGATACCGGAACCACCACCGAAGAAGTCGAAGTGCCGACGATGGATATCGACGTCGAAGAACCGGGCGAAGAAGCCAACGCCCAGGCGGAAAACTGAGTTCGCCACTTTCGGGGAAGCGCACGCCGCGCTTCCCCACCCCCTTCATGGATCGCGCGCTGGTAGAAGCGCGCAAGGCTGCCGATGCTGGCGAAGTGCCGGTGGGCGCAGTCGTCGTCCAGCGCGGCGAGATCATCGCTGCTGCGCATAATACGCCGCGCACCCTCGCCGACCCCACGGCCCATGCCGAAATCCTCGCGCTGCGCGCAGCGGCGCAAACTCTCGGCCAGGAGCGTCTCGAGGGCTGCGATCTGTGGGTGACGCTGGAGCCTTGCGCGATGTGCGCTGGGGCCATCGCCCACGCCCGCATCGCCCGGCTCTATTACGCCGCATCCGACCCCAAGGGCGGTGCGGTGGCACACGGCGCGCGCGTGTTCGAGCATCCGCAGTGCCACCACCGGCCCGAGGTCTATTCGGGCATGGGCGAGGGCGAGGCGGCGGGGTTGTTGCGCGGGTTTTTCGAGAGCAAACGGTCGGCGTGAGACATTCGGAAAGCCATATCCGCTGGACCAGTCGGCTGATGACCTGGCTTGCTTATGGCGCCCTCCTCTTGGTGTTCGTCACCGTCCTTACAGGCTTCCCCCTGCCGCTGGTTCTCGCGGTGTTTATCATGGCAGCGATAGGGGGGGTGATGATGATGGGAATCGGGCTTTACGCGACTATCATCGTGAAGTGCCCCGAATGCGGAAATCGCTTCTATTCTCTTGTCACGCCATTTTGGCCCTTCGCCTGGCCAATGACCAATCATTGCGTCTCGTGCAGCCACGAAGTCGACGTCTTCTGACGATCACCGCTAGAACCCCCGCCATATCTTAGCCGGAGCATCGTCCGCCGCTCCCCGCGCCGATCGTCCGCACGCCGTCGGCATCCAGTCGCGCCCGTAGCAAAGCCGGATTTCCTCCAGCCAGCCGCGCTCGTTGAGCTTCACCGCAATCATCTCGCGCCGCCAGTTGCGGTTCGCCTCGATCCATGCCTCGCGGATGCGCCCGGCGGTCAGCCCGTCCTCGCGCGAAAGCCGGTCGAGGTCGGGCCAGTCGAGGCTGCGGTGCAGGATGCGGGTGATCCGGAAATAGCGGTCGGGCGTGTCGGTCAGGCAACTGCCGTGCTTGGCCCATTGCCGCATCGCGAGGCTGGCGGAGGGCTGGACGCACATTTGCCGGGCGAGCTGCGCGCCGGTGGGCCGCGCACGCCGCGCCGCGCACCATTGCGGCCAGCTGCGCCCGCCTGCCCCTTGCGGCCAGAGCCCGTGGACGATCAGCCCGAAGCTTCCCTCGCGGCCCGAGCACTGGCGTGCATGGCGCGGCGAGCTCTTGCGGGTACGGCAGAATTCCGGGCTCCAGCTCAGCGCCAGGACATAGCCCGCCGTGGGCATGCTGCGGCTCGGCCCGTCGCGCGCGATGCTGGGCACCGAGACGCTGCCGGGCGCGGTGCACTGGTAACTCTGCGCGCTGGCGATGGCAGGCGCGAGGGCCGTCAGCGCGAAAGCGAGTGCCCGCCCGGCGCGCAGGGCCATGTCAGGCCGGCGGCGGGGCATCGTCCGACGCGCTCTCGCCTGAAGCACTCGCCGCGTCGACCGCTCTGCCGGCGTTCAGCCAGCGCGTCGCATCGGCGCGAAACAGCAGGCCGACTGCGACCGCGAAAGCGATGATGGAGGCGAGGCCGTAGATCTCCGAAAGCGGCATCGGCCCGCTGAAATAGTCGCCGATCCCGATCAGCGAGAACAGGAAAAACAGCACGATCAGCCACTTCGCAATCTTGCTGCGCTGCGCGGATACGAGGAACCACAGCGCCAGGAAGATCAATGCTCCCAACGCATAGCCGGCAATCAGCGTTTCGGGGGGAATGAAGAGCCCTGCCTCGCGCGATTGCGCGGCCAGCGCTGCCTTCGCCGCGCGGTAGCCGGTCATGAAACCGAGCACGCCGAGAAACAGCGATCCGAGGTAGAAATAGTCGAACAACTTGATCGATTGCGGTTTCACTGGCGCGCCCCTTGCCGTTGCGCCGGCAACGTGGCGGAAGGGCGCGCCGCCCGCAAGCCAGCCATTAGGCCAAAGCTGTGAAATCCAGCCCGATATCCGCAGCCGGAGCACTCTGGGTAAGCCGACCGACCGACACGTAGTCGACCCCCGTGGCCGCCTTAGCCGCGATCGTATCGAGATCGATCCCGCCGCTTGCCTCGGTCGGCACGCGCCCGTCGATGATCGAAACCGCTTCGCGCAGGGTCGGCGGGTCCATATTGTCGAGCAGCAGGCGGGTCGCCCCGGCGGCCAGTGCAGGTTCGATCTGGTCGATCCGGTCGACCTCGCAGATGATCTGCGCCACGCCCGCATCGCGCGCACGGCGCACGGCCTCGCCCACCGATCCGGCGACCGCGACGTGGTTGTCCTTGATCATCGCCGCGTCCCACAGGCCCATCCGGTGATTGCTGCCGCCGCCCATGCGTACCGCGTATTTTTCGAGGTGACGCAAGCCGGGCAGCGTCTTGCGCGTATCGAGCAGGGTGCACGCGGGATTGTCCATCGCCTCGACATAGGATCGCACCAGAGTCGCAATGCCCGAAAGATGCTGCACGGTGTTGAGCGCGGCGCGCTCTGCGGTGAGCAGGGCGCGGGCATTGCCCTCGATCCGCATCAGGTCGGTGCCCGGCGCGACCCTGGCACCGTCTTCCACCAGCTGTTCGATGCTGCATTCGGGGTCGAGCGCGCGGAAGAACGCGGCGGCAACGGGCAGGCCGGCGACCGCGATCGGGTCGCGGCTGTCCATCACGCCGGAAAAGCACGCCTGCGCCGGGATGACTGCTTCGCTGGTGACGTCGCGGCCGCCGCCGGGAAGGCTGCTGCCGACGTCCGGGCCGAGATCCTCGGCCAGCGTGTCGCGGACGAAGGCGTCAAGGTCGAAACCGGGGAGGTCGAAGCCGGGGAGGTCGAGGCCAGAGAGGGTGAAGGTCATGATCGAACCTGTTCTTGGTCGCGGCAGCGAGGGCAATCGCCCCGGCGGAAATGTTCGCGCACGCGAAACCTAGTGCACGAACCGGGCGACCACATCGCGATAGGAGCGCGAGACCTTCACCTCGGCACCCGATCCCAGCACGAGGAAACACTCACCATTGGTATGCGGCTTCACCTGGCGCACCTGGTCCAGATTGACGATGGTCGAGCGGTGGACGCGCTGGAACTTGCGCGGGTCCAGCCGCCGTTCCAGATCCTTCATCGTCTCGCGCAGGATCAGCGAATTGTCGCCGGTGTAGATGCACATGTAATCGCCTGCGGCCTCGATATGTTCGATCGAATCGACCTCGACGCGGAAGATCTTGCCCCGGTCCTTCACATTGAGCAGCTTTTCGAAGCGATCGGCGCCGTCGGTGGAGCCTTCCTGCAATTCCTCGACCGCGTCGGGCGCGACTTCGGCGAGAACGTTCATCAGCTTCTCGGCCTCGTCCGCGCCGCCCTTTTCCTTGAGCCGCTGCCGAACCCGCTCGATGGTGTCGGCCAGCTTGTCTTCGTCGACAGGCTTCATCAGGTAATGCAGCGCATTGGCCTGGAAAGCGCGGATCGCGTGCTCCTGAAACGCGGTCACGAAGACGAACAGCGGGGGGTCGATATCCATCACGCCCTGGACGACGCCGAAGCCGTCGAAACCGGGCATCTGGATGTCGAGAAACACGAGATCGGGGCGCAGTGTCTTGATCTTGCGGATCGCCTCGCGCCCGTTCGAGCAGGTGTCGATCACTTCCACGTCGTCGAACGGCTCCAGCCTCAGTTGAAGGCCCTGAATCGCCAGTTTCTCGTCGTCTACGATGATCGTCTTGATGGTCATTTTGTCGCTATCCTATGGCGCGGGGGTACGCCGGTGAGTCAATGGATGCGGCGGCATCCTGTTTCCCGACTGCCTGCCCGATATGGCGCGCATTCTCGCGCAGGGAAGGATGGGTCGTCAATTCGGGCGGCGGCATGGCGAGTGCGGTCTCTTCATCCTCGCCCTCGCGCTCGAACGGAATTTCGATGATGACCGTGAAGCCGCCCTTTTCGGGCGAGCGAATCTCGAACAGGTGCTGCGGGCCATAGGCCTGCGCCAGCCGGTCACGGATATTGGCGAGGCCCACGCCCGTCGAATCGGGGCTTGAGCTTTGCGGCAGCTCCAATCGCTTCGAATCCACCGGCGACTTGAGGCCCGGGCCGGTATCGGAGACGACCAGCCGCAGGCGCGAACCCGAAAGCTGCGCCGAAAGCGATATCTTCGCGCCCTCTTCCAGCGGGGAGACCGCGTATTTGATCGCATTTTCGACCAGCGGCTGCAGCAGCAGCGAGGGTAGGCACGCCTCGGCCGCCTCGTCCGCGATGTCGAATTCGGTCTGCAGCCGCTCCTCGAACCGCATCCGTTCGATATCGAGGTAGAGCTTCAGCGTCTCGACCTCCTGCTCCACGGTCACCATCCCGCCGGGCTGCGAAATCAGCGTGTGCCGCAGGAAGCGCGAAAGCCGCGTGAGCATCGCGTTGGCAGGTACGGTTTCCTTCAGCAGCACCAGCGTGCTGATCGAATTGAGCGTGTTGAACAGGAAGTGCGGATTGAGCTGATAGCGCAGCATCGCCAGCTGCGCGCTCGTCGCCTGCGCTTCCAGACGCTCCAGCCGGTCGGCCTGCTCTTCGAGCTGGAGGAAATAGTTGATCGCGTAATAGAGCCCCGTCCATGCGCCCAGCAGCGGCAGCTCGACCGACAGATAGAGGAAGAACAGCTGCGTCAGCGTGGTCTCGCGGTCGGAATAGTAGAGCCCGGCGACCCAAGCCTCGATCAGCACCTGCATGCTGACCGCCAGGGCCAGCGCCAGCGCGGTGAAGCCCCACGTGACCAGCGGCGGACGGCCGATCAGGTTGCGATAGACGACCGACAGCAGCAGGCTGAGCGAAAAGCTCATCACCGTGGCGATCAGCACCAGCATCAGGAAGCCGAGCCCCTGCCCGTTGGCGAGGCCCTGCACGCTGCGCAGCACCATCGCGCCGCCCCAGCCTGCGAACTGCAGGTTCCAGAAGGCGCGATTCTTGTTCGCGAAGAAGGGTGCGGGGCGGGAGGGCAGCACAGCCATCATCCCCGCGCTTTAGCCCAATGAGGCGCAATCTCACAAACTTTTGCGCACAACGCGGCCATCGGTTAGTTTCCTGCGCCAAGGAGAGAGAGATGCAACCTGCCGATACGCTTCACTCGGTCGCCGAGCGCGCCAAGTTCCGCGAAATGAAGGAAGGCACCGCCGAAGACTGGGCGATCATCGGCAGCGAATACCGCGCCTTCGCCAGGGGGTTGCCGGATCGCGTGCTCGACCACCTCAAGCTGCTCGACGGGGATTTCGGCGGTTTTCCGGTATGCCGGCTCGAACATTCGCTGCAAACCGCGACCCGCGCGCATCGCGACGGGCGCAGCGAGCAATATGTCGTGATGGCACTGCTCCACGACATCGGCGACACGCTGGGCAGCTACAACCATCCCGAGGTGGCCGCCGCGATCCTCAAGCCCTTCGTCACCGAAGATATCCACTGGATCTGCCAGAACCACGGGGCCTTCCAGGGATACTACTATTTCCACTTCCTCGGCATGGATCGCGACGCGCGCGAGGCGTTTCGCGACCATCCGCATTACGAGGCGTGCAAGCATTTCTGCGAAACCTACGACCAGGCGGCGTTCGATCCGGACTATGCCAGCGAGCCGCTGGATTTCTTCGAACCGATGGTGCGCCGGGTGATGGCACGGCCGCTCTCCTCGCCTTATGCCAAGGCGATGGAGGACGACGCGGCCTAGCCTTCGGGCAGGGCTTCGCGCCGGAAATGGCGCGACCAGTCGGCGGTGCCGTCCGCTGCGCGCGCGGCGTCGATCGGGGCGAACTCCGCTTCGATGAATTCGGCCCGTTCGTCCCACCCGTCGTGGCTGCGGGCGCGGAAGATCCAGCCGCCGTGGCGCGGGCCCCAGCGCTTCATGAACTGGCTCGCCGCCTCGGGCGCGAACCCGGCATTGACGAGCAGCCAGGGCATCAGCCGGTCGGCCTCGCGCTCGGTCAGGCGCACGGTCGCCTGCTTGCGCCCGCCATTGGCCTCATGCCAGGCGCGATGCCGCAGCACATTATGCGCAAGCTCGTGCGCGAGCACCGCGGCGAGCAGCGGGTCCGGATAGTCGACGCCCGCGAAATCGGGGCCGATCACGATCCGGTGCCCGTCGGCGACCGCGCGCGTACCCTCGCCGATCTCGAACCGGCTGGCGCAGGCGGGCACGCCTTCGATGATGCGCGTCACGGGCGCGCCCGATCGTATGATGGTGATGGGCAGCGTGCCGGTCTCGCGCAGCAGACGCTCGGCTTCGGCGCGGATCGTTTCGATCCGGTCCCACGGTTTGCTCTCGCTGGAGGGAATGTCGGCGAACACCATGTCGCCGATGCCGAGCACCGTATCGTCCACCCGCAGGCCCGCAGCTTCGGCGGGGCCGCCGGGCACCAGCGCCTGCACCCCGACATCGCCGCCAAGGCCAAGCAACGTGCGCAGCGTCTCGCCGCTGCCATAGGCGGCCATGTCGTGCAGCAGCAGCCCGGCGGAAAAGGTCCGATCGTCGCAGAAGCGGGCATTGCCGGTCGCGAGCCGATAGCCGAGCGTCAGCACGCGCGCGTCCTTTTCGCGCAGCTCGACCACCTCGGCGGGCAAGGGCGCGCGCGGCGAAGGCGTATCGGTGGTGGCCTGGTCGGATGGGGGCGGCGCATCGTGCGTCCCGGCCATGAGCGGTGCTGCCCAAAGGGCGAGGGCCGAAAGCGCCGCTGCCACGGCCCGGCGGGTCACGACGCCTCCGCTGCGTCCGCGATCGCCTTCGCCAGCGCGTCGGGGCCCTGCGCTCCGTTCAGGATGCGATTGCCCGTGATCCACGCAGGAGTGCCGGTGAAGCCCAGCTCTTCCGCGAGCAGCGCAGTGCGCATCAGCTCCATCGTCACGTCCTGCGAGGCGGCATCCTTTCGTGCGCGTTCCATGTCGAGCCCGGCGGATTTACCGGCACGTTCGATGGCCGCTTCGTCGGCGACTTCCTCTTCAAACAGCGCGCGGTGGAAGGCGGCATATTTGCCCTGCTTGGCCGCGGCGAGCGCCATGCGTGCCGAAACGTCGCTGCCCTCGAAGATCGGCCATTCCTTGACCACGACGCGCAGGTCCGGGTCTTTCGCGACCAGTTCGTCGACATGCGCCTGGCTCATCCGGCAATAGCCGCAATTATAGTCCGAGAATTCGTAGAGGGTGCGGCTGCCGTCCGGATTGCCGAGGATCGCGCCGGGAAAGGGATCGCGCCATTCGTCGCCTGCCGCCGCCAGCCGCGCCTGCGCGTCGCGGGCCTGCAGTTCCTGCGCCATGTGCTGAAGCATCTCGGGATTTTCCAGCAGGAAAGCCTCGGTCTGCCGGTCGGCCCAGCGGTTGCCGAGCCCCGTGGCGCTGAACAGGCCGGCACCGACCAACCCGCCCAGCAGGGCGAGCGCGAACACGGCGATGCCGCGCAGAAGCGTCTCCTTCATCGCAGCGGTTCCCTCAGCTGTGCTCGCGCGCGGCTTCGAGCGCGGCCTGCGCCTGCATCCGCACATCCTGCGCGCGCAGCCAGTCGGCCGAGCCTTCGGGCAGCGCGGCTTCGGCACGCTGGGCGCTGCGCAGCGCCTCGATATAATTGCGGGTCATCACCTGCTGTTCGGCGCTGGCGAGATGGGCCCGGGGCATGTCGCCCCGCGCGGCGTAGACCACGCCCAGCTGGTACCAGGCGAAGGGGTTGAGCCGATCCTTGGCGACCGAAGCGCGCAGCACCTGCTCCGCCTCCGCGTGGTGCGAAGGATCCTCGGTCGCGATCAGCGCGTGGCCCAGCATCGAGGCGATCAGCGGCTGTGCCCCGGTCAGCTCGGTCGCCCGGCGCAACGGCACGATCGCCTCTTCCGGGCGGCCCGATTCGAGCAGGACCTGGCCGCGCAATTCGAGGAAATAGGGATTGGTATCGTCGCTCGCGATCAGGGCGTCGGCCTCGCTCAGCGCCGCGTCGATCCGGGCATCCTTGTGATAGGCGTAGGCGCGCGCGTAGCGGGCCGGCACGGTCATATCGGTGACGGGGTAGGCGCGCAGGGTCTGCGCGGGCTCCGCCAGATAGCCGAACAGCTTGGCCTTCACCCGCTGGAAGCGCGCTTCGAGTGCCGGATCGCTCGGCGTGTCCCACGCAGGGTCCACCACGTACACCTCGCGCAGGCGCGCGATGCGATCGCCCGAGAGCGGGTGGGTGCGATTGAAGGCCGCCTCGTCGCTCTGACTGCGGTTGTAGCGATATTCCTGGTTGAGCAGCGTGCCGAAGAATTCGAGCGAGCCCTTGCCCGAAATTCCCGCGTCGGAAAGATACTGCGCACCCGCGGCATCGGCGGCCGATTCCTGCACCCGGCTGAAGGCCAGGTACTTGCCCATCGCCGCGCGCTGCCCGGCCATCATCACGCCCATCGCGGCATCTCCGCCGCCCGCCAGCGCCGTGGCCACGCCGAGCAGCAGCGAGAGGATCGAGATGGTCTGCGCGCTGCGCATGCTGTCGGCACCGCTGATCACGTGACCGCCGGTGATGTGGCCCAGTTCGTGCGCGATCACGCCCTGAACCTCGTTGGCGCTGCCCGCCGCGTTGATGAGCCCGGAATGGAGATAGACCACCTGGCCACCCGCGACGAAGGCATTGATCGACGGGTCGTTGACGAGAACGACGTCGACATTGCCGGGGCGCAGGCCCGCGGCCTCGACCAGCGGGGCCGCCATGTCCTGCAACAGCGCTTCGGTCTCCGCATCGCGCAGCACGCCCTGCGCCATGGCGGGCTGGGCCATCAGAGTCAGGGCCAGCAGGCAGGCCAGAAACCGTGCGGAAAGTCGGGCCAGGGATTTTTCGAGTGTCGCCATCAGGCCTGCACGCTAGCCCCCGGCGGGCTGAATGTCTCCTGAAGCTTGCGCAGCTTCGCCATCTTCCACCGCCTCGCGGGTCCGGTCACGTACCGCCCGCGCTTCCTGCGCGCGACGTTGGGCGCGGATGCGTTCGCGGGCGGCCTCCTGCACCCTCTCTTGCAGGAAACCGAGCACCGCATCCTTTGTCCGCGTGTCGCCGTAGCGATCATTGCCGAAGGGCTGGGCAAGGGTCATGAGGATGCCCGAATGGCCCATGTCGTTGAACACGACATGGCGTGCGCGGGCCCCCTTGGCGGCCAGCGCGTCGTAGAGCGCCTCGGCATTCTTCCGGTCCACCGTCTCATCGTAGAAGCCCGTCGCCAGCAGCATCGGCGGCGCGTTCTCGCTTGCGAAGCGAACCGGCTGGGTCGCGGGGAGCGAGCGCGCCTCGCCGAAAGCGTCTTCCTCGTTGTCGTTGTCGAGCGGCAGGAAATCGTAAGGCCCTGCGAGCCCGATGACCCCGTCGATCGTGTCGTCGGGCAGGCCGAGACGCCGCGTCCAGCGCCGGTCGAGCCCCAGCATCACCGCGTTGTAGGCACCCGCCGAGTGCCCCATCAGGTAGATGCGGTCGGGATCGCCGCCATATTTGCGGATATTCTCGCTCGTCCATTTGAGCGCTGCCGCGCCGTCGGCCAGCATCGCCGGGTACTTGCCTTCGGGTACGAGGCGATAGCCCGCGTTCACCACGACGAAGCCCTTGGGCGCGAAATTGCGGCCGATGAAGCCGTATTGCGACGGGTCGCCGCTGTCCCAGCCGCCGCCGTGGAAGAACATCAGCACCGGCTGCAGCCCATCCTCGGGCGCATTTTCGCTGCGATAGATGTAGAGCTTGCGATCCTCGTGATTGCCGTAGGCGAGCGGCCCGCGTTCCTCCACCGGAGCGTTGAAGGTGAAGGCGAGGTCGGTCTTGTCGAGCAGGCTGTGCCGCAGATCCGGCCAGATCCAGTGGTACAGGTTGTAGGCGAGGATCGTCAGCGCGAGCACGAAGATCAGCTGGAACAGGCAGCAACCGCCCGGTTCCTTAGGCTTCTTCTCCAGCTCGCGACTCCACCGTTTCCACGATGCGCGATGTTTCCCCATGCGGTGCAACCCCTGCGGTTCTCAGGAAATCTCGGCCGACCGCATAGCTGTTTCCCAGCCATAGGGGCACCCCAAAGCTCTCGATGACCCGTTTCGCGTCAAGTTCGATCTCGGACAGCTTTTTCTCGGTCGTGCGGATGAAGACCGCGGCGATCCGCTCCGGCTCGCGCGCGACCGCTTCGGCGAAGGCGGGCAGATCGCCCTGCGTGTCGTCGCCGATGAAGGCGAAACGCAGGTCCGGGAAGTGGTCGAGGATCTCGGAAATCGAGCGTTGCTTGTGCTCCCCGTGGCTCTTCTTGCCGATCGTGGCGCGGTTGAACCCCCAGTTGCGCAGGAACAGCGCGCCGAGCGGCAACTGGCGCGATTGCTGGAACGCGACGAGGTAGGAAAACAGGTTCCACGGCGAGGACGAGATATAGAAGAACGGGCGGTGGGTCGCGCGGATGTGGCTGCCGGTGGGTTGCGTATTGCTGGGCACCGCAAGGCCGCCGCCGATCGCGCCGTAGAACACGTCCGCCCCTTCGACGAGGATGCGATCCTGCGGCATCTGCGCGAAGATCCGCTTCCAGTTGCGCACGACATTGTGCCAGCCGCCGGTGATCCCCGTCTCGATGATCGTATCGTCGATATCCGAAATGACGCCGATCGTCGCGTCCGCGCCCGGCACGAGGACATTGCCGATGACCGATTCGCGTTTCTCGCCGACGGTCCAGCCGAGGCGGACGATCTCCCACGCGGTCTGCGGCGGATAGGGCCAGTCCCCTTCCAGCGGGACGTCGAAGCGGAAATAGCCATCGTCGTCGGAGAGGGTTTCGTGGTCGAAATTCTCGCCATCGGCGCGCGTGATGCACAAGGTGACGGCGACACCGGGCACCTCGCTTGCGAAGAACTGCGATATCATGACGCGGAACGTGCGCCAGCGGCCCGCCTGCCCGAACTCGGGCGGGCGCGAGCGCTGGGTTCGCCCGGTCAGCACCAGCCGGTCGTGGCTCCGATAGCCGAAATATGGTTGTACCCGAACAGGGCGGCGCCTGAAAATGCCCATCCGGGGCGGGCTAGCGTGCGAACAGGCCCGCGTGAACCCCCGGCCTGTCCGATTCGGGGAAAGACCGTCTAACCCGCCAGCCGCTTCGCCGCCCGCGCGAGCAGGCGATCGTCGTCCGCGATCTCGCCGAGAAAGGCGATCTCGCCCGATTCGGTCCGGCGAATGAGGCAGAGCGAGAAGGGCGCGCCCTCTGCAGGAATATCCTCTAGAGGCCGCGCATCGAGCCGGTCGAGCCTGGCGTGAACGCGTGACTGCGCATCGGTGCGCGAGGGCGCGGCGGGATCGTCCGCATGACGGAAGGCCCGCTCGCGCGCGACCAGCGCCTTGATGCCGCCTTCGGTGGCTTCGATGTGCTCCGCCAGCGCCCCGGCGGCGATCCCCTCGCGCTGCGCAAGTGCGAGGACCGCGGCATATTCGGCAAGGCGCGTCTTGTCGTAATCCGCCCCGAAGACGAGTTTCACCACCGGCGTCATCGGCGCGCGGGGCTGTACCGCGATGCCGTTCTCGTCGAGCAGGGTCTGGAAAGCTTCGGGCTCGTCTGCCGCTGCAAGGCCGACGTCGTAGGCGCGGCCGAGCGCACGATAGAGCGCGGCGCGGCTGCGCAGTTCGGCATCCCGCGCCGCCACGGCCAGCGCGCGCGCGTCGGCCAGGCAGGCGTGCAGGCCGCTCGCGTTGTCAGGCGCGGTAGCGGAATTGGTTTCGGGCGTGCGAAAGCCCGCCAGCGGATCAAAGACGTCGGCGAAGTCATCGTCGTCCTCGGCCCCGTCCGCAAAGTCGGCGTCTGCGACGGCCAGATGCGCATCGAGCCGGGCGAAGGTGGGTGCGGGCAGCGAGCGACGCTCGTCGCCCGATTCGCCTTCATCCGCATCGGAGCCGGGGCCATCCGCCCAGCGCGTGATCGAGGGCGCAATCACGGTCCGCTCCGCCTTGCGGGGGAGTGCATCGTCGTGCTCGCGTTCGTCCGGCTTGCCTTCGAGCGCCTGGTCGATTTCGAGCAGCAGTTCGTCCGTGGTCAGCTGGTCGGCCACTTCCTTCCAGTTGATGACCCCGTAGATGAAGTCGATCGTTTCGTCGTCGGTCGAGAAGGGCAGCAGGATGCCGCGATAGAGGATCGTCAGCCCCGCCTGGTTGATGAATTCCGCCTCGAACCCGACCGGGGCCTCGTTGGCGAGGATCTGCATGTAATGGTCGGTGATTCGGCTGAGCAGCGATCGGCTGGGCACGTCCTCGAGCGTCTCGATCGGCCCGTCATGGCCGCATTCGCCCGCCAGCCGGTCGCCCAGGAAGACGATCGCGGGATTTTCCACGCCGCCCGTGAAATCGAGCAGCACGCTGTTTTCGGCGAACTCCGGCAGGCTGCCGGGCTCGATATCCTCGACGCTGGGGAAGGTCCGTTCGCCCAGCAGGCCGGCCCAGTAATTATAGGCGCGCACCTGCATGCGCCGCTCGTCCTGCCCCACGGGGCCGGGCGGCGTATCGTCGACGGAATATTCGCTGTCTTCTTCGCCGATATCCCACGAAGCATCTTCCTCCGCCTCGCCGGAATAGCCGAATTTACCGCGCAAGCTGTCCATCACGTCACAAAACCCTTCGATATCTAGGGCCTGTTGTGACGCTCCATGGTAAATATAGGGTTAGTGCAGAGCGCGCTCACTTAACGTTTCGCGCCACCCTCCTCAGCGCCCGATATAGCGCATCCGGATCGTGTGGTAGACCGGGCTGTCATCCGCCACCTTGAACGCGGCGGACGAAAAGCGCGGCGGGCCGAAGCTGGCCTTGGCATCGCGCGAGAAACCGAAGCCTTCCTTGGGCAGGAACAGGACCGTGTCCGCCTTGCCGTTGCCGTTCTCGTCATGCAGCAGCGAGATCGCATATTCGCCCGGCGGCACGTCGTTGAAGACGATCGTGACCCGCGAATTGGCGCGCACCACGCGCCGCTGGGCCAGCGTGTCCTCCCCGCAATCGGGGAACGTGCTTTCGCTCGCGGTGAGGCAGGCGAGCACCGTGCCTTCGGCGGAGCGAAGGTCCACCACCGTCACGACGACATCCTGCGTGCCAGGCGCGCTGTTGCCCAGCGCCAGCAGCGCTGCGCCGCACAGCGCCAGCCGGGGGGCTAGCGCGGGAAGCTTTCCGATAATCCGCGGTCGGTTCTGCATATGCGATCCCAAAACCTGAAATAGAGCCCGTAATTGCACTTGTAGCGTTCGTGGTGGAGCTGGTGGTGGCTCGCGGTGATGATCCAGCCGCCGATCGGCGAGCGGACCAGCCAGCGCGGGAACATCTCCCACCCCATGTGATTGGTGACCCCCATCACCGTCATCACGGCCAGAACGGTGCCGAGCATAGCGACATGGATCGGCACGAGGAAGACGAGAAGGGGCACAACCACCGCACCGGTGAGTGCTTCTATCGGATGGAAGCTCATCGCGGCCCACGCCGTGGGCGGTCGGCTGGCATGGTGGACGGCATGTGCGATGCGAAAGGCGCGGGGCTGATGCATCCACCGATGTGTCCAGTAGAACCATGTGTCGTGTGCGAAGAGGTAGATCAGCACCGATAGCGGCAGATACCACAGCGGGTAGGCGTTCCAGTCGGTATAGATCCGCGTCCAGCCGAACTGGTCCCACCCGAAGCCGACGATCCCCGCAGGCACGCCGTAGATCGCCGCCGAGACGAGCGACCAGCCGATCTCGCGCCGGATCTGCGGGCGCAGGCCTGCGTGATACCCGGGCCGCACGCGCGAGGTGAGCGCCGCGAAGGCACCGCTCACCGCGAGGTAGCGCAGCGCGACGATGGCAACCATCGCGAGCGTGGAGAGAATGATGGCGAGCAGCATCGACATGGCGGCCCTCCTATGCCGCAGCCGCGCAGCCGAGGCGAGCGTTCTCTTGCCCCAGCCACGCCTGCCGCAACGTTCCCGCTCGCGCAGGAGCCGACGGCATTGCGCCTAGCGCTCTCCCCCGAACGGCGCGCAATCGGGATCGCAGGCGATCGTCGCGCGGCGCATGGCGGTGCGGGCCAGCCGCTCGACTTCGACCTTGCGCCGTGCCGGGGCGAGCGCGGTGCGGGCCGCCGGGCGCAGGATTTCCGCATCGTAGCCATCGGCGACGATCAGTCCGCAGCGATCGGGCAGAAAGGCCTCGCCATCGAGGATCGTCGAATCGAGATGCGCGCCGATGCCCCAATAGAACTTGTCGCAATGGTCGAGATAGTCGGTCCATTTCGAATCGCCGGTCAGGTCGCTGCGCGAAACCTTGATCTCGACGATCACGACATGGCCCTTGGCATCGACCCCCATCAGGTCCGCCCGGCGGCCGCCGCGCAGCGGCATCTCGGTTACGCACCAGATATCGTTGCGCGCAAACAGCCGCATGATCCCGCGCGCGGCCTGCGAGGCATCGCAGAGCCGGTCCACGGGCGGGGTCGCACTGTCGAGCAGAAAGGATGCATCGGCCATGTGTGCTTAGGAACAGAAGGGAAACATTCTGTCAAGCGGGCGCCGGTCAGCAGCCCAGCGCGCTGGCCGCTTCGGACAGGACGTGGGCCCGTCCGCGTTCGTATTCGTACCACAGCCGGGTCGCTGCCGGGTGGGTATCGGTCGCGGTGCCCTGCGTTGCGAGCAGCGCATCGAGCCCGGCGCGCATCGTCGCGACCAGATCGTTCAGTGCAGAGGAGGTCGCCTGGAGCCTGTCGGGATGCGAATGGGCGAGCAGCCCGATTCGCGCGGCGCCATGCGGATCGTCCAGCGGAGCGGCCCGCCCGGCAAGCATCGCGACGACCCGCGCGGCATCCTCCACCGCGCCCCATTGCTCGATCAGCGTGGCCTCCACGCCAAGCGTCGGCGAAGAATCGGCCCGCGGGGCAAGATCGCTGTGGGGTGCTAGATCGCTCATCACTCGATGAGGCTAATCGGGCAGGTCTTGCCAATGTCCTAACGCGCCATGTTGCGCGAGGCGGATTTTCCCATGGCGCGGCGCGACCCGCTTTGCTAAGCGCCCCCTTCGCGGCTCACGCGATGCACCCGTAGCTCAGCTGGATAGAGCGCTGCCCTCCGAAGGCAGAGGCCACAGGTTCGAATCCTGTCGGGTGCGCCAGTTTTTTCAAGCATTTGCGGCGCTTTTTTTCCCGGCATTTCTGGGATTGTCCCGGATTATCCCCGGATTTTGGCCTTGCCAACACGGCCACCAGACCCCCGATTGCGATGGCGTAGCGGCCAAGAAAAAACCGCCGGAAGGGCTGGCACCCTTCGCAGCGGCTCATTCGATAGCTGTGCGGCTATTTCCGCTTTCTACGGCAGTGCCGAATCGGGTGCAAGGGCAAACCTTGCCGGAGGTGCCAAATGAGCATCTCCCTCGCTCACGGGGGCCTGCCTGATGGTGTGACGCCCTTTAAGCTCTGTGACCTCGTCGCTGAGATTGCGCCAGGGACCTGCAAAAAAGAGCGGCTCTCGGCAACGGCAGTTCGCCTTCTGCAATACTTCATTCGGGCATGCCGACAATCCGACTTCGAACCTGGCAAGATCTGTGGCTCCTGGGAACAGCCGCAAACAATGGCAGGCGAGCTCAGAATCTCGACCAAGGTCCTGCACAATGCCGAAGCGGAACTGCTCGAAGCCGGTTTCATAGAGCGCACTCACACTCCGCATGCCAGACGCTGCGGCAAGCGCCACAATGGTGATATCGTCGCGCTTGCGGGGATCAGTCTTCGCCCGCTGATCGAAGGCTGGGCCAAATGGCAGGCGCGGCGCGAAGCGATCGAACTGCAGGCTAGCGCGGTATTCAGCCTCAAGCAGGAAGTTGCGGCGCTCAATCGAGAAGTCCGGGCCTCTGATAATCCGGGCGCAATCGAGCGGGCAGGCGAAATTCTGCCGCGCGGCCGCATCTCACGCATCAACGATGTCGAGAAACTGGAAGCGTTGAGGGATGCGCTTGAAGCTCTCTTGGTGCTGCTGGAAGTTCCCTCTGGTGCAACGAAATCTTCCGACCAGACGGAAGAAATCGTTACACCTATCATACCTGAATCAAACTCATCGAAAAACCGTAGCGGCGCTCGTTGCGGCAGAGGTGATGATGATCGTGCGACGATGGTCACGCCCGAGTTGGTAGCTGCAATTGCCAGTTCCGATTATCAAAGCCTCCTTCCTAACGGACGACCCCCAACCTGGCGCGATCTTGTCGATGCGTCAGTCATGGCATGCGGCTGGCATGGCATTTCAGAGGCTGCATTCGGCCAAGCATGCGAGAGGCTGGGACGCGAGCGTGCAGCGGTCTGCGTGGTGGTTATCGATCGCAATGCCCGGTTGCCTGGTGAGCACCGCTATCGAGCCCGATCAGGTCGAAGATGCCTGACTGGACTGCTGCGCAACCCCACAGGCCTCTTGCCGATGCTCAGGGCAGCACAAGGCTATCCAGAGGGACGATTGGACGAAGGTGAGGTGACATCTGAACTGTCGCGCCGAGATGATCGCGGTCGTTTCGGAATCCTTGCATCAGCCGCATTGGCGAAGTTTGCAAGTGAGTGCGCCAAATGATCGTCACGACTAGCGAAGGTCTCTGGCATACCCTGCAAGATGGCAATCCGTGGTGGCCATCATACCAACCCCGGCGAACGGATGTTCTGAGCTGGCGGCATGCTGCGGCTATTCTGCTGCGCGAGGTCGATCCGGAACCGATCTTTGCAGCCCTGCCCGATTTGTTCGACGCGATCTACGATCAAACCGCTGATGCTGTCTGCGAACGGCTGTCAGGCACTGAAAACCGACTCACTTGGGCGATCTGGTTCGATGTCTGGTTAGAGCATTTCGACAGCTGGAATGACCCGATCCGGCAACTGCTCGAGCAGCATTGCATTGGCCACGATGCGAAGCATCTGGCTGAAATGCTCACTCGTCTTGATGGAGCATCTTTCTGTGATTTCGTGCTTGATGCCTACGATCAGGACGTCATCAACCGCGCCGCATTGCAAACTGCTTTAGACGAGGAGCCGCTACCGATCCTCAAACTCAGCGGGACGGGGTGGCCTTTTGAGCGGCTCGCCTATGGCTTCTACCAGCGTTTCTGCACCGAACTCGACCAAGAGCCGGAAGCGGCACCTCAGGCCATGTCGGAGCTCGATTTCAATCGAGCGGGGCACCCGAATGTCTATCGGGAGAATGCGGCATGAGCCCGGTCAGAATAGCATCGCAACTGTTGCGGCCATTCGGCCGGCCGCTTCCCGCTGGAAATCCAGGAACACTTCGAAATCCTCCAATCTCGATCACCCAGAATCTGAGCGACGAAAATAGAATTTCACACTCCATGCAGGTGGCCTGCTTTCAGTGGAGCGGTCAAACCCTCGGAAAACCGGGCCCTAGGCCGGATTTGCCGCGATATTTTTACAACCAGATAGCTGGTTCTGGTGCATCTCCGGTCTATAGAGACCTTATAGAACTGCTATATATCAGTGACTTAAACTCTACAGAAATCCTGCAGTCCTCCCTCACGCCGGGAGGTTATCATGGCGAAGGGTGAGCAGCTTAACACCTCCGTTTCGCCCGAGATTTACACCCGCTTCTGCGGGATCGCTGCCGAGCGAAATCTCTCGAACGCTGCCCTGCTTCGCGACATCGTCGAAGAGCTGATTGAGGCCTATGACGCCGGGCGAGCGATCTTCCAGAAAGAAGCTGGGCCGCGGCTCGACACGACTGTCAGCGGGCTGGTTCATCAGCTCAAGGAACTCGTGATCGAAATGGATCGGGCGCAGGCGGACAACGTCCGGATGCAGCACAAACTTCACGAGAAATGGAACGGTGGGGAAGAAGCCAACCGGCTCGCGCAGCAGCGGCTCATCGCCGAGTTTCGAAAGCAGGACGAAGCCAGTCTTTCGCCTTTCCTGACCAAGACCGAAGAGTTGCTGACCGCATTCGAAGAGCTCGAACCGAAGCTTTCCGAAGCGCTCGAAACGCGTCTCACCCAGATATCCGAGCAGCTGGCTAAGTCGATTGAGCTGGCAAGCGAGCCCAGGGAAATGCGCGGGCTCTATCTTGGTGACAATCGGATGCTGTCGCTTCAATTCCTCTCCGCGTGCGGAGGGTTGCTGCTCTCACTCGGAATATTGACGGGGCTTGTGCTGCCTGGGTTGTTTAGTGGGTGGTCCGTCTGGCAGGCTTCAAAGCTGATCGACAGTCCTGCGCAAATGTGCCACCTCATCGAAAAGGAATACGGTCGCACCGATTGCGTACTTCCTGACTCAGATCGCGAACTCGGCCTTCGTGTCATCGCGCATGAGGATCGGCAATGATCCATGTGGCGGCAGTTTCGGGCGGTGCGGCTGCGGTCGAATATTACACCGCCGACAATTACTACACGTCCGACCAGTCGCTCGATACCAGCGAATGGCTCGGCAAGGGTGCTGAGGCGCTGGGGCTGAGCGGTTCGGTCGACAAGGACACCTTCGCCGCCGTCATCGAGGGCAAGCTACCCAATGGATCCGAGATCCAGGGCAAGGATGGCGTCCACCGAGCCGGCGATGAGCTCCACTTCAGCGTTTCGAAGTCGGTCTCGTTGATGGCGCTGGTCGGCGGCGACAAGCGCCTGATCGAAGCGTTCACGGAGTCGGCGAAGGTGGCCCTGAAATGGGCCGAAAAGAACGTCGTTGAAGCGCGGGTCTGGGACAACGAACTGGGCACCGCTGTGCCCGAGCGCACGGGCAACCTCCTTGTCGCCAGCTTTCTTCACGACGTGAACCGTAACATGGAGCCCCACCTCCATATTCACGGGGTCGGCATCAACGCGACCCAGACCGCTGATGGCAAATGGCGAGCGGTCCACAACCCTGAATTCTACCGTGCGCAGCACGCGATGAGCGCGGTGCACAACGCAGAGATGCGCGCCAGGGTCGAGGCACTCGGCTATGAAACTGTCCCCGCTCGGGAGGCGGTCGATGGCGCATTCGAGATCATGGGTGTTTCCCGCGAGGTGATCGAAGCCTTTTCGACCCGGCGCGCTGAGGTGGTGACCGAAGCTGCAAAGGATGGACGAACCAGCGCCAGAGAACTCGAACTGGCGGCTCTCGCGACGCGGAAGGGCAAGGAAATGGACCCGGACATGGCGGGTCAGAAAGAGCGGTGGGAGCAAACGGCAAAGCGTGTGGGCTTTGATCCCAAACCTCTGATCGACAAAGCTCTGGGACGCTCCAGTGCCGAGCAGACCGTGTGGACCCGGCTTGTAGCCGGCATTCGTGGAATCGGCGCGAAAGGCATGGCGATTGCCAGTGCCATGGGGCTGACCCCGAAGGATCGGGACCCTTTGGTCCCGGAACGTCTCGGTCGTCTGGAAGCCAAGGCATTTGCAGCAGCACAAGCGGTCGCCTCCGCTGCAAGAGAACTTGGTGAGCGCGAGGCGGCCTTTACCCGCAATGATTTAATCCGCCATTCGCTCGAGCGACAGGGGCCGTTTACCGTCGAATCCATCGAGGCGCGTATCCATCACCTCCAGGAGCGCGGTCTTCTGATTGGCAGCGGCCCTGCGGATCGCGACCGGATGCTGACCACGCAGCAGGCCTTGGCGATGGAGAACAAGGTCGTTGCTCTGGCGCTTGCAGGAAAGGACAGTGTTGAGCCCATCGCAGAACAGAACGGCGTGGTTGCACGCCTGCAGGAACAGGCGCGGGCCATAGGCCTGCGACGCCTCAATCAGGGGCAGGAGAAGGCCGGAGCCGATATTTTGACGAGCAAGGACCGCGTTCATCTCGTCCAAGGCGGGGCTGGTGTCGGAAAATCAGCGGCGTTGGCTCCGGTGGCCGCCATTGCGCGGGAGGAAGGGCGGTCTGTGGTGGCGCTATCTCATGTGGGACGCATTGCGCGTGAGTTTGGCGAGAAAACCGCAGCGCCGGCATCCACGGTGGATGGCTTTCTGGCCCGGTATGCGCGGGTTCTCGATGGTAGTGCCAGCGCGGAAAGGGTGGCGGAAGCGCGGGAAGAGTTGGGCGGCGCACTGGTGATGGTGGATGAGGCGAGCCAGATCGGAACCGACCGGCTCGCACGTCTGGTCGACCTTGCCAACCGGATGGATGTCGGGCGGCTCGTCCTGGCGGGCGATATCAAGCAGCTACCCGCCATCGAGGCGGGCAAGCCGTTCGCCCAGCTTCAGGGCCAGGAGCTCGGCAGGAGCGACATCGCTGAGAACCTGCGAGCGCAAACGCCGCAGATGCAGGCGCTCAATCGTGCGCTGGGGGACGGTGACATCGATCAGGCGTTCACGGAGCTCAAGGCGTCGACCATCGAGGTCGCGCCTGGAGATATACCGAAGACTGCTGCGAACATGTGGGCCGAGCTACCGAAGGATCAGCGCGACAATACTGTCCTGCTTGCTGCCGGGCGCGCCATGCGAAGCGCGGGCAATGCGGAGGCGCAGAAGGCATTGGCCACGCGGGGCGAACTCGGCGCGATTGGCATACGCCTCGATGTGCTCGACCGGGTGACCATCACCCGGGAGGGGGCTCGGCAGCTGAAAGGCTATCACGAAGGTCGCGTGGTGGCGTTCCAGACGAACCTGCCGAGCCAGAACTTCGAGCGCGGTGAGCGCGGCGAGGTCGTCGACGTGCAGGACGGCAAGGTCGAGCTGCATATGGGCGATGGTGAGCTCAGGACACTCGATCCCTCGCGCCTGCCGGCCAATCTCAAGCATGACGCCGTCACGATCTTCGAACGCAAGAGCATCGCCCTCCACGAACAGGACCGCATTCGCTGGACCGCAAAGGACAACGAACGAGGCTTAGCCAACGGCGATATTGCGCATGTTGAGCGGATCGATGGCGGTAACGTCACGATCGAGGCGGGCGATGGCAAGCTGCACGTACTGCCGCGAGGCGACCCTATGCTGGAACGGCTCGATCTCGCCTATGCGATCAACGTACATGTCGCACAGGGCATGACCGTCAAGGATGGCATCATCATGATGTCCGAGCGCGAACGTGCGCTCAACAGCACAGCCTCTTTTCTGGTCGCCGTTACCCGGATCGCAGAACACGCGACGCTGGTGACCGACAATCCCGATCGTGTGCAGCGCCAGGTCGAGACCAGGACCGGTGAGAAGACCAGCGCGATGGATGTCTCGAAGGCCAAGACCAAATCGCCCGAACATCATCCCGGCTTCAAGGAAGACCTTCAAAAGCTTTCCGAAAAGCTCGGCCCCGAATACGCCATGGCCGTCCTCCAGAACCGCGAGCGCGATATCACGCTCGAAAAGCCTATCGGGCGCGGTGGCGAACCGGTGCGCGACAGGAGTGAGCCCGCACGTGACATCGAGCGCAGTCTCGACGTCGAGCGGAGCCGGTAAACATGGCCACATCCGCACATTCCCACACTCTCACATGTGAACATGAGGCCCATCGCGCATGACAACAACATCACACCCGAACACCCGCACAGTCGCCATAGTCAGCCAGAAAGGTGGAGCGGGAAAGACAACGCTCGCGATCCATCTGGCTGCTGCTGCGACCCGCGCGGGTCAGATCAGCCTCGTAGTCGACACCGATCCGCAGGCCAGCGCCTCGCAATGGGCCGAATGGCGCCAGGGTGCGCCACCCGAAATCATCGACAGCGCTCCGCCGCGCATCGCCTCGAAGATCGTGGCAGCATCTGAGCAAGGCGCTGATCTGATCGTCATCGACACGCCGCCCCATGCCGATCTTGCAGCCAGCAAAGCCGTCGAGTGCGCGGACCTTGTCCTTATCCCCTGCCGTCCCAGCGCGTTCGATCTCGCCGCCATGCGAACGACCATCCGCCTGGTCGAACTGCTCGCCAAGCCTGCCTTCGTCGTGTTCACCGCTGGTCCGCCCAACGCTCCGTTGATCTACGCCGATGCGAAGGAACTGGTAACCGGGTTCGGTGCGCAGATCTGCCCTGTTATCCTCCCCGACCGCGCAACCTATCGCCATGCAGTTGCAGCCGGTCAGACCGTCTTCGATCTCGACCCTTCAAACAAAGCAGCATGCGAGATCGAACAGCTTCACAAGTGGGCATGTGAACAGTTGAACATTTTCACACGCGAACAGAAAAGGATGTCCGCATGAACCGCTTCGCTAGGCTTCGTGGACAAAGGGTATCCAGAGCTTGATTGAAGCGAGAGCGACGAAGCCGAGATAGGATTCCTTGGTTTTGTCGTAGCGGGTGGCGACCCTGCGCCAGTTCTTCAGTTTGTTGAA